>TARA_B110000483_G_scaffold20269_2_pt1 | contig 79750 bp, 68 predicted proteins | sample TARA_B110000483 | Tara Oceans TARA_B110000483 (sample SAMEA4398176) | marine metagenome | biome: Polar Biome; feature: [SRF] surface water layer (ENVO:00010504); material: water (ENVO:00002006), including particulate matter (ENVO:01000060) such as... | depth 5 m
TAAATATAATTTTAGCAAAGGAAAAAAGATGCCTCAGCAAAAAATAGAAATCGTCCTTATTTCAAAAGTATATGAACTGCTTAAACAGTTAAATTTATAATTGATGCCAGCAGACAATTCGAAAAAGATGCATTGGGAAACTGTTTATGCTAATAAAAATCCAAATGAAGTGAGTTGGACGCAGGAAAAACCCATTAGCTCATTAAGATTGATTTCGAATACGGGACTTTCTAAAACTGCAGAAATTATTGATATTGGTGGAGGAGATAGTCGGTTGGTCGACTTTCTTTTGGATGAAGGCTATGTTAACCTTACTGTTCTGGATATTTCCGCAAAAGCTATAGAAAAAGCTAAGGCTCGTTTGGGTAAAAAATCGAAAAAAGTCAATTGGTTACATAAGGATATGGTAGATTTTATACCGACCAAAAAATATGATGTTTGGCACGATCGAGCGGCATTTCATTTTTTGACTAATTCATCAGATATTAAGCGATATGTGGAGGTTGTGAAGAAATTTGTAAGCAAAGAGTTAATTATCGCTTCCTTTTCAAAAAATGGTCCCCTGCGATGCAGTGGTTTGGATATTACCCAGTATGATATGGATAGCATTAAGGAGCAATTCAAGGATAATTTTGAGTTGATCGAGGGGTTTTATAAGGATCATCAAACACCCTTCAATACTACACAGAATTTTTTATTTGCTCGCTTTAGACGAATAAAGCAGTAGCTAGTTGGTTATTTTTTTCCAAGGCTGCGCTTCTTCTAATTGATAAGCTAGCTCAAGCAATAGGGTGTCTTCCCCGTGGTTAGCCCAAAACATCATGCCAATAGGCAAGTCTGTGGAAGGGTCATTTCCCATAGGTAAAGATATAGCCGGTCCACCACTGGCATTCGCATAAGGTGTGTAGCAGGCCCAATTGGTCATACGTTTAAACATCGTTTCAAAATCTAAATCAGCTCCTAAATGTCCAATAATGGGCGTGGTATGAGCTAAAGTAGGCGTTAGCATAACATCTATTTGAAGAGATTTAAACATATTATCGTAGTCGTAATATGCTTTTTTTAACCGATGTAAAAATCCGGGAGTCCGCCAAATATTTTTCGGATACCTTTTTGATAAACCATTGACGACATTAGTTAGCTTATTGTTATCAAAATGCTTACCAAACATAGCCCATCCAAATTTTTTAGTTAGGAAGGCAAGCATTTCCCACAGGTAAATAAAGTCATCTACAAACTGCTCTTCTATGGGTATTTTTACAAGTTGAACTTCATGTCCAAGATCTTCCAAAAGTTTAACGGTTTTTAGTAAGACTGATTCTGTAGGTCCATCACCTTTCAAGCCTTTAAGCGAGTCATTACTAAAACCTATACGCAGCTTTTTAGTAAGTCCTTGATTAACCGTTCCTAGCGGTTTTAACTTCGGATTTTTGTAATACTTTTCCGCTTCAGTATAAAAGTGTACGGTATCTCGAACCGATCGACTTATAACACCATCAATAGCAATATCTATGATTTGTGTTTGAAACATTTTAGAAGCCAACAGTCTCCCTCTGCTTGCTTTTAGCCCAACCAATCCACAACATGCTGCAGGGATTCGTGTAGAGCCTCCTCCATCTGCGCTATGTGCAATAGGGACAACGCCTGCTGCTACAAGTGCAGCTGCTCCTCCAGACGATCCGCCACATGAGTAATCGGTTTGCCATGGGTTGCGTGTGTCTTCTTGATGAATCAACTCCGTAGAGCAGGTCAACCCAAACTCAGGTAAAGAGCTGTTGCCCATGTGGATGAAGCCTTGATCAAAAATTTGCTTTGCGATCGGATCTGTTTGCTTAGATGGCGGAATAGTTAATAATGCCTCTGAACCATAGAAGGTCTTTATCCCTTCAATATTGGTTAGATCTTTTATGTATGTAGGTATGCCCGCAAAGTATCCGGTAGACGATTTTTTTGCTTGCTCAAGTGCTGCATCAAAGTTCTTTGTTACAATGGCCTGAAGTTGCGGATTAACTTTTTCAGCACGAGCGATGCTTGCTTTAACTACCTCTTCTGCAGAGATTTCTTTATTCTTAATTTTTTCAGCCAGCGATACAGCATCACTGTCGCTCATTACGTCATTCGAAAAACTGTGGATTCGTTTGTTGTTATTTTCCAATTTAAGGGTTTTTTACAAAAGTGAATATACGGGTATTTGCAGGACGTAAAAAGGGCAGCGCTTAATTTTATTCGGCAGATTTACTTTTTCTATTTTCAGCACCTACGATCAAAACAAACTCTCCTTTTGGCTTATGATTTTTGAAGTGTTCAAGCATCTCAGCGGCTGTTCCTCTCAGGTTTTCTTCAAACGTCTTGGTCAATTCTCTTGAGATAGCAATGGGTCGGTCAGGACTTATGTATGCTATGATTTGTTCCAGTGTTTTGATGATACGATGCGGAGACTCATACAAGATTACTGTTCGCTCTTCAATAGCGATTTTTTCAAGTAATGTTTTCCTTCCTTTTTTATGAGGAAGAAACCCTTCAAATACGAATTTATCACAAGGGAATCCCGAGTTAATTAAAGCCGGGATAAACGCTACTGCACCTGGCAATGAAACTATCTGAACTCCTGCTTCGATGCATGCTCGAACTAGAAAAAATCCAGGATCTGAAATCCCTGGCGTTCCGCCATCAGAAACTAAAGCAAAATTGGTTCCAGCCTTTAGCTTTTGAATAATGCTGTCTGTTGCTTTGTGCTCATTAAATTTATGATGACTCCATAGCATTTTGTCAATGCCATAATGTTTGGTTAGTTTTTGGGTTTGCCGAGTATCCTCTGCTAGGATAATATCCACCTCTTTCAAGGTCTCAATGGCCCTAAAAGTTATATCTTTTAAGTTGCCTATTGGTGTTGGCACTATGTATAGCATTCCCATCATGGCGTACTTAAAAAACTTCGAGCAATATTAATCAATATGTAAAGGATAATCACCAATGGTAAGGCCCCAATTTTAAAAAGTAAAAAGAGTAGAATACTGAGAATTACAAAGACGATTTGAACTTTATTTTCTTGCCAGGAAAACCCACTCAGCTTAAAACTAAACATAGGGATGTTGCTCACCATTAATGCGGAGATGATTATTGACACCAGTATAAGCAACCATTTTTGGCCTATCATACTTTGTACTTCAATACCTTGGGTGTGTATGATAAAGAGACCAACTATAAATATTGCAGCGGCAGGTGAAGCTAAACCGAAGAACTCTTTCGATTGCTTCTCGGAAATATTAAATTTAGCTAATCGATATGCTGTAAATAAAGCTGTTATTAGTGGGAAGCCAATCATTAAACCTTCTTGCCAGGTGGAAATACGGTTCAATGCATTTGCTAAATCGAAGCCCTCGATATGCCCATAAAACTCAAAAGCCATTAAATAGACGAGCAACATAGCAGGAAGGACCCCAAAACTCACAAGGTCAGCCAAAGAATCTAATTCTTTACCTATTGGAGAGCTAACACCTAAAGCTCTTGCTACTAAACCGTCCAGAAAGTCAGCAAAAAGGGAAATACCTAACAAATAAGGAATGTAATTGAGGGAATCGGTAAATAAAAAAAGAATTCCTAAACAGCCACATAACATATTTAGAAGAGTGAGGCTATTTGGGATTTGATTTTTTATCATTAAGTATTAAGGTTTAATCTTGGGTATAAATCTACCAACACTTGCTTGGTATTTGCTGTATTCTGGATACTTTTTTTCTGAAATTTCTTCACTAAAGTCCGAGCTACTCTTAAACAAAACTACTAAAAGTAGCGCACCTATTATACTCCAATTAATGATTTCACCTGTTGCGATGACGCTAAATCCGTAAAAGACAATCCAAATCGCTTGTTCTGCAGCATAATTAGGGTGACGCATAATGGCCCACAATCCTGTATGTGTGAATCCTTTGGCATAGATACCTTCTAGTTTCTCACCATTATTTATTCGTTTGTATTTTTCCGTTTGATAGTCGTATTGCTGCTGGTCGGCAACTGTTTCCATATAAACTAAGCCTAAGATCATTAAGGCTAATATCACATCAAAAAAGCCTATATCGGTGTTTTCCATTGACAGAATAATGGGAAGTGTAAACAATAAAATTAAGAAGTGCTGATACAAACTAATAAAGAATAGGTTAAATAAGGTATATACCCACTTTTTATTGAAGGGTTCTTTTTCTTGTAAAACCGACCAACGATAATCTTCTTCTCCTTCCCAAAACTTGATAGAGTATCCACCCCTTCGATAAAAATTATAACTTAATCGCAAGCCCCAAATAGTTACAGGTACAGCAATTAAAATCATTCTAGGGTTCCAATCACTGTAAACCACAGCAATCCAACTGAATAAAATAGGAGTTAAACTCCAAAGCTTATCTGTTTGACTGTAGTTTTTAGAGAGCTCTGCAGTTACAAATCCAGCCAATGCTATCCCCAAACATGTATAGACCAAAACCATTAGTGTTTCTTCCTGCAGGTCAGTAAGTGGAGCGCCATATTCATATGCAATTAGGGGCACTACAATAATGGTAAAAATTAAGATTAGTACAGTTTTGATCATGTTTAAAGCGTTTGATTTTATTCAAATTTAAAAAAAAATTGACTATTTCATCTAAATATTTGTCCAACATTTGATATACGGACACAATCAACAGCGATTAGTGCCCGAGCTAAAAGATGAAGCCTCTAGCTCATTGCTTGATATGCAAGGTCTGTGTTGGGAAAGCGAATCCGATGTTCATTTCATCTGCTAAGGAAATTAGTTGAAGCAGTAGTTCGTGCTTACTGTTCAATTCGGTATTGTATGTAGCAACATCCAGGTAAATATTTGCTAAAATATTAATGGAAGATGCGCCAAGCTCATTGACCGTTACGCTGGTTTTCTCAGATGCTATCCAATCGTTTGAATTGATTGCTTCATTCGCTCGTTCACAAAACTTCTCTAATTCAACTGGCTTTGTTCCGTATTCAACACCCATAACTAATTTCCAACGCCTCAAAACGCGCAAACCTAAATTATCTACAATCATGTTGGACAGTTCGCCATTTGGGATATAGGCCAAGGATTGTTCCGGGGTTCTGATCCTGGTGGCGCGCATTCCCACTTGTTCAACAGTTCCTTCTGTTCCATTGGTTACAATATAATCACCTAATTCAAAGGGATGATCAATTAATATAGTGACTGTTCCAATAAAGTTTTTTACCGTATCCTGGGAAGCTAAAGCCAATGCTAAACCCCCAATGGATAAACCTGCTATAATAGCAGTTAAGTCAACATCAAGTTGCCTTAGTGCTAGAGAAAATGCGGCAATACCTACTAGTATTTTAAACAACTTACTTGCAATTGGCAGAAGTTGATCGTCAAATTTAGAACTAGTAGATTCAGCATGAGCTTTGAAATAAAACAGAATCAAGCCAAAAGCCTTTATTAAAAAAATAGCTCCTAAGAAAATTAATAAAATAGCTAAAATTTTCACTACATATTGAAGGATGAGCGGAGGTAATTGCAAGCTAGGGACAATCTTTGAAATGATGTAATAGACAAGTAAGAGGCTAAAGGACTTAGCAATTTTTTTTAAGGTCTCTTCATTCTCCTTACTTACAATAGCTTGTCGACGAATGCCGTATTGCAAGGCTATATTAATGATTTTGTGCAGCAGGATATAAAACCCGCTTCCGATTGCAATAAGCAACAATAAACCAAACCACTGCCACAAATAAAGGCCGAGTAAATGCTTGTTTCCGAAGCTAACCGGAAGGAGTCTGCTAAAAGTTTTGGTGCCAAAAGGAAAAACCTCAGCGTACATTTCATCTAGATAAGTAATGGTTTCTTGCGAGTAGTACCATTTGCCATTATCCTTTTCAAGATAAATTCTAGGTTCTAAGTGATTCAACACGTACACGCTTTTATTAAGAATTGTGTCCATATAATTCCCATCAGTAGGAACCCTATTCATGTATATATAAAGCCCTTTACCATCTAAAACTTGTTTTAAATGAATGGCCAGTTCCATCCTTTTTTCATTGTCTTGAACAGATAGAGGGATGGTTTTCGCTGATATTTCAGGTTGATAATTTTCTTTTTGAAGATAATCAAGGTGTGTAAAAATAGTAAAGTACGGGCTTGATAGATTTTGTGCAAAAGCCGGTGAAGAGGCGATGCAAATGATTAGGGTGACTATGAAATTTTTTCTCATAAGTACAAAGGTAATGAGAATAAAGTAGGCGAGGCGCTCAACAGCTGCTAAACTTCATAGTTGACATTGACAGATAGCCATTTTTCTAAGACTTTTAAGTCCATTGATTTTCTGGATGCTAAGCTTTCTACTTGGTCTTTACCTATTCTACCTACGCCAAAGTACCTTGCGTCAGGATGTGCGAAATACCATCCACTTACAGAAGCAGCTGGGTACATAGCAAAACTTTCGGTCAGGGTTATTCCGGTATGTTGCTCCGCGTCAAGAATTTTCCATAGGCTTGCTTTTTCCGTGTGATCAGGACATGCAGCGTAGCCAGGAGCTGGACGAATTCCTCGGTATTTTTCCTTGATTAAATCTTCCTTACTCAAATGCTCGGTGTCATCATATCCCCAATAGTCTTTCCGGACTAGTAAATGTAAGTATTCGGCAAAAGCTTCAGCTAGTCGATCGGCTAAGGCCTTAATCATTATGCTCTTATAGTCATTGTGGTCGGCTTCAAAATTCTTTATCCTGGATTCAATTCCAATACCTGTCGTTACTGCAAATGCGCCGATATAATCTTCTTTATCTGGAGCAATATAGTCAGCTAAGCACATGTTGTAACTTCCCGTTTTCTTTTCTGCTTGTTGGCGCATAAAATGAAGGGTAAATTCTTTTCCCTCTTTTTTTAGTACCACATCATCTCCATTGCTGCTCGCTTGAAACATTCCAAATACAGCTCTTGCCTCGAGCCAATCCTCCTTAATTATTTGATCGAGCATTTCATTGGCATCATCAAATAATTTTTGAGCTTCGACGCCGTACTTCTCACTTTGCAATATACGAGGATAACTACCTTTCATTTCCCAGGTATTGAAAAAAGGGCTCCAGTCAATATATGGGCGTAATTCAGCCAAATCAAAATGGTCTAATACTTTAATTCCCTTCAAGTTTGGCTCGGAAATTTGATTAAACTTAATCGCTGGTTTGTTTTTTCGCGCACTTTCTAAACTAACATACTTAACATTGGGCTTACGATTTTTATAAGCTTCTCTCATGTCTACATACTCTGCTTGGATATCATCAATAAAGGAATCTTTTAAGTCACCAAGCAACTTCTCTACTACAGGAACTGAACGAGATGCATCGAGCACATAAATGGCTTGACCTTTTTTATAATGCTCGTCTATTTTGACTGCTGTATGTATCTTAGAGGTTGTGGCACCGCCAATTAAAAGGGGAAGATTAAATCCTTCACGCTCCATCTCTTTGGCTACATGAACCATTTCATCTAAAGAAGGAGTGATTAATCCACTTAATCCGATAACATCTACTTGTTGTTTTCTTGCCTCATCTAATATTTTTTCTGCGGGCACCATTACACCAAGATCAATAACTTCAAAACCATTGCAAGCCATTACAACACCTACGATATTTTTACCAATATCGTGCACATCGCCTTTAACGGTTGCCATGAGAACTTTTCCACGGCTGCTACTTTCAGCTTTATCTTCCTCGAGATAGGGCATTAGATACGCTACTGCTTTTTTCATCACTCGAGCTGACTTTACTACCTGTGGCAGGAACATTTTTCCCTCACCAAACAAGTCACCCACTACATTCATCCCGTCCATCAAAGGCCCTTCAATAACACTTAATGGTTTGTCAAACATTTGCCTTGCTTCTTCGGTGTCTTGATCAATGAATTCAACAATTCCTTTTACCAAGGCATGTCCCAGTCTTTTAGCTACATCCATTGATCGCCAAGCCTCATCCGCTTTCTTCTCCTTAGTGTTTCCTTTTACACTCTCTGCAAAATCCAAGAGACGCTCCGTAGCATCATCGCGCCTATTTAACAGGACATCCTCTACTCTATCGAGGAGTTCTTTGGGAATATCACTGTATATTTCCAACATCGCGGGATTTACAATTCCCATATCCATTCCATGTTTAATGGCATGGTATAAAAACGACGAATGCATGGCTTCGCGCACGGTATTATTCCCTCTAAAAGAAAAAGAAACATTACTTACTCCCCCGCTTACTTTAGCTCCGGGTAGATTGTTTTTTATCCAGTCGGTGGCTTTAAAGAAGTCTAATGCATAATTTTTATGTTCATCTAAACCCGTAGCTACAGGAAAGATATTGGGATCGAAAATAATATCAGCGGCAGGGAAACCGACTTCATTAACCAAGATATCATAGCTCCTTTTGCAAATATCGATTCTTCTCTGGTAGGTGTCTGCTTGACCATCTTCGTCAAAGGCCATGACAATCGTTGCGGCACCATACATTTTTACTTTTCGTGCTTGTTCAATAAATATTTTTTCTCCTTCTTTTAAGGAGATAGAATTTACAATGCATTTACCTTGAACGCATTTCAGTCCTTCTTCAATGATCTCCCACTTTGAACTATCGATCATGATAGGAATTCGGGAAATTTCAGGTTCTGATGCAATTAAATGAAGAAATGTGGTCATTGCTTGTACCCCATCCAACATACCTTCGTCCATGTTTACGTCTAATACTTGAGCTCCACCCCGAACCTGATCTAAGGCTACAGATAGCGCTTCTTCATGCTGCTCAGTTTTAATTAAGCGTAAAAACTTTCTTGAGCCAGTTACATTCGTCCGCTCACCGATATTGATAAAATTCGATCCTTCGTATACGACCAAAGGCTCTAAGCCAGACAATTGTAAGACATGGCTCATGTTAAAGACTTTTTATTTTTTGAATGATCTGCGTAGAGGATTGATTAGAAACAAAAGGTATAGAAACGACATCTCCTCCCGCTTGCTGCACAAGCTCTCCCCCAACTATTTCTTCGACTCTCCAATCCCCTCCCTTTACAAGGACATCCGGAATGGTAGCTTTAATAAGGCTTAATGGTGTGTCTTCATCAAAAATTACAACTGCATCTACCACTGCCATTGAGGCAATCAGTTCTGCTCGATCATGCTCATTGATTAGAGGTCTTTCTTCACCCTTTAAGCGTTTAACGGACTGGTCGCTATTTACACCTACAATAAGTTTGTCTCCTAATTTTAGAGCTTCTTTTAACGTATGAATATGCCCAACATGGAGAATATCGAAACAACCGTTTGTAAATACAATGCGATTACTTTTCACTTTCCATCGAGCGACAAGGTGTTTGAGCGATATTAAATTAACTATTTTTTGACTTGACATGTAATAAGTTAGGTTTTTTGTTTTTTTCTCGACTTAGCATGGCGAAGGCAAATAGCCCAACAATAATAATAAGAAAGGTTTGACCTACCCATAAGATCCATCCCATAGTGGTTCCAAGATGCACTTCTAATCCATACAATGACAATAAATATCCGGCTATTAAAGGATAGGCTCCAATACCTCCTGGCGTAGCTAAGAATCCAAAAGTACCAAAGAACAACAAAGAAATAGCTGCTCCTGCACCAAGAGAATTCCCTTGTTCAATGGTCTTAAATGCAAAAAGAACCATAATAAAATAACAGATCCAAATCAATAAAGTTTGCACAATAAAGACGAGCGGCTTTTCCAACTTAAAAATAGACAAAATCCCTTCTTTAAAACCTTGGACAACTTTACCTAATCGAGTCGAGGCATTATTGCTTGATTCAAGCAGCCTCCTTAAGATAAACACCCCCAACAATGAACTGAGCAGAACAAAACTTCCTGTAGCAACAGGATGGGCGAATAACCATTCAATTAAGGGGTTAAACGTTTCGGCTAAATGCCCAGTGTAAAAATCCATAAAGATTGTATACTGGAAAAGGAATGCTATAAATCCAACCAATAGGAGCATGAGCATATCGATAATGCGCTCGTTGACCACTGTTCCGATACTCTTATTAATGGGTATTCCTTCGAAGGTAGCAAGCACACCGCAACGTGCAATTTCCCCCGCTCTAGGAATTCCAATATTAACCAAGTAATTGACACTTATAGCATTGAATGATCGCATAAAGGTAATTCGATTACCGGTGGCCCCGATTAATGCTTTCCAGCGAAGTGCGCGAATAGATTGACTGAGCAGTGTAAAAAATACGGAAAATAATAACCACCAATAATTAGCCGTTGTAACAGCAAATTTCATGTCTTCAATATCTGAGGGACTTAGCTTTCTGAAAAATAAATAAATCAAAAATATACCGAAGCCGAGCGGTACGCTAAATTTTAGTATGGATTTTAAAATAGGATTCACAGATATTTTAGATTTAGTAAAAACTTACTAGAGCATATTATTCTCGTTGGGGTGAATGGTAACGGGGATGTGAGATTTTGCCTCATTTTGGTCTATATAACCGTAGGAGATAATTATTATGACATCATCCACTGCCACTTTCCTAGCTGCTGGTCCATTTAAGCATATCGTACCCGATCCCCTTTCTCCTTTTATTACATATGTTTCTAGACGTTCACCATTATTCACATTCACAATTTGCACTCGCTCATTTTCAATAATATTCGCAGCATCCATTAAATCTTCATCAATGGTTATACTACCGATATAATTTAAGTCAGCTTGTGTAACTCGTACTCTGTGTATTTTAGATTTGAATACTTGTAATTTCATGCCACAAAGGTAAGCAAGTTAATCATAAAATTATATTGTCGATGAGTCGAATACCCTCTAACCAAACCGCACATAATGCAATCAATTCTACCTTTTTTTCAGGTACTCTTAAGGTTTTTTGACTCACAATCTCAAAATACTCCAGTTCTCCCCCTTTCAGCGAAGCGATGTGTTTTTTGGCCATATTTTTTAGCTCGATAATCGAATAGTTGTCTAAATTATCTTTTACCAGTTGTAAACTTTCATAAATTATTCCTGCGCTGTTTTTTGCAGCAGCGCTTACTCGTTCATTTCTTGAGCTCATTGCCAATCCATTTGCTTCTCTAACTATAGGCATGCCCCTCATTTCAACAGCTCGTCCTTGCATTTCAACCATTTTACTGCAAATGGCAAATTGCTGAAAATCTTTCAATCCCATGTAAAGCTGTGTGGGGTCAATGATGTCTAGTAATAAGGAAATCACTTGCATAACTCCTTGGAAGTGCCCCGGCCGATGCTCTCCCTCCAAAACGTCCAACATGTCTCCCACTTTTGGGGCATCAAACCTATCTGCCCCATCAGGGTAAATGGTTTTAACAGAGGGGTTAAAAAGTACATCGCAAGCCACACTTTCTAACAAGATTGCATCAGCATCAAGATTTCTCGGATATTTTTCTAAGTCAGAAGCCTTATTAAACTGTGTTGGATTAACAAAGACGCTACACACTGCAATATCACATTCGTTTTTTGCAGCTTGAATTAAGGATAAGTGACCTTGATGGAGTGCTCCCATTGTAGGAATGAAGCCGACTGTCTTACCTAACTTTTTTTGTTTTTGAATGTACTTATTTAGGCGATAAGCACTTTTATACTTAATCATCGTCTTTCGGATGTTTTTTAATTTGCAAAGTTTCAATCCGATTGTCAGTAGCTTCCGTAATTAGAATTTCAAAGTTTTCGATGTATACTGTTTCATTTACATTTGGAATATCTTCGTGGTTTACCACAACAAAACCTGCTAAGGTCTCGTAATCTCCATTGGGCAGATCAAGCTTGTATTTTTCGTTGATATAATCGACTTCTAGTCGCCCAGAAAACATGTATTCATTGTGATTGAGTGTTTTTTCGACAAACTCATCTTCATCGTGCTCATCTTGGATTTCTCCGAAAATTTCTTCTATCAAATCCTCTAATGTTACTAATCCTGCAGTTCCGCCATATTCATCCACTACGTGCGCCATACTTTTATGTTCCTTGGTAAACTGAGTAAGTAAGTCCCGGGCATTCATATGCTCGGGAACGACTAATATCGAATAGATATTTTCCATCAATGAATCTTGCTTCTTAATAATATCGATGTGATGAATGTATCCAATCACATTATCAATATTTTCTTCGTACACTAGAAGTCGCGATAGTCGTGTTTCAATGAATTTGCTCTTCAGCTCTTCAAAAGTTGAATTTTTATCTACTCCATATAACTCCGTTCGTGGAATCATACACTCTTTAACCTTGGTATCTTTAAGGTATAATGCTTTTTCAAAAATATCGCTATTAATTTCGTCATCCTCATCAACTCCTTGATGACCCGCAGCGAGCTCTTTAATATAATATTCTAAATCTATCGAGGAAAAACCAACTTGATTTTCATTATATTTTTCCGGCATTAGTAGCTTAATCATTTGGCTTGATAGCCAAGAAAATATACCTGCAATTTGCTTCAAGGGAAACCAGTAGATAGAATATTTAAAGGGAACAACGAAAAAAGACAATGCTCGATATGGAGAAATTCTAAACAGTGCTTTTGGAAAAAATTCTCCAAAAATGAGCACAAACAGCGTAGTTAATAGGGTTTGTATAATTAACAACAACAAGCCTGTATAGGCGCTAAATTCATCAGCTATCAAAGTTGAGGCAAAAGAGCTGAATAGAACAAGGGCAATGTTATTCATTATTAATAGTGCCGTAATGAAAGTTGGAGCCTCTTCATTAAATTCTCCAATAACTTTGCTGGCTAAATTTCCTGTTTCTTTGTTCAGTTCTATGCGCAACTTGTTAGAAGATATAAAAGCAATTTCCATACCCGAGAATACTGCACTTAATATTAAAAATAGTATGCTGAGTAATAGTGTCATTTTTTCGATTTATTCACTTGGTCTTCCATGCGTTTTATAAAACGATTTTGACTCCTAATGTTCAAAAAAAGGATGCTGCAGGCAATACTTATAAAGAAAGGGAAGTATACTTCATGAGTAATAGCATGAAGTCGTGCTAAATTGGTTAAAGAGAATCCCAAACTAACCATGGCGGTGAATCCCCAAATATATTGTAGTATTTTAGTAAACACGTAAAAGGAATTGAGTAAAATACAAAACTACAAGAATTTACTTAAACTGAAAGTTGTTCTTGCATATATTGGATGCAAAACGAGTTTTTATTAGTTATCTAAGATAAATAAGACGTATGAATAAAATAGTCACCTTAATTTTAGTGATTATATTTTCTTTCGTTTAGAAGTTAGAGTCGTCAACTTTTTCCAACCAAGCTTTAATGTTATTTGCAACTCCTTCAAGAGTTCCATTACTAAAGGGCGATTTAAGTCCTGCCAAGTCTACTAATTGTAAGAACGATAGACTTCCTCCAGCTTGACATAAACTTAGATAATCGTTCCACGCACCTTTGAAATCATCTTGCATTTTAATCCAGTATTGATAAGCACAGATTTGAGCAAGGGTGTAGTCAATGTAATAGAAAGGGGATTGATAAATATGAGATTGAAGCTGCCATCTCCCTCCACTTTCCAGGTACTCATGTCCATCGTAGTCCAAATCAGGCATATATTTATTTTCAATCGTTCGCCAAGTCGCTTTTCTTTCAGCGGGGGTCATTTCTGGCTTTTCGTAAACAGCATGTTGATATTCATCAACAGCTACACCATAAGGTAAGAATAATAAACCACTAGCAAGGTGCTCAAATTTGTATTTTTCGGTATCCTCTTTAAAGAATAAGCCCATCCATGGCCAAGTGAAAAACTCCATACTCATACTGTGAATTTCTGCTGACTCATATGTTGGCCAGAAATATTCGTTGATTTTATGATGTTTACTACTATAAACCTGAAAAGCATGACCTGCTTCATGGGTGAGTACGTCGATGTCACCACTTGTTCCGTTAAAGTTGGAAAAGATAAACGGGGCACCATAATTCGCAATGAAAGTACAATATCCACCGGTGTCCTTACCTTTCTTTGTTTCCAGGTCCATTAGCTCATACTTGGTCATGAAATCAAAGAATTCTCCAGTTTCCTGTGAGAGTTCTTTGTACATTTTAATTCCATTTTTTATGATCCATTTGGCATCCCCTTTTGGCTTTGGATTACCAGAATTGTAAAACAAGGAGTTATCATAATGCTTCAACTTCTCTAACCCTAATCTTTTCGCCTGCTTTTTTCTAATTTGAACAGCCAAGGGTACGATGTGCTCTCTAACTTGTTCTCTATAACTAGCGACCATTTCAGGCGTATAATCGGATCGTTGCATTCTTAAATAACCTAGCTCTACGAAGTTTTTAAGCCCCATTTTGCGAGCCATTTTATGGCGCAATTTTACGGCATCATCATAAATGGTGTCAAACTGTTCTTCATTTTCAGCGACAAAATTGAAGCGAGCTTCTGCTGCTGCCTTTCGAACGGGTCGATCCTTGGATTGAACATAAGGAGTCAGCTGACTTAAGTTTAATTCTTTGCCATCAAACTGAATCTTTGCACCAGCCACCAATTTTGAATAAGACGAACCGAGTTTATTTTCTTCCTTTAGATCTTCAATTATTTCTTTACTAAATGAATTTACTCGATATGAAGCTATTGTAAATAACTGCTCGCCAAAGCTAGCAATAAGCTCTTTTTTAAACTTTGATCCAGCAAGAGCTGTATAATATTCAAAGTTCAAATCACTGATTTCAGGACCATTTTCATCAAAAAAAGTACGCTCCGCATCATAAAAATCATCAGTAGTATCAATGGAGTTACGAATATATGCTAGGTTAGAAGCCGTATCTACATTTGCGTTGATCTTGTTTATCTCTTTAATAGCTTGAATCTGTTCTTCCAAGGTTGAAGCTGCCTTTAACAACTCAACTTGCTCACGAAATACTGTCTTAATCGCATTAATATCAGGCCTGGTATAAGGTAATTCAGTAAATTTTTTCATAGGTAAATTAGATTATTCGTTGTTCTTTTTTCAGCTGTGAATTTTTCCAAAAGGAAGCTAGTAATCTAAGATTATAGATTATTATTCCGACAAAGCTAGCCATGGTAAAAAATAAATATTCATTTTTAATATATTTTAGTAAATCAACGGTTTCATTAAATGAAATGGAAGAACTTTTTATTAATTTGCCAACGTCCATTCCATCTATAATTCCAAGAATTATTTCAAGGCGATTGATTAAGTAAATAAAGACAAACAGGTTGAAGACTAATAAGCAATATCTAAACCATTTATTTTTATGAAAGCCTATTGAATAAAACTCAAAAGCATTTCTTAAAGAAATTATAGCTACGAATACAATCAATAAATTAGAAAATAAAAAATAATATTCTCCATGCCAAATCATAGGTGTCTGCACCGCCAAACTCACAAGAATGGCGACAATAAACCAAATTATTGTTTTTAAAAGACGTGGTTGCATGATTAGTATAGGGAGATTAAAACCTCAAATGCACTAGAGCTGTTTAATAAAATTTTGAGGCTATCAGTGTTGTCTATTCCCAATTCTTGGACTTTTAAGCCATAATAGGCTTCAGCGCTATCGTTCTTTAACAAATTGGCGACGATAAATCCTGTTCGATATAGGTTCTCAGTTTCTGGACTTCTATTCACCCCGATTGTTACATCGCTTAATCCATCATCTATATCTTGCGCAAGTATATTTAGCCAAGCTCGATTGTTTAATAAAACGCCACTACTATCATCAATTGCAAGGCCTTCTTCAATGAGCGCTCTTGAAGCTTCCTCTTGATTAGTGTCGGTCAACATAAATGCAGTTTGATATTCATAACTCTCAATGGCCAGTCCGTCCATCTCTCTAGCAAGATCGAAAAATTTATTAGCAGCTGATTTGTTGCCCATTTTTGCGAGAACATAGGCCTTAAAAAGAACGGCTTCATGCCGTTCCGGAAAGTCAGATAAATACCCATCAATAGCAGTTAAGGTAGCTTTATTGCCGACAGAGTCATATGCTGAATATATGGCTAAATAATCCGCATAATATTTATTAGTTTCGGTATCCATAGGAGCATCTTCATCTTGACATGCAACAATAAATAAAGAAAAACAGATTAGGGGTAGCCAATATCTCATAGAAAATAGGATTTAATACCTATGTAACAAAGTTAGTAATTTAAATGTTTACCCGCTCTATAAGACACAACTTTTAGCATGTGTTTTTAACCATTTTTCAGACTTTCGATAATCCGGACAGGCTTGTTCAACCCGAGACCAAAATTTGGAACTATGGTTTTGCTCACTTAGATGCGAAAGTTCATGAATCAAGACATATTCAATTACCTCTTTAGGTGCTAACAATAAGCGAATTGAGATGTTAATATTTCCGCGATTGCTACAACTTCCCCAATTCGTACTGTTGTTTTTAACCCGCATGCTTTTGAGTTCACCAAAGGCGTGTTTTGCATTAAGCTGGCACAACCATTCCCATAGTATGGGCTTGTATTTTTTAGCTAGTAATTTATAAATCATATGGCTTACCGTTTTGTCGTGAACTTCCTGATCAATTTGCTCGATAATCGCCAATTGTATGTCGCTTCCAGTCAAACGACCTTTATTTTTTCCCACAGACTTGCTTAAGTGAATGGTGTAGGTGCTATCATAGAAGGTTAAATGGTCTTGGTCTTTATATTTTTTATATTTATCATAGTGAAAATAGGGCTTTTCATCCAAGCGTTCTTTGGCCCAATCGATGAATTTGCTAATCAGTCGTTTTTTTTCAAATTCAGGAAGTAAGAGGGGTAGGCGAATATTTACTCCTGACTTAGTTAAAGAAACACGACTGTCCTTGCGGTTTTCATGATGAACAGTCAACTTTACCTTATTATTTTGCCAACTGATAAAATATTTTTCTTTTTTAATATTTCTTTTGAACCCAAACAAATCTATTCGTGTTTTAAAATCATCTTAATTTAAATATCACCTAGTTATACAAGAAGACTTTATATCTTTGTATGCCTATAAAACACAAATAAATGGAGAATAATTTCAATTTTGAAGAGATACTGGAAAAATTTGGTAATAAGTTTGATAAGAAATTTATGGAGCAGCGGAAGGTGTTCCTCTGGGGACCCGTGCATGATGAATCAGCAAAGCAAGTAGTTAATCGTTTGCTTTATCTGGAGGCAGCTGACCCTGGCAAAGAAATTACATTTTACATTAATAGCCCTGGAGGGGTTGTTACATCAGGTCTTGTAATGATAGATGCAATGAAGATGATTTCTTCACCGGTAAAAACTGTTTGCATGGGGATGTGCGCTTCAATGGGAGCCATGTTGTTATCACAAGGTGAAAAAGGAAAACGAGAAATGTGGAGTCACGGAAGAGTGATGATACATCAACCAAGTATTGGCGGGGCATATGGGCAAGCCAGTGATTTGGAAATCACTGCAGAACAAATGCAAAAGACCAAAGAAGTTTTAGCGGTGATGTTGGCAGAATCTTGCAAAAAGAGTTTCGATACGATCATGAAAGATTTCGATCGAGATTTTTGGATGAATGCCGATGAAGCGCTTAGTTATGGTATAGTGGATAGTATTTCTAAGAAAGTATAGGAAATGGCAGATTTGAATATTGATATAGCAAGACTTCAAAAGGAAATAGCAGATAGATTAGGCCTGCAATCTTCGCAGGTAGTTTTTGACTTTTCCTTAAATGAAGGAGTCACAAAACTTGATCTAATCACGATTAGTCAAAGGCATGAGCAGTCGTTTTTATACCATACAACTAAGGCAATTGATAAGAAAGAGGCTTTAGAGAAAATGTATGAATATGTGGCTACACAGCATAAAAATGAGAGTACATATACTCTGCAATGGAGAAAGGTAGGGGATACAGAATTACACACGTCATATTTTAGTGCGAGAAACATGTATGAAGCACTCGATAAGTTTTACTACAATCGTGAGATGAATTCATTTAACATTTTTAGTATTGCACTAAACCCTGTAGCTTAAACCGGGTTTAAAATACAAGAAAAAAGCCCCGTCATTAAGTTATTGACGGGGCTTTTTCTTATTTTTATTTTCTTAAGCAACATGATTAATTTTAGTCAATGAAAAAATATATACTAGCGCTGGATCAAGGAACCACTAGCTCGAGGGCTATTTTGTTTGATAGCTTTGGCAATCCGAAGCATACTGCACAAAAAGAATTTGAGCAAATATTTCCCGAATCTGCATGGGTGGAGCATGACCCAAAGGAAATTTGGCGGACGCAATTGGAAACAGCAAAAAATGCACTTCTCTATGCGGATGCCAAACCAGGAGAAATTGCTGCAATTGGAATCACCAATCAAAGAGAAACAGCCATTGTGTGGGATAAGCAAACAGGCGAGCCAGTATACAATGCCATCGTATGGCAAGATAGGCGGACTGCAAAATTTTGCGAAGAACTTAAGCGAAGAGGCCTGCATGAATATGTGCGAAAAACAACAGGATTAGTTATTGATGCTTATTTTTCGGGAACAAAAATTCATTGGATACTTGAACATGTGGAGGGAGCGCGGGAGAAAGCGGAGAGAGGAGAGTTGCTTTTTGGAACAGTGGATACCTGGCTTTTATATAAGCTAACTGGCGGCAAAGTGCATGCCACAGATTATTCTAATGCCTCAAGAACTATGCTATATGATATCAATACCTTGTCGTGGGATGCAAAGATGCTCAAGGAAATGAATATTCCTAAATCAATGTTGCCTGAAGTAAGAAATTCATCTGAAATTTATGGCTACACATCAAAGGATCTATTCGGAGATGAAATTCCTGTTGCGGGAATTGCCGGAGACCAGCAGGCTGCTTTATTTGGTCAAGCTTGCTTTGCCAAAGGAATGGCAAAAAATACTTATGGAACAGGTTGTTTTATGTTGATGAATACGGGCGATGAAAGAGTTGACTCTCCCTCTGGTTTGTTAACGACTATAGCATGGGGAATAGATGGGAAAGTATCATACGCATTAGAGGGAAGTGTCTTCATTGCAGGAGCGGCTATTCAATGGCTTAGAGATGGTTTGGGTCTTATCGAAACTGCGGCAGATAGTGAAACGATGGCAACAGAAACAGAGGATAGTGATGGAGTTTACGTAGTTCCTGCTTTTGCAGGCCTGGGAGCGCCATATTGGGATATGTATGCAAGGGGAGCGATTTTTGGCTTAACTCGAAGAACAAGTAATAAACATTTTGTTCGCGCAACTCTTGAGTCTTTAGCGTATCAGACCAAAGATGTTTTGAATACAATGGAGCTAGACTCAGGAATTCACCTAGACACCTTGAGGGTAGATGGAGGCGCATGTGCAAATAATCTCTTGATGCAATTTCAAGCAGATATTTTAGATACTCCTGTAGAGCGACCAAAAATAATTGAAACTACCGCTCTGGGAGCTGCATACCTAGCGGGCATAGCGGTTAATTTTTATAAACAAGAGGAAATCACTGAAAATTGGCAGATTGACAAGCAGTTTAATGTTTATATGGATAACCAAACTCGAGAAAACAAATATGCCGGTTGGCAAAAAGCTGTAGAGCGTTGCAAAGGATGGATCGATAAGGAATAACAAGCAAGCAGATTGTAACCATGAAAATACAAGAATATGGGTGCGGGGCTTATTTTCCCTAACTTGCTATTCCAAAGTAAACTCAATGATTGATCAAGTTCAACTGAATTTTAATCCAAGTACACTTTTTTTATTGAATTGCATATTAGGGTTCATTCTATTTGGCGTATCGCTAGATTTAAAATGGCATGATTTTAAGCTGATTTACAAAATGCCAAAGGAAGTTCTTGTTGGCTTGTCTGGCCAGTTGCTTTTGCTGCCCTTACTTACTGCCGGTCTTATCTTTTTAATTAAGCCGCAAGCAAGTTTGGCCTTGGGAATGATATTGGTTGCTAGCTGTCCGGGAGGAAATCTATCTAACTTCATGACACACCATGCGAAGGGCAATACAGCCTTATCTGTCACCCTTACAACCTTAGCTACAAGCTTAGCGGTACTTTTTACACCACTTAATTTTTTTCTTTGGGGAAATCTACTCCCCGAAACGAGTGCTTTAATGAAGGAGATAGATATTCCTTTTTTAAGTATTATGTTAAACGTATTCCTCTTAATTGCTTTGCCACTTAGTTTAGGACTTTGGGCGAGCCATAAATTTCCGCGGTTTGCCAGTAGAGCGAAAAAACCGATGAAATATTTTTCTCTTGGCTTCTTCTTCATCTTTATTGTGTTAGCTTTTGCCGCTAATTTCTCCTACTTCTTAGAATATATTCATTTGGTATTCATCATTGTCTTCATACATAATGCTGTTGCATTTTTAGGAGGATATGGTTTAGGCTGTCTATTCGGCTTCAGCCAAGCAAATAAACGAGCGATCACCCTAGAAGTGGGATTGCAAAATTCGGGCTTAGGATTAATTTTAATCTTTAATTTTTTTAATGGTTTGGGTGGAATGGCCATTATTGCCGCCTTTTGGGGGATTTGGCACATCATTTCGGGATATACACTCGCTCAATTTTGGAGTAAGCGATAATAGAATCAAAAGTAAATTCGTTAATGGTTTACTATGCGATTGTTTTTTATTTTCTCTTTAGTGTTACACTTAGCTCGAGCTACAACGATGTACGAGGGTGATGGATTTGTCTTAAGCTTGGAGGAAGAGGATCATTTCATATTACTTCCAAAAGAACAAGTTTTAAAATTCAACTATTCAGGCAACTACCATATAAGAATGGACAGTTTGATTTTAACAACTCATCACATTACTGGCCAATCCGCAATATTGGCAATTTACACCTTTAATGATTTGCAGCTGACAGCAAGATATATGCAAATGGAAATGCAAAAAATGCTTCCAAAAAATTTGTATTTAAGTCGGGAGATTCATGACAATGGAGCTGCGAAGCGAGAAATTTATTGGGAGGATTATGCGAGTAGAACATATATCGCATATATTTTCAACCAAGACAGTCAACCCTTAACTATAAGCGCTTATCAAAATGGTGTGAAACACGGAAAAGAGTTACTCTTTTATGCAAATGTACAGAATACCATTCGTGCTGTGTTGCATTATAAGCAAGGGCTGCAATCCAACAAATCGTATTACTATGAGCTTGAAGAAGGGGGTTTTTCTAAAGTTAAGCTTGTGAAAGTAGAGACGTATTCACACGGTCACTTGAAGAAAACTAAAATGCCTGAAGCTCAACCAGTTTTTTATACAAACCATTTTTAGCCATTAAACTAATGTGATTTCCTTTTTCGACAATTGCCCCTTTTTCCATAACCACAATCTCATCGGCATACTGGATGGTTGATAGCCTATGGGCAATTACAATAGATGTTCGATTGCGCATCAATTTATTCAGTGCGTCCTGCACCAATTTTTCGGACTCGGAGTCTAGTGCTGAGGTGGCTTCGTCAAGGATGAGTATTGGAGGATTCTTAAGGATCGCGCGAGCTATAGTCAAGCGTTGCCGTTGACCACCACTCAGATTCATCCCTCTATCACCTATTACGGTGTCATAAGCTTTAGGCATTTGCATAATGAATTCATGCGCGTTAGCAATCTTCGCCGCATCAATGATATCTGCTTGCGTAGCATTAAAGCCAAAAGCAATATTATTGGCAATTGTATCATTAAAAAGTATCGCCTCTTGAGTCACCACTCCCATCAAACTTCGTAAATCTTTCTTTTTATAGTTGCGAATATCTTTTCCGTCAATTCTAATTTGACCGGCATTCACGTCATAGAAACGCGGCAATAAATCAGCTAGGGTAGACTTGCCCGCTCCAGAAGGACCAACTAATGCAATCATATCACCCTTCTTTACGGTAAGACTTACTTCATTAACAACAGGCTCATTGTCAAAATTATTGTACGAAAAATTTACTTTGTCAAATTCAATATCACTATTGAAATTTTTTATTTCTTCTGCTCCTGCGATTTCCATAATTTCATCACGAGCATTTATTATTTTATCTATTCGCTGCATAGCCCCTAATCCTTTTTGAAGGGTATAGAACGCTCCAGAAAAACTTTTTGCAGGCGCAATCAAAGAAGCAAACATGAGCAGGTAAACTACGAATACCGAGTCCTTAATATTTCCAGATAAAACCTCATTTCCTCCAAACCAAATGATACTTGAAAACACAGCAATGGATAGAAACTCGGTAAGTGGAGAAGATAAAAATCGTTTGCGGAGTACCCGATTCATTAAATGGAAAAAGTTGTTGCTTTCTTTGTCAAATTGCAGCATTCTATATTTTTCGGCTGTGAAAGCTTTTACAATGCGAATACCGCTGATAGTTTCATCATATAAGGAAGCTATTTGTCCAAGTTTTTGTTGGCCTTCAAATGAAGGTTTCTTTAATGATTTGCCTAATGCCCCAATCAAAAAAGCAATAACTAGAATAAGGAGAAAAACAAATAAGGTAAGTTTATAGCTTATGGCGAAAAGTACAATTAATGAGATGGCAATGGTTAGCGGTTCCTTAACTAATACTTCCAAAATATTTAAAACGCCATGCTCAACCTCAATAACATCTGCGGTTAAAGAACTTATTAAATCCCCCTTTTTACTTTTATTATAATAGCTTAAAGGAAGGTTCAACATCTTGTTATTTAATTGAATACGGATATCACGAACTACGCCATTTCGAATTGGTGCTAAAAAATATTGAGCTAAAAAGCGAAATAAGTTCTTTAAAAAGAAGATGCTGGTAATAGCAATGGCTAGGAAAATTAATCCCGCCTCTCTGCTACTGTATTGTTCTATTTGTAAAGTGACCACATAGTTGAGGTAATCTTTAAGCGCATCAATACTAAATGCAAATTCAGGAGCTTGGTTGACTCCCTTGTCAGGATGAAAAATAATATCCAAGAATGGCATGACTATGGTCAATGAAAACACACTAAAAATGACATATAGAATGTTGAACACGACATTTAAACCGATATTGGATTTGTAATTTTTAAGATACTTGCTAAACGCCTTAATTTCCCTCATTTGTACTACAAAGATATTTATATTTCACTTTGTTTGTATTCCAACGTATTTTTGTACCATAGATTTTATACTTATGGAAAATAGAAGACAACATAAAATGGCGTCATTGCTAAAGCAAACCTTGGGAGATATTTTTATGAAAAATCTCCGAGGGCACCTAGGGAGTGGGGTATTAGTCAGTATTACCAATGTAAAGACTAGTCCAGATTTAGCAACGGCTAAGTTTTACTTAAGTGTTTTTGGCGCAGCGGTGCCACAAGAAATAGTTGACATGCTTAATACCACTTCCTATGAATGGAGGAGAAAATTGGGCGCAGAACTTAAACATCATTTAAGAAAGTTGCCTGAAATAGAGTTTTTCTTGGATGATACCTTAGAGTATGCTCAAAAAATGAACGAATTATTTATTAAATTAAATAAAGAGGACAAGGATTGATGCACACTGCTTTTGCAATTGCCATACGTTACTTATTCTCTTCAAAAAGCACGAATGCAATAAATATCATTTCCTACATTTCCATGATAGGAATGGGCTTAGGAGCCATGGTTTTGGTTGTCTTGTTATCGGTGTTCAATGGATTTGAGGATTTAGTGATTCAATTGCAGGGTAGTTTTTATGCCGATATTGAAATTAACAAGACAGCGGGCAAAGTATTCCAAGCAGACGAGGTATTTATTGAGAAAATAGAAAACATTGAAGGCATTGAAACCTACGCATTGGTTTTAGAAGAAAATGCATATGTGAGTTACGATGGCAAATCAACGGTAGCAAAAGTAAGGGCATATGATGAACAGTTTTATAAGGTTAATACTATTGCCGACTATATAATCGAGGGTTCATCAGAATTAAAGCATGATGATCAGGACTTTGCCTTATTGGGTGCAGGAGTTTATTATCATATAAATGCCAACAATAACCAACCCATTTCAATAGCTATACCTAAAAAAGGTAAAACTAGCGCAATCAATGTCTCTCAGTTGTTTACAAGCGCACAAATTTTTCCTGGAGGAGTATTTGGTATTCAGAATGAGTTTGATAATTCTTATATCATTACTTCTTTGGCCTTTTTACGTGACTTACAAGGATTTAAAAATGAGGTGTCAAGTATCGAGTTGAAAGTAAAAGAGGGCTTTAATGATAAAGCTGTGATAAATAATATCAATCAGCAACTTGGAGCAGAATTTGAAACTACAACCCGCGTGCAGCAGAATAAATCCTTGTATAAAGCTATGCAAGCCGAAAAATATGCCATGATCGCCATTCTGTTTTTGGTTTTATTAATTATTTCATTTACGATAGTTGGGGCCTTATCGATGCTTGCCATGGAGAAGAAACTAGATATTTCTATATTAAAAGCGATGGGAGCGAGTGATGGGTTTATATTCAAGGTATTTATGTATCAAGGGATGTTTGGTTCATTAATAGGAGCCTTAGTAGGCGCTGTAATGGGAGTCCTTATCGTGGGAGCGCAGCAGTTGTTTGGATTTGTTACTCTCGGCGGAAATGGAGGGTTTGTAATTGAAGCGTATCCCGTAAAATTGGAAGCACCCGATGTCCTTCTTGCATTTGCCCTTATCACTGTTATCAGTTTTATAGCATCTTGGTTGCCAGCAAGTCGAGCAGCAAAAGGGAAAATGCTATTCGTGAAGTACTAGATAATTAATAGCTAGAGTTTTGGATTGGAGCTAACCACCTTGACTAGGTTTATAGTCGATTAACACACTGAAAATTTGATATCCGAGAATCGCTGCTCAACCGCAAGATAAAGAAGGGCTCACTGCGCAATAGAAATAAAAAGGATATTAAAGCTAGAAATTAGGACAAGCTGTCATTGTATTTAGTCGCTTTTCCCAACCACCAACATAGCTTAGCCCAACCTCAAAACCACCTCTAGAAAAGCTTGCGTTGGCAAACTGAGAAACATTAATGTCATAGGCAATACCTATGTCCAAACCATGGAAATTGACTCCGGTAAGCAAGGAGATGGACTCACTATTAATTCCATTGTTATTGCTTGCATTTAAGCCACCAACCATCCTATATAATGCGCCAAACCTGAAGGCATTACCACTTGGGTCTCTTTCATCAAATATATAGCGAATATCTGTACCATATAAAGTTTCAATATTTTGTCCTTGAAACTGAAGTAAAAACTTAGGTAGTAAATCAAAGTTCCTAGAAACAGGGAAATTAACTCCAGAATGAATGGAATATTTAATAGGCAGTTTAGCATCATCAATACCTAAAGATTCATTCGGTTGATTGACGTGTTGAGCACTAAAACCTCCATAGGCTGTAGTTCTTTTATTTTTCCCTCGCATAAAATAAAGAAGGCCAGCACTCGCATCGAAAAAAGTATAATTTTGATTGAGTTGAGCTAAATAGGCCGGGTTGTCTTGTGTGATTGTTGCATCATAATTAATCCCATTCCATTGATTCCCAAAGCGTAAATTATCAATACTAAAGCTTCTTTGTATCATATCGGCTTGTAAACCAATTGAGAGATAATGACGCCCCCATTGATCTAGATTCTGCATATAACTCAAGGCTAACCCAACTCTAGTTGTTCCATAATTTGAAGCGGCAGCCTTGTCGTTCATCATCTCTAAACCGACACCTAAGGCGTTCTTTTTAATTGGAATTCGAAAATCGAAAGCGGCTGTCATTGTTCGGAATTGACTAGTGGATTCATCCTGCAAGACCTCACCCCATTGACTTCTATATAAAAACCCTGCCCTATAATTACCATTTAAAACTCCTGTCAAAGCTGGATTTAGCTGCAAGGGTGCTGTATAAAACTGCGTTAAGTGCGGATCTTGTGCTTGAGAAGCCAAAACAGTTAAACAGAGCCAAAATAGCGTAAGGAGTTTTTTCATAAGAAAGCGAATTTACAAAAAACGCGGTAATTAAATTACTATTAATAAAAATTAATCTAAAACCCTAAACGCTTAAAATTAGTAGCTTTATTGTCTTAAATTATAGATAAAGGGGTAATTAATCCAAAAGGATAGCTATTTTTGAAGTCAAATTTTAACTTTACCATGTACAGAACACATCATTGCGGAGAACTTAGATTAGCGCATATAGGACAAGAAATTAGTCTAGCAGGCTGGTTGCATAAATCCAGAGATTTGGGAGGAATGACCTTTGTGGATTTAAGAGATCGATATGGCAAAACGCAATTGGTTTTTAATATGGATTCCGATAAGGAATTGTGTGGTGCGGTGCGCAAAATAGGTAGAGAAAGTGTAGTACAAGTTAAAGGTAAGGTGAGGGAGCGAAGCAGCAAGAATACCGGAATGGCTACAGGCGATATCGAGATTGAAGTAACTGAGTTTCTCCTATTAAATGTCGCAAAGACCCCCCCCTTCACCATCGAAGATAATACGGATGGCGGAGAAGAGTTAAGGATGAAATATCGTTACTTAGATATACGAAGAGACAAAGTTCGAGAGAATTTAATCTTCAGGCACAAAGTGAGCTTGGAAGTCAGAAAATACTTAAGTCAGTTAGAATTTGTAGAAATTGAAACACCATACTTGATCAAGTCAACTCCGGAAGGCGCTCGAGATTTTATAGTTCCTTCTCGAATGAATCAAGGCTTATTCTATGCATTACCCCAATCACCTCAAACTTTTAAGCAGTTACTGATGGTAGCGGGTATGGACAAGTATTTTCAAATTGTAAAGTGCTTTAGGGATGAGGATTTACGAGCGGATAGACAACCAGAATTTACACAAATTGACTGTGAAATGTCCTTTATCGAGCAAGAGGACATATTGAATGTATTTGAAGGTTTAACCCGCCATTTGCTAAAGGAATTAAAAGCAGTTGACGTGCAAGAATTTCCTCGAATGACTTATGACGATGCCATGAGAAAGTATGGAAATGACAAACCAGATATCCGATTTGGAATGGAGTTTGGAGAACTCAATGATATTGCGCAGCACAAAGAGTTTAACGTATTTAATTCTGCCGAGTTAGTCGTTGGTATTGCGATACCTGAAGGGAATGCTAATTCAAGAAAGGAAATTGATAAGTTGATTGACTGGGTGAGACGTCCGCAAGTTGGTGCGCTTGGCATGGTATACGTGCGTTGTAATGAAGACGGCAGTTATAAATCTTCAGTAGATAAATTTTATGATCAAGGGGATTTGGCAAAATGGGCAGAACGGATTGGCGCAAAAGCAGGAGATTTGATTGCTGTGCTGTCTGGTGATAAACATAAAGTAAGGGCTCAACTAAGCGCTTTACGCATGGAAATGGGCGAGCGCTTGGGTTTGAGAAAGGCTGACGAGTTTGCTCCATTATGGGTCCTAGACTTCCCTTTATTGGAGTGGGATGAAGATGCCGAGAGATATCATGCAATGCATCATCCATTTACTTCACCAAAAGCTGAAGATATGGCGAAATTAGATACTGATCCAGGGTCGGTGCGAGCGAATGCTTACGACCTAGTCTTAAATGGCAACGAAATTGGCGGCGGATCAATCAGAATTCATGATAAAGAAATGCAAGCGCTGATGTTTAAGCATTTAGGCTTTACTCCAGAAGAAGCACGAGAGCAATTCGGATTCTTAATGGATGCATTTGAATATGGCGCACCTCCGCACGGAGGACTCGCTTTTGGCTTAGACCGTTTGGTCGCTATATTGGGTGGACAAGAATCTATCAGAGATTTTATTGCCTTTCCCAAAAACAATGCAGGAAGAGATGTCATGATTGACTCGCCAAGTGTTATTAATTCAGCACAGCTTAAAGAGTTAGGGATTGATTTGAAATAGTGTAAATTTACGATTCAAGCCTAAATTATGACTCCACTTGTAATCGTTATAACTATTTGCGCGTATTTCCTTTTCCTTATGGGGATAGCACAGCTCACCAAAGGCAAAGCAGATAATGCAGCTTTCTTTTCGGGTAATAAAGATTCAAAATGGTATTTGGTGGCATTTGGAATGATTGGAGCTTCACTTTCTGGGGTGACCTTTCTTTCGGTACCCGGACAAGTAGAGGGCAATTCTTTCGCTTATATGCAAATGGTAGTCGGGTATTTACTGGGTTATACTTTCATTGCTTTAGTGCTGCTACCGATGTATTATAAGCTTAATCTAGTTTCAATTTACCAATATTTGGAAACTCGTTTTGGCACAGCCGCACATCGCACAGGTTCAGCTTTCTTTTTGTTAAGTAGAATTATTGGCGCTGCATTCAGACTTTTTTTGGTAGCAGGCGTATTGCATTACTTTTTATTTGCGCATTATGACGTACCCTTCATTTTTACAACAATAATAACAGTAACTCTTATTTGGGTTTACACCTTTCAGGGGGGGATTAAAACCATCGTGGTGACAGATACTTTGCAAACCTCGTTTATGATTTTTGCATTGATTTTTGCTACCTACTATATCATGAAAGATTTAAATCTTTCCTTTGGAAGTATTTGGGATCAAGCAGCATCACTAGGATACACGAAAGTCATTTTTTTAGAAAACTTCGCAGAAAGTAAGCAACATTTTTTCAAACAATTTTTTAGTGGAGCATTGATTGCTTTGGTCATGACTGGTTTAGATCAAGATATGATGCAAAAGAACTTGACTTGTAAGAATGTGAAAGAGGCCCAAAAAAATATTTTCAGTATGAGCGTTATGCTGATACCCATCAATTTTTTATTTTTATGCTTAGGCGCATTTCTCTTTATTTACGCCAATAGCAAGGGTATTATTACTCCAGCTAGAGCAGATTACCTATTTCCTGAAATTGCCTTGAATCATTTTCCAGTAACAGTAGGAATCATTTTTTTACTGGGTTTAATTGCAGCAGCATACTCTAGCGCAGATTCAGCACTCACCTCATTGACAACTGCCTTTTGTGTCGATTTCTTAGGCATGCATAAACAAGAAAAATCTACAGATAAAGCGACTCGCTTAAAAGTACACGTCGCTTTTTCACTGATTATTATACTAGTGGTTTGGTTGTTTGATAGCTTAGGTGATGAGAGTGTAATTTCTAGTATTTTTAGATTTGCGGGGTATACATATGGTCCATTATTAGGTTTGTTCATATTTGGATTGTTTACTAAATTTAAGGTGCGCGATAAATTCATCCCTATGGTATGCCTTATTTCTCCTGTATTGACCTATCTGGCTTCAGCATATTCTCCTGATCTTATCGGGTATACTTTTGGGTATGAATTACTCCTACTTAACGGTGGATTTACTTTTCTTGGCCTACTGGCTATTACACAGTTTAACAAAAAATTAGATTAACAAATGACGAATAAACCAGTAAAAAGTTGGACCGAAGTTCAAGCGAAATCAAGTTGGACCATGTTCAAAATAATGAGTGAATTTGTAGAGGGTTTTGATCGTATGGAAGAGATTGGCCCATGCATTTCTATCTATGGTTCTGCGAGGACGAAAGTTGACGATAAATACTATGAAATGGGCGTTAAGGTAGCCGAACGATTGGTGGAGGAAGGTTACGGGATTATCACAGGAGGAGGGCCGGGAATTATGGAGGCAGGAAATCGTGGCGCTCAAAATGCAGGAGGAAAATCTGTCGGTTTAAATATCGATTTACCTTTCGAACAGTATTCTAATCAATACATTGATCATGACAAAAATATAATGTTTAATTATTTCTTTGCAAGAAAAGTCATGTTTGTTAAATATGCACAAGCGTTTGTCTTGCTTCCAGGAGGTTTTGGAACAATGGACGAACTCTTTGAAACTTTAACCCTGGTTCAAACCAAAAAAATTGACCGAGTACCTATCATATTGATGGGTAAAGAGTTTTGGGGAGGAATGTTAGAGTGGATTAAGAGCACTATGTCGGAAAAATATAAAACGATTAGCACCCAAGATCTTGAACTCATTCATCTTACTGATGATGTGGATGAGGTTGCTAATATAATCATTGATTTTTATGCTAATTCAAGCTTGCGTCCAAATTTTTGAACCATGAAAAACCCAAGACTACAAACCCTTATAGCTAGAGTTAACTCATCAATTGCTTGTCTTTTATGTGTCAAAATTGAAAGATACGGACCCGACAAAAGTCTCTACTATTGAGGGTCATGACCCAAGCAATCACATTGGCCATTTGAGTTGGCTTTGCAAGCTACACGAGATAAATGCTGTTTAAAACAATTCAAACTTCATCAGTCGACACTCTAACTTCCCATTAAACAACTTAATTTTTGCAGCTGTTCTTAGGCCTATGTGCTTTCGAGCTTCGACATTGCTTGAGATAATCCAGGCCGTCCAACCGGTATAGTGATGCTTAAGATGGTCTCCAATCCGCTGATAAAACTCATTGATATGCTCATCTTTTATCCGTTCGTCATAGGGCGGATTCAAAAATAAAACACCTTCTTTTTCTTTAGGCTTATAATTGAAGAAATCATCACTTTCTAAGTGATGAATGGGTTTAAATCCAGCCCTTACCATGTTTTCTTTGGCTAATGCAAGTACTTTCCCATCTATTTCAATTCCCTTAATATTCGGGTATTCAATTTTAATATTATCTTCTGCTTCTTGCTTTAATCGGTCCCATAGATTTTGATCAAAATTAGGCCAATTCATAAATCCAAAAATTCTACGATCAAAACCTGCAGGTTTGTTATTTGTTCGCATTAATGCTTCAATAGTTAAAGTGCCTGAACCGCACATTCCATCTACGAAAGGCATTTTTCTATCCCAATTACTCAAGGCTATAATTCCAGCGGCAAGAACTTCGTTTAGCGGAGCTGTTCCACCATCAAATCGATAACTTCTTTTGTGCAAAGAGGCATTGCTAGCATCAATAGATATTTGAACATCTGTTCCTCTTATATGTAAGGAAAACACATAGTTGGGATGTTTAATGTTAACATCAGGGCGACGATTGTTTTCATGTTTTCTAAACCAATCACAAATGGCATCTTTTACTTTTAAGCTCGCATATAAGGAGTGGGTAAAAACTTCAGAACTTACAAAAGCATCAATTTTAAAGGTGTCTTTTAAGGTCATGAACTCTTTCCAATCGTACTCCATTACACGATCGTATAATTCGTCCTCATTTTCAGCAGAAAATGTATAAAAAGGACGAATAACTCGAATGCATAAGGTGCTATACAAGTGGACCTTATAGAGCGTTTCGAGGTCTGATTCGAAAGCAACTGCCCGATTTAGCGGCTCAATTTCTTTACACCCCAATTGGTGTAATTCTTCAGCTAATACTTCTTCTAAACCAAACAGGGTTTTAGCTATGTAGTGTTCCATTGCGACAAAGGTAGGGAATTAAACGAATTCAGGATTTATTCTTTCCACTCTACTTTGTGTTGAATCTTGCTAATTCTTCGTCCAGGAGCTTTTTCAGCACCGTTGGGTATCCCCAAATAGAGAAAACCTAAAACTTGATCTTCCTTTTCAAATCCGAGGTATTCTTTCATAACCAATTTTGACGTCATTCCACCACTATGAATGTAAGCTGCAAAACCCATAGCGCTTGCTGCCAACTGCATGTTTTGAACAGCCATAGCTGTCGCTTGCAATTCTTCGATTTCCGGAATCTTAGGATTACTTCCTCTTTTATTGACTATAGCCAGAATATGTGAGGTGGTTTTAGCTCTATGGATAAATTTATCGTATTTGATTTGCTTAAAGTTTTCGGCTGTACTTCCAGCTTTATACATCTCCGCATGGTCTAAAGCAAATTGTTGCTTGGCATCCCCGCTAAACACTACAAAGCGCCATGGCTCCGTATATCCATGGGTTGGAGCCCAATTGGCACATTCTAAAATTTTCCACACGTCGGATTCAGCAATTTCTCCAGGGATACATTGTTCTGGCTTTATCGTTCTTCTAGTATGAATGTTTTCTATTATAATTTGGGCTTTATTCATTAGTGACACTTTTATTCATAGAACGCGGCAATCTCATTTAATGTTTTTCGATCAATATTGGGGACTTCACAATTGTCGACAGGATATCCTACAGGAATTAATAAAAAGGCTTTTTCATTCTTTGGACGTTTCAAAATATCGACTAGAAATTGCATCGGACTAGGAGTATGTATAAGGGCAACTAATCCCGCCTGATGTATAGCTGTTACCAGTATACCGCAGGCCAAACCAACAGATTCATTGATATAATAATTCTTCAATTTTTCGCCTTCTACTAGGTCAAAAGCTTTACGATAAACAACTATAAGCCAAGCTGCATCGGTAAGCATAGGTTTCTTCCAATTGGTGTCAAACGGCTCCAAATCTTTAAGCCATTGCTCGCTCATTCTTTTACTATAATTGAGATATTCTTCCTCTTCAGCCGCTTCACGAATAGCCTGCTTAACTGCATAATTTGAAACGGCGCAGAAGGTCCAAGGTTGCTTATGCGCTCCACTTGGAGCTGTTCCTGCTGCTTTTATAATATTCTCGATAACCTCTCGTGGAACTTCTTGCTTCGAGAAATGTCTTACACTTCTTCGCTCGTTCATATGTTGGTAAAAGGAACTACTTTGGCTTACTAAGGTTTCTTTATCAGGAATCACATAGTTTAAAGGAATAAAAGTATCCGAATTCATCCCTTGAATATAAGGAAGTTCTTAATTTAATCTAATTTTAAAGCGAAATAGAGAAACCATGAAAGCAGCAGTATTAGTAAAAAACGCCGAAGCGCATAATTCATTTGAGATTAGGGAAGTTGATCAACCAAAGGCAGCAGCCGGTCAAGTACTCATCAAGGTGGAGGCTTTCGGTTTAAACTTCGCAGATATAATGGCACGACAAGGTAACTACCAGGATTGCCCTCCGCTTCCTGCCGTTATTGGGTATGATGTAGTGGGTGAAGTGGTAGAGATTGGCGCAGGAGTTGACAATGTAATTTTAGGGGATAGAGTAACTGCAATGACTCGCTTTGGAGGATATGCTGAATATGCATTAACAGACTTCCGAGCTTGTGCTAAAATAGCCAAAGACTATCCGGTAGGAAAAGCTACGGCCTTGACGACTCAATACTGCACTGCATATTATTGTTTTAAGGAAATGATGAATTTGTATGAGGGAGACAAAGTGTTGATTCATGCAGCTGCAGGAGGCGTCGGAACAGCGCTGGTTCAATTGGCTAAACATGCAGGGTGTGAAATATTTGGTACCGCCGGATCGGATGAAAAGCTTGCGTATTTAAAAGAATTGGGAGTTGACCACCCTATTAATTATCGCGCGCAAGACTTTGAAGTAGAGGTTAGGAAAATTGTTGGTGATCAAGGACTTGATGCTGTATTTGATCCAATAGGAGGTAAATCGGTAAAAAAGGGATTGAAATTGCTAGGTTCAGGAGGAAGAATAGTATTGTTTGGAGCTTCAGATATGACCGGAGCAAATATTTTTGGCAAAATTGGAACGGGCTTAGGATTTGGGTTTTATCATCCGGTAGAATTTATGCTGACAAGTAAGGGAATGATCGGCGTTAATATGCTTCGAATTGCCGATGACCGACCGATGGTCTTGAAACGATGTTTAGAGAACGTGGTAAAACTAATTGCCGAAGGGGTATTAAACCCTACTGAGGCGAAAGTTTTTTCTATTGATGAGATTGGTGAAGCACATGCCTTTTTGGAAGGTCGTCAAAGCATTGGCAAAGTCAGTGTGAGTTGGTAAAATCTTGACGGTTTGCCCAAAACTTTAGGCGTAATTTGAAATTAGTTTTGAGGAAAGTGACTGAATTCCTTATTTAAAACCTAGATGTAATCCAAAATTTGCCCCAATCTCATAAGGAAGGTAGTCAATGCCATTTTTTTGAGAATTATAAATGCCATAGCTAATTACGGGTTCAAACCTAAAGCTTAATCGTTTAATTAAATAGAAGTCTAGTCCAACACCCGCTACTGCGCTTATAATAAGATGAGTATTTTGAATTTTTTCTTTAACATAATCTCTAGAAATACGTCCATTGTTTTCTTCAGATTTGACTCGTATGTGTGAAGCAACCAACATGCCTGAATTGAATCCACCAGAAACAAACAAACGAACTTTTTTATTCAATAAGTATAGGTTGAGTTTTATAGGTACACCAACATACTTATTATGATGTTTTAGAAATAAATTTTGAATTCCTTCTAATGAGGGATCTTGGAGATTGATTGCTGGATTTTTGTTAAATCCTCGGTCTGTATAACAAACGCCTGTTTCAATTATAACTCGTTGATGTAAGGTAAATAGGAGGTTGAAGCTTGAACTATAACCCACTTTTGCTTTATCCAAGTTGTTAAATTCATCAACTATTGTCTGTAAACTGCTAGGTGCTTTTAAATTGCGATAAGAATAAAAGGGGGTTAATGATAGCCCTAAACGAAGATTATGGTGCTTAAACACGCTTTGCGCTTGGCTTGGTAAGCCAATGAGTAGACACATTAATATGAGTAGATAATTTCTCAAAGTATTTAAAATTAAGCAAAGAATTTAACTCTTTAGAATTCTTTTATTAATACTTCAAACAGCAAAATGTTAAAACCTGGATCTTTAAAAAGACGGAGGTGAAAGTCAAAACTCATATCCGATGTCCTTCCTAAAGTACTTTCCTTCAAACTCTATGGCTTCGGCTTGCTGATTGGCTTTCAATAATGCATCCGCTAGATTTTCACCCAACGCACTTACAGCAAGCACCCGCCCGCCATTGGTAACTAATACATTATTGATTTCTTTTGTTCCTGCTTGAAAAACTGTTGTGTTTTCGCACGCGGGTATTATAATCTGTTTTCCTTTTTCATAAGCTTCAGGATATCCTCCAGCAGCTAAAATAACAGTAGCACCGTGTTTCTTGCTGTATTTCACCACTTCGTCTTTTAACTTTCCTTCACTACATTTAACCAATAAATCAGCTAAATCATTTTCTAATCGTGGTAGCACAATCTCGGTTTCAGGGTCTCCCATCCTGCAATTGTATTCAATCACATAAGGCTCATTATCAACCAAGATCAAACCGACATATATAAATCCTTTATAAACTATTTTTTCCGCCTTTAATCCCTCAATAGTTGGGTCTATCACTCTAGATTTCACTTTCTTCATTAAATCTTCATCGACAAAAGGTACTGGAGATATTGCCCCCATTCCGCCGGTGTTTAAACCTGTATCTTTTTCTCCTATTCGTTTGTAGTCTTTAGCGTTCGGAAGCAATACATAGTCGCTTCCATCACTCAATACAAAAACAGAGAATTCTATACCATTAAGAAACTCTTCTATGATTACTTTACTGCTTGCATCCCCAAATTTAGCATCGCTAATCATTTCTTGCAGTGTTTGCTTGGCTTCGGCCTTGCTTTCCGTAATAACGACACCTTTACCTGCTGCCAAACCGTCAGCTTTTAACACAAAAGGCGCTTTATTTTCATCAATAAAAGTCAAGCCTTCCTCTAGGTTCGCTTTAGTGAACTCGTTGAAAGCGGCGGTAGGAATATTATGCCTTTGCATAAAGTACTTTGCAAAACTCTTACTTCCTTCTAATTGTGCGCCATGTTTTGAGGGACCAATTACCATCACTTTACTTAAGCTATGATCTTCTACAAAAAAATCATAGATTCCTTCCACTAATGGCACTTCAGGACCTACAACGACCATATCAATCGACTCCTTTACAACAAAAGTCTTGAGCGCAGAAAAGTCACTTGGATCGATAGCTATATTTTGCGCTAGTTGATTACTTCCTCCATTTCCTGGAGCAACCCAAAGTTGGGTGCATATTGGACTTTGTTTAAGTTTCCAAGCAAAAGCATGTTCTCTTCCACCAGAACCTAAAATCAGAATATTCATATCATATGGGGTTTATGCAAAAATAAGGGCTTTACGCCAAAATTTCCGATTTTTTATTGTGGAATGTTTATTGGAATAAAAAAACCACCAAATAAGGCGAAGGTGATACCCGTTTTAGTTGGCACAATAAACTTAATCTTGTATTTTTACTCAATCTAAAAGAGAGAAACTTATAATGGCAAATATTGTAGAGAAAATATTCGGTAAAATTTTTGGAAACAAACATGAGAAGGATATCAAAAAGATGCTTCCTGTAGTTGATGAAATTAATGCTGAATTTGAAAAATTAACGTCGGTAAGTAATGATGAGCTTAGAGGCAAAACTTTAATTTTTCGTGAAGAAATAAAAAATTACCTAAAAGAAGTAGAGGAGAAGATTGCCTCCATTCATGATCAAATAAAGAATGATCCTGACATGGATATTGATCAGAAAGAAATTTTATATGATCAGATTGATGCTTTGAAACTGGAAAAAGATGAAAAGGTAGAAGAAATACTTACCATCTTATTACCCCGAGCATTTGCTGTAGTTAAAGAAACAGCTCGTCGTTTTACTGAAGCAGCTAACCTTGCCTCAAAAGCTACGGATTTAGATAGAGACTTAGCTGCTAAGAGTGATTTTATTGAAATTGTAGGAGCTGATGCGGTATATAAAAAATCTTGGCAAGCTGCCGGTGCAGAAGTTGTTTGGAATATGGTTCACTACGACGTGCAGTTAATTGGCGGTATCGTTTTACATGAAGGCAAGATTTCTGAGATGATGACGGGGGAAGGAAAAACTTTAGTATCAACTTTGCCAGCATACTTAAATGCTTTACCAGAATTGGGGGTTCATATTATTACGGTGAATAATTACTTGGCCGTAAGAGATTGTGAATGGAACGCTCCTATTTTTAATTTCCTGGGGATTAAAGTTGATTGTATTGACCGATACAGACCACACTCTCCTGAGCGAATTGAAGCATATAAAGCCGATATTACTTATGGAACAAATAATGAATTTGGTTTCGATTATCTAAGAGATAACATGCTGCTTAATGCAGATGAGTTGGTGCAAGGTAAATTGCACTACACGATGATTGATGAGGTGGATTCTGTATTAATTGATGATGCAAGAACACCCTTAATAATTAGTGGTCAAGTGGATAGTAATGATGAGCAGCAGTTTTATGAACTGAAGCCTAGAATATCTAAACTGGTTCAAGTACAGAAGGACTTAGCTACAAAGTATCTAAATGACGCCAAACGCCAAATTAAGGCCGGTGACACGGGTGTTCAGCCAGGAGAAGGTGGTTTTGCTTTACTTCAAACCTATAGGGCATTACCTAAAAACAAACCACTTATTAAATATTTAAGTGAGCAAGGAATCAAGCAAATCTTGCAAAAGGCTGAGAATTACTACATGCAAGATTCGAGTAAGGAGATGCATATAGTGGATGAAGAGCTATTTTTTGTCATCGAAGAGAAGCAAAATTCTGTTGAGCTTAAAGAAAAAGGAATCGATTTAATTACTGCAAGTGGCGAGGACAAAGACTTTTTCGTTGTTCCCGATGTAGGTGTCTTGCTAGCAGACATTGATAATACAGGTAAATCGGATACTGAAAAGATGGAGGCTAAAGAACAGTTAATGAGCGATTATGCCGTTAAAACTGAAAGACTTCACTCTATTCAACAATTACTGAAAGCCTATACGCTTTTCGAAATTGATATTGAGTATGTGGTCATGGATGGTAAAGTGAAAATTGTAGATGAAAATACAGGCCGTATCATGGATGGCAGAAGATTCTCTGATGGACTTCACCAGGCCTTGGAATCTAAAGAAAATGTGAAGGTGGAAGCAGCTTCTCAAACCATGGCAACAATAACCTTGCAGAACTTTTTTAGAATGTACCATAAATTGAGTGGTATGACCGGAACTGCAGAAACAGAAAGTCAAGAGTTTTGGGATATCTATAAATTAGATGTAGTGGTTATTCCGACGAACAAACCTCTTGCTCGTAAAGATGAGGACGATTTAATTTATCGGACCACAAGAGAAAAATTTAATGGTATAGCGGAAGAAATTCAAAAGTTAACTGAAGCAGGAAGACCAGTTCTGGTAGGTACTACTAATGTGGAGATTTCAGAGCTTATTGGCCGAATGCTCCAAATGAAGGGGATCAAACACCAAGTGTTAAATGCAAAACAACATCAACGAGAAGCGGATATTGTAGCTGAAGCAGGTAGAGCGGGAGCGGTAACTATCGCAACTAATATGGCGGGAAGGGGTACCGATATCAAATTGTCTCCCGAAGTTATTGCCGCAGGTGGTTTGGCTATAATAGGGTCAGAGCGACACGATTCAAGACGAATAGATCGTCAGTTAAGAGGACGTGCTGGTCGTCAAGGAGATCCGGGATCCTCACAATTTTTTATCTCACTGGAAGATAAACTTATGCGACTGTTTGGCTCTGAAAACATGGCTAAATGGATGGATCGTCTGGGATTTAAAGAGGGTGAAGTTATTCAGCATTCCATGATTACCAAGAATGTAGAAACGGCGCAGCGTAAGGTTGAAGAAAACAATTTTGGGGTTAGAAAAAGATTGCTAGAGTACGATGATGTGATGAATATGCAGCGTGAAGTGATCTATAGGAAAAGAAGAAACGCCTTGTTCGGTGAGCGTCTTTCAGTAGATATCATGGATTCTTTTCATGGCTTATGTGAAGAGCTGATTTTGGGGCATAAGTCTACGGAAGATTTCGAGAGCTTTAAGTTGAATCTAATTTTGTTCTTCGGTATGGAATCGAGTATAAACGAAGAAACTTTTTTGAAGACAAATGCTGATGAGCTAGTGATGGACTTATTCAGAGAAGTCCAAAAACTATACAAAGAGAAATCTCTACGTATTACGCAAAGAACCCTTCCAATATTTAAACAAATCCATAAGGATAGAGGGGAAACAGTTAAAAATATTGTAGTCCCTTTTAGTGATGGCAAAAAAGCATTAAATATTTTAACTCCTTTGGAGAAAAATATTGAAATGGAAGGAAAACAAATCATCACAGAGTTTGAAAAGAATGTTTCGCTGGCTATGATTGATGATACATGGAAACATCATCTGCGTCAAATGGATGATCTGAAAAAAGAAGTGCAAAATGCATCATTGGAGCAGAAAGATCCATTATTAGTTTATAAATTAGAAGCGTTTAATTTATTTAAAACCTTAGCTTCAAATATTAATCGAAGTGTGGTTTCATTCTTATTTAAAGGCCAGATTGTAACTCCTGACCCAAAAAATGTAAGAACAAATCAAGAGGCGAAGAGAACGAACTTGGATAATTTAAAGACTTCCCGAAACGAAGGTCCTGAGCAAAATAATTCAGTTAAACGGGAAAGAAAAGTTGCTGAGCCAGTGCGCGCTCAACCTAAAGTAGGCCGTAATGAGCCTTGCCCATGTGGAAGTGGTAAAAAATATAAGTCTTGTCATGGCAAGGCAGAGTAAATGAGCAAATGAATATTAAAGATAAAATAGAACATACGATTTTAAAGGCTGACACCTCTCTTAAAGAGATAGAAAGCCTTTGTAAGGAGGCAATTGATTATGAGTTTTTTGGCGTTTGTGTGCCTCCCTATTTTGTAAAGTATGCCTCTTTAATGTTAAAGAATTCAGCGGTGAAGGTGGTCACGGTTGCTGGTTTTCCTTTGGGCTATAACACGACACCTGCCAAAGTAGAAGAAGCTCGAAAAGCAATGGATGAGGGTGCTGCAGAAATTGATATGGTGATGAATATTGCCGCGCTAAAAAAAGGGGACACCAATTTCGTCTTAAACGATATTCTATCTGTAACTACCCTGGTTCAACTGAAGGGATGTAAACTAAAAGTTATTATTGAAACGGCTATGCTGAGTCAATCAGAAAAGATAACTGCGTGTGAGATATGTGCGAAAGTAGGTGTAGATTTCGTTAAAACTTCTACCGGATTTGCTTCAAGTGGAGCAAAAGTAGAAGACATTGAACTCATGAGAAAAATATTACCTTCTAGCATAAAAATCAAAGCTTCTGGAGGAGTCAAAACCAAAGAGCAGGCGCTCAATCTAATAGAAGCGGGAGCAGATAGATTAGGAACTAGCTCGGGTCCAGCCTTGATTTAAAAAACGTTTATGAAAAATATTCTTTTAATCCTATGCATTGTAGTCTTTAGTATAGAAATGGTAGATGCGCAAACGTCCATCTTACTTAATGATAAAGTAAAATTTGAAAGTACTTCAGATCTAAATTTTTTATTGGATGCTCATTATGATAAGAATAAGCATTGTGATCTAATGCAAGGTTATCGCATTCAAATTATGAATAGCAGCAATAGGGAAGACGCTTATGAAAAAAAAGCAAAGGTATATAGACACTTCTCAAAGTTTAAGGGATACATTGTTTACGACCAGCCTTACTATAAGCTGAGAATAGGAGATTTTGAAACGAAATTGGAAGCTCGTAAATTTTTAAACGAAGTCATACAGACTTTCTCAACCGCTTTCATCGTGCGTGATGAGATAAAAATTAATTAGAATGGCTATGGATATATTGGATCATATTAAGCAATTATCCCTTGAGATTCATCCTCAGTTAATTGAGTGGAGAAGACACTTGCATCAATATCCTGAGTTATCTTTCCAAGAACATAACACCTCAAAATTTATTTCTAAAGTATTGCAAACCTACAAGATTCCTCATACCACAGGAATCGCCCAAACAGGCATAGTCGCATTGATTGAAGGAAATAATCCCAGCAGCAGGTGCGTGGCATTGCGCGCTGACATGGACGCTTTGCCTATTTTGGAAAAGAACTCCTTTGATTTTATCTCTAAAAACAAAGGAGTAATGCATGCATGTGGACACGACTTTCATACAAGTAATTTACTAGGTGCTGCAATTATTTTACAAGCAATTCGGGATCGATTTGAAGGAACGATAAAACTGATTTTTCAACCTTCAGAAGAGAAAATTCCTAGCGGAGCTCCTGCTATGATCGATGCAGGCGTGCTAGAGAATCCTAAGGTGGAAGCAATTTTTGCAATGCATGTATCTCCAGAGCTGCCTACCGGAACATTCGGCTTTAGAGGAGGTCAGTTTATGGCATCTGCGGATGAAATATACTTGACGGTAAAAGGCAAAGGTGGGCATGCTGCTTTTCCTCACACATTAATCGACCCCGTTCTTGTCGCTGCGCAAATACTCATCAACCTTCAGCAAGTGATTAGTAGAAGAAAACCGCCATTCGATGCGGGGGTTTTATCCTTTGGAAAGTTGGAAGCCTTGGGTGCTACGAACATTATTCCGGATGAAGTGAAGATAGCTGGAACTTTTCGAGCTATGAACGAAGAATTTCGGCTTAAAGCGCATGATCTAATTAAGCAGATAGCAGAAGAAACCGCCCACGCTAGTGGCGCTTCTTGTGAGGTAAATATTTTGGTAGGTTATCCTTTCCTTTATAATAATGAATCCTTAACAGAGGATAGTAAACAACGGGCAAAAGCATATAACGATAATATTCAAGTGTTAGATGTTCCAGCAAGAATGGGGGCTGAAGACTTTGCTTATTATTCTCAAAAAGTACCTGCTTGCTTTATTCGAATAGGTACTGGTAATGAAGACAAAGGAAGCACCAACGGTCTACATTCTCCCAACTTTAACGTAGATGATGAGGCCTTACTTCATGGGGCTGGATTGTTGGCTTGGTTAGCAATAAATCAATAAAATTATAGTTCTTATTGAAACCCTTTAAAAATGAAACTAAACACCCCCCTGAAAGCTAAGAATATCGCAGGAAGATATAATGCCCAACTTATCGGAAATGAAGATGCAGAAATTGGAAGCTTAAATGAAATTCATAAATTGACAGCGGATAGCCTCACCTTCGTAGATCATCCTAAGTACTTCAATAAAGTTTTAGAAAGTAAGGCAAGGGTAGTTTTAATTAATCAAGTCGTTAAATGCCCCCAAGGGAAAACGTTATTGGTGGTAGATAACCCTTTTGAAGTATACAATGATCTTGCTTTAAAAGCCAGACCTTTTCTTCCCTCTTCCGAGATGATTTCCCCTTTAGCGGAAATAGGCGCAGGGACAATAATCCAACCCAATGTGTTTATTGGTAATCATGTAAAAGTTGGTAAAAATTGTATTATTCATCCCCATGTTACGATATACGATTATACAGAAATCGGAGATAATGTAATCATTCATTCTAACACAACCATAGGAAGTGACGCATTTTACGTGCATAAGAAAGCGCGTGAATATGAGAAAATGCATACTATTGGTAAAGCAATTGTGGAAAGTGATGTTGAAATAGGGTCCTCATGCACGGTGGATAGTGGTGTATCTGGAGATACAATTATTGGCAAAGGAAGCAAGCTAGATAGTCAGGTTCATGTGGGGCACGGCGTAGTTATTGGTAAGAATTGCCTACTGTGCGCTCAAGTTGCCATTGCGGGTAAATCTATACTTGGAGATGAAGTCATATTATATGGTAAAGTCGGAGTTTCCAAGGATATTATTATTGGTAAAAAAGCGATTGTTTTGGCTTCTTCTAATGTAGGTAAAAATCTAGAGCCAGGTGGAACCTATTTTGGTTCTCCAGCTATAAATGCACGGGATAAATGGAAGGAAATGGCGATTATTCGTATGCTACCTAAACGATGGAGTCAAATTGTATTTCGAGATTAAATAGTTTTTACTCTTACTTGGTTAAACTGCCTTGGATGAGATACGACAACGTTATAGGTGGTCGCCTCACTTATCATTTGACCATGGTTGCATCCTTTGGTCGTTGAACGGATAAATTGACATCAGCCTGCTTTCCTGCTTGGATTAAATTTAAATCCAAACCATACTTAGTCGCAAGCTTTAACCCTAATTCATAACGATTCAGATCAACAGGCCCAGGTAAATGATATACTCCTCCAGCCCAATCAAGTGCTTCGAGAATTAGCTCTGCTGCATCTTTAGCTTCCAACACACTTCGCACTTCGTCCGTAAATAGTATTTGCGGCTTAGCCAGTTTGAGGCTTTCTTTTAAAGCGCGCTCATACCCTCCGAGACTTCCAATCATTAAAGGCATTCTACAAACAACAGCATCAGGATACACCTGAATAATTTCTCCCTCTGCCTTCAACTTCTGCATCCCATATTCATTGAGCGGCTTAGCCGTGTCGCTCGGTGAATAGCCTCCTTTAAATCCATCAAAAACCTGATCGCTTGAAGTAAATACCATCGGAATCTCTCTTTGCATAGCCATTTCAGCCAACAGCCTGCTCGCTTGAACATTTATCTTTTGACTTTCCACAGCATTTTCTTCGCAATCTGCAACGTTTCCATTAGCAGCCAAATGGATAACTCCATCAAATGCATGATCCTTTAGCTGGTCAATAAAATTATCCTTGGATAAATCCAATTGAAGTTCCTTTACCTGTAATTTGGGATTTACCGTTCTGCTTACACCAATTATATGTATATCCTTTTGTTTTGCTCTTTGACAAATATATTGCCCTAGAAATCCGTTGTGACCGGTTAGCAGGATTTTATTCATAATTAACAGATTGCTGTTTTATTCTTCTTGCTAATTTAACTAAGTTTACATCAAATAAACGGACTATGGCAAGCATAAAACCTTTTAAAGCTTTTCGACCTACGAAAGAGAATGCAGAAAATTTAGCATCTTTCCCTTACGATGTCTTGAATAGTGTGGAGGCACGAAAATTAGCAGCGGGAAACCCTCAATCTTTTCTGAGAATAAATAAACCAGAGATTGACCTAGCTAAAGATACTAATGTATACGATGAGTCAGTGTATCAAAAAGGGAAGAGCAATTTGGATGATTTCATTGAAAATGGATGGTTCATACAAGATGAAAAACCACTTTTGTATATCTATGCCCAGCGAATGGGTAAACATCTTCAAAAGGGAATTGTAGCATGCAGTTCGATTGATGATTATTTCAATGATATTATCAAAAAGCATGAGTATACAAGGCCAGTGAAAGAAAAAGATAGAATTGACCATATGTATACTGCTGGTGCGCATCTAGGACCCGTTTTTTTAGCATATAAGCCAATAAAACAAATCGACCAATTGATTGAAGATTGGACGGCGAAGCATAAGCCTCAAAACCAGTTCACAAGTTCCGATGGGATAGAACACATTACGTGGCTGATAGATGACGAAACGACCATTAAGCAATTGACGTCTATTTTTGAAGGGCAAGTGAAACACACGTATGTTGCTGATGGCCACCATCGATCAGCTGCTTCTGCAATTGTTGGACAAAGAATGAGAGAAGAGCAAGCCAATCATACCGGAAATGAAGATTATAATTACTTTCTTTCTGTGCTCTTTCCTGCAGATCAGTTGATGATTATTGATTATAATAGAGTAATCAAAAACCTTCTGCCGGACATTTCAACGGACGAGTTTTTGACCGCTTTGTTGAGTAACTTTACGGTTATACCCGAAGATGGTCAAGTGCGACCAAGTGTACCTGGAGAATTTGGTTTATATATTGACAAACAGTGGTATCGCCTTATTGCTGATAAGAGTATATGTTCATCTTCAGATCCAGTTGCATGCTTAGATATAAGTATTTTAAGCACCTATGTTATAGACCCACTTTTAGGTATCGCGGATCAACGCACAGATAATAGAATCGATTTTGTTGGAGGAATACGAGGCCTTGATGAGTTAGAGCGAAGGGTGGATAATGGAGAGATGAAATTGGCCTTTGCTATTCCATCGGTATCTATGGACCAATTAATCAATGTAGCAGATAGTGGGAATGTAATGCCTCCCAAATCTACTTGGTTTGAGCCAAAGTTGCGAAGTGGCCTGTTTGTGCATAAGTTCAAATAAATAAGCAAAAAGCGTAAGTATAGTCCAATGGGCTTGCTCGGGAAACCTTTTTTATTGCTTTTGTCTCTTATTTATGGTTAATCCTTGTTGTTTAGAAGTGAAAATACAGGTTGAAATATGTAATTTCGTAATTGAATATGCAAAGTAAACTGCACAACAATATTGAGTTTTTAAAAGGAGTAGGTCCAAAAAGAGCGGAGATCCTTCAGCAGGAACTAAATATATTTACTTGGAGTAATTTGATTCATCACTTCCCTTTCCGCTATGTTGACAAATCAAAGTTTTACTCCATTGCGGAGATTAATGAAGCCACTCAGTATGTCCAAATTAAAGGGAAGCTGACCGCTCTTCATCTCATTGGTGCTAATCGAAAGAAACGATTACACGGAACTTTCAAAGATGAAACTGGGACGATCGACCTGGTCTGGTTTGTTAAAACAGATTGGATTCAGAAGTCACTCAAAACAGGTGTAGAATATGTGGTTTATGGGAAACCCAAAAAATTTGGTCGGAACTTCAATATCACACATCCTGAAATTAAGCCAGTTGGTGAAATAGCAAAGCAAAATCACAGTTTAGAGCCGGTATATAATACCACTGAAAAAATGAAGAAATTCAACTTAGATAGTAAGGGGATTTTCAAATTACAAATGACTGCGCTAGATCAGTTAAACCATACCGAGCTTATTGAGATTATTCCGCTGACAGTTTTAGATGCGTATAAGCTAGTAAGCAGAAATAAGGCCTATCATGAGATACATTTCCCAAGCAACGAAGAAAATTTAAGCAAGGCTATTTTCAGAATTAAATTTGAAGAGCTTTTGATGATACAGCTTCGTTTACTCCGATCTAAAATCAATAGGAACATTCAAAATAAGGGCTATGTATTTGAAAAAATAGACAAAAAATTCGAAGATTTTTATCAAAACTGTTTGCCTTTTGAATTGACAGGAGCGCAAAAAAGAGTGCTTAAAGAGATAAGAAAAGATACGTTAAGCGGCAAGCAAATGAATCGTTTATTGCAAGGTGATGTGGGTAGCGGTAAAACCATTGTATCGCTCATGACGATGTTAATGGCTATTGATAATGATTTTCAAGCTTGTATTATGGCTCCAACCGAGATATTAGCTCAGCAGCACATGGCAGGGATAACGGAGTTGGTGGAAGCGACTGGCATACGCTGTGCAATACTAACGGGTTCTGTTAAGGGAAAGGTCCGAAAACAGTTGTTACTCGCTTTGGTAGAGGGGGAAATAGACATCTTAATAGGAACACATGCCTTAATTGAAGATAAAGTGATTTTTAAAAACTTGGGTATGGTTGTCATTGATGAACAACATCGATTTGGCGTTGCTCAACGAGCAAAATTGTGGAAGAAGAATGTTCGAGCTCCGCATAATTTAGTAATGACAGCTACACCTATTCCAAGGACCTTGGCAATGACGCTTTATGGAGATCTTGACATTTCTATCATTGATGAATTACCACCAGGAAGAAAACCTATCCAAACCTCCCACCGACGAGAAAATAGCAGACTACAAGTATTTGGTTTTATTGGAAAGGAAATTGCTAAGGGCAGACAAGTCTACATGGTTTACCCTTTAATTGAGGAATCTGAAACTCTGGACTATAATCATTTGATGGATGGCTATGAAAGTGTAAAACGACATTTCCCAGATTTACAAGTGAGCATTGTACACGGTAAAATGAAACCTGCTGATAAGGAATATGAAATGCAAAGATTTGTGCAAGCCAAAACACAAATCATGGTTGCCACAACGGTTATCGAAGTTGGGGTAAATGTTCCAAATGCTAGCATGATGGTGATAGAAAGTGCTGAGCGATTTGGATTGAGTCAATTGCATCAGCTGAGGGGTCGAGTAGGACGAGGAGCAGAACAATCTTACTGTATATTGATGACGGGTCTAAAGCTTTCTAATGAAAGTAAGGCCAGAATGCAGATCATGGTAGAAACGAATGATGGGTTTAGAATCGCAGAAGAAGACCTCCGTTTACGCGGTCCGGGAGATATAGAAGGAACCCAGCAAAGTGGAATAGCAGACTTACGTTTAGCTAGTTTATCAAAAGACAACAAAATATTGACGCTGGCCAGGGAAGTGGCCACCAAAATACTAAATAACGATCCCTTTCTAGACAAGCACGAGAACGTATTTTTAAAGCAGCACCTGATTGCGCAACATCAGCAAAAAGGCTGGGGAAAGATAGCATAGCGTGTCAAGTGCTGCGGGGATGTTCCCGCCCGATGGACCAAGCCGTCTATCGTCTTCTATGGTTGTGATTTGAGTTAGATTGATGCTTGTTCTTATTCCGATTAGCAAAAAACTCTTGTTTCTTTTTGTTCTTTTCTTTCTCAAATTCCTTCTTTTCGGATGCTGTCATGGGCTTATCCGTTTGAGGAAAAGGATTATCGTCAACTATTTGAATCTTTTGTTTAATGAGTTTCTCGATATCCCTGATGTAGCTATTCTCTTCAGCGTCAGTCATAGAAATGGATACACCTTCTTCTCCAGCTCTGCCGCAACGGCCTATTCGATGAACATAAGTTTCTGGTTCATTAGGAATATCATAGTTGATGACATACCGAAGTTTATCGATGTCAATACCTCGAGCTGCAATATCAGTAGCAACCAAAACACGAACATTCCCATCTTTAAAATCCTTTAGCGCTTTTTGACGTTGGTTTTGACTTCTGTCCCCATGGATAGCAGCAGCGCCTATCTTTTCTTTTTGAAGTTTGCGAACAATCCGATTTGCGCCATGCTTAGTTCTTGAAAACAACAGCACTTGTTCAATTTCTTTATTCTCAAGGATATGCAACAGTAAATCCATTTTACTCGACTTATTGGTGACATATAAATGCTGCTGTATAGTTTCAGCAGTAGAGGAAACAGCATTTACAGAAACCTTTTCTGGTCGGTTTAATATTTCACTAGAAAGTGTTACAATGCTTTTGGGCATTGTTGCTGAGAAAAACAAGGATTGTCTTTGCTTAGGCAATCTGGCAAGTAATTTTTTGATATCATGGATAAATCCCATATCCAACATTCTATCGGCTTCATCAAGAACAAAGTATTTTACATCTGCTAAGGAGATGTATCCTTGATTCATTAAATCTAATAGACGTCCTGGAGTAGCCACAAGAATATCCACACCTTTTTGCAGGGCATTGGTTTGAGTCCCTTGTTTAACCCCACCAAAAATAACCGTATTCTTAATCGTTGTATATTTTGCATATGCCGAGATACTTTCTCCAATTTGAATAGCCAATTCTCTAGTTGGTGTAACGATTAGGGAGGATATTTTTCTTTTTCCAGACTGATTGCCCTCATTGGCTAAATGCTGAATGATCGGTATGGCAAAAGCCGCTGTTTTTCCAGTACCGGTCTGGGCAGTGCCCAGTACGTCTTTTCCATCAAGCACTAATGGGATGGCTTTCTCTTGGATAGAGGTGGGTGAGCTATAGTTTTCATCATCTAGTGCTTTAAGAATAGATGGAATCAATTTTAAATCTTCAAAGGTCATATGGAATAGGTAGATAGTGGATAGATAGATTATCTGTCTTTCGATTAGTGTTGGTTTAAAGACCAACCAACTTACTTCGTGGTAACGGCCTTAAAGATAACTATTCCAACGTAAGAATTAGAGAGTAGGCCATAATCATTTTAAGTCGAAGTGAAAATTACTACCCATTGCCCATTTGGAGAATCTGTTTATTAACCAGCCTAACTAGTGCCAATTTAAAAATAGAGGACATATTGAACCGTTCTTTATGGACCAAATAGGAAGCTCGTTGTTTGCTAAACAATGAGGTAAGGGACAGCAATTATGACCTATGAATTAGGCACTTGATAGCGCTTTAAGTCTATATTTAGTGGATTGGCCTTAGTCGCTTAAAAAACAGGACTTCTTTACGTTATGAGTAATAAGGATATGTATATCTTTGTAATCATAATTGCATAAGAATGAAAATAGGAATCATCAGAGAAACAAAAATACCAGCAGACACCAGGGTTTGTCTGCCACCACAACAATGTGCAGCGATCCTCGCCCAACATCCTGCTATTCAAATCGTGGTGCAACAAAGTGAAAGCCGATGTTTTACAGATACAGAATATGAAGAATTAGATATCCCCCTTCAAGAAGATGTGAGTGATTGTGATATTTTACTTGGTGTAAAAGAGGTAAACAAGGACGCCTTGATAGAAGAAAAGCAGTATTTCTTTTTTTCTCATACCATTAAGAAGCAATCCTATAACAAATCACTTCTTCAAAAAGTCCTCCAGAAAAAGATTCAGTTGGTTGATTATGAAACCTTGACCAATAATAATGGAGTGCGAGTGATAGCTTTCGGTCCTTGGGCAGGAGTTGTCGGTGCGCACAATGGAATTTTGACATGGGGAAAAAGGAAAGGACGCTTTGAGTTAAAACCGATGAAGCAATGCTTTGATTTTGAAGAGGCAAAAAGCAACTATGCTAACCTTGATTTAAAAGGACTTAAATTAGTTATTACAGGAACAGGTCGAGTGTCAAATGGGTCAGCTGAAGTTTTAGATTTGATGAATATTAAGAAGCTTTCTGCAGAAGCATTTTTAGCCTACCAAGGAGAAGATCCAGTATACTGCATGCTGACTACAAAAATGCTCTTTGCAAAAGGAGAAAACAATGACTTTGATAAGGGGTTTTTTAAAAACCCTAAAGGCTACCACAGCATAATGGCGCCATACTTAAGTCAAGCAAATTTGTTAATTAACGGAATCTATTGGGACAATAAAGCGCCAGTATTGTTTACCAAAGAAACTATGAAGAATAAAGATTTTAGCATTGAGGTAATTGCTGATATTACTTGCGATATTGCGCCGGTATCTTCTATTCCATCCACACTTAGAGCATCAACAATTGAGGATCCGATTTTTGGATATGATCCAGCAAGCGAACAAGAAAGCACACCATTTCAAGCCCATACTGTAGATATGATGACGGTGGATAATTTACCCAATGAACTGCCTCGAGATGCTTCTGCGGATTTTGGTAATCAGTTTATTGAGCATGTGCTACCTGAGTTGCTGGAAAACAAAATTGACATGATTCATCGAGCGAGTATTACAACAAAGGATGGAGCGCTCAACGAGCCTTATCTATATTTGAGTGACTACATCGCTGATTGATTATAGGGGCATAGTAGCTTTCTTAACTAGAAAACTAGAATTAACCCAATAGCAGCAATAATCTGAATCAAGAAGATTATCGTTCCAAACCCAACCGCCATTTTACCAGATTCCCATAATGTCTTAAAACTTACTTTAAGTCCTATCGCTGCCATGCTGATAGTCAGAAATATTTTACCTACACTTTTTAAAACATCCAATATTTCCCCAGGAATAACAAGCACGCTATTAACAATCGTAATTAATATAAAAAGCCATAAATAATAAGGTAATTTAAAGGAAATGAATTGTTTTTTAGTACTCTCCTGGCTTCGATTAGCCATAAAACTGAAGAAGACTACAGCCGGTGTAAGCAAGGCCACTCTGGCTAATTTTACCGTTAAAGCAGAATCTCCAATTTCTTGTGATAGTCCGTATCCTGCTCCCGCAACGTTGCCGACGGATTGTAAAGTTGCCCCAATTATAAATCCCACATTTCCGGCATCTTCAAATATTGCTTTTAAGGTAAAAGGCAACAGAATCATACCAATACTACCCAATAGATTAACCACTGCAATAGCAATCCCCGCATCTTCTTTATTTTTGGAAATAACGGGAGCAAGAGCCGCAATTGCAGAAGACCCACAAATAGCAGTTCCAAATCCAACCAACCAAGAGGTGCTATCCTCTCGATTCATCCGTTTTGCTATCAGCAAGGTGGCGACCAAACTAATGATCACAATTATCAATACGAACAAAAACTTTTGCCAGCCCAGTATTGCGATACTCTGAAAGCTAATGCTAAAGGCAAGAAAAATTATAGCAAATTCTAAAAGTGTAGCTGATGAAAAGGCAATTCCTTTTTTAAATCGTTGCCCTAAAGGCCAAATATTTCCGATGACCACCGCAAGGAGAAATGCCAGGATTATACCATTGATATAAGGCACTAGGGGAGCAAGGAAATACGCTGCAACACCTAGTGCAGCAGATAGAAAAATACCCCAAAAATTATCTTTTAGAAAGCCCTTCATTATATAGTGATTATACTATTGGCATCTTGCCGGTTTAAAATTTCACCCTTGAGTTCCTGCAACGTACAACCTTTGACAATTAGATATTGCCCAACTGCATATAAAGGCATTATCATTACTCTTGCCAATGACATATTATTTTCAAACACCAAGGTAAATCGACTTAGCGCAATTACTGTATCAGAAATCATGAAAGATAAAGCGCCAATCAGCACCCATTTATAACTTGTAAGATTCACTTTTCCATACCTTCCGATTGCAGCAACAACCATCAGCATAATTACAGCTGAATAAACAATTACGGGAATACTCATCTCAGTAAATCCGGGTACGTTCTGTTTGAAAAGGAATGAGATTAGCCCATAACCAAACCAAGCAAATGGTAATACGAGGTAAGGTTTAGATTTGAGTATTGATTTGGCCTCAATATTTGTGCACAAGAAAGCGGCGATGTAGATTATATGGGCAATTAAAAAGGAACCCAAACCCAGTATGAAATTAACATCTGTTTTAAAGATATCCGGCATTAAGAAATTATCTCCCCACCACGAAAAAAATAAGGAAGCCAAAATAATTTTATGAATAGCGCTGTCTGCCTTGGTTTCTTTATAATACCAATACATTAGAACGGGCATTAGCAAGGGCTTGAAAGCCCATATTCCGTAGGGGATTTGTTTCAGGTCTAATATCACTTCTCCCAAAACTTCTGCAATAAGTAAAAAGAAATAAATATATATCAGGTGCTTAGATTTCATTAGACTTGAAATTATTACCTATCAAATATACTAATTTCTAATCCTTCATGAGAGTCCTGATTAACAAAGGTATAAGCAGCAAATCTGCTATTACAGCAGAAAAAAGTGTTCCCGCAACTAATATCCCTACGAAAACTATTCCTGGTGTTTTTGAGAATAAGAGAATAAGAAATCCAAAGAATAAGACAATGCTCGTTATGATTATCGCTTTCCCTGTTTCGATAAAGGTAGCCTGCAGAGATTCCTCCATGGTCTTGCCTGACATTCTTTCCAGTTTATATTTACTAAGAAAGTGGATGGTGTCATCTACAGCAATTCCAAAAGCAATAGTAAAAATGATAGCTGTTGGAGCATCTAAAGCAATCTGAAAGAAGCCCATTAATGCTGCACCAAAAAGTAAAGGGAATATGTTAGGGATTAGAGACACAATAACCATTTTCCAGTCTTTAAATAAAAGCGCCATTATCAAACTAATTGCTGCAAAAGCTATGGCTAAACCGCTAATCAAACTTTCTCGGATGTACTCGTTGTTTTTATCAAAAATAACTCCGGTACCGGTTATTCTCGTACTTAGAATTTCTGGGTTTACTTCTTGACTAACAAAACCCTGAATGTCTTTGGTTAGTGCTGCGATTCTATTGGAACCAACATCTTTTACTTTTGCAGAAATTCGAGCTTTTGTGTTGTTTTCATTAACCAAAACGCTCAATTGATTAGCCGGCACCTTATCAATGTATCGCTGCATTTGAAGGTAGTCTGACTTACTTTCTGGGAAGGTGTAGTATGAGCTTCTATCGGCATTAAACGCCCTATTCATTGTTTTATAAACAGCTGTGATAGAACTTACCCCATCTATCTCTTCTTTTTGTTGAATGTATTGTTCTATTTTATTGATTTCTTGCAAGACTTCCCAATCATTTACCTTGTAGGGCTCATTTACGAGTACAGCCAATTCAAAAGGCCTAAAGCCTGCATATTCTGATTCAAAAAATCGGAAATCATTGGTCACCTTCAAGCCTTTAGGCAAGGTGTCGTAGATGCGTAAGTCGGTGGTGATTAAGCTCATTCCAATCAAGCAAATGATAAAATAAACCAAGGCGCCAATCGATATTGCTTTTCCTTTATGCTTGGTGTAAGCATACAATCGAAAGAGTTGTTTTTTCCATGCTGCATTGGCTTTCTGTCGGGCTACAATCTTTTCCGGCGGAAAAATAGCTAAGAGGGATGTTGTGAAGGTAATGACAACTATAAAGGCTACAATTACCCCTAAGGCAGCAGTCATTCCAAAGGATTTAACAGGATAGATTCTAGATGTCATTAAGGTAAGAAACCCAATAGCAGTTGTTATGGACGTTAAAAAGGTAGCTAAACCAATTTCCTTTACCGATTTTATTATTGCCGCTTTCTTGTCTCCTAAGCGTTCGTATTCATCAATATATTTATTACTTAAGTGTACTACATCACTGACCCCAACAATAATCATGATGATAGGGAAAAGCGAGCTTAGTAGGTCCAATTCAATTCCCAATAAGCCGATAATACCTACAAATATCAACAGACAAAATAGCATTGAAACAACGGCAATAAACACACCCAATGGCTTCTTTAGTATTATCCAAAATACCAATGAAACTAACATAGCTGAAATAAGAGTGCTGAAGAGGAACTCTTTTGTTTGTTGTTTTACGAGCTGAGTCTGGAGGTAGGCCCTACCTAATATATGATAGTCGGTTGGCGGAAAATCTGAGAGGGCTACCAGTACATCATTCATTAAAGCAGATGATTGCTCTGGATTTAATGCGTTATCAGTTTTTAGAATAACCACCGTGGATTTGGAATCTTTTGCAATCAGATTCCCTACAATTCTTTCATCCTTCATTACCCGAATGCTATCACTTGTCATTCGAGAGGGGTCTTTTAGGTTTAAGGCCGGAAAGGGAGGTGAAAAACCTCCGAATTGGAGTTTTACAAAGTATTTAAAATTGGTGATAGAATTAGATTGGCGAACATAGTCAAATTGCGCACTAGCCTTGGTGAAATTGTCAACTTGAGTTAATAATTTTGTGTTGAAAATACTTGAAGTATCCGTAAAAGCTACAAGAAGGAAGTTATCATCGTCTTCAAATTCTTCCCTAAACTCATAGAAAAATGCTAGATCTTCGTCTCCTTGGGGAAAGAAACGCTCTAAGTCAAAAACAAATTTTACTTGAGTGGCAAAAAAGGCACTCAAAATCGCCACTAGAATGGTAAGGCCAATAATATATTTTCGAAATTTAAAGATCTTCACTGCTGGAGAATATGCAAGGTAAACACCTCAAGGCATCAAAAGTTTACGAAAGAGTTGATTAGTTTTTTTTAAATCAAAGGCTTAAATCCGGTGATTATTTTTTCTAAATCTGATCCATATCGTTGCTTTCTATCCATACTCCTTGTCCAGCAAACTACTTCAAAAAACTTTCCAGCACTCTCGAAGGCTGAGTGCCAATAATAGATATTTTCATTTTCCATAACACCATAAAGCTCAATATCAATAGCTGTAAAATTCACGCCTTGTCTGTAGACAGAGTCTGTAACTAGAGGATCTTTCAATAATTCATAGTTTTTGAGAATATTTAAAACAGATTCATGAAACTGGGCTAAGCTTTGCCCCTCTTTTTCATAGACTTTTACAAAAGCATAAGTATTTCTGTAGGAATTTTTAGATCCGAGATCAGCAGAAAAATCATTGCAATCTTCCATATAATCAGGAAAGGAAATGATGAATTCATTGTTATGGTTGACCTCATTAAACTCTTCAGAATAGCCACAAGAGTGCAATCCAACGATAAGGGGAATAAAAAGGATAATATTAATTAGTCTCATGCGCTTATAAATTTTTTCTTAATGTTTTAGCTCTTAAATCCTTCCCATCATGACTCCAACCCGGAGGCATGAAAAGGTATTTCAATTTATTATTAATGCCTTTAGCACGCTTCACATCTTGGTATAGATGGATGATTTCGTGGCTGGCAATTTTTAGGGGGTTGTAGGTGTCGATGTTGTCGGTTATTCCATATTTGACCGGTTCATTATCATCTTCTTCTTGAAATGTGCCAAAAATTCTATCCCAAATTATAAGAATGCCTGCATGGTTTTGATCTAAATACTTAATATTACTACCATGATGAACACGATGATGGGAAGGCGTATTGAAAATAAATTCGATGGGCCTAGGAAGTTTTCTCACCAATTCAGTATGCTGGAAAAACTGATAAACCAGGCTAACGGTTTGCATGGTAAAAATCATTATTGGTGCAAAACCTATCAAAGGCAACCAACACCACCAAAAATACTTATAGGTCTGCTCTGCCCAGGATTGACGAAGCGCGGTCCCTAAATTCATCTTAATCGAGGAGTGATGATTGACATGTGCCGCCCATAAAACTCGAACCTCATGACTTAACCGATGATGCCAATAGAAGGTAAAGTCATCTGCAAAAAACAACAAGAGCAAAGCCCACCATTCAGTGCCTAATTCAAACCAACGAAACTGATAGATAAAAGTGTAAACTAGTAGTGCTAAAAACTTCATGCCGCCACCTACGAATAAGGAACCAATTCCCATTAGATTACTAGCAATAAAGTCCTTTCTTATGTAAAGGTCTCTATTTTGCCGGAAGTCAATATACGCTTCAATACATATCAGCAGCAAAAAGATGGGTATACTTAAAGCGATTATTTTATTGTCTAAACCAAACTCCATCATTCAATTGCTATAAAATTTTCTATTCTAACTCCAGCACTCATTATTTCTTGCAAAGGATCTTCTCTCATTTCATGATTTAAGCGAAAAGTATAAAAGCCGGTATCTGCACATGTATAATTAGTGTAGTTGGAAAGGGGGTATATCAATCGGCAAACATCTCCACTACAATCGCCAAACCATTGCCCATCGGGTTGTGATAACTGAATGTTGATTGCGGTTTCATATAGACTATCGTTGGGAAAGACGATACCTAGATTTAACCATATATTTCTCCAGTTATAATTAAAACGATGTCGTACGTTGACATACATGTTTAGTGGAGTTTCTTCTCCGATATGGGTAGTAAAACTGAGCGTATCCATCGAAGACCATTGCTGACTCTTAAAATCGATATCTTTCTCATAAACCCTATATTCGTCACAAGAAACAAAACATAATATAAGTAGTATCAAAATTACATTTAATGACAGCTTATCCATATTTATTGATTGGGTCTTTTTTTGTTTTTACGGTAATTCTTGTTCTTTCGTGATTTCTTTTTTGTATTCTTTTCTAAGGTTTTAAGACTAACACTTCCCACCAAATCTTCATTGTAGGCCTCATCTAATTCTTTGTCTTTTGGTTCTTCTACAATATTGAAATCGCTTAGACTATTAGGATGCTCACCTTTTTTGTTCATTTGAATAAGAGTCGCTACATCTTCTGCACTTAACTTATAGTATTTATTGCTTTTATCAATATTGTAGGTAAGCTCCTTTTTAAATATATCGGTCTTCCGCAAGTAGGCGGTACCTTCTTTTGTTCTAATCTTATCCGGATTTTTTGGAATAGATTTTAGCGCATCCATATAAGTATCAAGTTCAAAGTTCAAACAACATTTGAGTCGACCACACTGGCCAGAAAGCTTATCGGTATTAATACTCAGTTGCTGATAGCGCGCAGCTCCAGTTGACACACTTTCAAAATCACTCAACCATGTCGAACAACACAATTCTCTTCCGCAAGACCCTATTCCGCCAATTCTTCCCGCCTCCTGACGAGCACCAATTTGCCGCATTTCTATTTTTACTTTAAACGCACCGGCATACTGCTTCACTAATTCTCGGAAGTCGATACGGTTATCTGCGGTATAGAAAAAAGTTGCTTTTTTGCCATCTCCTTGAAACTCTATATCTCCAACCTTCATTTCAAGATCAAGACTTCTCGATATTACACGGGCTTTAACGAGCATGGCTTTTTCTTTGCCACGGAGCTCATGCATTCTTTTAATATCTTCTTCGGTTGCTTTACGAAGAATATTTCTGATGGTGTCGGCCGACTCTTTAACATCCTTTTTCTTCATTTGAAGTTTAACCAATTCTCCTGATAAGCTTACTTCTCCTACGTCGAATCCTTGTGAGGCTTCAACCATAACTATGTCACCACGGAAAAGTTCAATTTTTTTATCATTTCGATAAAACCCTTTTCTGGCACCATTTTTAAAACTGATTTCTACGAGATTAAAGTTGAAGTTGTCCGTTAAAGGAATATCCGCGAACCAATCGAAGGTATTCATTTTGTTACAGCCTCCGGTACTACATCCACCTGAAGACCCACATCCTGCTGTTGAGCACGCCATATTTTATTTATTTGGACTTTCCCAGCTACTGGGGGAAAGAAATATTATTAATCCTACTTAAAAGGCTTGAGGCTTATGTAAAGCCTTGATTTTCATGCTTGTACTTAGGAATGCGATTTTTGCATTAGCATTCCGTACAATTTGATAATGCAAGTTATTGATTATTTGGGAAATGTCTAACATTTTTCGCCAAGTAATTATATCTATCATTTTGATTGCTACATTTTTTTCTTCTGTATTCAATCGACTGGGCAAATTATTTCTTGCTGCCAATCCTTCTCGGATGAAGAACAAGGTGTATTGAAGAAATGCTTTTTGATTTTGTCTTCCTGAGGCGGCCATTTTCTCATTCCAATCCACAATATTTTGCGCGAAGCTAAGCGAAGGTCGATTATTGAGTTGAATAATATTTAATAACCACTCTCTAAACTCCTCAAAATAATTATGCTTTGTTTGCCCAATTAAATCTTTTGCTTCAATCCAACTTCCATCTGCTATTTGAGCGATTTTTAACGCTTCCTCTTGGGAGAGCTCTTTATAGGAAACCAAAGCACTACTTAATTCATCTAACTGAAGTTTTGGAAACTTCATCACCTGGGTGCGGCTTAGTATGGTTGGTAAAATTGCTTCTTGTGATTGAGAAATTAGGATAAAAATTGTATTTGCAGGAGGCTCTTCAATAAGTTTAAGAAGACGATTCCCCTCTTTTTTCAGAAACTCTGCTCCCCATATAATTTGAACCTTATACTTTCCTTCAAAATGCCTCAAAGAGTGCTGGCGAATGATTTGGTTACATTCTTCGGCAGTGATATTTCCTTGTTTGTTTTCATTAGCCAATTGGGCTATCCAATCAGGGTATTTGAAATAGGATTCTTCAGCTAAGAATTCACGCCAATTTTCTATGCAGGCTCTTGATAAGGATTTGCTGCCAATTGTGGGATAGGTATAAAACACGTCAGGGTGAATCATTTTACTACACTTTACGCATGAAGCACATCTACCGCAGCTATCTTCATCATTGGGTTGCTCACAATTTACGTATTGAGCGAAGGCGAGTGCCATACTTAGCTTACCTGTTCCTTCTGCGCCTAAAAACAACATGGCTTGGCTTATTTTATCGTTTTTCGCCGATTGAATAAGTTGATTTTTTAGCTCTGCTTGAGCGATGACTTGGTTAAATTGCATGCTTTCGTTTAGACTTTGTAAATTTACAAAAAATACCTGCATTTATACTTGTATTCAATCACGGGATATTCGCTATAATGAACTAGATTGACAAGTTATTGTTTGTAAGTTAAAGGAATCAGAAGAAAATAAATTATGAAGGTAGCAGTATATAGAAAGGCGCATTTTAACGCAGCACATCGTCTTTACAATAAATCTTGGAGCCAAGAAAAGAATGATAAAGTTTTTGGTTTGTGTAATAACGCAAATTGGCACGGACATAACTATGAGTTATTGGTGAAGGTTATTGGCGAAATTAATCCCGATACGGGATATGTGATTGACTTAAAAGTTCTTAAAGACATCATAAAGGAAGAGGTTGAGGAACGTTTCGACCATAAAAACTTAAACCTAGATTGTCCTGAGTTTGAAAATTTAAATCCAAGCGCTGAAAACATTGCAGTTGTTATTTATGACTTACTGCGTGGACGTTTAGATAAGTCTTTCGAGATACAAGTTCGTTTGTATGAAACCGAGCGCAATTTTGTTGAGTACCCGGTTTAAACTTCTTACTTCAGCAAGCTAATCTTTTATTAATGCACGATATGCAATAGAGTGTATGTCTGTTCGCGTGTTTTCATGAGCAAGAATATTTTTACCGTAAGCATTTGGATAAGTTCGATTGGACAAAAAGACATAGATTAGTTTGGTTTCAGGATCGGCCCAAACACATGTTCCGGTAAAACCTGTATGTCCAAAGCACCAATCACTAGAAAACTTTGAGCTTGGCCCTGGTCCGCGCTTACCGGTTTCGTCATCTATTTCAGCCGGCTTATCAAATCCGAGTCCTCGACGGTTATCTTGGTCTTTATAGTGTGCAGTATTGAAATAAGCGATGGTCTCTTTTTTTAAGAATTGTTTTCCGTTATAAACTCCGTCATCCATCAACATCTGAAATATTGCGGCGATATCATGGGTGTTGCTAAATAAGCCTGCGTGACCACAGACGCCACCTAGCATAGCAGCTCCCGGATCATGCACATAGCCTTGTACTTTTTGTTTTCGAAATATGGTGTCATTTTCCGTTGGAGGAATTCTATCCAATGCGAATTTTACGCTGGGATTAAACGAAATATTATTGAGTCCCATAGGATGATAAAACTCATCTTGCACATACTGATCCAGTGTTTTACCACTTATTTGTTGAATGACCTTCATCAACAAATAAAACCCTAAATCGCTGTACCGGTACTGAGGATTCTCCATGATACTTAATCCTTCTATGGTTTTCCAGATTACTGCTGTCGAGTCTTTGCATATAAATAAATCATCAGCCACTTTAACACAATAGGCGGCATTCGAATCTACACTATACCAACTATTGTAAACAGAATCTTCAATTGTGGAACTGTAAAAAGGAATCCATCCAGGCAGACCGGATTGATGAGCAAGAATGTCTTTAATCACCAAGTTTCCCACCTTGGTTCCTTCCAATTCTGGCAAATAATGAAGTAGGGTTTCATCCAATTCTAATTCTTTATTTTCATACAACTTCATGACCGATAAGGTCGTCGCTGCCACTTTAGTGATGGAGGCAAGGTCATAAATGGTTTGCGAATTTATAGGAATTTGTTCATCGTAGGTTGCATAGCCAAAGCCTTTCTCGTAGATGATTTTACCTTCATGGGCAACTAGGATTTGACAACCAGGAGTTGCATTTAACTCAATAGCTTTTTCCGCGAAGAAATCAATACTATCTAAAATTTTTGAATCCATCCCTGTATCTTCTGGAACTGCATATTGTAATACATTCTTCTTGGCCTCATAATCATATCCAGCTCCTGCTTTAAACGATCCTGCCGAAACGGGAAGCTTTCCATTCACATCTATCTCGCCAAACAACGCTTTAGCAGCCCCTAATTGTGCATAATTATTATCCTCATAAGCGAGTAAAATAGAGTTGAAATCTTCAAAATGGATTAAACTGTAAGGTGAACCAAATAAGATGAGAACAAGCTCGTTTTTTTTATTTAATTCGTTCAGAAAGTGTAACTCTCCGGCAGAAAACCCATAGTCTTTGCTCTTCCACCTGCTCATATTGTGCACAGATACAATTACTCGATCATAATCGTTCATTTTAGCTAAATGGATATTGGCTTGATCGACACTTAGTCCATTGGGAATATTAAATCGGGCACTTACACCGCGTTTAGTTAAACTAGTTTGAAAAAGTTCTTCTTCACTAGAACCAAGCGCAAGGCATGCCGTTTGCTTTTGCTGTCCTGTTTTAAGCGGCAGAAGATTGTTTTTATTGGCAGGTATGGTTAAAGCACTTTCAAACAATAGCTGATGAAGGCTGTCTCCTTTTTCTGAAGCAATAAGTGTTGGAACAAGGCTGGTATTAACCGCTTCATTTTCATGCAGTCCAAGTTCATGCTTATAAGCGAGTACTTTTTTTAAACGCATATCAATATATTCCTGGGTTATTTCACCGTCTTGCACAGCTTTTTTTATGAGCTTTATCCCTTTAGGAATGTTTTCAGAAACGACCAACACATCGTTTCCTGCAAGAAATGCGGTTTTATCTACATCACCAGGGGCAAAATATTTACTTACTCCTTGCATGTTTAGTGCATCTGAGAACACCAGACCATCAAAGCCTAAACTATCTTTGAGTAAGTCATTAACTACCTTTTTGGACAAGCTTGAAGCTAAGTTTGGCGTGCTATCCAAACTTGGGATGCTCAAGTGCGCAACCATTATTCCCATCATTCCATTTTCAATGGCAACTTTGAATGGATATAACTCTAAACTATCTAAGCGTTCAAAACTGTGATTAATTATGGGAAGATCTTTGTGTGAATCTGTATCGGTATCTCCGTGACCAGGAAAATGCTTTCCTACTGCCATTACACCCACATTTTGCATGCCTTGAGCATAAGATAATCCTTTGAGGGCAACATTATATTTATCTTCCCCAAAACTTCTATCGTTTATTACTGGGTTGTTTATATTGTTGTTGACGTCAATTACTGGAGCAAGATTGATATTGATTCCTATTGCCTTGCATTCTTCGCCAATTTGTTCACCCATCTGAAAGATCAGACCATTATCCTTAATAGCTCCTAAAGTTAGTTGTCTTGGATATTGAATAGTGCTATCAACCCGCATATTAATACCCCACTCGCCGTCTATAGAAGCGAATAAAGGGATCTTGCACGCTTTCTGAAAATCATTCGTCCAACTAGCTATTTGGCTAGGGTGACCTTTAAAGAAAATAACTCCGCCAATATCGTAGGTCTCAATTATTTTTTTGACTGAGAACCTATTAGCTTCTCCTTGTGTTGGATACACGCCAAGCATAAAAAACTGCGCTATCTTTTGATCTAAACTTAGGCTTGCAGTTACAGAATCTACCCATGCTGTCTTTTGTGCATGATGAACTAAATTTTCTTGATTGGGGACATCGTGGTTCTGTATTCCTGTCGAATAAAAGGAAAAACACATTAAAACTAGTAAAATCCACCAAAACCTGTTCATATTACAAAAGTATACTCTTCATGAGATTAACACTACTAAAACCATGCTAAATTATAGTACTACCTATTGTTTATAGTAATTAAAGTGTCTAGTGGAGAGGAATCTTTTAACTTCTACAAATCTAAAGAGCAGTCTTTTGCTCAGACTTAAAGGGATGTCTTACTTCAAATGGTTCAGGCTTTAGGTAGGATGTTAAAGGCCTGATGGCAAGATTCGGAATCTTATTGTTGTGTTTTAAAAAGGAATATGCCTTCACTGGTTTTGCTCCTACCGATGTTTTTATCTCACTGGCAGTCCTTCCAAAGTGAATTTGTTTTTTTTCTGCTAAGATTCCTTGCTCAATAGCATCATACAAAATTCGCTGATAGATTGAATACTCTCGATTCAAGGAATAATCCAAGCCTATAAAATTCATATATAAACACTCAGTATCTGCAAAATAGGAAATTATGCCTACTAGTTTTCCATCAAGGTAAAATCCTCTAACAAAAAATTGTTTGGGGTAAGCTTTTTTGAAATTCTGAAAGTAGGAATTATTTATCTCTGCCAATTTAAATGTGGCATTATTCATCACATTTTTATACAATTGGTAAATTTCTTTTTCTTGATTTTGGATAGCAGGGAGATCTAGGTCTTTTACGCTAAGTTTGGTGCCATTCTTTAATACTTTTTTTGTGCGAACCCTATATTTTGAAACGACACTGTTTAGATAATCATTGAAAGTATTCCAAGAAGGGTCAATATCAAAAATCAAATCTGGCTCTACTTCAAATAAACGGTAACCAGATGACAATATGCCTCTATGTCCTGCTAAGTCTTCCTCGCGTAAATCACTTATCAAAAGGGCATCAAATTTAAATTGGGTAGATAAAAAATCACTAGCCTCTTCTATGATTTTCCATTTTATTTCATCGGCAAGCTTATCTGTTTTCCAATATTGCCCATTGTCTCCAGTAACAAATACATTACCCAAAACAGCTAAATTCCAGTTGACTCGCTCTAAAGCTAAATCAATAATTGCTTCCATGGTTTTATTGATTAGACAATTTTCACCTTGGGGAATATAGGATTTTAGTTCACTGCCTTTAAAAGGCATAATTTGAAAGTAGAAATGAGCGAATACTTCTCCTTTCACACTTACCTCAATTATAAAGTGCTGGACTTGCGGGTTTATTTTTGCAGAGTGCACTAAAAAGTCAGCTTGTTCAAAAAGAGGCCCACTTTTACTTTGATTATCTGAGGTTTGGTAATTACCAACCAACTTAAATTGGAAACTGGACTTCTCGGTTTGTTGATAAAACATGAATGGATATAGCCTTTTAAAGTTTTCGGGTTCTTAACACGGCAAACAATAAAATTGTTCCTAAAAACAGGGAAAAGGCGTATCCTATGACAGAAAGAATGGGCAAACCAATTGCTCCAACCATATAATTTTCACTCATGGGGATTGTTGCAAGGATAGAAGAGCTGAGAACTAGTGTAAAAATGATAAAAGTTAGAATAAATCTGTTCACTACTCTATCCATTTTTCTTAGCAAAGGATCATATCCTTTATGTTCAATTTGAACATTCAGTTTACCCTGCCTCGTTTTCTTTAAAATTGAGCGTACTTCAACAGGAATACTACTAAGTAATGCACTGATTTCATCAAATCGAGTTAAACCTTCTTTGGCAAGGTTCGACATGGAATACTCTTCTTTAAGTAGTTTAAATCCGTATGGCTGAACGAATTGATTGATGTTAAATTCTGGATGTATTTGCTTTCCAATACCCTCTAGAAGACCTAAAGCTCTAAATATTAAGGTAACGCTGCCCGGAACACGCATATTGTAATCACGCATAACACCTTGTAGACTTAAGATCAAGTCTTCAATTTTACTTTCAGCAACATCTAGTGTGGTGTATTCTTCAATTATCTCTTGGAGGTCATACTCCAACATTCTAACATTTTCAATGTCATGGCTGATACATAACTTTCTTAGATTGAGGGCCATCTTTTTTGAATCCCCTTGTGCCATGGCAACAAAAACTTGGGCAAAGGATATTTTATCCCGTTGCATAAGTTTACCAACCATCCCAAAATCAATTAAGCATATTCGTCCATCTTTTTGAATAATTATATTCCCTGGGTGAGGATCTGCATGAAAATAACCAAACTCAAAAATTTGAGTCAGGTAAATGTCCATCCCACGTTCGGCAACTTTTTTTGCATCAATACTCCATTCCTCTAGTTGTTTTTGGTCCGTAATCTTACATCCGCCAGCAAACTCTATAATCAACAATTTCTCTGTAGAATATTCTCGGTAAACTCTAGGAACATAAAAATCTTTTCTCTTCCGATAAAATTTTCTAAAATTTTCAATATTCCTTGCCTCGTTCAAGTAGTCAAGCTCTTTTACAGTGCTCTTTTCTATCTCAAGTAAACTATCCTCAACGGCTTCATAAGTAAGGCCATTCTGTTCGATAACCCCTTTAGCATGGGGAAGAATGGATTTGGCTATCTCCAAATCTTGAACCAAAAGCTTTCCTACTCCTGGCCTTCTTAATTTGACAACTACCTCTTCACCAGTTCGAAGCTTAGCTTTATAAACTTGACCAATAGAGGCTGAACCAATAGGCACTTCATTAAATTCTTCAAATATTTCATCGTAAGGATGTGGAAGCTCTTCGTCTAATATTTTACGAGCAACAGAAAAAGGAAATGTTTTTACCTCGCTCTGTAATTTTTTCAGCTCAACAATTAACTCTTCAGGAATTATGTCAGACCGGTTAGACATAATCTGCGCAATTTTGATGGCGGAAGGACCAGCTTCTTCAGCAGCCATTCTTATTCTTTCCCATCGAGTAGTTGCACTGACAATCCTATTTTCTCGAGTCCAACTGAGCAACATTCTGCGAGGCACAATATTCTGTAAGAAGGAATGAAACACGATATCCTCAAAACCATACTTAATTAAGACCTTAACGATTTGACGTGTTCTGCCTAAATGTTTAAAGGTGCCGTCTAACAACATTATGTAAAAATAAGATTATTGCGCGAAATCTTGCTATTTATTTGCTAATTGTCCGCATGCAGCATCAATATCTTCTCCTCTACTTATGCGCACCTTGGCTGTAACACCATTTTGCTCGAGAAGCTTGATGAATGCATTTCTTCTTGTTTTGTTGGCTTTTTTAAGCAAAACACCATCTACCTGATTGTACTCTATTATATTAACAAATGCAGGGACTTGCTTACATAGCTTTAAGAGTTCTTTTGCATCCTCAATAGAATCATTAAAGTGATCGAATAGTATATATTCAAAAGTTACTTTGTTTTTGGTTTGCTGATAGAAGTATTTTAGGGCATCCATAACTTCCTCAATTGAGTTACTTCGATTGATTCCCATAATTTCATCTCTCTTTGCATTTGTAGGCGCGTGCAATGACCAAGCCAATTTAAAGTCTTTTCCTTCATCTGCAAGCCGTCTTATTCCTCTTGCAATACCAACAGTAGAAAGGGTTATTCTTCTTGCGGCCATACCCAAACCTTCAGGGGATGTAATTTTCTCTATAGCCGCCATAACATTATCATAGTTCAGTAAGGGCTCTCCCATGCCCATAAATACGATATTACTTAAATGATGCTTGTAGTTTTCTTTGGCTATTTTATTTAAGAGAATTACTTGATCATAAATTTCCCCGGGGCCTAAGTTCCTTTCTCGTTTAATCATTCCAGTAGCACAGAAGGCGCAGCTTAAAGTGCAGCCCACTTGAGATGAGACACAGGCTGTCATCCTTTTATCTGCAGGAATCAATACTCCCTCTATGATACGATTATCATATAAATTGAATCCTAACTTGATAGTACCGTCAGTACTTTTCTGTTGCGTATCTATTTGAGCACATCGAATTTCGTATTGCTTATTGAGCGCTAACCGCAATTCTTTGGGTAGGTTGCTCATCTCCATAATATTATTAGAACTTTTATTCCATAGCCAATCATACAATTGTTTTGCCCTAAATTTTGGCTGAAACATTGACTCAAAAAGACTTTCTAACTCTAGCTGGGATAATATTCGTAAATCTTTTTTCAATTAAATTTCAATTAGTTTCAATTATTTGAAACAAAGTTAATCGGCATTCCGTAAATTATCGAAACAACACTAATAAAATCGATATATTATGAAAAATTTAAAATCTACATTACTTCTTGCTTTTGCTTTATTCGCAACTTTCAGCTTCGCGAGTGAAAAACCATATCTAGTTATTGAAGAGACTGATGAGTCTTATGAGGTATTCTTAAAATTAGACAACGTTGAAAATGTTGCTTCTATAAATATTTTAGGCGACTACAGAGTTGGTGACGATAAATCAAGTCTTTCAGTTAGCATCGGTGCAGATGAGCTTTCATCTTACGATGATAAATTTGCTTTAGTTCATAAACTAGACGGTTGTTGTACGCATGCAACTTATACAGTTCTTATGACTGATAAAGACGGAAATGTGAGTGGATATCCAGCAGTGAAAGTTGATTTCAGTTCGCTTACACTGGCACTCAACTAATCAACAGCTTCCCCGAGAAAACTAAAATTTTTTAAGGCAAGAGTAATATCAGTTTCAATACTGTAGTTTTTAGCATATAAAAGGTTTAATCGGCTTCCGGTTAAACCTTTTTTCTTTTTACTATTGCTCATCGGAGTGAGCACTCCTGGTTTGATTGAGGGAAGTTTTAGGTCTACTGAGTCCAATTGACCCTGCAAATAACCGACCCATGATAATTTACCGGTCAACACTTTCAGTATATTCGAAAAGAAGTTTCTTTTATTTTCCATAAGCAAAACGGCAAGAGGAAAAGCAAGTAGCAAAAAAGATGCGAAAGTGATATCAAAAATTCTTTTTATCCATTTTGATCGAGCAGTTGAAATCTTTAGGTTGACATCTATGGCATATAAATCTCCCGCTGAGTTTCTAGAGTTACTGCCAATTATACTAACACTCTCATCAGGCATAATTTTATAATTCAAGCTGTTGCCTAATTCAGCCATGGAGGAAATAATTTTTAAGGATGGAATGTCCTTCCCACAAAATATGAGTTCATCAATATGATATAGGCTCACTATGTCTGCAAGACTTTTATACTCCCCTAAATATAACTCTTCTAGATACTCCTTATCAAAAGAGACAAATCCTATGCATTCCACATTTGCTTGACTATTCTTAAGCAAAGAAAATGCTCGCTCAGCTTCTTCATTTCCGATGATTATCACTTGGCCTTTATCTTTCAATTCAATACGCGCTTTGCGATGAAAGATAAGGTGATACAACAATCGAGTAAGTGATAAAATGAAGGCAGACCCTACCCCTCCAAGAATAATTATTGCTCTTGAGAATCGTAAGTTTTCAGGAAGAAAGCCGTAGATGGCAGCGATCAACAAGGTCCCCAGAAGAGCACCACGCCATATTTTTTTTGATTGATAAGGCTTCTCATAACTGCCAATGATAATATGCATTAATATCCATACAAAAGCATATAAGGGAATAACGACTGTAAAAAACTCCACGGGATAATAATCAATCGTTTCTTTGATTTTTAATGCCCAGAGTTTGGTAATAAATACAGTAAATCCAATACTTAAAAGTGCATCGATAAAAGGGAGACCAAGTTTTTTAAGTAATCCACTGATGAGACTAACCCCACCACGCAGATAAATCGCTAATTTTATACCCCAAGTATAAAATATTATTTCTTGGCTTGTGAAGTGTTTTTTGGCAAAAATGAGCATCGCCTCATAAAATACTTTTACATAGTTAAGGCTTCCTTTTTTTGTACTTTCTCCTTTGTAATGAATAATACTGGTATCTGCTAGGTAATAGTTTTTAAACCCTTTTTTGATGACTTGAAAGGATAGTTCGATATCCTCTCCATACATGAAGTAGTCTTCATCAAATCCACCTATATCTTTTAACAAGGGTGTTTTGAAAAACATAAAAGCTCCGGATAAGACTTCCACCGCGTGGTTTTTGCTTTCGTCTAAAAAACCCAAGTGATATCTACCAAATGTTTTAGATTTAGGGAATAAGTTTGCTAACCCACTCATTTTACTGAAGGCAACAAAAGGACTTGGAATACTCCTTTTTGATTCAGGAAGGAAATTGCCTTTTCCATCTATCATTCGAACGCCTAGTGCGCCTGCATCTTTATTCTTTCGTATAAAACTAATACAAATATCTAAAGTATCTTCCTGAAGAACGGTATCTGGATTTAAGAGCAATGTATATTCCCCTTGAGCTAATTCAATACCTTGATTGTTTGCTTTGCCAAAGCCTCGATTTTCTGCATTGGCGATGAGTTTTACCCGCGGGAATTTTTTGGCGATTAAATCAATAGATTGATCATCAGAGGCATTATCAATCACAATGATTTCTACTTCTAGGTTATTAGCCGCTTTATATACGGATTGTATAGCCTGCTCAATAAAGTAGCGTACGTTGTAATTAACAATTATGACAGAAACATCAATCATCTATATATTTATCAGGCTTCGAGCATTGCTTAAAGATTCTTCAGAAATTTTTTCTCCACTTAGCATTCTAGCTATTGCTTTTATATGTTGTTCGGTGTTTAAGGAAGCAATCTTGGTTTCGGTTTTTTCTTCATCGTCATTCTTGTAAATAAAGAAGTGTTTTTCAGCTTTTGCAGCGATTTGCGGCAAATGGGTAATTGCAATTAATTGGTGATCTTCACTAATGTTGCGAAACACCTCTGCAACTTTTGCGGCAGTTTCACCTGAAATACCGGTATCAATTTCATCAAAAATCAAGCTAGGTAAAGCCCGTTTCTTCGCTAAAAGAGCTTGAATACTTAGTAATACTCTGGATAGCTCCCCTCCAGAAGCGATTTTGTTTAAAGCTTGCGGCGCAAATCCTTTGTTGGCATTAAATAGGAAGGATATGTCATCTTTCCCACTTGGAGTAAACTCCTTCTTATCAGAGAGCTTAACCTCAAAAATGGCATTAGGCATTCCGACCTTAGTCAATATTTTTTGAATGTCACTTACCACCTTACCACTAGCTGTATTCCGTGATTTACTGAGCGATTTTGACGCTTCTTCCAGCTTAGATTGAGTCACACTGAATTCTAGCTGAAGTGCTTTGAGCCGGGCTGATATAGACGAGGAAGAGGCCGTTAACTCCTGTAAATTGTCTCGTGTATGCATTAATTCTTCAATCGATGAAATTTGATGTTTGCGAATAAGTCGATTGGCTTCATTTACCAGGGTATTTAGCGTTTCAATTCTATCTTCATCATACTCCGTTTGCTCTGCTATTTGCGCTGCTTCATTTTTTAAATCATCAATTTCGATTATTGAGCTATTGAGTCGCTTATTCAAAGCGGCAATGCTGCTGTTGTAATTCTCTACTTCTCTTAGGTGGTAAAATGCTTCGTTGAGTAACTGACTTACTGCATTTTCTTCGCCTTCGATTAAGTTAACCACAGCTTGTAGTTTGGTGTTTATCAGCTCGGCATTACTCAAACTGGATAACTCATTCTCGAGGGTATTCAAATTTTCTCCTTCTAGATTGGCCGCCTCAATTTCATTGAGTTGGAATTGGTGCAGGTCATAATCATTTTGAAGCTTTATTTGCTCTTCTTCTAATTCTTGAATGGCTTTTTTTAATGAGCGATATGCTTGATAATGTGTTTGGAATTCTTTTAAAACTTTCTGGTTATTCGCTACCAAATCTAACAACTCCAATTGGTAACTTTCTTTGTTAAGTTGTTGTGTTTCATTTTGGGAGGTAAGATTGACCAGTTTTTCAGCAAGTAATCGAAGCGTGTCTAAAGTGACAGGAGTATCATTTACAAAGGCTCTAGTTTTACCGCTAGGGTTTATTTCGCGGCGCACGATGGTTAGATCGTCATAATCCAAATCTAAGTCTTCAAATAGACTTTCCAAATGGTAACTGCCAATGATAAATTTTGCTTCAATAACACACTTTTCCTTTTGGTTATATAGTATTTTGGTATCTGCACGATCACCAAGACTTAGTCCTAGTGCGCCAAGTAAAATAGACTTACCTGCACCAGTTTCCCCGGTGATTATATTCAAGCCTTTATCAAACGTTAATGATACATGCTGAATGATTGCGTAATTCTTTATTTCTAACTGATTGAGCATTCTTCCTGCAAAATAACGAAATCAAACCTAGCATATTCGAAAAGTACTTGATTTTTTTTATAAAGTATCCGGTGGCTAGTATTTGATGGCTAATTCCATCTATTCAGCTTTTCGAGTTCCATTGACTTGGTAGTAAATATAGAATAGACTAGCCAATACGAGCAAAGCAAGACCTTGATGCATAACGCCTAAATTAACGGGTGTCTTATTTCCAACAATGCTAATAATGGTTAATACACCTAAAAGGTATTGAAGCAGAACCAAAAGCAAAACCAGGTAAGATGATCGATTTAATTGAACACCAAGCTTATTAATTTTGAAGGGTAGATAGAAAGCAAGCAACAGTAATAATCCTGCAAAAACCCTGTGCAGAATTTGGACCACCCCTTTTATCCAAACTGAACCTTCATAATTTAGTATTTCCGATTCTTGGATTAGAGAAGGATCGCTTACAATTTTCAAAAGATGATTATTGCCCAAAAATATTGGCCAACTTGGATGTATTGCTCCTGCACGCATCCCCGCCATAAATCCGCCTAACATAATCTGCATTACACACACAGATATAAACACCAGAATCAGCCGCTTAAGCGCAGGTGCCTCATATTTTCGTTTGCCCTCGAGATATACCTTGAGGAAGGTGTAAAAGAGGTAGGTGAATAATGCTGTTGCAATGAGCAGGTGACTAGCCAATTTATAAGCACTTACCCAGGTACGGTTATCTTCATTTAACCCACTAGCAACCATTATCCAGCCAAATGTAGCTGCTAACGCCGCTAGCGCGATGACTACACCTAGGCGTTTAATTAACCATGAAGGCAACCATTTTTTATAAACAAAGAATACAAAAGGAAAGAAAAAAATCAGGCCCATGCTTCTTGCCCAAAGGCGATGAAACCATTCCCAAAAGTAAATCGTTTTAAATTCGCTCATAGTCATCGACTGATGGATGGTTTCAAACTGCTTCTTGGCATGAGTTTGATATTTTTCAAAAGCAATATTCCAAGCATCTTCATTTAAGGGTGGAATAACTCCTTTCACCAACTCCCATTCTGTAATAGAAAGGCCTGAATCTGTAAGACGCGTGATACCGCCAATTACCACTTGAACAAAAACTAAAATTAAACCGATAGCAAGCCATGCGCTGACCCATTTTTTTGCTTGAGGAATCATGCTTTATTATTTTATGTAAAGATACCTTGAAAATTTTTTTAAAGCACAGATTTGGCATTTAAAATACCAATATTAAGTAGACATAAATTTATACCTTTGTAAGGAGAAATTAGCTGTTAGTTTTTTCAAATAACGGGCAAGGTTTCGGGATTCGAATCACAAGAACTATGGCTCCTGGGTGTTTGATTTGGATGGGATTGGTTGAGTTTAAAAACGTAGAAGATGAAGACTAATAAAATTTCTCCTTTTTTGTTTAGATGGATGATGAATTTATACCCACCATTCCTTTTTGGAAGGGTGCGGATAAAAAAGGTTTCTTCTGATTATAAATATATACAAGTCTGCGTGAGGAGGTCCTTGTTCAATAGAAACTTGTCTGGAACCTTGTTTGGAGGAACCATGTTTTCAGCTGCAGACCCATTTTATGCCTTAATGTATTGGCAGAATTTTGCTCATCAATATAAACAGAAAGTCCGTGTCTGGCTGAAAGCTGCCGATATCAAGTATAAACGGCCGGCGAATAAGGACATGTTCCTTGATTTTAAACTTACACAAGACGACATCGAGCAAGCAAAGCATGCGCTTGAGACCTCAGGGAAGTTTAATAAGGAGCACGAAGTGGAGCTAAAAGATAAACATGGGGATGTTTATGCTTCAGTCAAATTAATCGTTTACGTAGGGCTGCCTTGAGGAATTAATTGTTGCATGGACTTGCGAATGAAGATTACTGATACTAAGGTGGTTAATCCATCAGCGATGGGGAAGGAATACCATATCCCATCTACGCCGAAATATAAGGGAAGAATGATTACTAGAGGTATTAAAAATATTCCTTGTTTCAATAAAGTCAATATCAAAGCGGGTAGAGCTTTTCCTATTGCCTGATAATACGCACTGGATAGAAGTTGAACGATAAGCGTAGGGGTCAATAGAAAAACTATTCGAAGCGCTGGATATGTTTGGTCAATCAAGTTCGAATCATTGCTGAAAAGGCCTACGATTTGAGGGGCAAAAAGGGTAAGAACCGCAAAGATGATAAAGGCAATTCCTAATCCGTATTTAATCGCGGTGTAAAGTACTTCTTTAACCCTAGGCCATTGCTTAGAGCCATAGTTAAAACCTGCAATAGGAATAAACCCTTGTGTTAATCCAAATATCGGAAAGTTGATAACCATCATCAATCGACTGATGATTCCATAACTTGAAACAGCCAATTCTGATCCATAATAAAACAATGAGTTGTTGAGTACAATAGCCAGTATGCTTACCGCTCCTTGCCGCACAAAGGTTACGCCACCTACTCGAGTGATTTCATTGATTATTTCAAGGTTAGGTTTAAGATACGTGGGGCTAACACTCATACTACTGTTTCCAAACAAAAAATATGAGAAGGCAAAGGTGCCGCTGCATATATATGCGATGGTGGTGGCAAGCGCTGCACCGTGTAGGCCCATATCTAAATAAATGATAAAAATTGGGTCTAGTGTTAAGTTAATAAATGCTGGAATTAGCATGGATACCATGGCAATTTTAGGTAAGCCTTCTGCCCGAAAGACATTGTTGCTCATCATTGCCCACGCTAAGAAAGGCACGCCGGGCAATAGGGTCATAAAATACTCTTTAGCAGGAGCAAGTAATTCTCCTTTTCCTCCCCAAATATTCAAGATATCCTCGATAAAAAAGGTGCTAATCAATACGACGAAGATGGAAAGCCCAAGGGTAAGGATGGTTTGATTTCCAAATGTTTGAAATGCTTTTTCCTTGTTTTTTGCGCCTAAAGCCCTGCTAATTATCGAAGCGCCACCTACTCCAATCGACATCCCTAATGCAGATATAAAGAATGTGATTGGTAAAACTACAGCTATTGCGCCAAGGGCTATACTTCCGATAAAATTTCCAACATAGATAGAGTCTACCACCATATTGATTGATAACATCAATATACCGATCGCTGCAGGAAGACTTTGTTGTAAAAGTAATTTGGGTATGGGTAAAGAACCCATTCGTTCGCTGTGATTCATAAAGCTCACCAAATGTAAGTTTCTTTTTTGTCTTAGCTACAAAAAGCGGGTTGTATTTATATAAAATTCATAGCTTTGTGCAACCAAACCAAATTATATTTTCATGATATCTGTACAAAAGATACTTGAGGTAAATCATAAAATTTATGGTTACGTCAAGACAACCCCACTTCAAGAAAATGATAATTTATCCGCTAAATATCAGTGCAGGGTTCTGCTAAAAAGGGAAGACTTACAATTAGGAAGAAGTTATAAGATTAGGGGTGCATTTAACAAGATGTCCTCTTTGAATAAGGTCGAAATTAGTAAAGGTGTAGTATGCGCTAGTGCCGGTAATCATGCTCAGGGAGTGGCCTTATCTTGTGCCAAGCTAAAAATAAAAGGGACTATTTTTATGCCTAAAACAACACCTCAACAAAAGGTGGATAAGGTCGGTCAGTTTGGAAAAGAGTTTATCGAGATTATATTGATTGGAGACACTTTTGATGATGCTTATGCTGATGCTAGGCTGCATCAGGAAGACACAGGTAAAATTTTTATCCCTCCGTTTGATGATCAGAAAATTATAGAAGGTCAAGCTACTGTTGGGAAAGAGATCTACGAGCAAGAAAATGGGCATATTGATTATGTTTTTATTCCAATTGGTGGAGGTGGCTTGTCGGCAGGTGTGGGAAGTTACTTTAAACAAGTAAGCCCTGAAACAAAAATTATAGGGGTTGAACCAGCAGGAGCAGCTAGTATGAAGCTATCTTTTGAAAAGGGAGAAGTAACACGCCTAGAGAATTTGGATAAATTTGTAGACGGCGCTGCTGTAGCTAAAGTCGGCCAGTTAAACTTTCAGATATGCCAAGAAGTTGTCGATGAAATTAGCGTAGTGGAGGAAGGAAAAACCTGCACCGTAATTCTGCAAATGTATAACGATGATGCAATTGTTGTTGAACCATCCGGAGCGTTATCAATTGGAGTTCTTGATAAATATAAGGATCAAATAAAAGGGAAAACTATAGTTTGTATAGTTAGCGGGGGTAATAATGACATCACCCGAATGGAGGAAATCAAGGAGCGCTCGATGCTGTTTGAAGGCTTAAAGCATTATTTTATTGTTAATTTCCCTAGACGGGCAGGTAGCTTTAAAGATTTTGTAAATAGTATCCTAGGTCCTAATGATGAAATTTCCTTTTTTGAGTACAACTCCAAAAAAACAAGCGGAGATACTGTCCCAGGGATGGTAGGTGTTGAATTGATGCAGAAAGACGACTTAAAGCAAATAATAAAAAAACTAGATGCAAACGGCTTTAGTTATGAGTTGATCAATGAAAATAAGATGTTGTTTGATTACCTCGTTAAGTAAGCCGCATTTATAAGAGTCAAAAAGCCTAATGAGTTTTCCCCAAATAATATTTTTTAAATGGGGGTTGCAGCATAAGAATGATTGATATAGTAGTAATAAATTTACGGAAAGGTTCGCAGGATAGTATATCTCAGGGTTTGTTCAAAAAAGAGGAACAAAATAGCAAGGGCAGCAAAAGGATAGAAGAGCTCTTTTATATGTATGGTTTGCGAGGTTTCAATCTCTGTTTTTTCCAATAGGTCAATTTCTTCATAAATATTCTCCAAGGATTGACGATCAGTCGCGCGATAGTATTTACCACCAGTTGAACCCGCGATCTCTTGAAGCAGTTTTTCGTCAATTTCAACAGGCAAATAATCATATTGAATAGAACCATCAGGCAATACATAAGCCGGCATGTATGCTTCTCCTTTAGTACCAATTCCGATAGCATATACCTTAATATCATATTGTATAGCGGTTTCCGCTGCTGTAATCGGATCAATGAGTCCCCCATTATTAACTCCATCTGTCATTAAAACGATAACCTTACTTTTTGCTGGACTGTCTTTTAGGCGGTTTACCGCAGTTCCAATTCCCATGCCGATAGCAGTTCCATCTGCTAGAAGACCATTTTTAATCTTAGCCAATTGACTTTGGACAATTTTGTGATCTGTCGTAATAGGTACTTGGGTAAAACTTTCACTTCCAAAGATTACCAATCCCATGCGGTCGTTTGGTCGACTTTCTATAAAACTTGAAGCAACTTCTTTAGCAGACTCTAATCGATTAGGTTTAAAATCTTGTGCAAGCATTGAGGATGAAATATCCATGGATAAAACCATGTCTATTCCAAAGGTCTTTATATTTTCATCAGTAGATGAGCTTTGTGGACGGGCTAAAGCAAGCAATATAAAACATAGAGTAAACAAGCGAAGCACAGGCAACAGGGGCAATACCTTACCTCGCCAAGAAACATAGTTCATCCACATGGAGGTATCTGAAATAGCGAAACTAGCATGTTGAGTCTTAAACTTAAAGTAAAACCAAAGCCCAAATAGAACGCTTAAGGCAGGTATACCATATAACACCCATTGATGTGCAAATTCTATGTTAGACCAATCGCTAAACGTCATCTTTTTCAGTTAATTTTTTCGGTTTAGTGTGCCGCACAAAATCCTTAGCCATTTTCATCATGCGTATATTTTCATCGCCCAAAGGACGGAACTTTGCAAATTTCGCCAAATCAGCCTGAATCAAAATTTCACAAACCTTGCCTTTAAGGGAATCATTGAGGTAAAGAATTTCTTTGATTTCATCGGTTGTACTTTCCATTGCGGGAATTTCAAAGCGACCTTCTATATAGGCGCGTAGTATTTCTGACAAGCCCAAATAATACTCTTTTACTTTGTCATTTTGCCAAAGTTTTTGATTTTCGAGTTCCTGCAATTCATCTAGCGCCTCATGATAAAAATCAAGCATCGTTTTGGGCTTTTCTTTAAAAATTATAATCTCTTTTTTACGCAAGAAGTACCAGAGAATTAAAGCGAGAATAATTAAAATAGGAATCACCCAAAAACTTAGTTTTTTCAAAAAATGCTTCCAAGGGAAAGGGAGCGATTTTACTTGTTTTATAGGCTTGATTGCTTCACTGGTATCAACAGATACTGTATTTACTTGAAGTATCATGCTATTTGAATATAAGGTGTCTGCTACACCATTAGTTCGCAGGATTAAGGCAGGGAAATTACTTAATTCATAGCGGCCAGCTTCAAACTGCGTAAGTAGATATTTTTGTTGAAGACCTTGCTCAACGGTGTCCATTGGGTAGGTCTCAATTAAATCGAACAAGAAGCTTGAATCAGCTAGCTGAGGGAAAAAACCACTTTCTCCTTCATTCAAATATAGCTCCATTTTAAGGGTGACATGGTCACCTATGAGCATAGTGTCTTTGTCTAAGTTAACTGAAAAATCTTGCGCTTTTACACCCAGCATAGTGGCAAAAAAGAGCCCTATGAAAATGATTAACTTTTTCATCTGCGCTGCCCCCTTCTTTTAAACATTTGCATCATTACCGAGATGTAATTATCGCTGGTGTCTAAACTTAAAAAATCTGCTTTAAGTCGGTAGAAGCTTTGTTCGTTTTGTAATCTGTTTTTCTCAAAATGGTCGGTATATTCCTTTCTTAAATTACGCGAGGCACTATCCACCCAAACCTGTTTGCCAGACTCTAAATCTTGCATTTGGACCAAGCCCATGTCTGGAAGTTCTTTTTCCATTTTATCAAAAACATGTAAGCCGATGACATCATGTTTTTTTCTTAAAATACGGAGGGCGTTTGCGTATGGCGTACTCTTAAAGTCGGACAGAATAAAAGCGATGCTTCTTCTTTTTACTAAATTATTGAAATATTCTAAAGCCATACCGATGTCAGTGCTCTGATTGCTCGGTTCTATATTTAATAACTCTCGAATAATAAGCAGAACATGTTTTTTTCCTTTCTTTGGAGGGATATATTTTTCAACTTTATTACTAAAGAATAGTACACCTACTTTATCGTTATTTTGAATTGCTGAAAAAGCTAAAACAGCCGCTATTTCAGCCATGAATTCATTTTTAAATTGTGTCTGTGTTCCAAAATATGAGGACTTACTGATGTCTATGAGCAGCATAACAGTCAACTCTCGCTCCTCTTCAAATACTTTCACAAAAGGTTCATTAAAGCGAGCAGTCACATTCCAGTCTATGGCGCGCACATCATCACCATAGGTGTAACTGCGAACTTCACTGAAGGACATTCCTCTTCCTTTAAAAGCAGAGTGATACGAACCGGTAAAGACTTGGTTGGTCAAGCCCTTGGTCTTTATCTCAATCTTTTTAACTTTTTTAAGTAATTCGCTTGTTTCCATTATAGTTTCTCCTAGGTTCGATAATTGGTATTTGGTTAACTATCTACTTAAGGAATTTCTACAGCATTTAAGACCTCACTTACCAAGTCATCTGCACTTACATTTTCTGCTTCTGCTTCATAACTTAATCCAATTCTATGGCGCATGACATCGTGACAAATGGCTTTTACATCTTCGGGGCTAACATAGCCTCTTTTCTTCATGAAGGCCATTGCTTTACTGGCCATCGCTAAGTTTATACTCGCTCTTGGAGAACCACCATAGGTGATGAGTGGAGCAATTTTCTTCAGGTTGTTTGCCGAAGGGTCTCTCGTAGCAAACACGATATCCAAGATGTATTGTTCAATCTTCTCATCCATGTAGACTTCTTTGACCAACTCTCTACCTTTGCGAATGGCCTCCAGGCTTGCCGCCGGGTTAATAGTTGATTGCTGGTTTCCAATATTCATTCGAATAATTTGACGCTCTTCCTCCTTTTGCGGGTAGGTGATATTAACTTTCAACATAAAACGATCGATCTGAGCCTCAGGTAAAGGGTATGTGCCTTCTTGTTCAATAGGGTTTTGTGTGGCTAAAACTAAAAAGGGTTCATCTAATTTAAAACTAGTATCACCAATCGTGACTTGTTTTTCTTGCATGGCTTCTAGCAAAGCACTTTGAACTTTAGCAGGAGCACGATTAATCTCATCTGCTAGCACAAAGTTTGCAAATATTGGTCCTTTCTTAATTTTAAAATCATTCTCTTTTTGATTGTAAATCATCGTTCCAACAATATCTGCGGGAAGTAAGTCTGGAGTGAATTGGATTCGACTAAAATCACCTTCAACTGCAGAAGACAAGGATTTTATTGCTAGGGTCTTGGCCAATCCAGGCACTCCTTCAAGCAGTATATGTCCATTGGCAAGCATAGCTAAAACTAAACGTTCAACCATTTTCTTTTGTCCTACAATAGACTTTCCGATTTCTAAGTTGATTAAATCAATGAATCCACTTTCTTTTTCAATCTTTTCAGTTAATTCTCTAATATCTACACTAGTATTTTCCATAGGATGCCAAATTTTGAAATACAAATTTATAAAACCATAGAATTATAAGGTGGTTAAGAAGTGTTAAACAATCAATGAAATTGGAATTAGGTCTTATCCTAAATATTTAGCCACAATAGGTACGCGTCTACCCATGCCAAATGCTTTTGGCGATACCCGCAGTACAGGAGCCATTTGGTGGCGCTTCCACTCACTTATGTTTACTAATCGTAAAACTCGATTGACCAAAGCTTCCTCATAACCTAATGCTATAATTTCTTTTGGCCCCAACTGCTCTTCAATGTAGTGAAAGAGAACTGCGTCTAGTTTGTCATAGTCAGGTAAAGAGTCACTATCCTTTTGATCAGGACGCAATTCAGCTGAGGGTGCTTTAGAGATAATATTTTTCGGAATAATCTCCTGTTCTTTATTAATGTGTCGAGCTAAATCATAAACCTGCCCTTTATATAAATCACCAATGACCGAAAGACCTCCACACATATCACCGTATAGTGTCCCATATCCTACGGCAGCTTCACTTTTATTCGTAGTGTTTAACAAAATATACCCCAATTTATTAGATATAGCCATAAGACTTAAGCCTCTCAGTCTTGCTTGAATATTTTCTTCAGTTACATCATTGGCTTTACCTTCTAAATGTGGTTTAAGGTTTCTTTCAATATTGTGGTACATATCCTCAATGGGAATAATCTTATAAGGAGATTTTAAATTGTCGCACATTTCCAATGAATCTTTCACTGAGTGATCACTGCTGTAATGCGAAGGCAAGAGCACCGATAAGACATTTTCTTTACCTAAAGCTTCTACGGCCAATGCTAAGACGATTGCAGAATCAATACCCCCGGACAAGCCCAAGGTAGCTTTTGTAAAACCTAACTTGCTAAAATACTGCTTGATACCGCTCACCAAAGCCAAATGTATACGTTCAATTTTCGAGATTTTTTGTTCAATTCCAATCAAGTTATCGATTTCATCACTATCAATCATTTCAATACACTCCTTAAAGTAGGGCAGTTCAGCAATGATTTCTCCTTTGCTGTTTGCAGCAAGCGAGCCTCCGTCAAAAATAATTTCTGTCTGCGCGCCCACATGATTCGCATAAAATAAAGGAATGCCATATCGAAGAGAATTCGCTTTCACAATTTCCTTGCGTTCTTCAGCTTGTTTATAGGAGAAAGGAGAAGCAGATAGGTTCAGAATGAAATCTGGTTTTTCTTGGATTAAACTATCCATTGGGCAAACTGTGTATAGTGGATTTTCATTGCCAATATTCCAAATATCCTCACAAATGGTAAGTGCAATTTTCTTTCCTTTAAATGCGACTACATGAAATTCTTTGCTCGGTTCAAAGTATCGATACTCGTCAAAAATATCATAGGTAGGCAGCAAGGCTTT
>TARA_B110000483_G_scaffold70401_3_pt1 | contig 79725 bp, 66 predicted proteins | sample TARA_B110000483 | Tara Oceans TARA_B110000483 (sample SAMEA4398176) | marine metagenome | biome: Polar Biome; feature: [SRF] surface water layer (ENVO:00010504); material: water (ENVO:00002006), including particulate matter (ENVO:01000060) such as... | depth 5 m
GCTTCCGACTGCCTTTGCTGAAGTAGTCCTTCTTTGTACTGAAGCGGAACATATCTTCATCACGAACCCATAGAGACGCTATTAGCTTACGTGCTGCTTTATTCCAGCTGTCTCTTCCCTTTATGAACTGCATATTCCTTGCATAGCCATTGACGAGTATCTCAGCCGCTGTTCTTACTTCAGGGTGATCTGAATAGTGTTCTATCTTTAGGAAGGTGGCGTCTTTTTCATTCATTCCTAACTATCCTTGTATCGACCTAAAAAGGCTTACCTATTCCTAGCTAGGCTAACTTACATATCCAGCTCTAGCAAAGACTTATGAGGCTATATAGGGCTTTCGAGGGTCTGATAACTGTATTAAGTCTTATGAGTGTCTGTGGGGTGCTGTAGAGGCTCTCACTCTCTGCCAATTTAGATTGGACTACCTATGGACTACCTATATATGCTTCAGACTATAGGCCTGATAGGCCGATATAAGTGAGCAAATAGAGGAATATCAAGGATATATAGGGGTTTTGATAGTATATTAAGGGACTTAAAATCCCTCGACTTAACGGTCGTGCCGGTTCGATTCCGGCCCCGGGCACCATACATAAAAAAGGCTCCACATCGTGGGACCTTTTTTATGTATCTTGATTAAGCCGGGAGCGAGCACTTAGGTTCGACAAAAATGCCGGGGCATTCCAGCCCTGGAAACCACCTTGAAATTTTATCTCGTCTAAAAAAGTCCAAAAAACCAATAAAATAATAGCCTATGAGCGTATTTAATTAAGGCTAGAATAAGGCTGCCTATTGAAATCTGGCTCTACATGGAGATACGACAGAAATTCAACATATAGGCATTCTGCATAAACAATAAGGGCGGCTTAGATGGCCGCCCTTATGATATTAGTGATATGGTCTAAACTATCGTCCGCCAGGCCTTTGAACGCCTCCGTTGTTCATCCTGTTATTGACAGCCTGCGTCGCCGCCAAACCTGCTACAGAACTCTTCCAGAGAAACCGAACCGTCTTCATCATCGTCGAATTTAGCCATCAAGTCGGTATAGCCGGCCGTGTTTAACTCTTCATCGGATAGCATGCTGTTATTGTCCGTATCGATATTCAGAAACATTGGTGGGCCGCCTTGAGCATTTGCTTGCGCAGCTACTAGGAAAAGTATCGCTGCTGAGATTGTCGTAATCACTGTTTTTTTCATTTCGTTTGTTTCTCATAGAATTAAGACGGGCATTTAGTCTCAAGAAGATACCTGCATCTAGGGGGTTAACAAGAAATTACGAAAATTAATCTCTCTTCGTAGTCGCCCATTAAAAGCATACGAAAACGGAATATCGCTTTCTGATCGAACATCACTGAAAAAATTCTTCCTCTAGCTCATTCGAGAACTAAACACACCCCCGGGGGCGCGATTGTGCCTATTGAGCGGCAGTAGCACCTGCGCAGACACAATTGAGGGCTAAATAGAAAAAAGAATTGTGAGGCTAAAAATCTAAGATAGTTAACTTGTCGGCACCGGGGCGTGATCTGCTATTCATTCATTCCCTCAGACAGGACTATTTGTATCGGGTTGTTCTCGCATCATTGGCTATACCCTGCCAATTAAGGCCAAAACCGAAGTCGTAACTATTACCCTCAGAATCAATATAGCTCTCCATGTCCTCCGGTACATCTTCGTATTGCTCCTCAACAGTCCGCATATTTGCGGGCATCTGCATCGGTAAAAGACCCGAGGGTTCGGCCGCTCCGGACAAGATGTCGAAGATCGCCTGATCCTGTACGCCATAATTTGCCACGATCGCTTTAACACTGGGTTCAAACTCACCCACAACAGTAGGGTTACTCAGGAAAAGCGATACGATGACTGGCTTACCATTCATTGCTGCTGTGGTATCCAAGACCATTTGCAGATCCGGCGAATTAGATGTTGTAACTGACTTGCCCTGGTATGAACGATTGGTAAATGCCTCGAGTGGGTCGCCTCCGGCGAGACTTGGATCGCGGGCATACTCAGCAGTGTATGCACCATACTGTAGGCTGATAGGGAGATAACCGTTGCCCCCTGCTTCAGCATCGAGGCTGCTATAACCCGGACCGGTATCCGGACTATTGATAAATACCAAGGCGTAATCTGCATCGTCCGGATTGTCCGTAACACTAAAATATTTTTCTAAGATTTCCAGATTCACCGGGTACTCGGATGTCTCCGGGATCGGAAAGCCAAACCTCGTTACACTTGCAGGGGTAAATCTCTTCGGAACATAGACTTTTTTATTTTGCTGAATCGGCAGAATATTTCCTGCATTTTTTAGCAGAACTATCGATTTAATCTGTGCCTCGTAGCCACTATCAACATACTCGGCCCTGCCTACGGTCAGCATGGAATGTTCAATATCGAGATAGGGATTTTCAAACAGCCCCACTCGAAAAATATTTGTGAGCAGCCGAACCGCAGACTTTTCCATTCGGGCACGCATAAACTCCTCACCATATTCTTCTACCCCCATGGCAAAAGCTTCAATGATGGGCGCTGATTCATTATTGCCACCAAATTGATCGACTCCCGCAATAATAGCCAGGTAGTGACGTTCCGCTTCGGTGAATTCTTCCACCCCCCACGGCCGGCCAGAAAAGGCATCCACAGCAGTAGAATCTCTGGTTACACCCCAGTCGGTACAGACAACGCCATCGTATTCATATGTGCCACGGAGTAGGTCATTTATTATGTAAGAGCTATATGAATTACCCACATTTTTACCGCTTGGATCCTGCCCAAAAGAAATGGTGTAGTACGGCATAACCGCACTAGCCATACCTGTTCCACCCTCTAAATCGAAGGCTCCCTCAGTGAATGGGATAAGGTGATCTTTAAGGTTTTGGCCAGGGTAGACTGTAAATTTACCGAATGAAAAATGCCCGTCTCTTCCGCCTTCTTCGGGCCCACCGCTTGGCCAATGTTTGACCATTGCATTGACGCTGTTGTAGCCCCATCCACCTTCGATGTTCGCCTCATCTGTGGAAGTTTGAAAACCATCCACATAAGCACGAGCCATATCAGCAGCAAGTTGAGGGTTCTCACCGAATGTGCCGTTTACCCGATTCCAGCGCGGATCGGTAGCCAGATCGACCTGGGGAGAAAGCGCAGTGGTAAGCCCAAGTGCCCGATACTCCATAGAAGCAATTTGACCAAACCTTAGTGTAATAGAAGAATCGAATGTGGCGGCAAGACCCAAACTTGTCGGCCACCTTGAAATTTCACCACCAGAGCCGGCATTGTATTCTTCGCCGGAAATCGTTCCGTGCCGTGGGTCAGTACTGTTATTTGAGGGAATGCCCAAACCTTGGCCTTCAACCAAAGCTTGCACATTGTTATTCCATCGGGCCGCAACTTCTGGACTCTCAACGGTGGTGATCAGTACGTGTCGCAGATTATCATTTGTCAAAAACCTGATCTGCTCATCAGAAAGATCGGATGGAAGAGCGCCACTCTCAGCAAACCCTTTGCCATCATAGGTTCCGGCAAACCGGTCGCCTACAGCCGGAACAGGCTGATGCCCGCTGTACAACATAAGGCCAGCAATCTGCTCAATGGACATTTGAGAGGCAAGATCTGCGGCCCTCTCGTTTACCGGCAAACGCCAGTCTTCATACTTGTCGAGACTGCCATTTTGATTCAAATCTTTGAAAGAAAAGCCTAAGTCCGAAAGAGTTTGTATGCCAGAGTTTGTTGAATAACCGAGACTCGGGCCACCCTCGTTGGTTACCAGTGTTATTGCACCGAAGTCATTACTATTCGATTGCAAATCCCCCTGAAGGACACAGCCAGCGATCGCTGCAACAGCGACTGTAACGAAAATAAATTGATAATATCGGAATGTCGTCATTACTGATTTCTCTTACGGATTAGATTAACGCTATGCTGGCTATCTATGGGATGCATTATGCACTCCAAAATCCTGGTATTAAATATAAGTTGAGTTCGGCATAGCCAGCGAACCATTAAGGAAACTACAAATGAATAATACTGATCCAGTCCGTAGCGATACTCTCGAAACAACGAGCGCTGCCGCCGGCAATCGATTTTCCTTAATAGCGCTGACCTCGCTGTTTTTTTTCTGGGGTTTTATTACCGCACTAAACGATATTCTTATTCCCCATTTGCGCAATATTTTTTCTTTAAGTTATGCACAGGCGATGTTGATTCAGTTTTGTTTTTTCGGCGCCTACTTCCTTATGTCTATACCTTCGGCAAAACTGGTAACAAGATACGGTTACAAAGCCGGCATACTTATTGGGCTGACTGCGGCTGGTATCGGCTGTTTGTTGTTTCAACCCGCTGCCGGGATGCAATCCTATGGATTTTTCCTGGCTGCACTTTTTGTATTGGCATCGGGAATCACTCTGCTTCAGGTTGCTGCAAATCCCTACGTAACCGTTTTAGGCCCTCCAGAAACTGCCTCGAGCCGTTTAACGGCAACCCAAGCTTTTAACTCTTTGGGCACAACCATTGCACCATTTTTTGGTGCCGTACTAATTCTCTCTGCTGTGGTTGCTACGGCTCCAGAAATCGCGTCGATGACCTCAACCGAGTTAACTGACTTTCGAGACGCCGAAGCTTCAGCGATCAAACTTCCGTACTTCATATTGGCCTTATCTTTTCTTGGTCTGGCGGCCGTATTTTCAGCCTTAAAACTTCCACAAGTGCATAGCTCGACCGATGACTCACTAAATACAGACGGCACCTTGAGCTCTGCATGGCAATATAGACATTTGGTGCTGGGCGCGGGCGCTATATTTGTATACGTGGGCGCCGAAGTCTCTATTGGCAGTTTTTTGGTCAACTTCCTATCGCAAGAGAATATTGGCGGCATGACGGAATCGACAGCCGCCAAATATCTTTCCATTTACTGGGGTGGAGCGATGGTAGGACGTTTTATCGGTGCCGCTCTAATGCAACGCATTCGCGGAAACATCCTACTATTGTGCAACGGCGCTTTCGCATCTTTACTAGTTGCGATAACCATTTTTTCGACCGGCGCATTGGCAATGTGGGCAATCTTGTTGGTCGGCCTTTGTAATTCAATAATGTTTCCGGTGATTTTTAGTTTGGCGCTGCAAAAACTTGGCAGACATACCAGTCAGGGCTCAGGGATTTTGTGTCTGGCAATAGTTGGCGGAGCGATAGTTCCAGTGCTACAGGGCTTTCTTGCCGACGCATGGGGACTGCAGATAGCCTTTGTTTTACCGCTAATATGCTATTTTTATATCGTTTTCTACGGTGCTCGCGGATACAAACCGGTTTACTAATAAAACTCTGCGCAGCCAGAAAATAGGCACGCGCAAGTTAACTCTCCAGATCCAACCACATCGGCGCTATACCCTGGCCTCATTCCAGATTTCGAACGCACCTGTCCTCAGGTCTTATCCGCATCGAAGTGTCTGACAGCAAAGGCGTCATGAACTGCTAGCAAAGGCACTCCCCCTTCAACGCTCCATTGCACCACCATAAATAAGTGCTAAGCCGCCTTAGAGAGTTTTTTAAACCTTATTGAATGGACCAGAAAACTCTAGTTTTCTAATAGACCTCTATTTAAGATGCTCTTCAAAAAAATCCATGTAGAGCTCGAATGCTTCTTCCTGCACGTCGTTGATCTCGGTTTGTTCACCATCAATCTTCCCTAACAGAGCAAAACCATGTTCTGGGTGATCAAAAGATCGCCAGGTAACGTCTTTTCCGGCTTCTGCGATCCACTCATAACTCAGGCGAAAAATGCCCTGTAGATGGTCATCGTCTCGACCGATAACCAGTATCGGCGTATTGATTTTCTCGATTCTTCGCATTGTGGATTCTTTGTCGGCAATGTTCCTTGCCGCTTCTACACCCTGCATTTGAAGCTCCCGCCCACTTGCATCGCGCGGCGCGTTGCTAATGTCCATACCAAGGTATTCTATCGCCGCGGGTTCGGCTGGAACCGCTGCACCTAGACTCGTTGCTGCAGTACTTTTTAGGATGATCTCACCACTGTGGCTGCTGCCAATAGCGCCAATACCATTTGGATCGGTATAGGGCAGAGCTCGGACGTGCTCAATAATAGAGAGGAAATCATCGGAATCGAGGCTTGGTACTGATTGAAGTGTGCGGTTTCCACCACTCACACTATCTTCGAGAAGTTCTGCTCCCGCAATTTCATTGTAGTAATAGGGAATTTCATTGCGGAAGTTCACAAATGCAGCAGCATACCCCCGGTCCACTAATCGGCTCATCAACTCTTGCCAACTATCCATTGCTTGCTCAATTTTTTCAATTCCATCCCTACCTTGTCCGTTTCCAATGAGGATCATTGGAAAAGGCCCTTCTCCGTCTGGCTTGCGCACACCGATCGGCACGTATATCTCATCCCGTGTTTGTACCAAATGTATTTGCCAGCTAGCTCCTGAGCCTGAAAGAGTTTGATCTATCGCAATATAAGGGGCGGCAGATTGCGCAATCTCGCCTGTTATCTGCTGTGCCTGAAGTACCCCTATCAAGCCGAATATCAGCATTAGACAAATTGACCCAGAAATATGCCTACGAATTCCCATTAGATGCATTATTAGCTCCCTTTATTTGTCTTTGGTACAAGGTAGACTTCTGAGTTACTAGAGTCAAATAGCAGGGGTACGCTAAGTAGATCTCGAACTAATACCATCGGTATCGTAGGAATGTCTCCGAGCTACGAAGCAAATGTGTGGCGCAGATCATGGATTCTTGCATTGTCATCGCCGCGTATCTTTTTCATCCAATACCGTAACCCCCGGTACGTTAAATCGAATGGTAGATCCTTGAAGAGCACATGGGCGTTTCAGGTATCAGTAAAGAGCACGGCCGTTAATTTTGAGAATTACTCTAAAGGTCACCGACCTAGACCATAAAGCCGAGGTCTTTTTGGGCAAAATTTACCAGCGACGGGAATACCGAGGTCAGTTCAGTGTCCGTGAGTCCGTACCATTTCCCTAGAGTCGCCGCATATTGTTCGACTGAGACATTGGGTATCAGACGTCCGTTACCCGCATCGTGGGCATGCCCGGTGGCGTATGGCGGAATATCGCCGTAAATGTGGTTGCCATTAACCGCGCCGCCGACCACGAAATGGTGCGCGCCCCAGCCATGATCTGTGCCGTTGCCGTTCCCAACAAGAGAGCGTCCAAAGTCTGAGCCCGTAAACAAAGTCACATCGTTTTCAATACCAAGTTCTTGTGTGGCAGCATAAAAGGCGGCGATACTGGCGGCGTAATCTGTGTGCAGGAGCGTGAGATCTTCGGCCTGATTATCATGAGTGTCGAACCCGCCCATTCCGACAAAGAAAACCTGACGGCTCATATTGAGTGACCCGCGGATAGAGATTGCTTCAGCCACCGCCCCTAATTGCGCTCCCAGGCGAGAGGACGGGAACGCGGTTTCCAGAGCGACCGCATTATCAAGAGCGCCGCGGTACGCTTCATTCGAAGAAAAAGCACGCTCGGCCACGGCGGCACTGTCTTTTTCATAAAGGTTGGATCTTATCGCGCGGACATCTTTGTACTGATCGATGAGGAGCTGCGCTGCGGCGTCAGATCCAGACGCTGGGCCAAGAAGTCCGTTATTATTATTGCGAAGCCGGGAAACCTCGGGCGGTCCGGATGTGCTGAGTGCAAATTGCGTCGTCGTCTGACCGGAGAGGAAGACCGTATTTCCAAACGTTGAGATGGCCGAAAATATCGGTGTCTGTCCGGCTATATTATCAACAAGACGCCCGCCCCATCCAAGCGTTTCGCCTTCGGGGGAAGAGCTCATCCATGTTGATTGCTGATCATTATGAGAGAAAAGCCGTTGGGGTTGGGTTTTGATTCCTTGGTTGAAATCACTGCGCACCATAGGCTCAATTAACGGCCCGACATTGCCAATGATGGCCGCGTTGCCTGAGTCGAAGAGCGCTTTGAGCGGATCAAGTGCTTCGGGCAACGCGAACTGCCGCCCGCCAAATTCAGCCGCATTGGTGGGCGCCAATTCTCGCAGACGTGCTCGCTCGCGTGATGATCCACCTGCTTGCGCAGCGTAATCAGAAAACAGACCAGAGCGAAGGGCGGCGTAGCCGTCATAGGAAGACTGATCAAAGGGCAAGACTGTATCGTGTGCGTCCTGCCCGCCGAAAAAGAAGAGGCAAACCAGCGCCTTGTATCCCGACATATCGGCGGCGTAGGCTTTGCTGTTGCCAAGCGCCGTTAGAAGCCCGGCGGACCCGGCAAAGGACACAGCCCCTGCGCTTGATGCGGAAGACAGAAACCTGCGTCTATTCATACTCATATCGTTCTCTTATCTCTGAACCAAATAGCCGGGGGCTGTCATGACCATGGTTATTGTCAGGCGCACGCGGGCAAGGCGGTCAGCGGCCTCATCGTTTGTTCCTGCTCGCACGGGGACTTGATCCATCATTGACAGAATACGCGCTCTGGTTTCCGCGTTTAAAGATCCTCCCGTCAGGATGAGATCAAGGCGGTTGATTAAGGCTGCCCCGTCATGGGCGATCGCGGTTTCGCCGCGATAGTCTGGATTGACACCGCCTTCGGGGTCGTCCGAATAATTGTTCGCCCGCTCATAAATAAACGCGTTGATGGTATTGATATAGGCGATGGAGCTGCTTTCATTCATGATTTGCAGTTCTGGCGCAGTTAACCCGGCAGCTGCCGTTTCAGAACCGGGTGCGATAAAACCGGGCCTGAAGAAATTAAACACAGACGGTGATCTAAAAGGGTGCTGCCCTATTGTGGATAGGTTACCAAGTAGCCTTTCGTCATGAGCATTGGGTGTGGTTTCATTGAAGGCACGGGCCCAATTGATAATCCGCACCATGGGTTCGCGAATTTTTCCTGATTCCGCAGGCGCGGTGGCCGGATCTTGGAGGGCATCAGCATCCAGCAGAATCGCGGCGATGGTAGCTTGCATATCACCTCGCTCGCCTGTGCCCACAACAGACCTATCCGGTAATACAAATGTACCTTCTTCGAAGCTTCTAGAGACCCGTTGCACATAGGCGGGTGAAGGGCTAGAGGCCGTCAGGCGTTGTATCAATTGGCGCGAGAGGAAGGGGGCCATATTGCCGTGCTGGAAGATTGCGTCCAGCGCTTGGTCAATGCTTCGCCTCCCGTTTGTATTGGCCGGGATGGTTGTCCCGAGAAAAGCCTTCTCTAATTGTGAATGTTGCGCCGAAAAGACGACTAAAGGTCTGTAGGTCGCGGAGCGGTCATTGCCACGCTGCCCGAAATCATTATTCTCATAACTCAGGCCTGTGAAAACTTTGGCAAGTCCCGTAATGTCCGAATTGTTGAAAATTTCGATGGGTTCGCCTTGGTCGTCGAGTTTGTGCGTCCCGTCAAGATTGAGTTCCAAAAGGCCCAGCGTGAAGAGTTGCATTAATTCCCGCGCGTAATTTTCATCCGGCACGCGCCCTGTTTCGGGGTCACCTTTTTGGTTCGCAATATAGGTGAGATAAAACCCCATAGCCGGCGAGTAGGTAATATCTTCGAGTAGGTCTCTGTAATTACCAAAAGCTTGATCCGACAGGATATCCATATAGTGGGCCATGGTCGCCGGATTGTTCCCAAGCTGACCGCCATTTGAGACCACGATAATTTCAGAGAGCGCGAGGACGACACGCTGACGAAGCTGGTCATTTGCTGAGATGGCCGCGTCAAAGAAGTGATCTGAAATACGGCGATTTGGGAGTCTATCCCCGTCAGCGAGTGCCTGAATCTCTGTAATTATGACGGGTAAATAATGTGTGGCGGGCTTGTTGAACTCCCCTTTGATCCAATTGGATACCTCGGTGCCTGTCAAACTATTGATGTCGGTTAGGGTGGCCCCGAAGGTGGCTTTGCCCAGAAATCTTGATGTTTTGACATCGGAGTTAAATACAGATGAGACCGTAGGAGGCTGAGGCTGAGGCTGAGGCTGAGGTGCGGATACACCGCCGCCACCGCATCCAGCCAACAAAATGGCGGCAATATAAAGCGTAAAAAGAGAGCGCAGACTTCTTGAGTTTTTATGAGCTGCTAGATGTCGCACAAACCCCCCTCGGAAAATACGGATTTTATCTTATCGCACCGCAGCAAAAAATTCATTAACGGTGGTTATGTTAAATCAATTGGAGTCAGAGTAAAAAATCGTTACCTTGATTTATTCTGACCCTCTCAACCCCCTAATGCGTCATCGAATAAATAACGTAGTTGACACCAAACCTATAGGCTAAAGCCGTCATCGGTTCTGGGTAGGATGGATCATCGGCATGTTCCCATGCATCGCCCATATCCATATTGAAGTTGATAGCGACAATTAGCCGACCCGTATTATCAAATATACCGCGCCAGTGAGGGGACGTTCCTGGTCGCTGTCCGCCCCTGCCAGGGATTTGAGTTTGCTGGTCGAGGTCGAATAAGACATGCATTAAAGGGTGGTCTTCGGCAAGTTGTACTATGGGTCGATCGGGAAAAACCCGCTGCATTGATTGTACAAATACAGACCACTCATAGGTGTCCCAGAAATCATCCACCATTAGGAATCCGCCACGGTCCAAATACTCTCGCATTTGCGCGGCTTCTTCAGTGTTTAAATACCATTGCCCGACCTCTACAGCATAGAGCCATGGATAATCGAAGACACGGTCATCAGCTAGATTAATCAGCCGACCACCATTTCCATAATAGTCGACCTCTTGTCCATTCAGGCGGGTTAGTCTGTTGATGCCTTGCATTAAGTGGTATTCGGCATCCGGGTAATCAGTTGTCCAAGAACCACGTCCACCTCTCCCGCTGCGGCTGCCGGCGGCGCCGGAATACATTAATCTTGCAAAATGAAACTCAGCTGATGGTGACCCTTGGGTGCGGGTATCTAAAGCCTGACTATAAGCGGGGTTCAGCCAGAGGCTTACTGCCGCAATACTTAAGGCTAGCATCCCAGAACGTATAGATATGGGTATAGCTATAGGAAGTTTCATTAGGCCTGCCTGGCTATCGTCTGGTCCACTTTAATGGATGGATTCCCACGATACAAATAGCTAGCTTGTTGTTGAGATAAATACCGAAGCTAAAACCTGCCGGTTAGGCTTGTCTCTCAAATACCCTTGGTCTATATTCATATCGGTGACTTAAATAAAAAATAGTTTTTCGGGGGGAAGATTAATGGCTTTTTCACTAAGTATTAATGGCACAGTCTATGAGATTGATGCAGAACCGGAAACACCAATATTGTGGGTATTGCGTGACAATATCGGACTAACGGGCACCAAGTTTGGTTGCGGTATAGCCCAGTGTGGCGTCTGTACCGTGCATCTTGATGGCCAACCGATCAGATCTTGCATTACCCCAGCGTCCCGGGCCGTCGGCCGAGAGATCACAACCATCGAAGGCTTATCGGAAGACAGCAGCCATCCCGTTCAGCAGGCTTGGATTGAAAACTCGGTGCCACAGTGCGGCTACTGCCAATCTGGCCAGATTATGTCTGCTGCAGCTTTACTATCACGCACGGCAGAACCCACAGATAACCAAATTGATGCGGCTATGGCGGGCAACCTTTGCCGTTGCGGTACTTATCCGCGCATTCGAAAAGCGGTTAATCGTGCCGTTGATATTATGCAGAATTCGAAGGCGACCTTATGAATAGCCAAATGAAGCTTTCTCGACGGACCTTTATTCGAACCATGGCAGGAGCAGGTGGCGGGCTAGTGCTCGGTTTCTACCTTCCGGGAGCCACTGCCGCCGTAGTAGCCCCCAAACCCTGGACTACGCCAACCGATGGCACGGAAATTAACGCCTGGTTGACGATAGATCTTGATGGCACCGTTACCGTGCGGGTTCCCCACACGGAGCAGGGGCAGGGCGCGCTTACTTCTGTTTCTATGATGATTGCGGAGGAACTGGATGTTGCTTGGAACAAGGTTCAAGCGGTTTTTGCCGATATGAACCGTCATGTGAATGATGGCCAAGAGTATATTGTGACCACCACTCACGGCTCACAACTTGTACGACTTCAACATCCGCACATTATGCAAGCCGGAGCCTCGGCGCGAGAGCGCTTAAAAGCCGCTGCAGCAGCTTCTTGGGCTGTTAATCCTAGCCAGGTAATCGCAAAGCAAGGCGTTCTAAGCGCTGGCAGTCGTAGCGCCGACTACTCTGAATTTGTCACGGCCGCTGCAGATATATCTCTGGCAGAAGAACCGATGATTAAGACGCCGGATCAATGGTGGTTGCTCGGCACTCCTACACCCAGATTGGAAGTTCCGGTAAAGGTTAACGGTACTGCTGCTTACTGCATAGATACGCACTTGGACGGTATGGTATATGCGGCCGTTAAATGCTGTCCTGTGCCCTGGGGTAAGCTCAAAAGCTTTGATTTCGATGCGGTTAAAGATCGAGCTGGAATTGTCACTGCCATTGAATTCAAGGCGACGGATGGCGATACCGCCACCTGGGATATGCAAAATGGAGTCGCGGTTGTTGCCGATACTTGGTATCGAGCTAAAACTGCGCTCGATTTAATGCCGATTGAATGGGACTTTGGTCCTAACGCAGGGGTCAGCAACGCAACACAGGCGGCAGAAGCTCAGCGATTGTTCAATGTCGAGGGTGATTTGAGTAATGAAATAGGCGCGAACCCTATTCCGATGATTGAGGCCTCTGAGCAGGTTATTAGGGCTGAATATCATCGACCCTACGAAACCCATGCACGCATGGAACCAATTAACGCAACCGTTAGTGTTACTGACGAGCGCATTGACGTTTGGTCGCCTACGCAGGATCAGGCTGCACCAATACGCTATGTTTCTGAACAGCTAAATCGCGATCCTAAAGAGATCTATGTAAATACTGCATTCTTAGGTGGCGCATTTGGTGGCAACGGCGGTGGCGCAACTGCCGTTACCAAACAGGCTGCTGAGATATCTAATCAGCTTCGCCGTCCTGTCAAAGTGATTTGGAGCCGTGAAGAAGACATAACCCACGACAAACAGAGGCCACCGGTCTATACGCAGCTGCAAGCAGCCTTGAGTGTCAACGGGCTTCCAGAGGCGTTCTTTTCGCGTGCGGTTTGGTTTAGCCATGAAGGGGTGGAAAGTCACGGCCCGGCGACTGCTGATGAGGCCATCGGTAATATGCCCTATCAGGTCCCGAATCGTCGCCATGAAAGACACAACTCTGCGGCTCATATCCCAACGGCAACACACCGTGCGCCCGGCGTAAACCAGAACGGTTTTATTATCGAGCAGTTTGCCGATGAAATGGCACTTGCAGGCGGCTGGGATCCTCTTGAATGGCGTTTGCAGATGACCAAAGGGTTAGAGCCTTGGCAGCGGGTGCTGCTAAAGCTTAAGGAAATTTCAGGTTTTACTACCGACTTGCCAAAAGGCGAGGGAATGGGCATTGCTATTATTAATGACCATGGCTCAATTTGTGGTGCTTGCGCTACAGTGACGGTAAATCAGCGCGGTCAGCTAAATATTGAGAAGCTACAAATCGTTATTAATAGCGGCTATTTAATCAATGAACTGAACGCTTCAGAGCAGTTGGAAGGTGCTGCCTGTTGGGAGTTATCACATGCACTTTATGGCGGTTTAAATTTTAGCAATGGCCAATTTACCAATACAAATTTCGATACCTACAACTTAATGCGAATGCCACAGGCACCGGAGATAGAGACACATTTTGCCCTGTCCCAGGATGGTTGGTGGGGTGGAATGGGAGAGCCGGGAGGTCCGCCTTCACCGGCCGCAGTAGCCAATGCGATTTTCTTCGCTACGGGAAAGCGTATTCGTTCAACGCCATTAAGCAAGCACGATCTAAGCTGGAGCTGATCTAGCGTCAAAAAAGGTTTTTAGTTACTGATGCTTGTTAGTACTCATCTATTCCATCTGCTGCGCCAGCTTCGCGAGGATCAATCTCCGGACTGGGTTCTTGCGACTGTGGTTACCAAAGTCCAATCAAGCTATCGTCAGCCTGGCGCGATGATGTTGGTGCATCCAGAAGGGCAGAGCTTAGGATTGGTAAGCGGTGGCTGTTTGGAAGCGGATATTCGACTCAACGCGCGTAAAGTTCTCGCCCTTGATCAGGGTAAATGCATACTCTATGACGATACCGAAGAGGGTAGTAACGACGAGAATATCGCCGCTGAACTGGGCCTAGGATGTAATGGTCGGGTCGAAATTCTTGTACAGCCCCTTAGAGCAGAGCAACGTAAAATACTTCTACAGCTGTTAGATCGTATGGAGCATGGTCAAGACAGCTATTTACTCCAATGTTTCCAAAGCGATTCTCCGAGTGATCTAGATGCATTGGTATTGCTGGATAACAGAGCCAATGTTGTTGCCAGGGCAACAGAAAGAGATTCTCCGAATATCGAAGTAGAGAGAGGTGAAGACAGCTCCGTTTTATCCAAACATTGCATTGTGTCGGATGCAGATAAAAGCTGGTCTCTGAACCGTCATAACCATCCCATCAAGCTCTGGGTTATTGGTGGCGGTGTGGATGCTCAGCCGCTGGTTAAAATGGCCGCCTCGCTCGGCTGGCAGGTCTCTGTGGTAGATCATCGGCCTGCCTACGGACAAGAATTAAAATTTCCTCTAGCTGCGGCCTTTATCCGTGGTCGACCTGAGGATCTTAAACAAAGTATTGATGCGGATGCGGTTCTCTTAATGAGCCACAACCTTAGGCTTGATGCCGCTTGGTTAGCTCGAATGAAAAGCAGCACTAGCCTGCGTTATATCGGTCTTCTGGGCCCGGTTAGTCGCAAGCATGAGGTATTGAAGCAGGCCAAGATTGATGAATCCTCTGAACTGATAAAGGTGATTCACGGGCCAATGGGCTTTGATATTGGCGGAGATTTACCTGAATCCGTTGCGCTTTCAACCCTGGCTGAATGCCACCAGGTTTTGTTTAAAGAAGACTTCCGCAGAAAATGAACTCCCTTGCCGCAGTGATACTGGCCGCCGGCGCGGCAACACGCTTTGGTAGCGCAAAACAGCTAGCCGATATTGAGGGAAAGGTCATGCTGCAGTATTTAGTGGATTGCTGTGGTTCTCTAAATTCTGCGGATCTCTATCTATTGCTAGGCGCAAATATCGAGGAGATTCAATCCCGAATTAAGATTGATAAAACCAATATTATTAATAATACGGAATGGCAGGAAGGTATTGGATCCAGTATTCGTCTGGCAACTCTTGAGCTGCAAAATAACTACGATGGCATTCTATTTTTGGCCGGAGACCAGCCCTTTGTTTCCAATGGGCAATTGGATCAGTTGATTAATAAATGGCGTGAATCGCCGGAGAAAATTTGTGCAGCGAAGTATCTGGATACTGTTGGAATTCCGGCAATATTCCCTCGGAATACCTACGCTAGACTGATATTACTCGAAGGCGACGTCGGAGCAAAGAAACTTCTGTCACAGAGCGCTGAAAATATCCAGCTGATGGAAATCCCAGAGGCGGCAGTAGATATTGACCGCCCAGAAGACCTTGACAGAACAGGCACCATTTAGCGTTAAATTCACTGTTCTGCTTGGCCGGGCCCCAGGCGGTGCTAATATGCGAAGAGGCAATAAATAGTCGCGGTTACATAAGGCTTAAAAATCACTTTTGCCAGTCTGGTTAGGCAGTTTTGATACATGCCCCCCCGAAAAGTATCTGAGCAGCATACAGCGGTTGTCGAATACTCATGAAATCTCTGTAAGTCGATATTCAGTCTGAGCATTAAGGCTTTTAGTGGACAGCCTTTCTGGTAATTACTGCATTGGGCCTACTTTTCCACCTCCATCTAAGGGTAAAATTTAGCTTCTGCTGATTTGTATCCTGTTAGGAGGCTACCGGGATGAAACTCCACAGCTTTATATTTTCATTTATCTTTTTGGTCGCAACGGCCGAAGCAGTTGCTCAATTATTCGAAGAAAGTTTGATCTTGGCAGAGCAGGGTGATGCTGAAGCCCAGTATGTTATTGGGTATCTCTACAATATCGGTAGGGGTGTGGAAAGAGATTATATTGAGGCAGCTAGGTGGTACGAACTAGCGGTTGCTCAAGGCATCGCCGGCGCTCAATTAAATCTCGGCGTTATGTATAGAGGTGGCGAGGGAATAACTAGAGACGACGCAGAGGCGCACCGGTTGTTTTTACTTGCCGCAGACCAGGGCGTTGCCTCCGCTCAATATAATTTGGGAATTATGTACCACCGTGGGGAAGGTGTTGATGAAGATGATATCGAGGCGACTCGCTGGTATCAATTGGCGGCCGAACAAGGCCTTGCCGGGGCGCAATACAATTTAGGTGTGATGTATGGCCGCGGCGTGGGTGTGGCCGAAGATAGCGAGCAATCAGCTGTTTGGTTTCGTAAGGCTGCCGGGCAGGGCGATGCTGCTTCCCAGCATAATTTAGGTGCAAAATATGCGTCTGGAAGAGGTGTTCCATATGATCTTATTACAGCCTACGCTTGGATAGCGCTGGCAAGGGCTCTGGGAGACTCAACCGCTGAAGAAAATTTGAATAAAGTCGCTGCCCAATTGACACCGCAGCAGATTGCAGAAGGGCAGGACCTTGCGGTTAGATGCTTGGAGTCGAACTATCAGGATTGTGATTGAGACCTTCTCACGAAAGCTATTTGAAAGTCAGAATAATAAAAACCCAGCTTTTGCCGGGTTTTTATTGCCATTCAGTTTTATGGTTCTTTTCTATGGTTCGAGAGAAGCGACGTAGGCCGACAACGCCAGCAAATCCCCTGAAGATAGGTTTACTACTGTTGGCGTCATTAAGACGGCCATCATTCCATTGCGATTTCCTTGCTGGAAATCATAGAGTTGCCTGCCAATATAACTAGGCTGACGGCCAGCGATCGGCGGAGCAATTACTGTTCCGCGCAAATCTGCCCCATGACAAGCAACGCAGGCAACGCTAGTGCCACCACCGGTTTCAACTATCTCTTTTCCTCGCGCGAGACTACCAATGGGTGTGTAGGCAACCATGCCTGATCGGGGATTACGCAGGTTATTAGTATTGTAGGTATCTTCAGGAAGCTCAATTAAACGCGCTCCAAGAGGCTCAGTTTCATTGCCGGGTAATTTGGTAAATAGTCCGTTGCGAGAGGCCTGAAACTTAGGAACCGTATCTGACTCAATAACTCTTACCCAGGGTTTAAAGGCTATTGATCCGTAGTATTCAGCTATCTCCAGTGCCTGTTCTGGCGACAAAGCTCTGGCCATTGCCGCCATTTCAAAACCATTAGCTTTATGCGTATCGCTAGTTACCCGGTCGCCTGTGGCCAAATCTTCCAGCTGCCGTAAAAAGTAGTCTACCGGTAGGCCAGCGACCGGTGCATTTTGCATTAAGCCTTGGCCATTGGGTAAGTGACAAATGGCACAGGCGCGCATGCCAATATCTGGCAAGCCATGGGCTACAACTTCGGGCATTTCAGGATGGTCGCCCGGAAACCAGTCTGCGGGCGAGAAGGGTGCGGTAATTTGCGTCTGAGTAAATGCCAGATCACTGCCTTCTACATAAAGCAGGGTTCCTGAGGTGTCTTGCGGCATTCCGCCGGGTCTATCGCAGTCCCTGGGTCGAGTGCCTAAACAGTTCTGCGACCAGTCTTCCGGTGGCTGCGGTACTTCAATATAACCGTAGGCCCAAAGCGGAAAGCCTGTTTGGTGCGAAGGCGAAACTGCGGAATCAATATAGACGATATTGTCCTGCGCAAGAAGGTTAAAACAGATAAACAGACTAATGCAAAGAACTAACAGACTATCGGTGCGGCTCATTTCATTTCCCCCAATAACATTGAAATGTTGAATTGATGATCGCCATTCTACTATGGCGTTCTAAATGCTGCTGCCATAAAAACCCCCGGTTGAAGCCGGGGTTTTTTATTTCAGGTATTAAGACCTAAAAATCGTAGGAAACACCTACTGAGTAGTAAGCGCCATTAAAACCAAATGGTGCTGAGCGTCGAGAATAGCGGAAAACCGAATCGCGACCTAAATCTGCAGCACCAAGAGATGACTCAAAAAAGCCGTCACGTGAAAGCCGATTAGTAGCCTCATCAGGAGTAACATCAAAGATGTTATTGCCCGTAAAGTTGACGCTAATTCGCTCATTCACACGATACTTCACGAATAGATCCGTAAGAATCTCAGCGCTATAGGTTTGCGTACCGCTATCTTGAGTAGTGTATTCACCAAAATGGTTTAGAGAGAAGTTAACTGTCCAATCGTCACGAGAATATAGAGCGCTGGCACTGATACGATCCTCTGGCTGCCACTCTTCTATAATAGAGATATCCTGAGAGTTAATAACCACAATAGAATCAAGGCTAGAAGTGGCATCAACATCTGGAACAAAAATATCTGTGACGTCGGTTTCGGTAAAGTTAGCGGCGATAGTAAAAGCTACCGAGCCACTCGCCATTTCTCCGCCATTGTAAGTAGAGACAATATCAAAACCAGGAGTTTCCGTGTTCATACCATTTAATTGGATAGTTGAAAATCGAGATACAGGTACTCGAAACTTACGAGTTGGTCTGATTCATCTGATAATTGAAATTCAGCTATCTCAGGATAAAAAATACAGGGGTTAATTCGCACCTCACCAAAGCTCGCCTCCAAATTGAGCCGTTCTTCGACAAGCTTTTTAGCCTGATATTCGAGAGCTAGGGGTGCGGCCACAGAGCCAAGCGCTGCATAGAGGGCAACGAGGGGAATTAGCCATACTATGGGATTGGTCGGCCTCAGAAAGTGCCTGATTGAGCTTTGAATCAGGCTCAGTCTCGGAAATTATTAAACTGAAAGGGCTGATCTAGGCCGGCGCTTTTAACCAGTGCCATAACTTGCTGTAAATCGTCGCGTTTTTTGCCGTTTACTCGAACTTGATCTCCCTGAACCTGTGACTGGACTTTAATTTTCGATTCTTTGATTAATTTCACTATTTTTTTTGCAGTGAGCTGTTCGATGCCTTGTTTAAAATTTACCTGAAGTGAAAAGCTCTTACCGCTGTGCACAGCGTCGTCATCGTATTCCATCGCGCTGAGATCAACTTTGCGCTTGGTCAATTGAATGCGGAGCATATCCAGCAGCTGTCCGCATTGAAAGTCAGCTTCTGCTTTGAGGGTAATCGCGGAATCTGCGCAACTCACGCTCGCATCCACACCTCGAAAATCATAGCGAGTGGGAATTTCCCGTTGAGTATTTTCAGCGGCGTTACGTATTTCGGATTCTTCTACTTCAGAGATAATATCGAAGGATGGCATAACTGCTCCCTAATTTTTTGTTAGCATAGCCGATAGGCCCATAGGCTAAAAGTTATAGATTAGGTTAAGCCGGATAAAATTATCCTGCGTTATTGAATTGGCGGGGTCGGTATTCTATCGATACTTAACTCGCGCATCACCCAGTGCTTCTCTAGAATAGCGCCATTAAGAAAATTTAATCTTGGAGATATCTAGTGCAGGTAAAAAAAAATTGCATTGTTTCTTTTCATTATCAGTTGAGCGAAGTTGGCGGAGCTGCATTGGAGCAAACCGATAGATCAGAGCCCGCTATCTATTTGCACGGCCACAGCAATATTCTTCCGGCAATGGAGAAAGCCTTTACCGGTAAAAAGGCTGGAGATGCCTTCCGCATTGAACTCAGTCCTGCAGAGGCCTACGGTGAACTTCAGCCCGATCGGCAACAGCGGGTTCCCACAAAACATCTGGTGCAGGCGAAACAAAAATTGCGCAGAGGTCAAATTGTTCAAGTGAATACAGCGAAAGGACCATTTGATGCGCGGGTGATAAAGGTTGGCAGATTTAACGTAGACATTGACTCCAGCCATCCACTTGCCGGCATGAGCTTAAGTTTCGATATTGAGATTGTTGATATTCGAGAAGCGACAGAAGACGAATTGACTCATAAGCACGCCCATGGTCCCGGCGGGCATCAACACTAGGTTCATTCCATCTCTCAAAGCGCGCTGCCAACTCTCTATTCCTTTCGACGCTGCCCCTATGCCATGCGGGCGCGCTTAAGTCTGCTACTAACAGCGCAGAGGGTTGAATTGCGGGAAATACTGCTAAAAGAAAAGCCCATATCTATGCTGGAAGCATCTCCCAAGGGTACCGTTCCCGTGCTTTTACAGCATGGTGGTGAGGTATTGGAAGAAAGCCTGGATATTATGAAATGGGCGGTGCAGCAGAGTTCTGGGCAGGGTTTAAACATGCCTACTGAGTCAGACTTAGATTTAGTTGCTCGCAACGATAATCAGTTCAAGCACTGGCTAGACAGATATAAATATCATGTCGGTTATCAGGAGTATCCGACGGAATTTTATCGTGATAAAGCCATGCAATTTTTGAGGGAGCTAGATCAAAAACTGCATGGTCAGAATTCAACTTCGAATTTAATCTCCAATAGCCAGTTTGCTGATACCGCCATATTCCCGTTTGTACGCCAGTTCGCCTTTGTTGATAAAGTCTGGTTCGATCAGCAGGAGTTTGAGAAATTACACCACTGGCTGGCGCACTGGTTGGACACAGAGTTATTGTCCCGGGGAATGCAAAAATATCCGGTATGGCAGCCAGGTAACGCGCCGGTATTCTTTGCCGGTGAAGACGAAGAGCAAGCCAAGCATTGAAACAAGATACGCAAATTACACAGATGGCGGGTATCGAGGTTAATTTCACCCGAAAATCCGTGCGCAATATCAATCTTCGTATTAGCCGCACCGACGGAGCGGTTCTAGTATCCGCACCGCACCATGCCAGCCGTAAACTTGTTGAATCATTTGTTTCCTCTAGATCTGATTGGATAGAAAGGGCACAAAAAAGAGCAGCAGTTCGAACACAAGCAAAGGACTTTTTTTTAGTCAACGGCGAGACAATACCTTTTCTTGGGGCAGAGCTTCTGCTCTCAGTAAAAGAGAAACGAGGCAAATCCTCGATTGAGCACGATCAGAATCAACTTAATTTATTCATTCGCCCAGACTCAACTCAAGAGCATCGAGAGGCGGTGCTGGAATCCTTTTATCGAGCTGAGCTGACTGAATTACTGCCTGAGTTATTGGAGCTATGGCAGCCCAAGGTGGGAGCTAAGGCGAAGGAGTGTAAAGTACGACGTATGAAATCGCGCTGGGGCAGCTGTAATACCCGGCATGCCCGAATTTGGATGAGCCTGGATCTAATCAAGTATCCGCGGGAGTGCATCGAGTATGTTTTGGTACACGAGCTAACCCATCTGCTGGAACCATCTCACAATAAGAGGTTTCATAGGTTGGTTGGTGAAGTGATGCCCCATTGGAAACAGCACAAAGCTATATTATCCAATGGACGCTAATTTAAGGCCTTTAATTTCTTTAATTGCTCGTTCGTTTTATCGAGCTAACAATCGCAGTAAGGTAAGAGTAAGCAAGGTGACACTCAAAGTAATCAGGCTTGTGCCAATAGGGTCCAGTTTGTATTTGTTGATTAACCAATTGGGTGATTGAGGAATTGGGCTTACGCGCTGAAGATCGATACAGACACCAGCGGACAGTTGCGCTGCGTCCTGATTAGACCACTCGAACAGAGCAATGCCCTCGCTATCAAATAGCAATGGCGTAATGTCATTTGGATTTGAACGCTCGCGTAAAAACCGGAACCAACGGATTTCTGGTTCAACCACACTTCCCGTTTCGTGATCCTTTAGATGGATATCAACTAGCGCTCTTCCAGCTTGAGCACTTAGTTGCATGAACTGTTTTTGAATGATGCCGTTAACGCCATAAAGTGACCAGTTTTCTGCGCCGTCACCAAACTGCAACTCGAGTGTGACTTCTCGCAGTTGAGGAGCAAGTTCAGCAAATTCTGTTTTGTAATCTAGCCAGCTTTTGACTTTCAAGCATATAACCTTAGTAAGTAAATAGTTGTGGCCTCTTTTTTCGAAATTTTACTTCGACCCCATTAATTAGTAATAAGTTAGTTCACTAGAACTGCGGTCACATCTATCCCGCCTACTAATTCAGCATTAAATAATCCAGATGTTCCCGTTGCTGTGCTGGCTGGTCTAGCATCACCGTAAAATTCTTGCATTATTTTTCGAGTAACTGCGGCATATTCTTGGCTAATGCCCACAATTAACACTCGTTGCCTAACGACGGTTTGATGGGTTACTCCCTCCGCATTTAACGTCATACCAACTTTTTCATAGACTTGACGCAATTTGGTTTCGTATTCTTCAAGAACATCAGCTTTGTCATTGAATTGGCCTGCCATTCCGGAAACATAGATAGCTTGCTCGGCGGTAGTGGTTATTCCAGGAGATAAGTGTGGTGCTGCGGTTATAAATTCTGGACTAATGTGTCCAATAGCTGGATTTTGAGCTATTACAAAAATAGGCAGGGCAAGCAGTGTAAGTAGCATCGCTTGTTGGAATTGCATGCTTAAATCTCTTTAAACGAATTATTAAAATGCGGATAATAAGCCTAGACGGCATGATGCCCTGTTACCCGACCCTTTGAGTTGAGCCCGATTAGGGTTATTGCTCTAGAAAGAATAGCAGAATATCCAATACCTCCAGTAAGGCCAAACCAACCAATCCCAAAATAGATCCTAGGAATCATGTTTGAATAAAGTGATGGTTGTTCCACAGGTACAAAAAAGGCCAGCATTAGCTGACCTTGTTAGTGCTTATAAGGACTTACCTAGCTGGCAATTCTCGGCACAATTACATTAGCTCTGAAGTCGATAAATTTTGCTCACTCGGCAAGAATACAGCTGATTGAAATTCATATCATTGACAGTGAAGCTGTCATTCGGTTCAAAAAGTGATTCTGAAAACTGAGCTCTAATTCGACTGTTGTCAAACTCAATACAACCAAATGTAAGTCGGACCAGGTATTTTTCACCACCTGGTATTTCCAGAATAAAATTTGTGGAGTTGAGAGACTCTGCACCATCCAAGAGGTTAGCTTGGACATTCCGCACTATTTCTACGATTTGGTATCCAGAGGCTTGCATAAATGCCGCGTCTCTTGGATCAATCTCGTTTGGACCGACATCTGGAATGCCTCCACAAGCCGCCAGAATAGAAAAAATACCTAGTATTAAAGCGTATTTTAAATATCTCATATTGTCTGCTCCCCTTTTCTAATATCTATTTATAGCGCATAAAAACTACCTAGTCGACAATACATCCTTTATACGGTTATGCATATCTCGCAAGTTCGCTTCAGTAGTTTCCCAGTCAATACAGGCGTCTGTCACTGAAACTCCATAAGTGAGATCCGACAGGTTTGCAGGTATTTTCTGATTTCCCGGGCCAATATTACTTTCTACCATCAGGCCGACAATGCTCTTGTTGCCATCGGCGATTTGGTGGGAAATATTGTCTAATACCAAAGATTGAAGCTCGTGATTCTTATTCGAATTGGCGTGGCTGCAGTCGACCATAATATTGGCGATTAAACCGGCGTTTTCCAGCTGTTCTTCAGCCAATTTGACGCTTACGCAGTCGTAGTTTGGTTTGCCACCACCACCGCGCAATACAATGTGGGCGCTTGGGTTGCCGGCAGAGTGAACAACCGAAACCTGGCCATCTTTATTGATACCTAGAAAACGGTGAGGGCTAGCTACCGATTTAAGTGCGTTAATTGCCACTTCCAAGCTGCCGTCTGTCCCATTTTTGAATCCAACCGCAGAGGAAAGACCAGAAGCCATTTCTCTGTGAGTTTGAGATTCAGTGGTTCGTGCACCAATAGCAGACCAGCTAATAAGGTCCTGCATATACTGGGGAGTAATTGGATCCAGGGCTTCGGTTGAAGTCGGCAAGCCCAATTCAGAGATGTCTATCAGCAGTTTTCGACCGATACGCAATCCCTTTTCAATATTAAAGGAATCGTTCATATCTGGATCGTTAATTAATCCTTTCCAGCCCGTAGTGGTTCGGGGCTTCTCGAAATACACACGCATAATAATAAGAATGCTGTCGCTAACTTCGTCGCTGAGTTTTTTAAGGCGTCGCGCATAGTCCATAGCCGCGACCGGGTCGTGGATGGAGCAGGGGCCAATAACCATCATCAGGCGATGATCGGTGCGGTCGATAATATTGCGCACGACTTGACGCCCTTTCAACACAGTTGTTTTAGCTGCATCCGTGATGGAAAGCTCTTGTAGTAAATGCTCAGGGGACAGCATTGGAGTCAATGAATGAATATTGACGTCGTCTATTTTTTCGGCAGCTTCATCGGTCCCAGTTGTCGAGTTCGTTGTCTCTGAATTCATACTATTTATCAGGGTTTTTGCAAAAAAGGGCGCAAAGTTTATCAGAACTTCTCGGCCCAGAGGTACGCAACTTTTTTATAGTCCTAATAGCCTGTATTGCTGGATTTAAGCGATGATTTCCTGATGGAGATTGGCGGCGGGAAAATAGAGTAAAATTTTGACCTGTTTTTCTTCATCAAATAGCGATCTATATCGAGCCATTTGGGCAGAATATTTCTCTTGTTCGCCGCTCAGGAATTCCTCATCCGATTGGTTTTCAGCAGGCACGGCGGATTTGTAATCTATTATCCAACGAACCTCGCCCTTCTCTGTAGATTCGACAAAAGTACGGTCGACAATTGATCGAATCAGGGAGCCATCTTCCAATAGCTTTTCAATCTCTAGTTCACAGGCTGATTCTTTATGTTCAGAACTCAGCATCCATTTTCCAATGTCGCTGGAAATTGCATTTTGGTATGCCGATTCAAGGCGTGTTAGCGACTCTTCTCGACTGCTCTGGTCCATTCCAGATAACTGCAATTCTTTATCCCAGCGGGACACCCTATTATCTATTGCCCCTTTGTGGCCTTGTGCAGCGTGCATTAGATCTTGATGCAGTAAGTTTCCGACCAAGCGTTGCAGTAAATTCTCTCTAAAGGTGCAGCTATCCATGGCAATTTCAATATTTTCTGTATCGAATAAAGTCTCCACGCCTGATACGTCCGCCTCGGTAGCCGAGCTCAACCGGCGAATACCTGAAAGTTCCAAAGCGATTTTTTCTGAGGACAGATTGCCTTCTTCCAACAATGGGGTCGGATCTAATTCACTACAGAAATGCTTTTGATGAGCTTGCCAAAGCAATGCCATTAGGGAGTTTGATCCTGGTGCTTTCCAATCTTCGGTTTTCTCGTCCCATTTATCAATCACGCCGGTCAGATGAAGCGTCTGGATAGCTCTTGTACTGGCGACATAGAGCAGTCGGCAGGATTCATCTCGAACCCGCTCCTTTTCATCCGTCAATAACCATTCGTATATCCCGTCAGTTTCACCCCGCGCAGGTCTGGCCGCAGCCAAGAAACCCGTATGACCGTCTGGGTACTCACGTTCCTGCCAGAGTAGGGCTGGCCTTTCCGAACGACCGCTTCGACCCCTTTGCAATTGAGGAAGGTAGAGGTGATCAAACTCCAATCCTTTGGCGGCGTGCATTGTCATGATTTTTAAAGGTGTCTGAATATCCGTATCGGGTTTGGCAAAGAGTTGGTCGAGTTCGATTTGAAAGCTTTCTAAATCAGCAATCAGATCACCGGAACTCTGTTGATCAACAAGGTCGAGGTAATCTTCCAAGTCTTGCTTGTGATTTGCATTAAACAGGCTCTCGTCGCCTTGTAGTGATCTCCATAGGGATTGCACCAAAGATCTCAGATCGACGAGGCCTAGCTGTATTTGCGCTTGGCTCATTAGCAGCCGTAGTTTGGCCAGTATCTGTTGGCCTTCAGAGCTGATACCTTCAATTTCGGTGCTTGAATCTATGCGGGTCCAGAGATCCTTAGATAGGTCGTCGGATAGGTTTTTGGAGTTGGCATTGCAGAGCTGATAAAGGTCAGACATGTCTAAAGCCAGCATAGGTGTCCGTAGTAGGCTTAACCAGGCAATGCGGTCTGCCGGGCTATGCAGAGCCCGCACCAGAGAATGCATATCCAGTACATGCATACGCTGGCCCAGTAGTTCTATTTTTTGTGCCTGCCAAGGAATATTACGTTGTTTTAGTACCGGCACCAGATCTCGCAAATGCGACCGATATCTAACCAATATTGCGATCGATTGAGCACCAGCTGCCAGTTGTTTCTCGATAGAGTCGGCTATTGCTTCAGATTCTTCTTCAGCACTTAAGTATCCGGCGATGGCGACATTGGAATCAGACATCACTGGTTTCTGAGCAATACTTGCCCGATAGCTGACGCGGCCGCGAGTTCGGTCATCTTCTTGCGGTAATATTTGCTCGAAAGTCTGATTTACCCATTCGACTATTTGAGGTGATGAGCGAAAGTTTGCCGAAAGGTCTAGGGATTCAGGCAGAACTTCACCAATGCCAAGCTCGCGGGCTCGTATAAACAGCCCCACATTGGCTTTTCTGAATCCATAGATGGATTGCATAGCGTCGCCTACTAAAAAAAGGGTACGGCCATCTTCGGGCTCCCAGCCTGCCATTAGGCGTTTGAGAAGGCTCACCTGTAATGAGGACGTATCTTGGAATTCGTCTACAAGGATGTGTCTTATACGGTAATCGAGACGTAGATTTAATCGGGTCGGGTTATCGGGTTCTCCTAGAGCGTCAAGCGCAGCAATGCTAACCGCTGAAAAATCCGCCTCACCAGTATTGGCAAACCTTATTTTTAATTCTGCGGCCAAAATCGGCAGACAGCTGGCTAGCGCCGATAAGCTTTGGTTCTCGCTATCTACGTCAGGGTCCCTGCCCACGTCGACTAGGGGCAGCAATCTAACCCGATTTAGCTGCTCAACCAGCTTGGGGTGGTCCTCAAGCTGGGTTACAAAGTCCTTTACGCGTTCCAACGTGGTGGCTTCTTTTACCCCGGTACTTTTGGGTGGGAAGCCGATTTTCTTATTAATACCGCCAGGCTTTCGGGCGGTACCACCCTTGGTGAGTAACATGTTTGTGAGGCCTTGCCAGCTAGCAAGGTAAGAGCCATTGGAAAATGCTTTGTCGCTAAACTGAAATGCAAAAACATCTTCCTGAGATTCCAGATTACCAAGGGAATATTCAAAGAGTACGCTCAGCTCCGCCATATCTATATGAGTGAGTAATCGCCGCAAGCGCACAAGCTCTTCGTCGATAAGTCGGTATAGATTTTTCGTTAATTGATCGGTGCCAAACTCCGGATTAAGAATAAGGTCCAGCCAACTAGCTCTTGATCCGAGTAGGTCAGTTAGCAGCCTCGCCAGGTTGTCTTGATTGCCCTCAAAATGACGCACAAGGTAACGAACCGCTTCACCAAGTGCGTCGTCTCTACCCATATGCCCAAGCAATGCCTCAGCCGCGCTTCGGTAATGGCCGTAGGGGCGTTCGGTCAATGTTGAAGGAGTACTGGAACCTGTTTCTAAACTCAGTCTTTGAGTTAAATAGCTGCAAAATCCGTCAATGGTTTGCAGGCGCAGACGCTCGGGGTTTTGCAGAAGATTCCAACCGCGCTGCTGATCCTGTTTTAGAACTTTTAAGGCATCAGCCCGAATTGACTTGTCGTGCTGGTTAGAGCCCGCAGCGCCGTCAAAGCCTGAATTTTCGCCCTTTTCAGCCGCGGTTAATGCCTGCAATATGCGTTGACGCATTTCCGCTGCCGCTTTGCGAGTATAGGTGATTGCCAATATCTCTTCAGGTTGCTCTGAAATGGCCAATAGGCGCAATATTCGCTGCACTAATAAAGTGGTTTTGCCGGAACCTGCGGGTGCGCTTACGGCGTAGGACTGACTGATATCCAGAGCGGATTTTCTTTGGTTTGTATCTGAGGGGCCCGAACTAAGACTCGAAGGGTCAAGTACTGAGACTGTCATGTCCATCCCTCCCATCTTTCCAGTCTTCTAAATCCTGATATTCCGGCATGCGATGCAAGCCAACTAATTCGTCTCTTCGGGCAAAATTACTTTGAGTCTCAAAAACTCTAGAGTCACCCGACCCATAGGCAAGGGCGAGGGCGGTTAGGTCCTGCTTCCATTGGTCCATTTGAGCGGTCCAATCTTCGATGGGTTTTAGTGAACGTATTCCGGAATCACTACTAATGCCTTTAAGTAGGGTATTGCCAGATACCACAATGGCAAAGGCCAAGCCCGCAAGTGGGGTGTTTAAGCTAATGGCGTAGAGCGGAAGCTGTGCAGCGGTCGGTGGGGATGAAAGTAAATCTCTATCCGAAGCGCTAGCTCCTGATTTGTAATCGATAAGTAGTTTGCTGCCCTCTTCTAGTTGGTCTATTCGGTCAATACGCAAACGAAGGTTTAGATCGCCAACTCTTGCATGCAGTTCTTGCTCTCTTGCTTCAACAGCAAAGGCGGTTCTGCTGCGCTCGAAATTCAGCCATTGAACTAAGACTGCGCAAAAACTGTGCTTAAGTTGCTCAAAATAGGACAGATCAAGATTAAAGTTTTTGCTCTGCCAGGCCAGTAATTCTTCTGTGGTGATCTTGTCGACCAGACTGCTGAGTTCCTGTTCGGAGGTATTGGCGAGAGTTTCCGAATTTTCCAAATTTGCCCAAATCTGATCTAAGCAGCCGTGCAATATATTTCCGCGGTGGTGCGGACCTATTCCAAGATAGGCTTCCGGTAGCGGTTTGGCATTGAGGCGCAAAGTAACAAAGGCGTTAAAGGGGGATGCGGCCATTAGATTAAATAGACTGCTACCACCCTTGGTTATCTCATCTGTGATTTCGAGGGCAGGGCCGGAGCTGCAATCAATCCAGTGCCACTGGTGGCCGGTGTCCTCTATTTTATTATCCGTTGAACTCAGTTCAGATGCGTAGCTTTCAGGATTAAGCTCAGGGTAGCTGGTAAGCAAAGGGCTAAATTCAACAATACTGTCCGTATCGTTTTGCGCAATGCTAAAGACCAGCTGTCTGCAGTTGCCTCTAAGTTGCTCGAACAAATTTAGGCAAAAGTCGCGCTCTTGCTCAGGTCGACAACGAGGCATTAAATACTGGATTTGAAGCTGAATAGGTATTAACGGATCTGGCCTCACCATTGAGGGCCAGTGGTCGGAGTCAGCACCCAATAACCATATATGTGCATAACCTACAGCACTCTCAATGGTATTTAGCATATTGATGCCCACAGCGGGTTTATCTGCGCGAATACTTGCAGCTTGGACCAACCTTCTTAAAAGCCGAAGGGCGCCAGAGCAACTGATTTTTTCCATAATAGCGCCCAGAGATACTAGCTCTGTTAACAGGTCATTCCATAACTCAACCAAGTTGGACTGGGCCGGCCCCATAGGCCTTTGACCGGGCCAACCCAAGGCAGAAAGCTGTTGGCTAAATTGTTCAGCCCAGTACTGAAGACTTTGTTCGGAATCATTCTCGGCAGCATGCTTTTGTGCTTCGGCTAGGCATTGCACCAGAGTATCCTGGCGGTCTAAGCCGAGATTGGTGGCAGTAGTTCTGGCTGTATTTAGCAAGTCTCGGGGCTGAAGATATTTTTGTTCTAGAGAACAGAGTTTCGTTTCCCACAGGCTTCGTTGTTCAATATCCGTTGGATAATTTCCCCAAAAAGGTGATCGGATTAGAGCTCTGCAGTCCGCGCGGGTCAGTCTCTCTCGATTTAGCTCGAGTAGGCGCAAGGCGCTATCAAGAATACCGCTGTCGCTGGCCCTTCTCGGAAAGCAAATGCGTAGCTCTGTGGTTGGAGAGAAGGTTGAAGACAGGTAAGAGCTAAGACGTCTTACTGCAGAGGTTTCAACCGAGGAATCAGTACAGATAATGGCAATTTTGCTGCCATTATTATTGGCAAGGGCAATGGATTTCGCCCAGTTTGCAGCGGCCTGTAGTTCCAACTCTTGGTTTGCAAATTGAGCTTGAGAGCTACTATTTTTTGCTACAGAATCTTGGTCACGCCAGATTTCATGCTGAACTTGCTTGAAAGCCGCTTCAAAGTAATATTGTTGCAGTGGAGCCAAAGAGTCTCCGCTGCTGATATAAAGCAAAGCCTCATTTTGAGCGTCTTCTGAGGCGAGGAGCTGTGTCAGTACCAGATCGGACTGGCTAAGCCCTAGAGTCTTAAGGCGCTCTTCAAATGATTTACACCAGCTTCCCAATTTCAGGTCGTTGTACTCTTCTAATTCTCCAAGTTCCCCTTGATCCACTTGCCAACGAAGCATATGGAGCCAAGCCCTATGAGCTTGAGGTGCTAATACCGAGGCTTGAAGATCAGGAAAGTCTCGAGTGTCTTGTTCGATAACTTGTTCCCAAAGCTGCAGCATTTGCTGGTAATTCGCCATGCTTAATGGGCTTTCTGCAAGGCATTCAATTGCTCGGTTTTCCGTCCATGTGTCGATATCAGTAATCCGTGCGAGATATCCACTATCTCGATCGGAGCGATTTAGTAGTCTGGTTTTCAGTTCTCTGGCAATGCTGGCATTGGCAGTGATAACTTGCAGATTGGGCTGCTGTTCAATGCTCTCACAAATAGTCTCGATATCAATCATGGCTATCGATGGTAACTACTTCCAAGTGGTTGCAATCGAGACTTACCAGATAGCTTTTAAGGGCGCTGATATCTGGGTCATGTCCGGTCAGCCATGCTTGATGTTGATTGGCCGCAGCGGGGTCTTGTATCGGCTTAGAAAGCAGGGTGGATACGCGTCGGGCTATGGCGTCGCCGGATTCTACCCAATGCTTGATTTGAGGTAGCTCTGCTCTTAGTTCTTCAATAAGCAATGGAAAGTGAGTGCAGGCTAAAACGGCGGTATCCAGCTTGTCGATATTGGGGTTTTGCAATAGCGGCTCTAGGATAGCGCGCAGGCGCTCAGGGTCTGGTGATATTCCCCGCACCTTGTCTTCCGCCATATCAACCAGCTCGGTAGACCCCAGTAGTAATACATTTTTATCCGCTGCAAAATCATCTATAAGTTTACGAGTGTAATGCCGTGACACAGTGGCGGGAGTCGCCAGCAGGGCAATATGGCCGGATTTACTAAGCGCTGCAGCTGGTTTTATAGCAGGGACTACGCCCACAAAGGGTAGGTCGTATAACTTCCGTAGGCTCGGTAATGCGACAGTGCTCGCAGAATTGCAGGCTACTACCACTAAATCCGGTGAAAATTTGCTTATGAGTTGCTCAAGTACTCTGTGAACACGTCCGATAAGCGAGTATTCTGTGCGGGTACCGTAAGGGAATCCGGCGTTGTCGCTGACAAAGATAACTTCTAGGCTGGGTATCTGATCCATCAGCGCGTGAAATACCGTTAATCCACCCACTCCTGAGTCGAATACCAATACTTTGGGGTGTTGATTTTCTTCAATCATCGACAAATTCTGCCAGAGAGATTCATTGTAGTCTGTAGACTCGTGAGTTTAGGCTAATGTGCTCTATACAAGGAGTTTAAATTAGCGCGCGCGGGGCAGAAAGGGTTGAATCTATTTATATTGTGGCTGTGAACCATGTCACGTCAGCGGCTAAGTACCCCGCGGTATAAACTAGTTTAAATAACTGATGAATTACTGAAGAATATAAGAATGATCGATTTTCAAAATGAAAAAAACTTCGTCGCCTGCAAAGAAGGCGATGTTATTTTTTCAGAGGGCGACCTCGGCAGTATTATGTTTGGCATAGTTACCGGCGAGGTGGAACTTTGTGCCGATACCAAATATCTGGCTACCGTAACGGAAAATGAATTATTCGGTGAGATGGCATTGCTGGATAGCCGCGAGCGCAGCGCAATTGCCGTTGCGGCAGAAGATACAACCCTCGCGAGAATCACTAAGGAACGTTTTCTCGAGTACATCGCTGAAGACCCCAACTTTGCGCTCAAAGTTATGGGCACTCTAGCTGGTCGATTGCGAGTAGAAAGTAAAATGCGGAGTTCGTGAACGCACTTAAGTCAGGCACAAAAAATTTTTTTGGTCTTTGCCGGAATCTTCGGCACACTGCCAGTTGATTTAAAAAAGAAATCTAAAAGACTAAATGCTAATTCAATTACCTCTTTGGGGAATTTCTCTCCTTTGCCTATTTCTAATTGCTATTAGTGCTCTGGTTACTCGAGCGCTGGTATCTCGCAATTGGCAAATCCAAGTAACTGAAGAGCGGCTCGAACTGGAGCGCAAAATTGTTGAGCTAACCACTCAGTTGGCCGAAGAACAGCGGCGATTCAAGGATTTCCAAGACCAAGATCAAGATCGGGCAAAGCATCTACAGGGTGAGTTTGAACGCCTAGCCAATCGAATATTTGAAGACAAGCAAAGCCGGTTCTCAAAAGAAAGCAAAGAATCTATAGATACCACCCTAAAACCTCTACGCGAGCAGGTGGATAATTTCCGCAAGCGGGTTGAAGAAGTACATACCTCGGATGTGGCGGATCGCAACCGCTTAAAGGGCCAAATCGAAGAGCTGCAAAAGCAGACAAGTCAGATAGGCACAGATGCCGTTAGCCTAGCCAATGCGCTCAAAGGCGATTCAAAAATGCAGGGCAACTGGGGCGAAGTGGTACTAGAGCGGCTGCTAGAAAAGTCTGGCCTGGTAAAGGGTGCTGAGTACAAAACCCAAGAATCCTTTAAAGACGAGTCTGGAAGCAGATCCATACCTGATGTGATAGTTCAGCTACCCGAAGAACGGGTAATGATTATCGATTCAAAAGTGTCCCTTAAGCACTATCAGGCTTATGTGAATGAAGATGATGAAGGCAAGAAAAAGGAACTATTAGCCCAGCATATAAACTCCTTGCGAACTCACTACACTGGGTTGGCCAAAAAACAATATCAGCATCTTGAAGGCATTAAAACCGTAGATTTTGTATTTATGTTTGTGCCGGTAGAGCCTGCATATCTTTTAGCTTTGAGAGAGTCACCTGAGTTGTTTGATGAGGCCTTTGCAAAGCAGGTAACTCTAGTTAGTCATACCACTATGATGCCTATGCTAAAAACGGTTCAATCTCTGTGGCGCAATGAAAAGCAAAATCGAAATGCACTGGAGATAGCTCGAAGCGCAGGCGAACTGCACGATAAATTTGTACTAATGCTGGAGTCCCTAGATGAGATCGGGCAGCAGCTAGATAAAACTCAAGAGGCCTATAAGAAAACCCGGGATCGCCTAGGTGAAGGCCGAGGCAACTTAATAGGTTGGGTTGGCAAGCTGGAAACGCTGGGAGCAAAAACCCGCAAAGAAATGCCAGCTTCGGTCAAACATTTACTTAAGGATGAGGGTGAAAGTGAGAGTGAGAGTGACGACAAGGATGGTTAATTTTATCCAGCGGACAATGGCCCATCCGGCAATGCAATTATTATTTTGGTTACAGTTTGCAGCGGCGCTAACCATATTTACCTATCTAATAACCACTCAGCAGAATATTCCTGCCGGCAATAGCGATACCCTATTGCACTTCACGGGAAACTTTCTTCTGTTTCTTTCTACGCGCCTTGCCTTCCTAAAGTTTAAGAGCCAATGGTTTGTATTGGCTTTTGCCCTTATTTACGGATCTGTAATGGAAGTATCCCAGCATTTTTTACCCACCAGATACTTTGATACTCAGGATTTAGTGGTAAATTGGGCGGGTGTATTTACTGGGCTGGCTTTGGTGATCTTGATCGAATTAGTATTCAAGAAACTCGCAGCGCGGCAGCGCTAATTAGGGGACTTTTTTTCCGCAAATACACCCCAGATTCCATATGGGGTGTGAAGGGAAACTGATCAAAGAGTGCTGTGGCAACCACTTCATGGGTATTGCATAGCTGTTGCAGGTTGTTGGCCAGAGTATCCGGGTTGCAGGATATATAAACTATATATTCAAATTCCTGAGCGAAGGCAGCGGTTTTGGAATCCAAGCCGGCTCGTGGTGGGTCAACCAATATATGGCTGAAGTTGTAACCATCAATATCAATTTCTGCGAGACGTCGAAAGGGACGTACTTTCTTTAGAGCCTCACTTATCTCTTCGGCGGCTAAGCGCGCACATTGAAGGTTTGCTACGGCATTGGCCTCCATATTCCAATTTAGTGCTCTTATGGAGCTTTTACTTATCTCTGTGGCCAGAACCTGATTAAACCGCCTGGACAAGGGGATGGTGAAGTTGCCATTGCCGCAATAGAGTTCGAGCAGATCAGCCTCTTGTTGCCCAACCTGCGTTAGCACCCAATTAATCATTTCTTGATTTATCTGGGCATTTGGCTGAGTGAAGCTGCCTTCGATTTGCTGGAACTGGTATTTCTTGTTATCTATATGCAATTGCTCCGTTACAAAATCGCTTGTTAGACAAACCTTCTGTTTGCGACTGCGGCCTATAACTTGAATTCCGAATTCATTTTGTAGTTCCTCGCCGACCAAATTCCAGGCTTCTTCCAAGGGACGGTGATATATCAGGGTGACTAACATTTGGCCCGAGAGTGTGGATAGAAACTCGATGCTGAAAAGTCGGTTCTTTAGCTCTGGGGTGCCATTAAGACGGTCTAGAAGCCTAGGCATAAGCTGGTTAATCGGTTCGGCCGCAGCAGGCAAATTGTCTAAGCAATAAAGTTCTTTAGTGCCGGGTTTATACATTGCGTACTGCGCCTTATCTACTTCGTGCCAAATCCTAAACTCAACCCGCTGACGATAATGCGTAGCTTGGGATTGGTATGTATTCGGGATAGGCGCACAGTAGGGTGCCAGCAACGTAATCAGGCGCTCTAATTTCTCGTTGAATTGGTTTTGATAGGATTGCGGCAAGGTGATACTGGTCTTAAAAAAGAAGCGCATTATACGCAACTGCATGATTTTGGGGCATTTGCCAAGAAAGCAGAAATGCCTGACCAAGGACTAACTAGTTAATCCACATTAACTACTTATTTCACTCTGTGAGCTGGCGTAGTATTTGATCAGATATACATTTGGAGACTTATCAAATGAAACTGATTTACCCTTTACTTACTACTCCTCTGTTATTCGCCTGTGCTTCAAATCAAAATTTTCCGGTATATTCCGGAGTGATTATTGATACCAAAGGCGCTGATATTGCTGCTTATGAGGCGGACTTGGCCGATTGCGAAGCTTTAGCGAGCCAGGTGCCCATAGATGAACGAGCGGCAACCGGAGCGGTTGTTGGTGCAGTCGTCGGTGGAGCCGTTGGTGCAGTCTTTGACGGCGGCAATGGAGCAGAGCGCGGTGCTGGTGTTGGCGCGGTAAGTGGCACTCTCAGTGGTGCCCAGAGTGGGCTCCAGGAAGAAGATCAGGTTCTTAAAAACTGCATGCAAGGCCGTGGTTATAAAGTATTGAATGCAACTACTCAGTGGGATTCTTCAGGACGTCGTCTCACCAGTAGATAGTCCAGCAGACGCTCTACTAGATAAGTTTTGGGGGGGGATCTGGTTGCTAGAAATTTGTAGTTGGCAACCAGCCTCCCTTCATTCTTATTTCAATTCTTTCTTCCAATCCTTCAGTATGTTCTTAGGTTCTATTATTCCGACAGCGCTAGAGCTTCTAGCTGCCGGAGTAAGCCATCTAAGTTGTAACCAGCGGCGGCGGCATTTGTCATAATTTCTTCCGTAGGTTTATGACCCGCTGATGAAAGCGCCCAAAGCATGGTGCAGCGTGTACCACTGCGGCAATAGGCTAATACAGGCTTCTCGGCCTTTTCCATAAAATCTTGGAAATCCGCTACATCGTTAAAAGTAATGGCGCCTGAGACTACCGGCTGTGAATGGAAAGTTAATCCCGCGGTCTTTGCCGCTTCTTCAATGGAGGCGATACTGGGTTGCCCCGGTTCTTCATTTTCCGGCCGGTTGTTAATAATTGTTTTGAAGCCAAGGCCTGCCAAGTCGGCAATATCCTTGGGGTCGATCTGGGGTAAGACAGAAATCTCTTCGTCCAGCATTCTTGGTAATAAGTCGTCAGTCATTTTTTAATTCCTTGGCCAATTACAGGCAGTTTTTAGGTTTGGGTAATCCGGCTAGGCGTGCTGCCATTTTTGCGGGGCTAGATCCAAACAGCTTCATTAGATAAATACTCTTGGCTTTGTCCAGAGTCAATCTTTGCCGGACTTCTTTTACTAATTCGCGCATGGAAGGCGGTTCATTTCCCTCAGCGCAATAATCTCGTATTAAGTTGATTATTTCCCAATGGGTATCACCCGGATAAATACCATGGGTCTCGCAGAGTAATTCTGCAACTTCAGGGCACCAGGAGCTAGCATCTGTCAGAAAACCTTCGCGATTGGTCCTTATAGTTTTTCCATTGAGAATAAGTGGCATGGGGTAAAGGTGGCTCAGCTAGATATAAAAAATCCCGGACAAGCCGGGATTATGCATATTATGCAATCCGATGGTTAGTCGTTAGATATGCCGATCAATGAAAGCAAAGAAAGGAATACGTTATAGATACTTACAAATAGCGTAACGGTTGCGCTTATGTAGTTTGTTTCGCCGCCATGAATAATTCGGCTGGTTTGCCACATCATTAGCCCGCTACTGAGAATTAGAAATATACTGCTTACCACTAAGGCCAATCCCTGAATTTGCAGAAAAACATTTGCGATACCGGCGATAAAGGCAACTAGAATACCGGTCATCAGAAAACCGCTCATAAAATTAAGGTTTTTCTTAGTAGTTAGCACATAGGCTGATGAAACAAAGAAAATAGTGGCTGTGCCACCAAGAGCTAGCGCAATGGGTTCGAAGCCAATCGCACCCATATAGGCGCTCAAAATAGGGGCGAGTGTTAGGCCAAGCCAACCAGTTAGGGCAAAGACCCAGAATATTCCCCAAACACTGTTTTTATTTTTCTCAACTGCGAACAGGATGCCCATATAGGGAAGTAACATCCATAAACCCAGGTAGGGCATATTCAAAGCCATTCCGGCAACCGCACAAATGGCACTAAAGGTTAGCGTCATTCCCAAAAGGAAATAGGTATTTCGCAGCACCTTAAGCGCTGATCCACTAACTTCAGTGGCGGTGCGACCGGTGTGGCTGGCTACATTGTATTCGGACATATTGGTTTTCCTTTATATATCTAGTGACTATTGCTAAGAGTATTGTGGCGCGGGGCCATAATTTCAAGCTGGATTGCTCTAATAGTAATTAATTGCATTAGTTCGATTCCGGATACAAAGGCGGCAGTGCAGCGGACTCAGATCGATTTTTCGAACCGGACTTACGTAACTTTTTAAGTTCTATGGGTAGCTCAATCAAATTTGGTGCCTCGGTTCCTTCTTTTCCGTACACCGATTTTTCCAACAGCATTAGCTCTTTTGCAGCTTCCCCTGAAAGTCTTTGCTTCAGGTTATGCAAAGCGGATCCAGATTCTTCCGGCCAAAGGGAGCGGCACCAATACTCTATGCTGGTGCGTAAAACTACTGCGTTTGAATGCTTGAGATCTTTGAGTAATTGAGCCCAGAGTACTTTCTCTGCTGTATTGGCACTTTCGATTTCCCGAGCAAGGTTTGGTGTTGATCTCGCTCGCCACAGTAGCCAAGCCAAAATCAAGGACATAAAGGTCATGGTAGCGCTGACCCAGATCCATATAGGGTCGGAATAGGTCGTGCTCGATACCGTTAAATCACTATCAGCATTCTCTATGGCGAAGCTCTCAGGCGGGGCTAATGATTCGGTTATCTCGGCTTCCAAAATATTGATGGTCTGGGCAGGCAAAATTGCTTCTTTCCAGGCTGAATCATTGGTATCCCACCAGGGAATGCGAATTTCTGGAAGCGTCATCTCTCCCGCCACTGTAGGCACAATCGCCGCTGATTCTCGACGTATACCAATCAACCTATCGGCGCTGGTTTGAACCAGAAGTTCAGGCTGGTCCGCATAGACTTTGAACTGGTCGTTAGCGGGCGAGGGCAGCGGCGGTATGGTTTCTGGTCGTTGACTGTAAGCGATAACAGAAAGGCTTCGGGTTATGGGTTCGCCTACCCTAATTTGGGTAAAGCCGGTTGCACCGCCTAGGCCCGGCCATTCAGCTTCGATTTGCACATCTTCCGCCGGAAACCAGTTTTGCTGGGAGTCTGCAGGTTCTACTAATACGGTGGCCGCTGGACTTCGCGCTAATATGCGTTGACCACTACCTCCAAAGGGATCAAACACGCTGCGGGTAGAGCCTATGACTCCGCTAAATAATTGAGCCGGGATTTCTAGAGTGCCGGGTTGATCTGCAAATACCGCGTATACAAACTCAACAATTTGCCAGGTAACGCCATTTTGCGCCTGTGTAAATTGCTGTTGATCAAGTAGCGTTACCTCAGCCCCTTGAATTTGGAGACTGTCGCCAGAAAGATTACTGATTTGGCTAGCGGCGATAAGACGCACAGTCACTAGTAGTTGCTGCATATTCAGAATCGACTCTTGGCTTACCTCAAGTTCGGCATTGAGCGGTTGGCCCCGAGCTCCGGCTACATTGTTTTCGCTTACATCAAGGCTTATAGCCTCACTAAAGTTGCCATCGATCTGAAAACTTGGGATGACCAACTGCCCAGAGCGCTTAGGCAAAAGAATTAGGGTCCATCGTGTGGATACGTCCTGTCGGCCATTGATGATGCTTACTTGAGAGGTCGTTGAGTTATTAAGAATTTCAAAGTCTTGCTGCAAAGACGTGAAATCAAGATTTCTGCTCTCAACACGCTCGTCGTATTCCAATACTAAATTGAGCGTCTCGTTGAGACCGATATTGGCTCGATCTACTCTGCTAACCAGATTGTCGGCCCAAGTGGAGGTGGCTAAAAAGGAAGCCATCAAATAAATACCCAGAATCTGAATAGACCCAATCGAAGCGCTAGAACGCATTAGTAAACGCTTTACTGAATTCATTAGTATCTTTCCTCCTCGGACTGTCCGGGTGATGGCGGTAAGAATCTGCGCTGTTGTTGATAGAGCTGGGATTCATATTCAAATTTTCTACGAAGCAAACCACTAGGATCGTCTGGAATGGCACGTAGCCACTGCTCGCTGCTTGGAGATAATTCTTCTGGTGTTTCTTCTAGCGCGGCTAATTCTGCCAGAGCTTCGGATTCGGATTGCTCTTCGGATTCTTCCTCAGCGGATTGTTGCTCTGATTCCTCAGATTCTTCTGAGTCTGTCTCTTCGGCAGACTGTTGCTCTTGTTCGTCGCTTGGCTGATCAGATTCCTGAGAGTCAGATTGTTGCTGGTCAGTAGATTCTGCATCAATTTCTTCCTGATCGGATTCAGCCTGTTGTTCCTGGCTTTGTTCGCCCTCTTGGCCTTCTTCTCCTTCCTCTCCGTCCTGACTTTCTTGCTGTTCCTGCTGCTGTTGCAGAAGCTGAGCAACGATATCCCGATTAAATAGTCCGTTCTCGTGGTCAGGGTTTTCCTCAACAAAGGCGGTAAGCGCCGCTAGAGATTCTTCCAATAGGCCTACTTTGGCTAAGTTGGTACCCAAGTCATACAGGGAAGAGTCTTCGATTTGCGCTAGAAGTTCAGCAGAGCCTTCGTAATCTTCGGCTTGATAACTGGAGAATGCTTTCCAGTCTGCCGATTCAAATTGTGCTGCCGCAGTCTCGACGTCACCCTGCTCGAGCGCCTCTAAGGCCTGCTGGTCTGATGTCTGCCATAGATCCTGCCAAATGCCCGCCTCAGCCCGGTTGGACGGAAGAGAAACAATTATCAGAAATGGCAGGGCAAAAATCAGGTCTCGGCGAAATGCCATAAGGGCTAGAGGTATAAGCAAAATGATTAGCAAATAGCCGGCGTCATGCCAGGAGTCATAGCTTGTTTCTATGAGGGCATCCGGGTCTGCTTGTGGGTTATCAATATGATCTAGCAGATAGCTAATATCCGAGTCATCTGCCTGCAGCTCTATATAGCGGCCGGAGTTTCGACCCGCCAATATTTGCAGTTCATTTCTATTCAATCGCGCCAGCACTATGTCTCCGCGACTGTCTCGATAGAAATTGCCGGCATTTACAGGTATGGGAGCGCCCTCGACACTGCCAACGCCCAATATCGACAGATGTATTCCAACCGGAAGCATATCGCTTATATTCTTTTGAGCATTAGCGGTGATGCCATCGGTTACTACCAGAAAATGGCCATTATTCTGAAAGCCCGCTGAAGTCAGCAGCTCTAACGCAAGCTCTATAGCCGCCTCTATATTGCTGCCCGTCTGTGGCATAACTTCCGGGCTAAGGGCAGGGATAAGGGCCTCTACGGTATTGCTATCATCGGTTAGCGGGCTAACTCGGTGGGCACTGCCTGAGTAGGCGATTAAGGCGGTTTGTCCGTCCTCGCGTTGACGCAACAGATCGGTAATTTTTAAGCGGGCACGAGTTATACGGTCCGGCTGTATATCTGCTGCCAGCATTGATGGGGACAGGTCTAGCAATACAACCAAGGCGGCGGCATTCTCTGTGGTGGGCACAGCGCGTTGCTCCCAGCTGGGTCCGGCCAAAGCTAAGCTGGCAATTAATCCTGCGAGGGCAAATATCAGGCTGTGCTTCCAGTGACTAATACTGCTGCGGCTTATTAAAAGTTTTAATTTGTTGGCGGCAATATGTGGTGCCCAACTGTTTGAAGTTGTGGACTGACTAATAAAGACCGCAATTAAAATTACTAGTGGGATAAATAGCAGAAATTCTGGCCGAAGAAAGTGGAATTCGCTCATGAGGTTTGTCCTCGCAGAGCGAAAGCTTTAGAGGCAATAACAGAGAGCAAAGCCCAAAACAGGGATAGCCCGATTGCGAGTCCCAAAGGTAAGTGAAAGAGGCTTTTTTGCGGCCTAAAGGTAACGTCTTCAGGAACCGGTTCAAGCTGATCCAAATACCTGTAGATATTATTCAACTCTTCGGGATTACGAGCTCTAAAATACTGCCCGCCAGTGGTTTCCGCTACTTCCCTAAGTGTCTCTTCGTCTAGGTCGGCAGAAGGGTTTACCTGTCTAGATAATCCAAAGAAGCTATTTACCGAAATGGATTCGGCACCCACTCCAATGGTGTGAATACGTATACCCGCTTCTGCCGCTACCTTTGCGCCCTCTGTGGGATCAGTGCCAGCGGTATTTGCGCCATCTGTTAGCAATATAACTACTCGGCTTTCAGCCGGACGATCTCTAAGACGCTTTACTGCCAAACCAATGGCGTCACCGATTGCCGTTGCGTTTCCGGCAAATCCGGGTTGGGCTTCTTGCAATTGAGTTTCTACCGTATTTCGGTCGAAGGTGAGGGGGGTTTGCAAATAGCCCTGCTGGGCAAAAAGGATAAGGCCAACACGATCACCCTCGCGGCGCTGCACAAATTCGCTGACTACCGCTTTAACCGCTTCTACTCTGGATACCAGGCTGCCACGCACCTGCATATCTTCTTCACGCATACTTTGAGAGATATCCACTGCTAGTAGTAGGTCTCGTCCAGCCTGCGGAATGGGAACAGGCTCACCAACCCAGGTGGGCCGTGCCAGTGCTGAGACCAAAAGTACCCAGACTAATAATGCTATTAGAAGCTTTAACCGTCCGCGGCGACGAGCAGCCTTTGCATGACTCTGTACTCGAACTAATTGCTGAAATAAGGGATAACGAAGGGCGGGCCGCTTTGAGGCTTTACGACGATCTAATAACCACACCAATATTGGCAGGGGTAGGATGGCAAAAGCCCAAATCCAAAGCCACTCAAGCATGATTAGTGCCTCGCATTGAGCTTACCAAGGTCGAAAGCGTAAGCAATAGTTCGTCAATTTCTACTGAAGGTGATTCTTGGTAGAGAGAGAGTTCAAATGGATCTAATTCTGTTGCGCTAAGATCCGGGGCAATGTCAGATAGGTAATTGCGCCAACTTCTTCCCGTTAATCCAGCGGCCTCTTCATTTCCTTCAAAATTGACCGCCAATCTCTTAATTATGGCGTTCACTTCTTGCAGGAATTCCGCTTTAGATTGCGCATTTCGTTCGGAATCCAGATATTTTTCATGGGCTGCTGCGATTTCGAACTTTGCCTTTCTTGCTGCAGCCCCTGCACAGTACTTTTTAATCAGGGTAAAAATTCCAGCGACCAGAAGAAATAAAATCATGCTCGCCAATACCCACCAACCAAGGGCAGGTGGCCACCAACTTATGACGGCTGGTGTATCGAGGTTACGCAACTGAGATAGGAGGTCTTCTGGATTCATCGCAGGCTGCTCATCGCGGGTAATACTTCCTTAAAACTGCGAGAGGATTGTCAGTGGTTGTGGCCGAGATAATGCCCGCTTTTGCAAGATTTGCTGCAGTAATAAGCTGTTCGTTCTGTCGTTTTAGCTGTGCTTCTATTCGTTTAACACTGACGCCATCCAGCACAACTTCTGCTTCCTGTTGGCCGTCTGTAATTCGTGTGCGACCTACTTTGGGGATCTGTGATTCCAAAGGATCTAGAATTTTAATAAGAGTAATATCTGCGTGGCGACCAATCATGGTCAAAGATCGCTGTGCCTCTTCATCGAAATCAATAAAGTCACTAATTACAAAAACTGCGGTGCCTGGCCGCACCAGTCGTTCACATTCCGCAAGGATCTCTGCCAGATTTAAACGGGCCGGTTCGCCAGGCAGTTCGTGATTAAAATTCTGTAGTTCCCGGATAAAACGCAAGACTGAATGATGCGAGCGCTTTGCTCTAAAGTCGGTTTCACGTGTATCACCTACGATTTGGCCGCCAATACGATCACTGCCTTCCAGTGCCGCCCAGGCAAGAATAGCGGCAATTTCTGCGGCAAATACGGATTTGAATAGATTTTGAGAACCAAAAAACATATTGCTACGCTGGTCCACCAAAATATGTACTGGACGCTCACGCTCTTCACGAAATACTTTGGTATGAGCCTTCCCGGTTCGTGCGGTTACGCGCCAATCTATGGTTCTTACATCGTCCCCGGGGGCGTATAGGCGGGCTTCTTCAAATTCCATACCGCGGCCGCGAAAACGGGATCGCGATTCACCCTGCATTTGCGCACGAGCAGGAGCTCGCGCAAACAGGTTTATATCCTGAGCGAGTTGGCGAGCGCCAAGCAATCGACTCATTTCGGTATATGAACCGGACGGCCAACTCGACTCTGAATGGGAGCTCTGAGCTTTTGCCGAGCGCCTTGTTTTGGAGGTGCTTACCAATGACATTAGTGTGCTACCCGACTGCCACCTGTCTAATTAGCTCATCTATTACCTGATCGGGAACCACGCCATCGGCTTCTGCTTCGTAGCTCAAAATCAATCGATGACGTAAGCAGTCATGCAAAACCGATTGCACATCGTCCGGTGATACAAAATCTCTACCATCCAGCCAAGCGCATGCTCGAGCGCAGCGATCTAGGGCAATAGTTGCCCTTGGGCTACCGCCGTATTCCAACCAGCCGCTAAGCTGTTCGCTGTATTTTTCAGGTTGGCGAGTCGCTAGGATAAGTTGCACCAGATATTCCTCAACGGCCTCAGCCATATGTACCTGAAGCACCTGTTTGCGCGCTTGAATAATATCGCTTTGCGCTATTTCTTGAGCAGGAGCTGCAGGCCCTGACGCCAAAGCTTCGCCTCGGGCGAGAGCCAGAATTTGTTTTTCTGATCCGTGATCTGGATAACCAATGCTTACGTGCATTAAAAATCTATCTAATTGGGCCTCTGGAAGGGGGTAGGTGCCTTCCTGTTCGATAGGGTTTTGGGTAGCCATAACCATAAATATTTCAGGTAGCTTATAAGTTTCACGTCCAGCACTTACCTGTCGTTCGGCCATGGCTTCCAGCAACGCCGCCTGAACTTTTGCCGGAGCCCGGTTAATCTCATCTGCCAACACCAAGCTATGAAATATCGGGCCCTGTTGAAACTCAAAAGTGCCATCTTGGGGCCGAAATATCTCGGTCCCAGTTATATCCGTGGGTAGCAAGTCAGGAGTAAATTGAATGCGTTGGAACTCACCCTGAACTCCCTCCGCAAGGGTCTTCACCGCTTTGGTTTTGGCTAATCCGGGAGCGCCTTCCACCAGAAGGTGTCCATCAGCTAACAAAGAAATTAGAAGACGTTGCACAAGGTGCTGTTGCCCCACTATTTGACTGCTCATCCACTCTTCGAGCTTTTTAAATTCTTCTATCAAAACCTATGGTCTCCTAATTCAGATTGCCGTTTTCAAACCCCTACCGAGGTATTTCTACAAAATATGGTTTCTGGTTAAAAATTCAAGAGGGCAAAAGCGAGGATTAAATAAATCCCTGATCTACGTGATAAGTTCAGTGATGTAGCTGCCCAGAGGGTGGTAATAATAACTATCTCTCCACTCAATAGACATGGTTCTGGCAACAATAGTTCAGTAAGCTACGCGCCCAGACAAAAAGTTTGACTCCTAACTGCAGATGTATAGCCTAATTCACCCCTTACTGTTTAGCCTAAAGCCGGAAACCGCGCATTCGGTAAGCATGGCGTCTCTTGAATTTTCTTATAAATTGGGTATTTCAACCAGGCTCTATCCAACAGTTGAGAACCCGACTGAACTTATGGGCTTAAAGTTCCCTAATAAAATCGGACTTTCGGCTGGCCTGGATAAAAATGGCGATCATATTGATGCCTTAGGAAGTCTTGGCTTCGGTTTTATTGAGATTGGCACTGTTACGCCTAGGCCACAACCGGGCAATCCGACTCCAAGATTATTCAGATTGCCCGCTGCAAACGCCATTATCAACCGTATGGGGTTTAACAATTACGGCGTTGATCACTTGGTGAAAAATGCCAAAGCCCGCAAATTTCCGGGCATTCTAGGCATCAATGTAGGTAAAAACTTTGATACCCCTCTGGAGAATGCCGCAGAGGACTATCTAGCCTGCATTAGAGCAGCGTACGACAGTGCCGACTATCTAGCGGTCAACATCTCCTCGCCAAATACACCGGGACTTCGGGATTTGCAGCGCGGCGATGAGCTTTCGCAATTAACTCAAAAATTGGTGGCAGAAGTTCGCCAGTTGGATCAACAGAGCAATAGACGCGTGCCCTTGACCGTAAAAATAGCGCCAGATCTTGAACCAGATGAAATTCGTGAGATGGCAGACACTATAGTTGCCGCTGGCGTTGACGGAATTATTGCCACAAATACCACAATAGATAAATCTGCTGTTGCTGGATTGAAACTGGGCCAAGAGCAAGGTGGCTTAAGTGGAGCGCCAGTCCGCGAGCAATCGACTCTGGTTATTCGAACTCTAGCTGAACACCTGCAAGGCGCGGTACCCATTATTGGCGTTGGCGGAATTGAAACTGCTGAACATGCAATTGAAAAAGTTCAGGCGGGCGCAGATTTGGTGCAGATATACACCGGATTTATATATCGCGGGCCGGCGATGATTTCTGAAATCGCCAAAGCCCTTAGCCCAAAATAGCCGTTTAGTTGCCGTACTAGCAGCTCCTTATCAACCAAGAGACAAACACCCCCATGCAATTCTTTCTTTCATGCGCCCGAGGGCTAGAGCCTCTTGCCGCGAATGAACTCGAGGCCTTTGGCGCAAAAGATATTAAGCCAACTGGTGCGGGAGTGTGGTTTGGGGATTCTTTGGAAGCAGCCTACAGGGCCTGCTTATGGAGTCGTGTTGGTAGCCGTGTGCTGCTCCCACTTTTTGAATGTGATGCTGCACCGGATGCTATGTACGACGCCGGTGTCGAATTTGATTGGGCTCTGCATATGCCTTCCATCGAATCCAATGATGATTCTGAGGGCTGTCGGTTAAAAATTGATTTTAGCGGCACCAATGCAGAGATTAGGGATACGCGCTTCGGTGCGCTAAAACTTAAAGATGCCATAGCAGATTGGCATCGAGCAACGGGTTTGGCCGAGCCCATAATGGACAACGATCAGCCGCAAATTGGACTTTCAGTTCGGTTGGCTAGAAAACGTATATCGGTAGCTTTAGACCTAACAGGTGAAGGGCTTCACCGGCGTGGTTATCGAGCAAGGCAAGGTATTGCTCCACTGCGCGAATCTTTAGCTGCGGCTTTGCTGATTCGGGCCGGATGGCCAAAGGCAGCAACTGAGGGGAAAAACCTAATCGACCCTATGTGCGGTAGCGGCACGTTAGTAATTGAGGCGGCTTTTATGGCAGCAGATCGTGCACCGGGGCTTAAACGTGAGTATTGGGGTTTCGATAGTTGGCCTGGCCATTCCGCGGAAATCTGGCGGGCTGTATGGCTTGAAGCGCAAGAGCGTTTCCAGGCGGGTAGAAACGCAGTAAAAGGCGAAATCAAAGGGTTAGATATAGATACCAGAATATTGAAAGTAGCCCGGGACAACGCTTCTAGTGCTGGCGTACAAGACTTGGTAAGTTTCGATCGAGGTGATGTCAGAGACCTTGATATGGATGTGCCAGAGGGTACAGGTCTGATAATAGCTAACCCTCCCTATGGAGAGCGTATGGGCGATAACCAACAGGCTGTGGATTTATATGCTCAGGTTGGTCGGCAAATGCGTGAGAACTTTGTTGGTTGGCAGGCTGCTATATTGGCGCCGGATCCTACATTTGGCCGTGCTATGGGTATGCATAGCCACAAACACTACCAGGTGATTAACGGCAAATTGGATTGCCTGTTTTACCTTTTTGATATCACACCAGATGTTGAGATATCAAAATCTCAGCCGACCGCTCCTTCCGACGGCGCGCAAATGGTTGCAGCACGCATACGCAAAAATAGGGCGCGACTTAAGTCATGGTTGGCACGATCTCAAATATCAAATTACCGCATATACGATGCCGATATTCCAGAATATTCTGCTGCAGTGGATCACTATTCGGTATGCGAAGAGGGAGAGGATCCCCGAAGCGTTCTTGTGGTCCAGGAATACGCAGCTCCGGCAGAAATTGAAGAGGGAAAAACCAAACACCGTTTTAATGAGCTTTGTACTGGTGTGATACTGGCCTTTGATTGCAAAGAAGATCAAATAATCCGTAAAATCCGTCAACGTCAAAAGGGCAGCTCCCAATATCAGCGCGCGGAAGAGCTTGGGTCTTCTGAGCAAATGGTACAGGAAGGCCAAATTCAGGCCTTGGTAAATTTTGAGGACTATCTGGATACAGGGCTTTTTCTAGATCACCGGCCAATACGTCAGTGGATTGCAGAGAACTCCAAGGGTAAAAGCTTTCTGAATTTGTTTTGCTATACCGCTGTGCCTAGCTTGCATTCGATTGCCGGTGGAGCAAAAAAATCTCTTAGCCTGGATATGTCCAATACCTATTTGGATTGGGCGAAGCGCAATTATCGTCTAAACAGCACCGATGTTTGGACTCATTTGTTAAAGCGGGCTGATTGCATTGAATGGTTAAAGCTCGATACAGACGAAACAGGAAAATTTGATCTCATATTACTGGATCCGCCATCCTTTTCAAATTCAAAAAAGATGGAAGGAACACTTGATATTCAGAGAGATCAATTGGATCTTGTTGCGGGTGCAATGAAACGGCTCAATAAAGGCGGCGTGCTTATTTTTTCCAATAACCTTCGACGCTTTAAGTTGGACCCTCAAATTTCCGACCAGTTTTCGGTTGAGGACTTTCATAAAAAATCCCTAGATCCTGATTTTCAGCGCAATGCCCGAGTGCACCAATGCTTTCTAATTCGACATGCCTAACTGCCCGGTAATTCTCTATACCGGTCCCGGCTGCAAACTCTGTAATGATGCAAAGCTTTTGCTGTTCCAAGCGGGTCTATCGCACTCGCAATTCAAAAAGGTGGAAGTAACTTCTAGTTTAGATTTGAAAAAAAGATATGGGCTAAAAATTCCAGTGCTGCAAAGGCAAGATTCCGGGTTGGAGCTATTCTGGCCCTTTGAAATTGAAGAATTGGTTAATTTCCTTCGCTAGTCCGAAGCAAGGCCAAAGAAAGCCTGAGCATTGGCTGTGCTCCGCTGAGATATTTCCTGTTGCTCCATTTCGTAACATTCCGCAATTTTTTGAATTACCCATTTTAGATAAGCCGGTTCGTTTCTGCGTGATTTAGGTTTCGGCACTATATTTCTTGGTAGTAAATAGGGTGCATCTGTTTCAATCATCAAGCGGTGCAAAGGAATATTGGGTACCAGAGCTGCCAAATCGGCTCCACGCCGTTCATCGCAGACCCAGCCAGTAATGCCAATATGTAAATCTAAATCTAAATAGGCAAATAGGGCAGCTTTATCTCCGGTAAAGCAATGGATTACCGCGTGCTCGAAATGATCCCGGTGACTACGCAGAATTTCTATTTGGGTGCTGAAGGCGTCTCGCTCGTGGAGAAACAAGGGAAGTCCACTATTAGCCGCCAGCTCCAGCTGACCCTCAAAAGCCTTTATTTGCTTATCTCTGGGGCTGAAGTCTCGATTAAAATCCAAGCCGGTTTCACCAACGGCAAGCACTTTAGGAAGCTTCAATAATACTTCCAGATGATCTGAGAGATCTGAATTCCAGTCTTTGGCATCGTGAGGATGTAAACCTGCAGTGCTAAAAAGTTGTTGGGGATATTGCTCGGAATATTTTTCGCAGATTCGAGCAGACTCTGTGCTCGAATCCAAATCCGTTCCTGTTAGCACCATGGCTTTCAAGCCACTGGCAAACGCCCTTTCCAATACCAGCCCCATGTCATTACTGAATTGGTTATTACTAAGGTTTAGACCAATATCGATCATACTAGCTAGATCGATTTAATTGGCATTGGGTATAAAAAATGCTGAATCTAAGTCTTGCAACGGAGAGCTTTGGCCGAGCTTGTCCGCGTAGATAACTGCAAAAGCCATAAGATTTTGAACGTATTTTTTGGTCTCCTGGAAAGGAATAATTTCTACCCAAACGTCGAGAGGGAGCTGGTCTCTGCCGTTCCGAAGCCAGCCTTTGACGCGACTTATGCCAGCGTTATATGCAGCCGAGGCATAGATAGGGTTTTCCTCTAACTGAAGGTATGCCTGTTGCAGATAGCTGCCGCCTAATCTGGTGTTATATTCTGCGTCCGACAGTAAATCTTGATCGTACCTAATCCCCAGTTTGTGGGCGGTTTCCCGGGCGGTTCTCGGCATCAATTGCATCAGGCCTTTAGCTCCAGCGCCAGAGGTAATATCCCGCGCAAAAGCACTTTCCTGACGAGATAGCGCATATAACCAGGAAAGTGATAAATCGAATTCCGACGCGACACTTTGATAGGCTTCTAGATAGGGAGTTGGAAATCTAAGCTCTAGAAAATCCCAACTCTTAGCGGTAATAGCTGCTTGAATAGATAAATAGTCTAAATCTTCAGATGCCGCCCAGCTTGAGGCTGCTAGTAACTCAGCGGTATCTAGCTCGTCATTGGCGTGCACCCAGGTGAGTCGAGAATTATTAAAATATTCGACCCGCTCAAGTTCCCCCGCCCTTTGCCAAGCCTTGATTTGATCCTCTGAAATTTCTGGAATCAAGTCCGGTTTTTGTTCGTTTAAGCTGAAGTTATTGTCCTCGAGCAGACTGGCCAGAAATCCGTAGTAATCACGGCTATTTCGAATCTGGTCATAATATTGAGAGCCACTAAGACCAATCTGGTTTAAAGATCGCCCGCGCCAATATATCCATCGAATCTGTTCCTGCTGTTGGCTAGGCATAAGGTCTAACCAGTTCAATAAACTTTGCCAGTCAGTGTCGGCTAGGGCGAGAAGGGCGCCATCTTCAAATGCCTGTTCCGATAGTTGTGCACGATTTTCAACGGCAAATTGATAAAGCTCTGCAGTGCGGCCTGAATCTATCAGCTGTTCAATAAGACCTTTAATACTGTAGTCGAGGTCTTCTTGAGTAAATATCGAGGCGTCCCTATAAGATGGCCAGATAGATAGCGCCGAACTCAGGTTTTTTGCCGCCAGGTTGCGCAGCCCTTGAGCAATTACCGCAGAGTAGCTGATGCCACCACTAACAAAAGTTCCTACGTTTTCTAATATTTCTGGCTTAGATCGAATGGTTTGATAGGCCCGAATACGCAATTCGATCGCGCCCTCTATAACTAGGTTGGCGAGGTAGTTGGAAAATCGAACTTCTCCTTCTCGACGGGCCAAGATATATCTCTGCCAAATATATTCCTCGCTGAATTGATCGGAACGACGCCAGCGATCAAATGTGTAGTCACACTGATCCGGTTGCGAGGTCCCGACTAGCCACATTTCAGTTGCACCGGCATAAGCCTCCTGAATTCGATCTAATCGGTATAGGGCTTCGAGGTAATAACATTGCTGAATCTTGTTTCCCGTTCCCGGAATGAAGTTGTCAACGTAGCCCTGATAGTTTCGAACGGATCTCAGGGTGTTCAGCCAGTTTAGGCGGAGTTTTTCTGCTAACCAAGTTCCGGAATAGCGGCCCATAAAGTCGAGAATTTCTTGATTGTCTACTCTATTGGCGCGAGCAATCAGTAGGCTCATTTCCAAATAAGGGGCTAGGGCATAGTTAGCATCAACTAGCTGGGTATGTAGATCTTCTGCAGTTGAATATCGGCCGCGACTAGTTGCCTGCTGCCCATCCAGAAAAACTTGCCGAAGGTTCTCAAGATCTTCTGCGGAAGGAACCATTGGCTGAGCCAGGAGGTTGAAGCTGATCAGAAGGATGCTGCAGACTATTAGTCCCCGGACATTACTCAATTTCAATTATTCTGTATGGATTTGCGTGGCTAGCTAATTTACTCTGTGCACCTTATCGCAAGCAAGTAAATATACCTTAAGGGCCTCTTAACATGGCATGGATAGTTCTAATTGCGAGCCTAATGTTTCTCTACGGTTCTTTTTTGATGGTGCGGCCGAGTCAGCGGCAATGCCATATAGCGAAATTGCGAGAAAAAGCGATACAGCAAGGTTTGCAAGTACGCTTAGCTTCCAGGTTAAAGCTCCCGGAAGAACTATCCAGACCGGATATGGCCTGCCTGATGATCCCACGTAATGATAACCAAAAGGGTGAAGTAGGCAGTTGCTTCAAAAATCCCGAAACGAGCCGAATTCGTTGCTACGGAATATTTGCGGCAAAGAACGCACAGGTCGAAAAGATATTTTCAGAACTTCCGCCTGGCGCTGAGGCGCTAATCTCCAGTGAGACTTACGTGGGCGTATGTTGGGACGAGAAAGGAGATGACTCCAGCGTACAAAAAATTGCGTCAGAGCTACCCTCCGTTTTGGGGCTGACTGATAATTATGAACCTAGTTTTTAATTCTATTTAGACATTTTTCTTTACATCCGCAAAATCCCCATGCATTAATAAAAAAGGAAAACGCATTTTGAATGCCTCGAAAAATTTGAGGCCAACCACTAATAAAGGCAGTATCTATATCTATGAGCAAATCGCTCGTTATTGTCGAATCACCGGCAAAAGCTAAAACAATTAACAAGTACTTGGGTGACGGCTTTGTCGTTAAATCTAGTGTAGGTCATATTCGAGATTTGCCGACAAGCGGCTCGAGTTCAACTACTACTCCGGCGCAACGCGCTAAAGAAGCGGCAAAAACTCGAAAGCTGTCGCCAGAGAAAAAAGCCATACATAAAGTTAAGAAGGCGCGCGAGCAGCTTGTTCGCCGAATGGGCGTAGACCCGGATCATGACTGGGTCGCGCGCTATCAAATATTACCGGGTAAAGAAAAGGTCGTGTCTGACCTGCGCAAGGCAGCTAAAGATGCTCCTACTATCTATCTAGCGACGGATTTGGATCGCGAGGGAGAAGCTATAGCTTGGCATTTACGTGAAGCTATAGGCGGTAATGAGGCGCGGTATCGACGAGTGGTCTTTAACGAGATTACTAAAAAAGCTATTGATGAAGCTTTTCTAAAACCCGGCGAACTCAATATTGATCGCGTAAATGCGCAGCAAGCTCGACGATTCTTGGATCGGGTTGTTGGTTTTATGTTGTCACCTTTATTGTGGAAAAAAGTAGCGCGAGGGCTATCTGCCGGTCGAGTACAGTCGGTCGCGGTAAAACTTATTGTCGATCGCGAAAAGCAAATTCGTGCCTTTATTCCCGATGAGTATTGGACTTTACACGCGGATCTACGAGCTCAAAACGCTAGCGAAGCGCTGCGATTTGAAGTAGTTCAAAGGGGCGGCAAGAAATTTCGCCCGGTTTCTCAAAGCGAAACACAGCAATCAGTAGATTTGCTTGCAGAGCAATCTTTCAAAATTAACCAGCGGGAAGATAAACCCTCTTCATCTAGGCCTTCGGCACCATTTATAACCTCGACCTTGCAGCAAGCTGCTAGTACCCGATTAGGTTATAGCGTGAAGAAAACCATGACGATGGCACAGCGGCTCTATGAAGCCGGGCATATAACCTATATGCGTACAGACTCGACCAATTTAAGTGCAGATTCTATTGCCGAGTGCCGTCAGCTAGTCGCGAAAGATTTTGGATCTGAGTATTTACCGGATGAGCCTATTCGATATTCCAGCCGAGATGGCGCTCAAGAGGCGCATGAGGCGATTCGACCGAGCCAGGCTAGCCGTTATGCTGCAACTCTAATTGAAATGGAAACTGACGCACGTAGGCTCTACGAGTTAATTTGGCAGCAATTTGTTGCCTGTCAGATGGTACCGGCAGAGTTTTTGGTAACCCGAGTTGAAGTTGAGGTTGCCGGTCATAAGTTACGAATTAACGGCCGTGTTGTTAAATTTGCCGGTTATCAAAAAGTAATGCCGCCAGCAGGTAGTAAAGAAGAGGACAGATCCCTGCCGGATATGCAGGTAGGACAAATATTGGATCTCGAAAAACTCCATCCTAATCAACACTTTACCAAACCGCCGGCGCGATTTAGTGAAGCTGCCTTGGTTAAAGAGCTAGAGAAATGCGGTATTGGTCGACCTTCAACCTACGCCAGCATTATTTCCACCATTCAAGATCGAGGCTATGTGCGTTTAGATAAGCGCCGTTTTTATGCCGAGAAAATGGGTGAAATCGTCTCTGAACGCTTAACTGAAAATTTTGCCGACCTGATGGATTACTCCTTCACCGCTCGTATGGAGCAGTCTCTCGATAAGATCGCTGAGGGAGATCTTGATTGGAAGCAGACGCTTAGTACGTTTTATAAAGGCTTTGCCAAGCAGTTAGAACAGGCCGATCTAGATATGCGCCTGAACGAGGCGACGGATACCGATATTGTTTGTGACAACTGCGGCAGGCATCTGATGGTTCGCACCGGGACTACTGGCGTATTCCTAGGCTGCTCTGGTTATGGATTGCCCCCTGCCGAACGTTGTAAAAAGACTATGAATTTGGCTCCCGGCGATGAAGCTGTTGAAGCCGATGCAGATGATGAGGCCGAATCCCGACAACTTAAAGATAAGCATCGTTGTAGCAAATGTAATACGGCTATGGATAGCTACCTGGTTGATGAGACTCGAAAATTACACGTCTGCGGTAACAATCCGGACTGCGACGGTTTTGAAGTGGAAACTGGTACATTCAAAATTAAAGGGTACGAAGGCCCCAGTCTTGACTGCGACAAATGCGGGCATGAGATGCAGCTTAAAACTGGTCGTTTCGGTAAGTACTTTGGTTGCACTAGCGAAGATTGTAAAAATACTCGTAAGTTGCTGCGCAATGGACAGGCTGCCCCTCCGAAAATGGATCCGGTGCCTATGCCGGAATTACTCTGTGAAAAGGTCGAAGACCACTATCTGCTGCGCGACGGAGCCAGTGGGCTATTCCTGGCCGCAAGCCAGTATCCACGGCATCGCGAAACCAGGGCGCCGCTACTGAAAGAACTACTCGCGCACCGCGAAGAAGTAGACCCAAAATATGAATATTTGATGAGCGCTCCACAAATTGCTCCTGACGATAACGACGTGGTTATTCGTTTTGACAAAAAAGCAGCCCAGTCGTATGTTCGCGCTGAGAAAGCGGGGAAACCAGTTGGCTGGAGAGCTGATTATATCGACAACAAATGGGTCGAGAAAAAGAGCGCTAAGTGAATAACTCCTTTCGCAGCAAGGTAAATGCACATTTGCGAAAGGCGGCAGCATTGCTAGAGCATAGCCGAGCTATACAGGTCGAACAGGGTTCCCGGTTGGCACAGGATGCCTTGGTCGAGAGCAGCCTGTTTCAGCTGCATCTAACCCTGCTAAATTTTCTCCGGGAAATTGCGGCAAATTATCAGGTAGAAAACGCAGACCAAATTGCTTCTGTGGATGATCTGGCTGATGCGCTGCTGCACGTCGATAAACAACCTGCAGAACTCAACGAGATACAAACCTCCGAAAAAGAAGGCTGGCTAGCTGAGCTTAAAGCTGCATATGCGGCAGTTTATAAGGGAGAGCCATCTAAGAAGTCAGGCGCTATTATTCAACCGGCAGGAATGATTCAAACAAAGCAACTTAGCGATGAAGATTTGAATTTCTCGCGGGCCGACAACTGGCTAAATAAATTAAGAGAACTTATAGAGCGGCAACGAGAGATGATGGTGGAATGCTGATGTGACAGAAATATACGAAATAGTTGAGACATCTGAAGGTGAATTTTCTCTGCGAAGAGCTGAGACTGATGGTACGTCATTGGTAACTATTAACTTTTCGTCGGAAGCACAGAAATTTCTGAATAATGCCACTGGGAGAATTGCCAAAGCCATGATTGAGGCGGGTATTCATCAAGTAGAATTAATAATGGAACAGGGTATGGAAGCTGAAGATTCAAATACAGCAGAGGAATCAAAGCCACTAATTCATTAGGCCTTTAGATCCATTCATAATTCTACTCAACACTGCCGTATTACACCAACCGCGAGGCCTTCAATATTCACTTCAACATCTCCAGAATGTAACTCAATAGGAGCGTAGGCATCATTTTCAGCAATTAGTTGAATATGATCCGGGCCGATTCTATTCCAGCGTTTAAGGGTTACATCTTCATCAATGCGAACCACAACAATATCGCCTTGGTTTACGATGGGGGTTTTGTTCACTGCAACCAAATCACCATCATGAATGCCGATATTGATCATGCTGTCACCCTTTACCCGCAATAAGTAATCGGGCGCTGGGTGGAACAGATTGGGATCAAGGCTGATTCTTTTTTCTACATTCTCCGCGGCTAAAACTGGAGAACCCGCCGCTACGCGCCCAATAACAGCTAGACCATCGTTGGCGGCTTCGGCGGGCAATCTAATGCCCCTGGAGGTTCCAGGTACGAGCTCAATTGCGCCTTTACGCGCCAAAGCTTTCAAATGATCTTCGGCCGCATTGGCAGATCGAAAGCCCAGGGCTTTCGCGATATCGGCGCGGGTGGGTGGCATACCTGAATCGCTAATATATTCGCGAATATAGGCAAGAACTTCAGATTGACGAGCAGTTAAATCCTTCATAACTGTTATTATATACAGTGCTCTATGAAAAGCGATAGCCCCAATTTATTATTAAGGCTATAACTCAGCCTTGTTCAGGGAATTCTTGGAGTTCACTAGTAGTTATGGCCTACTTGAAAACCTGCTGGTTTTCAAGGCGATCTAGCATTTTAGTGACTAGCCAAAAGGCGAAACCTGCAGCCAATAAATTACCAAGTACCGAGCCGGCGAACAAGCCTGGGATACCTATAATTCGGCCGCCAATATAGGCACAAGGAAGTACAAACAAAAACAGTCGGATCAGGCTAACTATCAAGGTTTTACTCGATTCGTGAGCCGCGTTAAATGCCGTCGCAATTACAATTACGACGGCATAAAAAAGCGCGCCAGCCGGCATAATCAGTAGATATTGTTTAGCCACTAACAATACGTCGGGATCGTCACTAAAAACTTGAATCAACAGAGGCGCACTTAGTGCCAATACCAGATATCCAATAAACTGGAAAATCAAAACTAATTTCAAACTTAGATTTAACGCCTGGCGCACACGCGCCACATTACCCGCTCCTATGTTTTGCGCCATAAATGGCGACAAAGTTGATGTCATAGCAAAGGCTAATATCATGGCAAAGGCTTCGATTCGAGCACCGGCACCGAATCCAGCTACTGCCGCTTCCCCATGTCTTGCAACCAATGCCGTGAGGAATAAAATGGTAATAGGGGTCAGCATATTAGCTAGGGAAATGGGTGAGCCAATACGTATAACTTTGCCCCAGGTTTCCCTAACTTCTTTGGCAGTGGGCGGCTTCAACGTAAGTAGTTTCTCTCGATGACCAAGCAGCCAGAGTGCGATAACAAAGCCTAAGGCCCAGGATATAGCTGTTGCGTAGGCTGCCCCGGCTATCCCTAGCTCCGGAAAGGGCCCAATTCCAAATATAAGAAGGGGATCTAGCACCGCGTTTACTAGGCCGCTGGTCATCATCAAAATGCTGGGCCACTTGGTATCGCCTGTTGCACGAATGGCGGCGTTGCCGGTCATGGGAATAACCAGTAAGCCAACACTTAGATACCAAATCACCATGTATTCATGAATAAAGGGCAGAGTACTTTCCGTAGCACCGAGGGCAGTGAAGAGTGGGTCAATTGTTAGTACACCAAGCCCGGCAACAATTACCACAACCAATGTGCTAAACCATAGTGCGTCTGTGCAAATCCGTTGAGCGGTTAGCATCTGCTGTCGGCCAATAACCTGCGCTAGCATCACGGAAGTTGTGATGCCCAGGCCAATGGACAAATTCATAATAGTAAAGGTGACGGGGAAGGTAAAACTAATCGCCGCTAGCTCGTCAGTTCCCATAAGGCTGATAAAGAAGGTATCTACGGCACCAAACGCCATCATAGAGAATATGGCAAGAATCATGGGGCCAGTCATGCGAACGAGAGTGCCCTGAATCGGGCCGTGCAAGATATCTTCTGAGGTAACACGCATGATTTTATCTTTGCGCACCAACTAAATTGTGCGATGTCGATTAGGGTTTTGGATTGATCGCTATGAAAGCGAAGTCCGCAGTATTTTTTTAACGGGTTTACAATCTCGCCCGAGCAAATATGACAGCACAGACATGACCCCAGAAAGATACCACAAAATCCGAGAGACACTGGAGCTCCGGCAGCCTGACTTAACACTTCTTACGGATCTGGTGGAGAAAGGCAGAAATATTGCGGCCATGCGCAGAAGTTGCGACGCTTTTGCAGTTGGTGAGATGCACGCCGTGGTTGCGGAAGATTATTTGCCGCGAAGACATGCAGGCATTACCGCAGGAACCCACAAACGTGTGCGTTTGTTTCACCACAAAAGCCTGGCAGAACCAATTACCAAAATGCGTTCTCGCGGAATGAGGATAGTGGCCACGGATTTAAGTGATGCTGCCGTCGACTACCAGCAGTATGACTTTACCCAGCCAACCGCGATATTAATGGGATCGGAATTATTTGGAGTAAGTGATGAGGCAAAACAACTAGCCGATGATTTGATTCATATCCCCATGCGTGGATTGGTTGAGTCGCTAAATGTTTCCGTGGCCTTTGCTATTATTCTGTCTGAGGCTTGCCGGCAGAGATCAGAAGCGGGCATGTTCGATAAGCCTAGAATGACTAAAGAAGAAATTGACCGAATCACTTTTGAGTGGGGTTACCCAAAGCTTAAGAACTACTATCAGGGCAAAGGTTTGGCCTATCCTGAACTTGACCAAGATGGGCAAATTATTTCAAAATAGAGTCGGAAGTGTTGAGTTAGCTGGCGCAGTTTAGTTGGAGCTGTTTAGTTGGATTAGAGACGCATACTTAAATCGGCGTCTTTGATAGCGGTGCTTGTTCCATCCGGTTGCTCGATTTGCAATACGCCTTGATCATCAACACCGCGACAAATACCACTAATTTCATCGGTATTTTGGCCAAAGAGTCTGACTTCCTTGTCCATATACAATCCACGAGAGTTCCAGGCCTCTTTGAAGGGCGTGAAGCCTTTCTTTTCAAATTGTGGCAGCAGATCAATAAATGCTTCGGTTAGAAGGGCCGCTAGCCGGTTACGATCAACTGAATAGTCCAGAGAAAAAAGATCTACCCAATCCTGATCTATGGCGGCGCCTTCTTTCTCCAAAATATGATGATTAACGCCTACTCCAATAACTAAATCACAAGCTCCGCTGGCTTCACCTTTGGCAGAAACCAACAGGCCGCCGAGCTTCTTGTTATTCAAGTAAATATCATTCGGCCACTTAATTTGCACATCAGGTACGCCGCAAATATTCAGGGCTTCCGCCACTACCAACCCTGCAAGCAAACTGACTGCTGACAGTGAGTCCGGCCAATTGGAAAATCGCCAAGACAGTGAAAACATAAGGTTCCGATAAGCAGTGCTGTGCCATTGGCGTTCCCGGCGGCCGCGGCCTGCCAACTGAGATTCAGAAAGACAAACAACCGCACGATCTTGATGGAATTCTTGATCTAGCAGCCACTGGTTAGTCGAGTCGAGTTGCTGATGCAGATGTATTTCCACCAACCGATCGAGGTGTTTATCGGCAATACTGTTTTTGATGGATTGACTGCTGAGAAGAACTACACCCTCGTCCAATCGATAGCCTTTTCCAGCCACAGATATCAGAGGTAGACCCTTTTCTCGAAGCGAGGACATATGTTTGGAGACGGCTACCCGGGATATGCCGAGTTCTTTGCCGAGTTTGTCGCCACCATGAAAGCCGGGTTCGCTTAACTTTTTCATTAGGAATTCTTCGGTATTAGACATACGACTTATTTTTTCAGTGGGGATTAAAATTGAGGTAATAGCCTAGCGTGGATACTAGTTTTTTTGTGAGTTTTTTTGTTTGGGAAGGTGAGCTGCAAGTTTTGATTTAAGCTTAACTATTTCCGGCCCCACGGGGCGGTACTTTTTTTGCGCCAAAAGTACGCAAAAGCACTTGCTCCGATTCCGGCGCCCGGGTTGCGGGTTCCTCGCGATGTTCACCTTTATCCTAAGCTCGGCAGCTCGGTGTCCTGCGGGCCCCTCAAACATTGACCAGCGCGGCCCTTGGCGCTGGGCCTTCGGTCAGCCTAAAGGCTGCCCAAACCTGCTACTGCAAATTTGTCCTCGCTCTTGACGGATAAAGACTACGCTTCTCGGCGCGTCCAAGTCGCGCCCATTCAATCTGTTCGAACATACAAAGTCGAAATCAAAGTGCCGAAGTGATGCCCCGTTGAGGGTGCTGAGTGGAGAGATATTTATTGGGGTAGAGCGCACATGCAGGTGCGCGAAAGTGCGATCCGAGCAGGTTACTAGTGAGCACGACCCGAATAAATAACTCGGAGCGAGGGCAGCCGCAGGCCAAGTGATCCGCAGTGCCCTTTCTTTTGGTTTATTTCTTTGGGCACACAAAGAAAATAGCGCCCCGTGGCAATGGAGATGGTTGAAAAATGTCTATTAACCAGCAGTTAAAATAAAGTTATATCACTATATAAATAGGACCATCCGATGACGCCCCAAACCATATCTGTTAACCTTATATCCAAATTTTGGTTAACAGGCTTCCTCTATGCTCTCGGAAAACCCCGTCCAATACGCACAACCTATCCAGCGCCATCAATGGGGTCAATCTGAAGTTGCTGATATGTTTGCTCAGCCCTTTATAGACTTGATATTTCGTGCCCAGCAGGTGCATCGCGAAAACTTCGAGCCAAATCAGGTGCAGTTAAGTACTTTGATTAGTATAAAGACGGGAGCCTGCCCGGAAGATTGTGCCTACTGTCCACAAAGTGCGCACTACGACACCGAATTAGAGAAAGAGAAACTTTTACCGATTCCCGAGATATTAGAAGCGGCTCAGAAAGCTGTCGATTCCGGTGCAACCCGATTCTGTATGGGCGCCGCCTGGCGCAATCCTTCTGATAGAGAGCTGCCACAAGTTCTTGCAACAGTAAGTGCGGTAAAAGAATTAGGCTTGGAAACCTGTGCGACTCTTGGGATGCTCAAGCCTGAACAGGCTCAGCAACTTGCAGAGGCCGGATTGGATTATTACAACCATAATCTGGATACGTCAGAAAGATACTACGATCAAATTATTACTACCCGTACCTACCAAGACCGCTTAGATACGCTTCAGTCGGTTAGAGACGCGGGTATGAACGTTTGCGCGGGTGGCATTGTCGGTATGGGAGAAGATGAGTCCGATCGTATTGGACTACTACGAACACTGGCAAATCTGCCAACACCGCCGGAAAGCGTGCCTATAAATATGTTGGTGAAAGTACCTGGTACGCCTCTGGAAGATGTATCCGATCTAGATGAGTTTGATTTTATTCGAACCATTGCGGTTGCGAGAATTCTAATGCCGCAATCCTACGTGCGGCTCTCCGCAGGTCGTAATGACATGAATGATCAAATGCAGGCCCTTTGCTTTATGGCGGGCGCTAATTCGATCTTCTATGGCGAAGAGCTGCTAACTACCGAGAACTCCAGTTGCAATCACGATAGGCAGCTATTTGATCGATTAGGTATTAGTGCCGAGACGGCATAGCGCGAGACGGAATAGACAGCAGAGCTTCAATAAATGACATGGCATCAAAGGCTTACTGCAGATCTGGAGCAGGCCGAAATAGATCATCTGCGTCGCTTTAGGCAATCGTCTGACGGGCCTCAAGGGCCTAAAATCCAGATTCACGGCCAAGAGTTAACTAATTTTTGCAGTAACGATTACCTTGGTTTTGCAAACCACCCTAAAATTAAGCAAGCAGTTATCGATGCCGCAAACAAATGGGGTGTTGGAAGTGGGTCCTCCCATTTAGTCTGTGGACATCAGGATCTGACAGAAAGTTTTGAGCAAGATTTTGCAAGCTTTGTTGGGGCTGAATCCGCGCTGCTTTTTTCGACCGGCTATATGGCTAATTTTGCCGTTCTAAATAGTTTTTCTGACGCAGGTTCTCTGATAATGCAAGACAAACTCAACCACGCATCTCTAATTGATGCGGGTCGCTTGAGTCGTGCGATCTTTAGCCGTTATCAGCACGGGGATATGGGTTTCCTTGAGCAGCAGCTCAAAAAGGCTGGCGACAAGCCAGTTCTAATAGCGACAGATGCGGTTTTTAGTATGGACGGGGATTTGCCCCCCCTAGAGCAGCTATCGGGATTGTCTGATCGCTATGGAGCCTTACTTTATTTTGACGATGCGCACGGTTTCGGCGTGCTTGGAAACCAGGGTCGGGGAAGTCTAAATTCTGCTGGGCTGGCGCCAACCGGCAACCGACTTATGTTGGCCACCTTGGGTAAAGCGCTGGGGTCCTTCGGCGCAGTGGTTGCTGGGGATAAAGTCTTTATTGATACTCTAATTCAATTGGCCCGCCCTTATATTTACACTACAGCACTGCCGCCTACGGTGGTTGCCGCATCCGCTGCTGGTCTGGGCCTGATGCAGGAGGAAGATTGGCGCTTCTCTCATCTACGCAAACTAATCAAAGTATTTAGGGAGTCTGTTGGCAGTCTGGAATTGAACCTAATGGACTCGCAAACGGCAATTCAACCGATTTTGGTGGGCGACAATCAAGCGGCTTTAGATTGCTCCAAACAACTCAGAGATCTAGGATTTCTGGTAACGGCAATTCGCCCGCCCAGCGTGCCGAATGGCACCGCTAGATTGCGCATTACTCTTTCCGCTGCGCATACGCAGGCAGATATAGAAAATCTTATTGGAGCTCTTAAACAGCTGCAAAAAGATGGTGCGCTATGAGCAGTACTCAAGACTCTGCTGAACTCGTTCTCTTGCATGGCTGGGGCACGCATGCCGGTGTTTGGGCTCAGGTAGAGAATGAGCTCAAGAGCCAGCACAGTTTCGAAAGCATGGCTCTGGACTTTCCAGGCTATGGTACACAGGCGAATCGTAGTTTCACCGCTGATATAGATGTGCTTGCTCACGATGCCCTTGAAAGAAGTCCAGAAACCGCAGTTTGGGGCGGCTGGTCACTCGGCGGAATGGTGGCATTGAGGGCGGCGACAATAGCGCCAGATCGCGTTCGCGGATTAATTCTGGTTTCTAGTACGCCCAAGTTTGTCGCATCTGCCGACTGGTCTGCAGGAGCTCAGATCGATTTTTTTGAAACCTTTGTTAAAAGCTTAACCAAGGATTACGGTCGGAATTTGCGTCGGTTTTTACTGTTACAGGCTGGCGATAGTAAGGGAGCCCGGCAATTAAGCGCTGTTATCAAAGAAATAATTGAAGCAGCGCCGCAGCCAAGTGCAGAAACTCTGAACAGTGGTTTGGATCTGCTTAAAAATTTGGATATGCGCGATCAGCTCGGGCAAATGAATATTCCGATTAATATTCTATCTGGCCGGATGGATAGAATCTGTCATCCAGATGCTTCGAAATGGCTTGCTGACAGATTAGGCGGTCGTTTAACGCAATTGGAGTCTGGTCACGGGTCGCTGTTGTCGCACCCAAGAGCCTTGGCTGATGAGCTATCTAGGCTCTTGTATGAGGTAGTGTCATGAGACAGCCGCATGAGAGGCGGGCCTGATGCAGATCGATAAGTTGCAAGTAGCCCGACAATTCAGTCGCGCTGCAGTTCACTACCAAAGTGTTTCGCATGTTCAGAATAAAATGGCATCGGAATTATTACAGCGTCTGCCAGAGAATCTTGATAAGCCGAGTAGCGTTCTAGACCTGGGCTGCGGGAGTGGTTTCTTGACAGCGAAATTGGCCGATAGATTCAATGGTGCGCAGGTAATTGGATTAGATATAGCCGGAGGAATGTTACAGGCGTCAAAATCGTATTTCCCTCAGGTTTTAGTGGGAATTGCGAAGGAACCGGTCCTGATTCAGGGGGATATGGAATCCTTGCCTATTGCCTCGGCGTCATTTGAATTGGTGGTCTCGAATGCGGCGTTGCAGTGGACCAATTATGGATCCTCCATCACTGAAGTAGAAAGAATTCTGGTTCCTGGTGGTATAGCCGTGCTGGCCACTTTTATAGAAGGTACGCTTGCTGAGTGGCGCAGGGCTTTGCAAAGCATAGGCTTAAATTTGGCTCACGAAATGCACGATCAGGAGTTTTTGGCAAAGATCGCTAGGCAAGCCGGTTTCGAGGTGATTACAAGTGAGTCCGAAGAGCAAAGGCTCCCGCATTCTAATCTTGCAGACCTTGTGCGAAGTACCAAGCGCATGGGCGCAACCAATGCGCTTAAAGAGCGTAGCAGGGGTCTTATGGGGCGAGGAACATACGCATCTTTAATGAATGCCATTCAGAAAGAGTTCCCTGATAGAGAGTATTACTCGAATTACCGAAGCGGCTATTTAGTCTTGAGAAAACCCAAATGAATCTTCCTCAGCAATTCTTTATAGCGGGAACCGATACGGATGTGGGCAAAACCTACGTATCTCTTGAGCTGATTAGGTCGTTAGTGAAAAAGGGTGAGCGGGTAGGAGTTATGAAACCGGTCTCCGCCGGTTGCGAGTGGGTGCAGGGGGAATGGAAAAACGGGGACGCACTAGCGCTAATGGAAGCAAGTAATCTGCAGCAGCAATATGCAGAGGTGAATCCTTATGCCTATGGACAGCCTGTTTCTCCGCATATTGCCGCCAAAATCTCAGGTAGAGCTATTGATTTGGAATTGATCTTTGAAGCCTTTCAAAAAATTAAATCTACTTCAGATTCGGTATTGATTGAAGGAGCGGGTGGCTGGCTCACGCCGATCAGTGAAAGCCAGAGCATGGCGGATATTACCCGTAAATTGAATGTGCCAGTAATACTGGTCGTTGGCATTAAGCTCGGTTGTCTAAATCATGCGCAACTTACGGCTAGGGCAATAAAGGAAGCTGGTGTATCACTAGCGGGATGGGTAGCCAACGAGCTGGATCCAGAGATGTCCTATCTAAAAGACAATTTAGAAATGTTAGAAGGTCAAATTGACGCACCGCTCATTACCCAGGTGCCCTACAGAAAACATTAAGTTTCGATCCTCTGCGTATTGGCTATTTGTAGTTTTCTGCCTCCACTGGCCCGATATACCAAAATGGTAAAACAAATAACTGTGAATCAACAAATGGATCCGGGTGCGCAGTGCACCTGAAGCGGCTAGAAACGCGGCACGGAACGAGAAGACCTCTGGTTTATTTAGCCTTGGCGCGGCTATTTTCTGTTTAGTGCGCCAGCAAATAGTTCCGGTATATCAGATACCGCAACCATTGCCTCGTCGCTGGTGTGGGTCATCATGTTTATTGTATATATCTGCATTAAGCGGCAGTGGGCCGAACGTTTTGCCGGTGTTCTTCTGGTAACGGCTTGGGTTACATCCTTACCGAGCCAGCAAGAAAGATGAAGTGGTAACTGCCACTGTAGGTTGGATATTAGCTCCCGGCCCCCGGTGCCTTGGATGGTCGCGGCGATAAATTGATGAAGGAAGCCGATTCTGCACTTTATACCGGCAAAGAATATGGCCGCAATCGAATAATCCCTAGGGTGCTAGATCAAGCAGGAAATCTGGCTACAGGAGAGCCTGAACAAGGCTAGATTAATGTGAATCGAGATTGCTGGCAGAGACTTTGAGGTCTTTAATTAGACCGTTCTGAAGACTATATACCCACCCATGTACACTAACTTCTTGTCCATTGTTGGCGGCTTCCTTTAGGTATTGGTTTTGTAATAAAGTCGCAACCTGGTCTTCAACGTTCATTTCGCAGACCCGATTAATCCAAGCTTCCTGGCTTTCAAATTTGGCTTCTTCACATTCATTATCTAAAGCGAGCATACGGATTGGAGATACCCACTCGCTTAGCGGGCCATCAGTACTGCGTGTTAGGGCCGCTCGCACACCACCGCAACCGTGGTGTCCGCAAACGATAATATGCTTAACTTTTAGGGAGAGAACTGCAAACTGCACAACGGCTAAGATGTTGCGATCAGTATTTTCTACCCGATTGGAAACGTTGCGATGCACAAACACTTCCCCCGGAGCGAGCCCGGTTATAACGTTTGCCGGAACACGGCTATCAGAACAGCCTATCCATAGGAATTTGGGGCTCTGCTGCGAGGCCAAACGCTCAAAGAAATGCGAATCTTCTTTATGAGTCTTATTTGCCCATCGGGCATTATTTTCCAATAGGTCGCGAATGGAGTCTGACATATTTGAGATCGGAGCCTTTATTCCCTTGAGTTGAGTTGGATTGTAAGGGAATTATTCTCTCGTATCAGTAGCAATTGCTATCTACCTCAGTATAAAAAGGCTGGCAATAAACCGGCCTTTTCAGAGAGATATGTTATGCACTAAATAAGTTATCAGCTGGGACGAACTACAAAAAGTAAATCGCCTGCATTTACCTGCGCGCCATTTGCTTGATTCAGGCGAACCACCTCATAGTTTTGATCCGCTTGGAATAATTCGCCTGCGCCAGTAACACTAGATAGCGATATCTGGGAAAAAAGCTTCATCGCCTCTATCTGGCATAGGGTGGTAGACAGATTAGGCTGACTGCCGATTTCAACATACTCAGGATCGTTAGGAGAGGGTGTTGAATAGTAAATTCCTGTCATGGGGGCCAATACCTTAAGCTCATCGGTGCCTTCTATACGCAGTGAATCGAGGCTGGTAGCGGCGGTTTCAACGCCGGTATAGGCCATTTCAATAACTAGGCCATCGCTATCCAGACCTTTGAGAAAGGCTGGTAAGTACCCAGTGTCGTACTTGCCTTTAACAAATACTGGGTCAACTAGTATGCGTTTTAGCAGAGGAATATTTGTGCAAACGCCTTTTATGCTAACGTCATCAAGCACTTCCAAAAGTTTTGCAATAGCGGCGTTGCGGTCTTTGCCGTGCACAATAAGCTGAGCGATCATGCTGTCGTAGAAGGGTGAGATAGTTTTACCTTCATCTATAGCAGAAATAATTTCAAGATCTTTTCGTTCAGGGAATCGACACTCTGTGACTAGCCCGGGTGTCGGAATAAAATCGAACTCACCTTCATTATTTAGCTTGGCTTTTTCGGCGGTAATTCGGGCTTCAATCGCAAACCCGTTATCTTCGATTTTTATATCGGCGATAGACCCGCCTTCCGCAATATTGAATTGTTGTTCAACGATCTCAATACCAGAGGTCCACTCCGTAACCGGGTGCTCTACCTGCAAACGAGTATTCATTTCCATGAAATAAATAGTTTTATTTTTCAGGTCGTAGATAAATTCAACGGTACCTGCGCCAATATAATCAACTGCGTCAGCGAGCTTTCTTGCACTGGCATAAGCCTTTTTAGCTAAGGCGGCTGTCAGCATAGTAGAACCTGACTCTTCCAGTACCTTTTGGTTATTGCGCTGAACTGTGCAATCTCTAAGGCCTAGAATTTGGGTATTACCATGGCCGTCCCGAAGAATCTGAATTTCGATATGGCGCATAGACTCAACGAATTTTTCCAAATACAAATCACCATTACCAAAGGCAGATTTAGCTTCGGCAAAAACCTGGCTAAAAGCGATTTTAATCTCAGAAGGCTCGCGCACAATTTGAATCCCTTTACCGCCACCGCCATGTACGGCTTTTAGCAATACTGGATAGCCAATTTCATCGGCAACTTTTGCAGCAACACTAGCAGTAGCCAGAATGCCGTGACTGCCCGGTACAACAGGTACATCGTTAGCCATGGCCGTATGGATAGCAGTAGATTTGTTACCCATCTGATCCATGCTTTGAGCTCGAGGACCCAAGAAGTTTAGTCCTCTGGCGCGACACAAACGCGCAAATCCCGCATTTTCAGACAGAAAGCCAATACCCGGATGCAGTGAGTCCGCACCTTGGCGCGCGGCAATGGCTAGCACTGAATGCGCGTTTAGGTAACTTTCATCAGGAGTCTGTCCGCCCAAACAGACTAGTTCATCATTATCGTCCAACATACTAGCCGGAGCAGAATCCATATCAGGGTCTGATTGCACCAGAAGCACTCTTTTACCCAGCTTTTTGGCGACGCGGATAAGCTTGGCTGCCGTGCAACCACGTGCGTGAATTAGTATGGTCTCTATGGGCCTCATTAGATCGCGAGCTTGGGCCGGTTCCGCAATTTCGATAGCCGATTGAGTATCTAAACGTCCGGCGAGAGTTTTTTCGAGTACGTCTTCAATAGATTCTTTGGGAATGGCAATTTCAGGATCAATTTTACGTAGCTGATCGTCCAAGTCCTCAGCAAAAGGATGTTTTACTATGCCATGCATAGCGCCTTCATTTTTCACCAGGTAGTTCGACACAGTGCACATGGATGGCAAGAAAGAGGGCACTACAACACGGCCGGCAAAGGGCAGGTCGGTGCCGCTTAGATAATAGGTTTGTACCAGTGGGTGGGTTACAAAGCTTGCTTGCGAGCCGCCGGTGCAGTCACCAAAGCCAAATACAATTATCGGCAATCCTGTTTCACAAACAAAGCGCGTGATGCGGTCATTAACAATAGCCATTGAGAAAAGCGCGTTGGCACCTTCTTTGGTCTGCATTCCTCCAGAGGATACAAAACAAACTAATGGTAGGTTCTGCTGTGCGCAGGTGACCATCAGGTTGCACATTTTTTCAGCACTGGCCATATCGAATGCACCGGCCTGAAATGAGACATTGGAAATAACTGTAGCCACCCGAGGGGCGCCTTCAATGTTCAGATTGCCAACGCCGGTAACTACGCCACAGGGAGTTACCTTGTTATCCAGCGCTTTTTCAATGGAGAGGCGAAAACCTGGGAAAGACACAGGGTTTGCGGTCATTAAATCGGCATTGGTCTCTTCAAAATTGGAGAAAAACTTATCTTTGAAAGCCTGTGCGGAAGTAATTTTTTTACGCTTGAGTGTGTCCAGAGTCTTTTGAACCAATAGATCGCGATAGGCGATATTCAGCTGATTCCAAAAGTCTTTCCGCTTGCCGATGCGAACCGGGTTTATTTCACCCTGATAAGTTTTCCCTTGAATCTGTGAATTCAAATACTTCGGTACCAACTCTTCAAAGAAGAAAGTAATTAGTACCAAAAGTGCGTCAGAGAGACGAGGAAAAATTACGCGTTTCCATTCCTCTACCTCTTTAAGAAAATCGCCGCGACGTCTATAGCTAACAAAACTGTTTAACCAACGTGCGAATTGACCAGACTTAATTTCCGCTGAGGCGGCGTTATCCATAGAGGCGACATGTGTTGTAGCGCTCTCGATGGAGGCATCCAAAATTCGTTTTAGAGACTCTGCACTAAGGGTATGGAATTCTCGAGTTTCAGCGGCGATACCACCAAAATTGTTAACGATGCTGTTGTAAAGCGCGTCAAAAATAAGAATATTTTCAAACTGTAAAAGAAAATGCGCTTTCAAATCTGCGTTAAAAATTATTTCTGATATGGTTAGTTCTGTTTCTGATTTATCGTAAATCTTAGAATTCCCACCCTCTGCGTCTTTAACCAGCTGAGATAGCTTGACGAAGTTATATTCGCAATCGGCTTTCCAGCGGTTGTAGAGGTAAAGAGTGGTTCGGAAACAGAGTTTTTGCCGTGCATCTTCAAAGTTTTTCTGAGGATCTCCCAAAAGTAGAGTAGTAAAGCGGCCACGTTCAGCTGAGAGTTCGTTGCGTTTCTCTTTGTAAGATTTCCAGGCTCTAAACAAATCGTCTTGATAAATAAGCTTTTCAGGGTCGTTATTCCAGCGGTCAAACCCAGCTTCACGAGCTTTTTGGGTCCTGTCACTTAGGTCGCCCTTGGGGATTTCTTCCTGAGACAAGCGGCCATAGGCGTCTGTAGTGGAGGACATAATCCGTGTTCGCATAGTCAGATATCGTTGGTGACGGCAGGCGTGAGCAAAAATATTTGGATATTCAGTTGGGAAATCCTCGACATGAAAGTCGGCAATTTTTTGCAATTTGGTGAAGTTTTCATCCGGATGCAAAAATCGTTGCACTTGCGATAGATAGTCTTCCGATATGGCGCCCTCTGCCCCGACCATTTCGACACAGGTATTCTCAATGGCGTTGATGCCACTGAGAATAGCCTTAACCAAAGGTTCGATACCTATGCTGGAGTCTGCAGGTGCCCAATCAATAACACCGTCTAGTACGCCCCGACTGCTCAGCTCAGTAGGGCTAATACCTACATATCGCGCGCTTTCCTGCCAGGAAAGGTTGTATTGCCGTGCAATACTAGCGAGGCCTTTTGGCTGAATAGTATTAAATACGCCGGTGCGCACTGAGAGTAATAAATTGGTTGACGCCAGCGGTATCGCTCCGCCGGAATACCCAAGTCCATAAACTATTCCAATAGTAGGCACATGGGTATTGGTCATTTCGGCTATCAGACGCGAAATAGCATGAGCCTGATTGTTCTCGTTGGCTTCTGCACTGGCGTCGGCCCCCGGTGTATCAATAAAGGTAATAATAGGAATATTTCGGCGATTAAAAATACGGACTAATCGAGCGGCTTCGAGATGGTGTTCTGGTTTCCATACGCCATTAGCGACAGCACGATTTTGCGCGATCACGCCGATGCGCCGGCTACCTTGATCTGTATCTACAGCAATCTCAACGGTATAGAGGGGGCCCATATCAATTTCGTTATAGGTTTTGCCATTGATCATACTCACAACATTGCGTGTGCTTACCATGGTATTTGATTCTGCGGGTTCAAGGACCCTAGCGATATAGTCGTCTACAGATAGATTTTTTAGAACGCCTAGCTCTTTGGCTACGGCCTTTTCGGACATAAGTCCTTGAATTTTTCCTTCCCAGTTAAATGGGCGGGTATCCGATCCAACTTTAAAATCGCGCACTTTTTGCTCAACAGTTGTGAACAGACTGTCTTTTGCGGCCAATGCTTTTTGTGTTGCCGGCATAACTGTATTTTCTCCGTACTTTTGGGGGTAATGAGATTCACCGCCGGGGAAGCGATAAATCTTCTAATTTCTGAGCTGTGTAGTATCAGGCTCAGAGCACTAAGTGTCTAGTTTTGACAGGCAAAAGTGTCTGGCTTTAATCTATTTTTCAGGACTGTCATTATTAGGCTATTTTTAGTCTTTTTGAGATACAGAATATGGGTGTTCCATAGATAAAAACTATACCCCTTTTTCTGTACAAGCCTGTGCTTGTTCAGTGTATAAGCTGTGCATAGATATTGATGGCCGCGCCAGCAGTGGTTTTGAACGGTGGTCAGACCTGTCATATGTCCTCCACACACTATATCTAGTGGTAAATTGAAATTATTTATCTATATATAGTGTTTTTTGCTTGTGCCAAGGCACAAGTTGAATCAGTATATCTGACTCGAAATAAGCCTTATATGGGGAAATGATGGTAGAGGTAGCCAAGGTTCTGAAGCGCAGTTCAGAGATTGAAATGCAATCAACTTCACTGGACATATGGGACAAAAAATACCGCCTGAAAGATAGAGCCGGTGAGCCGGTTGATCGCGATATCGCCGATACATTCAAACGGGTTGCCACGGCGCTTTCAGAAGTAGAAAAAACTAAAGTCAAGCAAAAACACTGGTACCAGCGCTTTGTGTGGGCATTAGAAAATGGTGCACTACCCGCTGGTCGAATTATTTCCAATGCCGGTGCTCAGGAATATAAGCCAGCTACTTCCACTATTAACTGTACGGTTTCGGGAACTATTTCTGATTCCATGCACGAAATTCTCGATAAAAATTACGAAGCCGGCATGACGCTAAAAGCGGGTTGTGGCATCGGCTATGAATTTTCGACACTGCGCCCTAAAGGGGCCTACGTGTCTGGTGCTGGCGCTCATACATCCGGCCCACTGTCCTTTATGGATATCTACGACAAGATGTGTTTTACCGTGTCTTCTGCCGGTGGTCGTCGTGGTGCCCAAATGGCAACCTTTGATATAAATCACCCGGACGTAATGGACTTTATTTGTGCCAAGCGCGAAGACGGCCGTTTGCGTCAGTTCAATTTATCGCTACTTATTACCAAGGAGTTTATTGAAGCGGTTAAAGAAGATGGCGATTGGTGTTTGAGTTTCCCGGTTTCGCAAAAAGAAGCGGATGAAGCAGGCATGGATTTGGAAGACCCAAAGCAGGTTGTATGGCGATCTTTTCCGGCAACTAAAGACTATATAATCAATGATGCTGGCATGGTTGCTTGCCGTATCTACAAAACCATTCGAGCCCAGCGTTTGTGGGATGTAATTATGTCCTCCACTTACGATTTTGCGGAGCCCGGGTTTATCTTGATCGACAAGGTAAACGAAATGAATAATAACTGGTGGAATGAAAATATTCGTGCCACCAATCCCTGCGGTGAACAGCCTTTGCCTCCTTACGGGAGCTGTCTTCTTGGTTCCGTGAATTTGACCAGATTGGTCTTGGATCCCTTTACAGAGAACGCCCGGTTTGATTGGGAAAGATATCGCGAAGTGGTAGCAGTATTTACACGGATGTTGGATAACGTTGTTGAAATCAATGGTTTACCATTAGAAAAGCAGCGCCACGAAATCGAATACAAGCGCCGCCATGGCATGGGATTTTTGGGATTAGGGTCTACCATGACGATGCTCGGCATGAGCTACGGAGACGATAATTCTGTTGAGTTTACCGATAATATCGCTCGCGAAATGGCGGTTGTCGGTTGGCAGCAGTCGTTGGAGCTTACCGATGAAAAAGGTGCAGCTCCAATTATGGATGACGATTTCGAAGTCACTTCAGCAATGTTGGCAGCGCGACCAGAAATGGTAAAAGATGGTATTAAAGTGGGCGATAAAGTGGCCGGTAAGGTACTGCACGCTCGCTATAGCCGTTACATGCAACAGATAGCAGAAATAGAGCCTGAACTTGTTGACCAGCTGGCAGAAAAGGGAGCTCGCTTTACTCACCATAGCTCGATTGCGCCAACGGGTACCATTTCATTATCTCTCTCAAATAACGCAAGCAATGGTATCGAGCCCAGTTTTGCCCACCACTATTCACGGAACGTAATCCGAGAGGGGCGTAAGACTAAAGAGAAGGTAGATGTGTTTTCTTTTGAACTGCTGGCTTATCGTACTTTGGTTAATGCTAAGGCTATACCCGTCGGTGGCGCCGAGGAAGAGAAGTTGCCAGATTATTTTGTTGTCTCTGACAACATCACACCCAAGCAGCATGTAGATATTCAAGCGGCAGCGCAAAAATGGGTAGATTCTTCTATCTCAAAAACCGCCAATGTTCCTACCGATTACCCTTACGAAGATTTCAAGGATATATACCTCTATGCACACGAGAAAGGTCTCAAAGGTTGTACGACATTCCGCTTTAACCCAGAGGCGTTCCAGGGTGTTCTTGTTAAAGAAGAAGATCTTGAAAACACCCTATATGAATTCACCCTCGAAGATGGTTCCACGATAGAGTTGAAGGGTAACGAAATGGTCGATTACGACGGAGAAACTCACACTGCTGCGAACCTATTTGATGCGCTGAAAGAAGGTTACTACGGCAAATTTTGATATGACTGTGCCATCTGTTCAGTAAGGATGGCACTAGAAGGTAATAGATAATGACTACAAAAATAGAGAATAAAATTGTTAGCTACAAAGTAGTGGACAAACAAGCGGCTGCAGTGGCATCGGCGAATGCAGGGACAAAAGCGGCTGAGGACGCAAGCAATAATGTTGTACATATGCATGAATCTTTTGAGCGACCGGAGCGTTTGATAGGTTCTACCTACAAAATTAAAACGCCCATGTCCGAGCACGCCATGTACATCACCATTAATGATGTATTACTTAATGAAGATACCGAACACGAGTCGCGCCGCCCTTTTGAGGTTTTTATAAACTCAAAAAATATGGAGCATTTTCAGTGGGTTGTAGCTCTAACTCGTCTAATCTCGGCGGTTTTCCGCAAAGGTGGCGATGCAACCTTTCTAGTGGAAGAGCTAAAAGCGGTATTCGACCCCAAAGGAGGCTACTTTAAGAAAGGCGGAGTATTTATGCCTTCAATTGTTGCTGAAATTGGCTACGCCATCGAAGACCATATGAAACACATTGGTCTAATAGACAATGGACTAGACGAGCATCAAAAGAAATTTATTGAAGACAAGCGTAAAGAATATGAAGTAGGTGTTCCTTCCTTCAAGAATGCTGAACCTGATGAAGATTCCAGCTATCCGCCGAGTTCAACTCTGTGTATGAAGTGCAGTACTAAAGCGGTTGTGCTTATGGATGGTTGTATGACATGTTTGAGTTGTGGGGATTCTAAATGTGGCTAGATAGCCAATTTGGATTCTAGAAAAAGGGCGCTTAATGTGCCCTTTTTCTTTCTGCAATTGAGAAAAACGGCAACAGTGTTGATTTTATTGTTTGATTGGACTGATAGTTCATAGAAGTATGCAAGCATTGCGGCTGCCATGGTGGCGGTACTTTTGTTACGCCAAAAGTACCCAAAACTACTTGCTCCGATTCCAGCGCCCGCGTTGCGCTTTCCCAGCGATGCTTGTCTTGATCCTAAACTCGGCAACTCGTTGTCCTGCGGCCCCCTCACACTCCTCGCTTTTAACGGGTAAAGACTCTGCTTCTCGGCACCTCCAAGTCGCGATTAAATCGCTTCGCTCTAAACCAGACCCCGTTTGAGCTTGCGGATTGGAGAGATATTTATTGGGGTTGAGCGGGAGCGAGTAAGCACGACTCGAATAAATAGCTTGAAGCGAGTTCAGCGGCAGGCCAAGCGATTGGGGTGTCCTTTATTTTGGTTCTTTACTTTGAGTAGGCAAAGTAAAGAACGCCCCACGGGAGTGAAAATTGTTAAAAGTGGATCTAACCTAGACGCAAGAGCTATCAAAAAATACAAATAGGCCCTCTAAGTCATTAGTGATCACCGATTTCAGCTAATCGTCCAATCGCAGCTAGTCTGCTAACTCAATCATCACAGGACAATGATCCGACGGTTTCTCCATCGCTCGAATTTCATGGTCAATAGTGACGGATTTAGCTTTTGGCAGCAGGCTATCGGTAATCATAATGCTGTCGATACGTAAGCCGCGTTTGGGATTATCGTCAAAGCCCCTGCTTCGATAATCAAACCAGCTCATAACATCGGAAACTTCTGGATTAAGGTGCCTGTAGGCATCCGAGAGCCCCCAACTTTCTATTGCCTGGAGCCATTCCCGCTCTTCTGGCAAAAAGCTGCATTTTCCAGTTTGTAGCCAGCGTTTTTGATTCTTTTCGCCGATGCCGATATCCAGATCGGTCGCTGAGATATTGATATCGCCCATCACTATTACTTGATCGCCTGGGTCGTGATTTACCTTCAAATGCTCAAGAAGATCAGCGTAGAATTTTCGTTTGTAGGGAAACTTGGTTGGATGGTCTCTGCTTTCTCCCTGGGGGAAGTAGCCGTTATAAATAGTTAGGGTGCCGCCAGCGTAGGGTATGTCTATTGCCACAAGGCGTTTCTGTGATTCTTCGGTGTCGTGGGGGTATCCCTTCTGTGGATTTGCTAATCCCTTACGAGACATTAGGGCCACACCGTAATGACCTTTTTGGCCGTGGTAGAGCGTTTCGTAACCCAGTTCATTTGGAATCTCTATCGGAAACATGTCGTCGTGCACTTTAGTTTCCTGCAGGCCGATTATGTCGGGCTGATGTTTTTCGACAAGAGCAGCCATCTGATGTGGCCTTGCCCTCAACCCGTTGACATTGAAACTAACGACTTTCATATTTGTCCTCAATAGTTGGTGCGTAGAACGATTTTACAGAAATTGTCTTGTTTGGTTAGTCCGGAAACCAAAAGATTTTAAGAAATAAAAAAGGAGCCTCAAAGGCTCCTTTTCATACTGTGATTTCTAATTTATTTTTAGCCGGTTCCGAGATAAGGAATTAGTCGTCCAAAGATAATAATTAGAATCCACATCACCAAGGATACACCGCCAACAATGCGGGCAAGCTGCGGTGGATTACCGTGCTGGTCCCATTCGTTCCAAGTAGGTTGCAGCTTGAACGTGAAGAACAGGGCATTTAAAAATGCCAAGAACAGAAGTAACATTTTTATTTGGAAGCTGATGTTCGGTACATATCGAAATGGGTCACCGCAGAAGAACATGATTCCGGTAATCAGGTTTAGTGAAAAACCAATCATAGCGATTTTGATAAGTACATGAGTGGCTTGAATTGGCATTTCTTTGAAGAAGCCAATTAGGCGCAAATCTGTGATGGCGATGGCGCCGAACAGAATGGTCATTCCAAAAAAGTGAACGGTTTCAGCTATTGGCCAACTCCAGGCCCAGCCGAACATGATATCGGCGACCCATGAGCCTTGAAGAGATATAAGTATTGAATCCATTACAGGGTCCCTTTATAGATATGCGATGAAGCGACCGCCGATCATCCCGATCGACCATGCAACGAGAGAGATAATCGCGAAAGCTTTAAGCTTTGACGACGCGTCGTCTAGTGTATCCCAGCTATTGCCAGCTAATTTGAATTCTCTTTGAACCAGAATCATTGTTACTACACCAACCACAATGCCAGCGATTTTCAGCAGGAAGGGCACATTAGTAACGTACCAGCTAGCTTGCAGAGTAAATAGCGAAAGTCCTGAAATCGTGTTGATGGCAAAGCCGAACCAGGCAAAAGCAAATATTTTGCTCATGGACCCGATGGATACGCCTTTCATAACGCCCAGAAAACGAAGATTCATCATAAAGACGAGCCCCAAAACAATTGCTAAACCAACTGAATGGGTCGTTAGCATGATTGGGTAGCCCCAAATCGAACCACCGACCCAATCGGCTAAAGCAGTCGATTCAAGCCAATATAAAAGACCCATATGTATTCCTCAAATAAATTAGATAGTTCATCTGCCATATAGATATATGGAAGCAGATAATGTCGCGAGATGGTGCCAAATCCAAGCTTTACAAGCAATGAAATGCAAGGATTTCAGATTTATTTTACCTGATATGGACCAAGTCAGAACGGGGAGCATTAAACCCTAAGAAGCGAGCCTTGTGGGTTAAGATAGGTTAACTTTTAAAAATCTAATCTTCACTCTGTGCAGATATTAAAATCTACCGGAAAAATTAGTATTCAAGTCTAATTTTGACGGCTCAAATTCAGCTGACTTTTCCCTGATTGGCGACTTCTGCCATGAGCTTCTCGAGCCGCTCAGGTTCACACAGGTATTTTTTGCTGATAGGCCTGAGGTTGTCGTCCAGTTCGTAAGCTATGGGCAGACCGGTAGGAATATTGAGTTTAAGAACCGCTTCGTCGCTCATATCATCCAGATATTTAATAAGAGCCCGCAGACTGTTTCCGTGAGCCGCAACTAAAATACTTTTACCGCTGCGTAAATCCGGAACCATTTGGTCATGCCAATAGGGCAATACTCGTTCGACCGTATCTTTAAGGCATTCCGAGCGTGGAATTGCTAACGGATCTAGCTCTGGATAACGCTCTAGGTATTCTAAGTGGCGCTCATCATTCTCTTCCAGTGCAGGGGGCGGCACGTCGTAGCTGCGACGCCATATCAACACCTGCTCTTCACCGTGTTCTGCGGCAGTTTCCGATTTATTCAAACCCTGTAAAGCGCCGTAATGGCGTTCGTTCAGCCGCCAGCTTCGGTGTACTGGTATCTGTACCAGATTCATTTCATCCAATACAGACCAGAGTGTGCGAATGGCGCGTTTTAAAACCGATGTGTGACAGACATCAAACTTGTAACCTTCACGTAATAACCTTTGACCCGCTTCAGCGGCTTCAGCGCGACCTTTATCCGTCAGATCTATGTCATACCAACCGGTAAATCGGTTATCTAAGTTCCATTGGCTTTGGCCATGACGAATAAGTACAAGTTGAGGCACTGGATAATCCTGATCGGTGGGATAGGTCAGGTATTTTACAGGGGAGAGTTAAATCATGCGAGGCGACTTTTCAGTTCGTTCTTGCGATCTAAGTTCAAGGCAACGTGAGAACATTAGCTTTCTAATACATCTCAGATGGGGTTTTTGGAATTAAAGCTTATCTAACAAATTTATTTTCTATCTGCCCATTTCCGCTGCCACTGAGCCGTACTTTTGTTACGTCAAAAGTACCCAAAAGCATTTGCTCCGATTCGAGCTCGCGCGTTGCGGGTTCCTTGTGACCGTAATGGACGGCGGGAATGCAGAAAATGCAGGAATATTTTTCTGCCGGTGCTCGTTTTTATCCTAAGCTCGGCAACTCGGTGCCCTGCGGCCCAATCAAACATTGACCAGGGCCGTTCTTGGTGCTGGGACTTCCGCCAGCCTAAAGGCTGCCTAAATTTTCTCTTGCAAATTAGTCCTCGCTCTTAACGGATAAAGACTGTGCTTCTTGACGCCTCCAAGTCGCGATCTAATCGCTTCGCTTTAAAAACAAAAAAGGTCGTTAAATCGCAGTGCGGTTTTTCAGGCCCCGTTTGAGCGTGCTGAGTGGTGAGGTATTTATTGGGGTTGAGCGCACAGGGAAGTGTGCGAACTTTATAAATAACTCGGACCGAGGGTAGCCGCAGGGCAGGCGATCCAGGGTGCCCTTTCTTTTGGGCACGCAGAGAAAAGAAAGCCCCCGTGGCAGCGGAAATGCTTAGTTATATATGAATATTCAACTCATATAAGCCCAAATGTAAGGACCACGAGTATGGGCCGAATGCCCAATAATTATTGAACCGCTATAGTCTTACGTCCTTGCAGGAGATCTAACAAATCACCAAATATATTCGCCGTTTCGTTAAGCAGAGCTTCCGAAAGGTCTGGGTCATTACTTTCCTCTTCTTCAGCGGCATCAGGCTCTTCAATTTCTATACTCTCTAAATCTACCGAAGCCAGCTGTTCAGCTTCTGCAGAAGGGGTTGTGGTTTCCTCGGCGACAGCTTCGGCATCATCTGACTCTGACTCTTCCAAAGGAATGCCCTTGGCTACTTTCCATGCGTTTAGCAGGTCTTCGTCACGAGCTTCCCAGTAGTCTCTGTCGGTTTCCCTCTCTTGTAAATTGAGCGAAATAGTTTCTCTGGAGCGACGTACATCACTGGCCTGAAGCACGCCCGTCAGATAGATCAAATCCGGATCAGTCTCTAGGCGTTGTTCGTGCAATGCCACTAGATCTGGATAGTAAGGCGAGTAATCTTCGTAGGTTCGGTGAGGAATACCGCCAATTTCGTCCCAAATTAAAGGGTTGTCGTATGAGCTTTCGCCAATGCCTTCTTCATCGTAAAAACTGGGTAAAAAGATATCTGGTACCACGCCTTTATGCTGTGTGCTTTCGCCAGTTATACGGTAGAACTTAGATTCAGTGAGTTTAATTTGTCCTTCTGGCAAATCCTGAACCGTTTGAACTGTGCCTTTACCAAAACTGCGCGAACCGATAATAATTCCGCGGTTGTAGTCTTGTATGGCACCGGCAAAAATTTCTGAAGCTGACGCGCTTAGCCGATCGATCAAGACCATTAGTGGCCCGGTGTATTCCTGGCGGCTACGCGCTCTTTGATCGCGAAATACGTTGTTGGCGGAATCGCGGATTTGCACAACCGGGCCCGGATCAACAAACAGATCCGTTAGGGTGGCGGATTCAAGCAGAGAACCGCCGCCGTTATTGCGCAAATCTATAATTACTGCATCAACTTCTTGTTCCTGGAAATCGCGCAAAATCTTTCGCGTATCGTTAGTGGTGCTGCGGTAATCAGGATCCCGATTACGTAATGCCTCGAAATCTAGATAGAAAGAAGGGATATCGATAACCCCGATACTGTAGCTTTCAACTGCCGTATTAACTTCAATAATTTCGCCTTTAGCGGCGTTTTCTTCGAGCTTAACCTCGTCGCGCACTATGGTAATTATGGTGCGCTCTTCGCCTAATTCGTCAGCGTCTGCTGGAATAACCTTTAAGCGAATAGTCGATCCTTTTTCACCTCGAATCCTGTCCACAACTTCATCCAAACGCCAGCCAACAACATCAATAAAATCACATTCCAGGCCTTCGCCTATTTCAACAATTCGGTCCGCCGCAGCAAGTTCGCCATTAAGGTCGGCCGGACCGCCCGGAACAACACTTACTACTTCAGTAAATTCTTCCTGCGTAGACAAGACTGCCCCAATGCCTTGCAGCGACAGAGACATATTAATATTGAAGTTCTCTGATTCTCGGGGAGAGAAATAGTCGGTATGGGGGTCGTAAAGGCGGGTAAGCGCGTTGAAATAGTATTCAGCAACATTACGAGCGTTTTGTTGGCGCAGGTTATTTTGCTGTGTGTGGTATCGGCGAATAAGCGCTTCGCGGGCCTCAGAATCTTCTTGGTCGCTCAATTCCAAATTAAGCATTCCCAAGGTCAACGTTTGCAACCATAGCTGATCTGCTGCTGCTGCATCTGCTGGCCAATCAATTTCGTCCCGGTCGATAGGCAATCTTGCGTCGGTACTGTAATCAAATACAAATTCAGGATCTTCCAGTCGAGATAACGTGATTTCAACCTGAGTTAGAGTGCGGTCACGAAAACGGTCGTATATCTCTTTGGCCGCCGACATATCGCCTTCTTCGGCTAGATCATCAAGCTGATCTGAATACTTTTGTCGGAATTCCCGAATATCTGACTGCAATAAATAGGCATGAGCGGGATCCAGATTTTCCAGATACTTTTCAAGCCAGAGAGCTGAAAGTGCATCATCAATTTCTATTTCTGCAAATGCCTGATTCGAAAGCGCATCTAGTATGGCTCTCTGCGTGACGCCCTGAGCTCGATCGAATTCAATAGGCTGAATATCGGATACCGCGTTAACAATAGGAATAGGGCAATCTTCAGCTGCATAAAGGGCAACAGGGAAGGTTGAAAAAATCAGTAAGAGAGGGCCAGTTATTAGGCTACGCGCGCTATATTTAGGAAACATTAAAACTCACTAGTTAGTAGTAATAAATCGTCAGACACAATGTAGCCAAGAGAGTTCGGTAGTGCAAATAACGATTTGTTAAGGATCGTATTTATTTGCACTTTGGAGCGCACAGGGAAGTGCGCGAAAGTACGATCCGAGCACGACCCGAATCAATGGCTCGGCGCGAAGGCAGTCGTCAGGTCAAGCGATCGGGGTGCCCTTTCTTTTGGTTCTTTTTTTTG
>TARA_B110000483_G_scaffold26049_1_pt1 | contig 70552 bp, 63 predicted proteins | sample TARA_B110000483 | Tara Oceans TARA_B110000483 (sample SAMEA4398176) | marine metagenome | biome: Polar Biome; feature: [SRF] surface water layer (ENVO:00010504); material: water (ENVO:00002006), including particulate matter (ENVO:01000060) such as... | depth 5 m
TTTTTATTATATTCACGTCATGAATATGATTGAACTAAGAGAAGAGCTTGCAGAAAAGATCAAAAAGATTGATCCCATTGAGAAAAAGCTCAAGTTTATAATGGATGGTGAATACATGCTTATTGATGGAGCTGATGGCGAAAACACAATGAGTGATAAGAATGAAGAAGCCGACTGCACCATAACTATGAGCTTGGATACTTACCTTAAACTTCAGCAGAAGAAAATCAAGCCATTAATTGCTACCTTAACTGGCAAACTGAAGGTCAAGGGAGATTTGAATTTAGCTAGAAAGCTTAAACAATTAATGTAACATTTTGGGAAATCAGAAACAAGAAATTTTTATTCAAAGGACTTCCATGCTTAATGGCATCAACTTCGTGGGAAAGTTCTTTAAAAAGATAGGATTAGATCCATTCAAGCTAGATGCAGATGCAATCATAGCAAAGGCAATAAAGAAAGCAAAGTATACAGGTGAAATACCTGAAAACGTTTTGGAAGGCATTCATTTATTAGTCGACTCAGTTAACGCTGAAAGCGATATCAATTCATTTGGAGCACTAGCCATTAAGAGTTTATTGAATAGAACTTTATATCAACGGCTAAAAATAGAAGAAGCTTACCATAAGAATCCGAAGCTATCACAAACACCAATAAAGGAACCCGTTTTCATTATAGGAATGCCTCGAACAGGTACAACCATTTTACATGCTTTGTTAAATGAAGATGAGAATACGCGTTCCCCATTGGCCTGGGAGTGTCTCTTACCGTATCCGGTATCTACGCTTCAAAACCATACAAATAATCCTCAAAAACAGACTGTAGAAAAGGAATTTGGACAATTATTTAAACTAGTGCCAGACTTTCAAAAAAAGCATCATATGGAGGTAGATTCACCTCAAGAATGTATAGGAGTCAATTTTTTAGATTTCAATAGCTTTCAAACATCCGCGCAAGTATACATACCAAGTTATATGGATTGGTTTTTGAATAAAGCCGATAAGCTAGGCACTATGCGATGGCATAAACGTTTTCTCCAATATCTGGAGTCAGGTGGATTAAATCCGAAAAGATGGTTATTAAAGTCCCCTGTGCATCTTATACGCTTGGAAGAGATTTTTGCGGTTTATCCAGATGCTAAAATTATCATGACCCACAGACATCCGGGCAAAGTTGTGGCTTCAGCGGCTAGTTTAATTTCTTCCGTGCGATCCTTATATAGTGACAAGGAAGAACCAATAAGAACAGGAGCTGAACAAGCAGCATTTTGGAGTGAGGCATTTAATCGTTTTTTAGAGCAGCGAAAGAAACTTGACAAAGAAGAGCAAATTATTGATTTAAAATTTGACGACTTTATTGGCAACCAAATGTCTGTTGTAGAAGAGGTTTACAAAAAATTCAACTGGGATTTAAGTGACTTAAGCCGAGAAAATATGAATAATTTCCTAACAGAAAATCCTCCAGGAAAGCATGGAGTTCATCATTATACCCTCGCTCAATTCGGTTTAGATGATGACCAAATTAATCAATATTTCAAAAATTACATTCAGTTTTTAAATAAAGTATAAATATGTCAGCCTTAAGCAAAGAAGCATTAAATCAATTTTTAGAGGTAATTAAAAATGCCGATAACACCTTTTTAGATCCAGATAAAAATCTTGATCAACAAGGTCATGTTGATGGTTATAATCACCTATTCCATTTATTAAGAACCTGCATAGATTTTTATTTGTTCAACGATCCATTACGCCCTAGTTTTATGTTACTTTCTACCGAAAATCATAAAATCTTAGGAGATAACGTCGATGCAGTTTACTATTTCACTCAGTTAAGGGCCGATCAAGAATACATTATAAAGGGTAAACGCTTTGATAGTTGCTATTTAGCTTTTGCTACATACGGCGGCGAAGCTGATGGGAGTATAGTAGAACGGCAGGCAAACAATATTAATCATACGCTAATCGATTTTGAAGCTGATGGAAGTTTTGAAATTAAACTAACACAAAACCCCAAACTTAAAAATGAGTTTAAACTGCATGAAGATGTAGTCAATCTTTTTACTAGAGAATATTTTTTCGATCGCTTTAATAGTCAAGAAAGTGAACTCTCCATAATAAATGTAACGCCCCAAAGTGAATCGAAACCGTTAAATGATGAACAGTTAGCGAATAGAATTCAAGTGATGACAACTTTCTTTGAGCAGTCGACTTGGATTGCACCATTGCCGGTTGATTTTCCTATAAATAATTTTTTACCGCCATTTAATTTTGAGGCCGATCAAGGTAGTTTTGGAACCGTAGATAATATCTATTGTTTTGGTAAGTTTAAATTAAAAGATAATGAATACTTAAAAATTACTTTTTCCTCTCCTAAGTGCTGCTATTGGGGCATTCAAACGTGGAATTATTTGATGCAATCGATGGATTTCAAAAATTATAAAGTGGGTATTAATAAAGAAAGCGCAATAACTAACGAGGATGGCACTTACACCCTTTACTTAAGTCATAAGCAAATGGATGTAGACAATTGGATTAGCACCGCGGCATATAAAGAGGGTATAATATTTTGCAGGTGGCTGCTTGCTGAAGAATTGCCCGAACAGCCAAGCTGTGAAGTATTGAAGTTTAGTTAACTCTAAAGATAAGAATCAAAGAGATTTACATAACTGGCTCAATCAATAAAAAAATACTCGATACATCTCTTGCTGTGAGCCCTTTTAAACATGTCTTTCAGCGTGGTAAGAACTTCTTACCAATGGCCCGCTTTCTACAAATGCAAAACCTTTACTTAACCCAATTGTTTCGTATTTCTTAAATACATCTGGATGAATATATGCTTGAACTGCTAAATGATTCTTCGACGGTTGCAAATATTGCCCGATAGTTAAGACATCGACTTTGGCATTCCGTAAATCGTCCATAGCCTCAATAACTTCCTTGTCTGTTTCACCTAACCCGAGCATAATTCCACTTTTCGTGCGATTTACACCACCTTCTTTTAAGCGCAACAAAACTTCCATACTACGCTCGTATTTGGCTTGCATTCTCACTTCTTTTGTAAGACGTTTTACGGTCTCAATATTATGAGAAACTACTTCTGGGTCAGCATCGATAATATATTGAAGATTTTCCCATTTTCCCTGAAAATCGGGTATTAAGGTCTCCATTGTAACTCCTGGACAATGTTTACGAATCATCCGAATTGTGGCCGCCCAAACTTTTGCTCCACCATCTTTTAAGTCATCCCGATCTACACTCGTAATTACAGCATGTTTCAAGCCCATCAATTTAACAGATTCTGCTACACGAAAAGGTTCCATGACATCTACTGCTTCGGGTTTCCCTGTTTCTACATTACAGAACTGACAAGATCTTGTACAAACATTACCCAAAATCATTAAAGTGGCAGTGCCTTCGCCCCAGCACTCTCCTTGATTCGGACAATTACCACTTTGGCATATAGTATGCAAATCATGTTTTGCAACGTTCTTCAAGACATCCGAAGATTGTCTTCCTGAAGGAAGTTTCACCTTCAACCATTCTGGCTTCCTAATTCGTTCTGCTTTCTTTGTGATACTCATTATTATTGCAAATATAAGATTCTTCTTAATGCTAAACTACAAATGTCCCTTGGAGGTTCATCATTGATTAAATTCTTGCAACCATTGCATTTGTTCTTCCGTATCTGGAATCTTACATTCTCGATGCTTGGAAACATGTTGCATTGCTTCTTGTGTGCCCATACCAAGTGCGCAGAGTAAAGATACAGCGAGAATTCCTGTACGTCCAATACCTGCCATACAGTGTATACCTATTGACCTTCCAGCAATTACTTCATCTCTCAAGCACCGGATGAGTTTTTTAAAATTATCCGAGGATACTGGTGTATTAAAATCTTGAATCGGAAACTTTACTAACTGGATATTTAATGCTTCGTATGTTTTTCTTTGATTTTTCAAAGCGTGAACCTTATTTTCTGTCTCGCTTAATAAGTTAATCACGATGTTCACACCTAGCGTATTCAAGTGCTTGACAGCAAAGTCATTAACCCGATTAGTTAAAGGACCAGGGAAGGCATAGATTTGCCCTTCTTGTCTGGTTGGTATATGATAAATTTTGAAGTCCATCGGCTTGATCTTACTTGAATAAAGTTTTACTGGTTTAATTTAACTTTAAACGGGCAAATCAGTATTTTTGCACAAAATACAACGCAAATGCCAACAGTTCAATTAATAATGCCAAAATTAGGCGAAAGTATCATAGAAGCAACAATCCTTTCATGGAATAAGCAGGTAGGGGATATGGTTGAAATGGATGAAGCCGTTTTGGAAATTGCGACGGACAAAGTCGATAGTGAAGTACCGAGTGAAGTTGCCGGTAAAATTACTAAGCTCTTATTCAATGAAGGAGATGTTGTTCCCGTTGGCACGGCAGTTGCAATAATTGAAACTGAAAGTATTGATAATACAAGTGAAACTCCAATAGTATCTGAGCCAGTTGAAACTGCTGCTCAAGCCGTTGAGGAGACAGTGCAAGTTGCTCAAGCGCAGATAAATAGTGCGCCTTTAGGTGCTAGTGCAGGCAGTCGTTTTTACTCACCTTTGGTGATGAGTATGGCTAAAGAGGAAGATATTTCTATGCAAGAATTAGAGCGCATACCTGGGTCAGGTAAAGATGGGCGGGTAACTAAACAAGATATGCAAAGCTTCATACAAAATAGAGGAGTATCCATTGAAACAGCGCCAAGTCAAGCGCAAGGCATTACAACACCCCCTGTGAAAGTTGAAGAAAAAACTGCGGGTAAGACTCATACAGGAAATATAGAGATTGTTGCAATGGATAGAATGCGTAAAATGATAGCCAAGCATATGGTAAACTCTGTTCAAACTTCTCCGCACGTTACTACTTTTGTTGAAGCAGATGTGACCAATATTGTAAATTGGAGGAATAAGGTAAAAAATGATTTTCAAGAAAGGGAAGGAGAGAAAATAACCTTTACACCCATATTCATTGAAGCCGTTGCTCAAGCATTAAAGGAATTTCCTTATGTAAACTGTTCATTGGATGGAGAGAATATTATTTTAAAGAAAGATATTAATATTGGAATGGCAGCTGCCTTGCCAAGTGGCAATTTGATTGTTCCAGTAATAAAAAATTGCGACCAACTCAACTTGGTTGGAATTACTAAAAAAGTAAATGATTTAGCTCATCGTGCTAGAGTAAATAAATTAAAACCAGATGAAACTACTGGTGGAACATATACCTTGACCAATGTGGGCTCTTTTGGAAATGTAATGGGCACACCGATAATTAACCAGCCACAAGTTGGTATTCTGGCTGTTGGATCTATTCAAAAGAAGCCAGTAGTATTGGAAACAGAAAATGGTGACGTTATTGCTATTAGGCATATGATGTTCTTATCACATTCCTATGACCACAGAATTGTAGATGGTGCCATGGGAGGACGTTTTGTAAAGCGAGTTGCTGATTTACTGGAATCATTTGATGTAAACAGAGCAATTTAAAAAGCGCATGAGTAAAAACAGAGAAATATTACCTATTAAGAAAAAAGCGCTTACGATCAACCTTGATGCAGCCATATATGGTACTTTAGCTGAAATCGGTGCTGGTCAAGAAGTGGCTCGCAATTTTTTTAGAGTTGGTGCAGCTTCCGGAACAATCGCTAAATCGATGTCTGCATACGACATGGAATTTAGTGATAATATTTATGGAGAAGAGGAGGATGGTAGATATGTTAGTGAGAGCCGTTTAATGAAAATGCTCGACCACGAATACAGTCTACTCACAGAGCGCTTGGTAGGAGAGAAGTCCGAGAATTCCAAATTTTTTGCTTTTGCCAATACGGTTACAACCTTAAATTATGAAAGAACAAATCAACCACATGGTTGGGTTGGACTACGATTTCAGACAGAACCAAACGGTGCCCCAAACGATATTATCTTTCATATAAGAGTGCATGACAATAATGCTATTCTGCAGCAACGTGTTTTAGGTGAAATTGGTGTCAACTTAATTTATGGCGCCTACTACCACCAAGATGATGCAGAAACATTGGTAAAGTCCTTGCAAGACAATCTGAGCACCAACCATTTAGAGGTGGATATGATTCGCATTTCAGGGCCTAGTTTTAGTGATGTAGATAATCGATTACTGGGAATGCTTTTAGTGAAAATGGGATTTACTAATGCTACTATATTTGGTCCGAATAGAATGATGTATCAAGCTAAGGATTTCTTGTATAAAAAGAATATAATGGTCATGCGAGGAAGATTTAGACCGATGACCTTAGTCAACGAAGATATGCTTGAAAATGGTAAAAAAAGTTTTGTTCAAGATGGCGTGGATGAAAATGATTTTACAGTATTGAGTGAAATGACTTTGAGCAACCTTTACAAGGGTGCAGAAGATCAAAGTAGAAAGGATTTCCTCGATAGAGCGGAAATACTATGCTCTCTTGGTCATAATGTTATGGTATCCAATTTCCATGAACATCACAAACTCGTAGAATACTTATCGGAATGTAAAACCAAAAAAATCGGAATAGTCATCGGAGTTTTAAATCTTTTAAAAATATATGGTTTAAGTAACAATGAAGACCACTCCAAGAAGGTCTTAAATTCTTTTGGTCAACTATTCGCACATGATGTTACTATGTATGCATATCCTTATCAACGGTATAAAAATGGAGAGATTATAAGTGCTAAGAACTTGAAAACATATCCGGAAATTGAACATTTACACCAACACTTTCTATCCAATGGATACATAAAGGATATATGTGAATTTGACGAAGATAAATTGCAAATATTCTCAGATGAAATTATCCAGCAGATTAAAGCTGGCCAAGATGATTGGGTAGATAAAGTACCTGAAAAGGTAGCATTTTTAATTAAGAAGAATTGTTTGTTTGACTATCCGTGTGAATGGGTTCCACCATCGAAGGATTTTAGTTTGGATTAAATTAATTCAGTTAGCATGTAGTCACAAAATGACAATAATTTCATTATTCTATTTAGGTAGTCATGTTCCATAAAGTTTTAACCAATGAATATAAACCATCAACATTTTGCAGGATAGAAACCTAGCTTACCATAAAAGGATACAATAACAATTAAATAGCCTTACAAGGCTTTTAGCTGCTCAAAAGTTACACTATATGCCTACTTACAAAATATTTTGTACTTTTGTACGATAATGAACAAGTTTTCAAGTCTTAAAAGAATCGGGAATGTATCCTTAATATTCTTGCTTTCATACTTTTCCGTTCATATTTTATACCTGCTATTTACATTTATATTTGCTTACTTAATAGACTTACCTGATATTAAGTTTCATTTTGCCTATATCGATTATAATGTAGAAGCTTATGCTGATTGGACTAGATTAAGAATTGTGCTTCTATATGGATTACCAAATTTCATGATGCTGGTAAGTGCAATTGTTTTGTGGGTAATAATGAAAAAGTTTTCATTTAAGTATAAAGCAAAGATTAAACTCTACCTATTGTGGTCTATAATCACATGCTTGGTTTTCGTAATAGGTAATTTTATTACAGCTCCATTTAATGCCTACGGAATTGCTGTTGTGGCTTCTTGGTATTACATTAAGAAGGAAGTCTTATTCATTGTCTCTACCTTGTTTTGGATTGCGATACCCGCTATTGCATGGTATTACTCTAAAACTTTTATGCGTTCGGCATACTCAAGAAATTTTATAAGGACAAAATGGACTAGAGTAGAGTTTATTGGTGAAACATTTTTATTGCCATTTGTGCTTGTTTCATTCTTAATGGCTTTCATTTTAGTAATATATCCTGGATATACGGTAAAATATTATTTTGCCATTGATTTTATACGAGCATTTTTGCTTTTAGCCATTCTAATATTTATAATGATTTTCAACTTCAACAAAAGATATATAGACATATCAAGAAATAAAGAACTTGAGCGAATCGATTACACCTTACTTTTTGTGTCCTTATCGAGTTTACTTGTTATTTATATCAGCTTATTTATTGTTTAAGTATCCAATTAACCTTAGCATTTAAGCCAGCGATACTTCCCCCTTGCTCTGCGATGCAAGACAAGTGTTTTGCATAGAATATCTTTTGACCATACCCCATAGATATATGAAACAAAAAAACACTTACCACTCTTATCAATACCATATTTGAAAATGTTGTTTTTCCTTATTTGCTTGTTTAAAAAAGACGATACCCAATCTAAAAATATCTATACTCAATTTCACTTTTTTATGCTGGTAAATTTCATGCCAAGAATCCGTCATACTTTCGCTCCAATAGATGTCATCAAAAACTAGAATAGTTGATTCTTCTATAAAAGGAAGGCAGCTAGTAAAATTCCGCATAACAGCTTCTTTATTATGGTCTCCATCAATAAAAATTAAGGTATTTGCCAAGCCCGCTTTACATAAATCACTTAAAATAGCGTCAAACCTAGCATGGACAAAGTGAATAGATTTACTATTCCCTATCTCTTGATATGCTTGACGGGTAACATCCAGCACTTGCTTATTGGCTTCGATTGTCGTAACATCAACAGCCGCATGAGATGATAGATAGGAGGTACTTATGCCTAGTGATGTACCCAGCTCAATAACACTATGAATATTATTTTCTCTAATCAAACCATGTAAAACCTTGCCATATTTTGGAGGTAGACCGACTTTATTAGAAAAACTACTTGCTGATACCTTTTTTTTTCCAAGGCTTTGCGAGCCTTCTCCAGCATTTCCTTCCGTACTTACTTGAATTTTATTTTGCTGATAATATCGATTTAATATATCTCGTAATCGCTTGTATTCCGACCCTTTATCTTCAAGAATTTGAGTAATAAAAGCAAAAACAAATGGAGAGTGTGTTTTGAATTTACCCTTGGAGAGCAAAGCATATTTTAAATAGTGCTTTAGAGAATGTATTTTTGCGGATAAGTTCAAATTAAATTATTCTAGCCTAAAGTTAAGTGTATGAGACCAAGACTACTATTTTTTATGCTATTATTTCATTTTTAAACTACGATTGGTTAAAAATAGCACTCCACCTTGGCGCCATGGCCTATTTCTAAAGCTCTAGAATTCTTAACTACAATAATTTTGGGAACCTACATAGTTTGAAAGAACCTTTTTCCCAAAAATCTGACAGTGGACTTTAAAATTGATGTTGATATTGGATAGTGAAGTTTCTAGGGGCCTCCAAAATCCCAGGACGCGTGGTATACTCATTATTAAAAAGATTCTTGACTACAAATGTGACATTCGATTTTTCAGAAACAATAAATCGAAGTCTACCATCAAAAACCCACTCTCCATTAGGATTCCTTTCTCTATAATCTCGCACGCCAAGTATTGCATTAGTTGTTAGCGGGATATTAATCATGTAGCTGGTAAAATTACTTGAGAAACCAAAGGCAAATTTCCAAATTGTAGCCTCTATATCAGCCTTAAAACTATGTTTATTTCGATAACTAATATACTGATAGGTATCTGGAAACAAGTCTCTTCTCGTTGAGTCTGGATTTAACAAAACCGGCTGCATGTAAGTATATCCAGTGAGAAATGTAAATGGGTAGCCAAATAATTTACCTTGCCCCAAGGCAGAGACTTCTACTCCGGAAATTTGGGCGTCATCTTGGTTTTGCGCTTGAACTGCACCTGGAATAAGAGTAAAATCAATCAAATCAACATATTTGGTCACAAAGCCTGCTAAATCAAAAAAGCCTTGCCAAGATCCAACTTTAACGCCTTGCTTAATACCTATTTCAGCACTCCAACCATTTTCTGGTAGAAGATTTGGATTAGCCACTACTTGTAACGTTCTTCTGAGATCTATAAAATATTCATTGATAGTTGGCACTCTGAATCCTTGCCCCCAACTTGCACGCAGATAGGTTCCTTTGGTGGGCTCATAATTCATTCCGAAACGCAGTAAAGGCTTTACGGGTGAAGTGAAGTATCCCTCTTTTTTAAACAAAGACAGCAACAACATCTTATTTTGGGGAATTACGCTATCGACCTTATTATACTCAACCCGAATCCCTCCAGTAAAATTTAGTTTTCCAAAAAACTTCTTATCCAGTTGCGCAAAAACCGCAGCGTTAGTTGCATCATAAGGCTTGTTTCCAAAATTCTTTCCATTTGCTAAAGTATATGAACCTTGAATACCCGTTATCAAGTTCATCCCTTTCTCAAGCATTTGGTGCTCAAATGTATACTCCCCATATACATGATTAGTTTGATTGCTTTCTAAGGTGAAGTTGGTGCTCTGGTTATTGTAATACTTTATATTTACACTATGCTTGTTTTCTTTCCTATCGAAATAAGTTATGAATGGGGTGATACTGATTCTGCGTAAAACGTAATCCGTTCGAACATCTTTATTAAACGCTGATGAAGGATCTGATGGAAGTAAAACATCCCTATCCGTTCCACTCCACATGAAAAATTGACCACCTTCTTCGTAGGCAAAATTCCATGCGGTTCCAATGGTCAGTCCTTTGAATTTATTTGAGATATGGCGAAGCTTCCCATTTATTCTAAAACGATCGTATTCATTATCCTTTCTGAAGCTTTGGTCATGTCGGTAATAAGAACCAAAAACTACATCTATTTTTTCAAAGGACTGGCGATATTCATAAGTTTGATTCATAAAAACAGGTAAATGATTTTCATCATCCCACCACCAATTAGGATCTTGGCTTCTTGAGTCCTTTTCATTCTTAGACTTAATCAAGTTTGAGGTGAATTTCTGATATATACCTACAGCAGTAGTTAAACGATGATAAGGCTCTCCTTTTTTTGGCCAAGCCGTTCTAAAGTTGATAATTCCATTGAGTGCTGAGGAGCCATATAATGATGATGAAGCACCTTTAAGCACTTCCACCTGTTTTAAATTTTCTAAAGGCATAGTCTCAAAATATATAGCTCCATTCTCTGGACTTAACTGAGGAACCCCATCTATCAAAAATAGTGTCCTTGAGGAAGATCCTGCAGCAAAGCTACTACCACCACGAATACTTGGACTTTCACCTAAGTTTTGATACCCTGGCACCTTATTGAGCGCTTCCTGAGCTTGAGCGACATTATTCTCAATGATACTCGTTGGAACGATTTCCATACTTACGGTTTCTTCACCAAAATTTTTCTCATATTTTCCACCTGAAACAGTAACTAATTTGAGCTCAACATCATTGGAAGTCATAAACACATTAACTGTTTTTACATCTCCTGCTTTGAGATTAAGCTCTTTTAACTGATCCTCTTTACCAATAAAAGAATAGGTCACAAGATACTTGCCCGGAAGTAAAATTAACGCGTAGTTACCTTCGAAATCTGTCTGAGTAGCCCAGGATTTACTTACATCAACAACAACGTTAACTCCCATTAAATCGTCTTTGTTTTCGTCAACTATCTTACCTATGAGCTTTGCTTCTTGTGCATTTAAGAAGCTAAAGTGGGAAAGGATAAGAGAAATAATTAATATAGTTTTCTTCATAAGGACATTTTAAAATAAAAGGGCTAAACTGTTTAGGCTTAGCCCTCAAATTTAATGTATATAAATTTATTGAAGTCTCAATTTAGAGATCTGAACCTATTCAACACCCTTTACTTTCTTATCTCTATTTTTCCCAGTAAACTTATAAGAAAATCTTGCATTAAAATTTAATGGCTGCCCGAGGTATCCTGGTCGATCAGCATAAGTAAGGTTTAACAAATTATTTCCAATGATTCCCAAAGAAGCATTATCTGAAAAGTTATAAAATATACGAGCGCTAAGGAGGGTAGTGCCCCTGCCTTCATAACGTTCTCTAAAATCTTTTAACTCCTGAAAAGCAGGATAAAGTCCGGGGTTAAGAGTAGGAGACGTAAATAAGTCACTTACAAAAGCATAATCAATATTTTCCATAAACGAACGATATTGAATACTCACTCCAAAATCTATACTTTTGACACTAGACTGCATATCTAGAGTAAAAACATGCGGATTTCTATACTTTAAGATATTTTGTTCACCTGATGAAGTAGCTGCATACGTGATATCTCCTGGAGTTTCTGATGGTATATCTGTTAAAACATCACCATTAACATCATATAAAGTCAAGGGATCTTCCCAGTTTAAGGAACGACTTCGGGTATACGTATATCCCGAAAGAATTGTTAAAGGCATTCGACCTATTTTTCCTGTTCCGGCAATTGTTATTTCACCGCCCATAATAAGTGTTTCTCCAACGTTTTGAAAAGAGAAACCAAGGCCTGCCGCTTCAAGTGCAGATGGTGCCCCTGGCACAGGATCCCCAAAAGTACCAAAATTAACCTCAACCATATTGTTGTAGCGCATGGCAAAGAATGTTAAATCGGTATATCCTCTCCAATCTTTTCCCAAAGCAAAACCTTGTTTTACACCTACTTCAGCATACCATCCATTTTCTTCTTCCAACTTAGGATTAGGGAAAATACCAATACCTCCAAGATTAAGATTTACAAAAGACTCTGCAATACTAGGGAATCGATATCCTTCGCCCCAAGATGCTCTAATATAAGTATACTCTGCAGCTTGCAAATTTGCCCCAAATCTAAAAAGCGGTCTATTCAAAGTTCCAGTTTGCGTAATATTCTTTGTTATTGATTTCAACCTAAAGTACTCATAACGTATACCCATGGTTACATTTAATTTTTGGGCAAACAATTTTTTCTCTAACTGCATAAATGGAGCTAAATTATACCGCCTGTTTTTCCCCGATAGCGATTGTATATTAGGGTCTTCAGGATTAACCACATCAGCAAAACCAGTTAATCCAGCTACAATATTAAACTTGATTTTTTGAAAATATCGATTGTACTGAAACTCTCCGTAATAATTGACTGGAACTGATCCTTGTCCTGGTGTATTGTTTTGGTTTTTCGCGTTGAAATACCTAAACTTAAAATTATAGTTATTGTTCTTTTTATCGTAATAGGAGATAAAAGGGTCTATTATCACTCGTGTCGATTGATAAGATGAAGCTGTGCCATCTAAAGGAACTCGAGAAAGAGAATCTGCACCATTCCATAAGAAGAAGTTACTGCCCACACCTCTAGAAGCATTGACATTTACCCCCAAGCTTAAACCTTCAATTTTCTTTGGGCGGAATCTAAATTTCTGGCCAAATCGAACGTCACTAGAACCACCGTATTGCAAATGACTTGTATTTGATGAATATTGGCCGTGCCAAACAAAATCTGTTCTACCAAACTTTCGTTTATGCACAAAATTAAAACCCGCTTCAAATGGAATCTGATTTTGCTTGTACCACCAAGCTTCGTTCTTATTGCGGGGACTATGCGTCACCCCATTCCAAACATTAAATTTTGTTTCGGGATTCTTTTTAGCCCAACTTGTTCTAAAATTTATAACTCCGTTCAAAGCTCCGGAACCATATATACTTGAAGCTGCTCCTTTGATTACCTCCATAGTTTCAAGATTCTCCATAGGAATCAACGACCATTTCGCATCGCCACCTTCGGCAGACAGTAAGGGTAAACCATCATACAACACCTGAACTCTACTACCCGCACCATAACTCCAACCGGAGCCTCCACGAATACTTGCTTGCCCATCACCAGTGACCACAACCCCTGGCACTTTTGAAAGCCCATCCTCAGCTGAAGTAATATTATTCTGTTCTAAAAGATCACTTTTTAAGACCTCCATACTAACCGTTTCTTCGCTCAATTTTTTTTCATACTTCGAGCCAGAAACTACAACGGTGTTCATCATTTCTACTTTGTCAGAAAATGATACATTTTGAGTTTTAGTCTCTCCAGCCTTTATACTAATGGTCAGTGTTTGATCTTCCTTACCGATATATCTGTATAAGACATCATAGGTGCCCTCTGGAAGTTTAAGTGAATAATTGCCATCAAAATCAGTTACGGCAGCCCAACCTTTGGATATATTTATAATTATATTGGCTTGAATAGCTGCTTCACCATCAGCCTCAGTGACCGTGCCTCTAATCATACCATCTTGACCATAAGAGGCAAGGGCAATTAACGAAAGAAAGGTCAGGAAAGTAAATTTTTTCATATATTTTAAGTTGATTTGAATGTCTAAGATAATTTTTTTATTGAATATAAATCTTCAAATAGATCAAGTTTTCAACAGTTCTTTAAAACAAAAACAGCTCAAACGATTTGAATATCTCAAAATATAAAAAATGAGTATCTTTGATGAAACTAACTAAACCACCATATGAAAGCAAGTAATTTACTTTTCACATTTATTTCCTTACTATTTATTGTAAGTATTTCTGCGCAATGTCCTACCTGTGTGGTAGATGAAACCATACACACAAGCACAGGCCCTGAAGATTTGGGCTTAATTCCAGACAATGTAACTATTCAAGCTGGAGTGGATACAACCATTACTTTTCAATATTTAATGCCGGTTTCAATAGCGGTTCCAGGAATTGGTTCAGCTACAGTTACATCAGTTCAAATATTAAGTGTTAATGATTTACCCCCTGCGACTACAGGATTTTGCTGGACAAGTGATTTAGGACCTCCTCACACATACAATCCTCAAAGCTACCGATATGGGTGCGTAACTATGGATATTAACACATTAGCTCCAGCTGGATCTTACACGGTTAATGTTTCTGTTAATGGTTGTGGAAGTGTCGCAGGTATCAGTCAATGTCAAATTCAGAACTTGCCAATTACCGTCAATGTATTACCTCCTGCTGGGAACCCATTTTTCACATTGTCTGGAAATGTGGCTTGTGATTCCCTGACAGTAGATTTTGCTGAAACATTAATACCACCATTAGTTATTAACCCAACAACCTACGCTTGGGACTTTGGCGATGGAAATATAGCTGCTGGCCCAAGCGCCACGAATACATTTGTTGGTGTAGGAGAATATATTGTTTCACTCACTGAAACCATAGAAGAATATTATATCTCTGCTGCATCTTTAACTGCATCTAATAGTTCATGTTATTGCGGAGATGTTGAAGAAATTAATCTTCCATTTATTGGTTGCACTGCTGCACCAGAACCTTACTTAATTATAAATGCGGGAAATGGCGATATCACTCTAGGAAATCCAAGCTCTAATACTACAGTAAGCTGGTCGGGAGTTGACATTCCAATAGTTGGCACTGGAGTAGCTATACAAGCATGGGAAGAGGATAATGGACTTTTAGGATCACCAGATGATGCATTAGGATCGGCTATTCTGACCTTCAACACAGATCCTGGTATAGGGACTCAATCTTTTAGCACAAGTTGCGCAAATGGCTCAATAACATTAAGTAAACGTGTGAAAGCTACAAATACTTACACGGATACGGTAAGAATATTACCTCCCTCTCAAGTACCTGTAATTGCAAACAATGGAGCTAATCCAATTTGTATAGGAGATAGTGCGGTCTTAGAGGCGAGTATTTCAGGTTCGTACCAATGGTATTTAGATACAACAGTAATCAACGGAGCAACTAGCCAGACATATACAGCGACCCAAGCGGGTGAATATTATGTTGTAGTTATAGATTCAGGAACAATTTGTGCCACAAGCTCTGCAGCATATGCATTAGTGTCAGATAATGTAACTGCCTCTGTAATAACATTAGATGACTTAAGCGGAGCATTATTTGTTGACAATCCTAATGGATATGATTTACAATGGTTTGCAAACAGCTCGGGAGCAGCAGTTCCTATTCCTTCTGCTAATGCAGACACCTTATCTTCGTTCAATCCTGCCAATGCGCCGTTCACAGTTTTGTTTACATCAGTAAACGGATGCCAAGCACTCTCTGCGCCATTTGATATATGCATAGAAGGAACTTCTAGTGCAAATGGTACTACTATTAGTTTGGCTGCAGATGTAACACTTACACATGACAACTTCATATTAAAACCTGGTAATGATGTCGCATGGGCGATCTCATCTGAGGCTGACGGTCCTGTAACAGATATGGCGAGCTTACAAGCTGCAATTGCAGCTGGCTGGGTATTACCTTCTGATGATAGTTCAGGTGTTACACTAGATTGCGCCAATATACCTGCAGATTTAGCCAACGGCAATTATTATTTCACGCCAATTTCAGCTGCAGCGCTTGACGTTGATTCCATCATACACAATCCTACAGTTGATAGCGGATGCTTAACAGACGCTCAATTGTGTTTAGCTTTGAGCGCTACTCCAGGGGTATTATTGATTACTGATAGTTTAGTTTTTACCTTTCCTGACGGCACCACTGCAGGCTTAAGAGATATTTTACCTGCAGAGTTTCAAGCTCTTTTACCAGATACTATTAATGAAGGTTTAATTGCATTATTGCCATCAGTTGTTCCAGGTGGAGCCTTATGTTTTGCTTTAACGGATTTATATTCAGGTGATCCGAATGGAGCTTGGGAAATTTCTTCATTAAATATTGGTACAGGTTCCTTAACGATTGATATTGATGAGATAATTTCTACCGTATATGCAGATTCTTGTCCGCTAATCACTGCGGATCAAGTCGTTTCTATTCCTGCTCAAAATTTCACCATAGGGCCTAACTCTGAAGCTTCAATCACATTTACTCTGCCTCCTTTACCTGCAAATTTCCCTACGATTAATCCAGATTGCAATGTCTTTGGTTCATCCACTTTAGTTACCGTAGATTGTGAAACGGGAATAAGGGATTTTGTAGATTTAAGTTCACTGAACCTTTACCCTAACCCTAATAATGGATCTTTCACTATTGTGCTAGAAACGCTAGATAAGGTCAATTTAAACCTAGCGATTGTTGATGTAACAGGGAGAGTCATATTGAATAACAATTATCCAAATACATCGGGTCGTTTTCAAGAAACATTTGACCTATCTAATAATCTAAGTGCTGGTTTTTATTTACTAAATCTTGAAGTAAACGGCAATCAATATCAAAAACACTTTATTGTTAAATAGTTGCAGAACCAAGAATTTATTGTAGTTTTGTAATCTTAACAAATTATTTATTATTCTAAATCAATTATTAACCAAAAAAATTAAAACAATGAAAAAATTATTTTTAAGTTTATTCGTAGCAGGTGCCTTGACTTTCGGTTTACAATCCTGTGGTGAAGATGAAGTGAATCCTTGTGAGGGTGTTACTTGTGCAGCAGGTGAAGTATGTGACAATGGAGATTGTGTGCCTGACGGTACTGTCACGACGTGTGATGCGTGTGGAACATATGATGGTACAGCAGATGGAGCAATAGTAATTGCTTTAACTGGTACTGATACAACTTTTACAGGTGTAATGGTAACCGCTCAAGTAGATGAGAATGCTGGTGGAAATTATGATCTTGGTGTTGATATCTCTGCTTTATTAGCAGCTCCTGCAGGAACTTTAGTTCCAACAGTTGAAGGTACATTATCTGGTACTACTATGACAATTGCTAATGAAACATACAACTACCAAGGTATCGCTAATATTGTTTTGGACGGTGGTGTTGAGTTTAGTGCTGACTTTGCTTCACTTACTGGTGCATTAGCTTTAACAGGTGATGCTGTAGGAAGTGTAACATTCCAAGGTACCAAGCAATAAGAAAGATTACATATTCATTAGAAGCCCTGTATTGCATTTGCAATACAGGGCTTTTTATTTAATCAATAGGGCTAGTAATTTTAAAAATCAATACCTAAAAGTTGATTTAGGGTACAAGCCTACTTAACAGTCTTTCCTAAAAAAGGACTCTTTTCAATAAGCATATTTTTACTGCCAATTAATCTTATCCACTGAATATCTATAAATCGAGTAACTTATTACCGCAGCAAGCCAAGCAATCAACAAACCACCTAGAATATCGGTGGGGAAGTGAACACCGACATAGATTTGAGCAAAACAAATTATTCCGGCCCAAAAAAGAAGTATTGAAGAAAGTTTGCTGTAATTTTTTCGGATAATAAGAATTAAAAGAAAAGCAATAGCAAAATGATTAGCGGCATGCGAAGATGGAAAACTATAGGCTCCCGAGCACCTAGACACAACCAAGTTTACATTCTCCATAAAACCAGGGAGTAAACAAGGTCTCGTTCGCTCAAAAAATGGCTTCAATGCATGACTCGAGATGCCATCTGCTAACCCTACAGATAATACAACTGCCAAAACAATAAAAAGACTTTTCTTTCCGTAAGTTTTAAAGAGTAATACCGCAGTCAGAAAATAAAAAGGAATCCAGGTATTTTTATTCCTGATAAGAGGCATTATCCAATCAAAAAAAGAATTAGATAGATCTTGATTAATGAAGTTAAATAATTGATGATCTAATTGAATTAAATAATCCATCAAGCCTTCTTAAAAACCATAATTAAACGATTAGAATTTGTTTCATCAAAAGCATTCAAGGCATAATCTCCATATATTTCTAGCAAAGATAGATCTGTATTTTTTATTAAGGATTGGAAGTCACTAAGCCTCAGCGCTTGCACTTTTTCTTGGTAATGGTAGTCCTCATTCTTGTAGTTAAACCGGATATCCTTGACCAATACATTACTCTCTAGTTTTCTTTCAATTTCAAAAGAAACATTGCTCAATTTTTTAGTTTCTTCGCTTACAATATTTTGAACAGCCTTTGTTGCATTTAAAAAATCTATAACTAAAGTTCCTCCAAAATTGAGCGAGTTACTCATTACATCAATAACCTTCTTGTTATCTTCTAGAGTGTCGAAATATCCAAAACTGGTAAAAAAATTAAACACATAATCAAATCGCTCATCTTGCATATTAAAACGCATATCATGTACATTAAAGCTTAGATTTTCGAGTCTAAAATCTTTTTCGGCACTGTCTATTGATTCCGAGGACAAATCTACACCCTTAACCACGTAGCCCTTTTTCGCTAGATAATAAGCGTGCCGGCCTTTACCGCATGCTAAATCTAGAAAAGTAGAATTATCTTCTGGAACTAATTTTTCTATTAAACAATCAATAAACTTTTCTGCTTCATCAAAATCCCTATGTTGATACAGCATATGGTAAAACGGCGTATTAAACCAACTTGCAAACCATTCTTTGTTTTTCATAAATTAAACGACTTCTGATTCCAATTATCCCACTAAATAAACTAATTTTACTCACCTTTTAAAATAAAACTATGGCAATACTAAAAACCATTTCAGGAATACGCGGCACAATTGGTGGTAAAGAGGATGAAGGATTAACTCCATTCGACATCGTAAAGTTCGCCATTGCCTATGCGTTTTGGTTGAAAAAGACGGGTAAAACAAAATCGATTGTTATTGGTCGTGATGCTCGTATTTCCGGAGAAATGGTCAACAATCTTGTAGTAGGAGCCTTAATGGGCGCAGGTTATGATGTTATTGACCTAGGTCTTTCCACTACGCCCACCGTTGAAATGGCGGTAGTAGATTTAAAAGCAAGCGGGGGAATAATACTGACAGCAAGTCATAATCCCAAACAATGGAATGCGCTAAAACTTTTGAATGAAAAAGGTGAATTTATATCAGCTAGCGATGGTCAGACTATTCTTGACATAGCAGAAGAAGGTGGATTTGACTTCCCTGAAGTAGATGATATTGGGACGCATTCCTTCATGAACTATAAGGAACAACATATAGAACATATCTTAAAATTACCTTTGGTAGATAAAGATGCTATTTCAAAAGCAAACTTTAGAATTGTAGTCGATGCAGTAAATTCTAGTGGTGGAATTTACGTACCTATGTTACTTAAAGCTTTGGGAGTAAAAGATATCATAGAGCTCAACTGTGAACCTACAGGTTTATTTGCCCATAATCCAGAACCATTAGCTGAGAATCTAACAAGTTTGTCCAATTCTGTGGTTAGAGAAGAAGCAAGCTTAGGTATTTCTGTAGATCCTGATGTAGATCGTCTAGCCTTAGTGAATGAAGATGGTGAAATGTTTGGTGAGGAGTATACGCTTGTCGCAGTTGCGGACTATATCTTACAAAATAAAAAAGGAAGTGCGGTTTCAAACCTATCCTCATCAATGGCCCTAAGAGATGTCTGTGAAAAACATCAATCAACATATCATCCAAGTGCCGTAGGTGAAGTGAATGTAGTAGCGAAAATGAAAGAGGTTAATGCTGTAATTGGAGGAGAAGGCAATGGGGGGATCATATACCCTGAATTACATTTTGGGAGAGATGCCTTAGTTGGCATTGCATTATTCTTAAGTCATCTCGCCAAAACAGGCAAAAGCATTTCATTTTTGCGTTCTACCTACCCAAACTACGAAATGATTAAGGGTAAGATTCCCTTAGAGGCTCAAACAGATGTTGACGGTATTTTAGCAAAATTGCAGGCTAAATACAGTAACTTTGAAATTAACACAGTAGATGGCCTTAAAATAATCATGCCGGATGGATGGGTCATGATTAGGAAGTCTAATACGGAACCTATTGTTCGTGTTTATGCTGAAAGTGACAGCAGTACTGTTGCTAAAAACATCGTTAAACAAATAAAAAAAGATATTAAGTCTTTCGAAGGATAATGGACATGCAAATTTATTTAGATCATGCAGCATCTTCGCCATTGCATCCCAAGGCTTTAAAAGCAATGATGCCCTATTTAGGATTGTCCTATGGTAACCCTTCATCTGTTCATTCTTTTGGCAGAAAACAAAAAGCTGCGATAGAAAATGTACGAAAATCAATCGCTAATCACTTAGGAGCTAAATCCTCAGAAATATACTTTTGCTCAAGTGGTACTGAAGCTAATAATATAGCCCTTAAGTTGGCCGTACAAGATTTAAACGTTGAGCGGATTATTACATCCCACGTAGAACATAAATGTGTTTTAAATACGGCAAAATTCTTAAAGAATCAGCACAATATCGAAGTTGAATACCTTGATTTAGGAATTTATGGACAAGTTGATTTAAACCATTTAGAAAAGTTGCTTCTCAAGAGTAATAAAAAAACCTTGGTTAGTATTATGCATATTCAGAATGAATTGGGCTCCATCAACAATATCGATAGAATAGGAGAACTATGCAAACAAAGCGATGCGTTCTTTCATTCAGATACGGTGCAAAGTATTGGTCATTATTCGCTTAACTTAGAAAACTTAAATATATCCTTTCTATCTGCTTCGGCTCACAAATTTAATGGGCCCTTGGGCATCGGATTTTTATACAAAAAATCAACAATAGCCCTAAGCCCTTGGCTTCATGGAGGTGGTCATGAAAGAAATCTGCGGTCAAGTACGGAAAATGTTCCAGGCATTGTAGGAATGGGAGAGGCACTTAAAATAGCCTATGCTAATTTAGAAAAAGATAAAGCGCAGATTAACAAAATAAAGACCCAATTAAAAAATGGATTACTGGCTATTCATAAGGAGATTTTGTTTAATGAGATTCCCGAAGAAACAACTTATACCATTTTATCTTGTTCGATCCCCAATAGACTCATCAACGATACCTTTACTATTCAACTAGACATGGCGGGAATATCCGTTTCGACGGGAAGTGCTTGTTCCTCTGGAGCAGTTAAAGGTTCGAATGTACTTGAATTCCTTAATCTCAACACTGATTATTCTACTTTTCGATTTAGTTTCTCTACATTTACTAAGAGCGGAGAGATTGATTATGTCTTAGATTTCTTTCGCGAGGAACTAGGAAATTAAACTATGTCAAACTTAACGAACCCGATTTTTTATAATAAAAATAGTCGGTATTTAATCTTAGTGGTAATATTTGCTTTATTAAGCACTCAGTTATTAGATAAGCCCTCATTTTACGAGTCTGCTGCCATACTTAAACAGATGGAAGAAGCAAATTCCAGTAATGAAACTGATTCAGAATACGTATTGATTGAACAATCTAAATCAAATACAAATAAAATAAATCAACCCTTATCTTCAAATCATTTCTATATCCAACTAATTTATTCGAAACCCTCATTTAAAATTTTATTCCCTCCTCCAGATTTATTTTACAATTGTTAGAAGTGTAAGTGCTCCTTGAATGGAGCTTTTAAACAGCTAAGTAAAATAATATACATGAAAAAAATATTTTCGAATTTTAGAGGTGATCTATTTGGAGGATTAACAGCAGGCATAGTAGCGCTTCCATTAGCGCTCGCATTTGGCGTTAGTTCTGGATTAGGACCAAGTGCGGGTCTGTATGGCGCAATATTTATTAGTTTTTTTGCTGCTGTATTTGGTGGTACTCCAACCCAAATATCTGGCCCTACAGCTCCCATGACAGCCGTAAGTATGGTTATTATTGCGAGTATCCTAGCTTTAAATGATGGAGACATCGAGAAGGCATTACCTATTATATTAACTGTTTTTTTACTTGCAGGACTTATTCAAATATTATTGGGCATATTGGGTTTCGGGCAATATATTAAGTATATCCCATATCCTGTAGTTTCCGGATTTATGACAGCTATCGGTTTGATAATCTTATTAACTCAATTCTCACCAATGCTAGGCTACTATCCAAAAGAGGATATGGTTTATGTGAATAGCTTTAAACCACAAGCAGAAGAATTGATCTTAGAGAATATTTTAAGAGATGAGGCAGGTGAAGGATTACTAGTATTAGAAGACTTTGCAGAAACCATTCGAAGAGCTCATGATGTTACAGAAGAAGAAATCCTCCTTGAATCTCAAACTCTAGCTAAGAAGAACACCTCAAGTGTTTTGGGTTCAATACACATTTTGCCCAAGGCAATCAAGAATATACATTGGTTAGAGTTTCTTATTGCCATTTCCACCATATTGATTATTTATGGATTCAAACGAATCAGCTCAAAAGTTCCTAGCACGCTCGTTGCTTTATTAGTTGTTTCAGGTTTGGCAATAGGTCTAGACATAGAATATCGAGCCATTGAACAAATTCCAAGTGGCATACCTATTCCAAAATTTGAGATATTTTCAAACTTTCGACTGGGTAGTTTATCCCCATATATTTTTACTGCAATCACCTTAGCATTCCTTGGAGCTATCGATTCATTACTAACAAGCGTTGTGGCTGACAATATGACTAAAACCCGTCATGAAGCAAATAAAGAGCTGGTTGGTCAAGGAATTGGAAATAGTATTGCCGCAATTTTTGGAGGTCTTCCTGGAGCAGGTGCCACGATTAGAACAGTCGTAAATATTAATGCAGGAGGTAGAACAAAACTATCTGGTATGATTTCAGGTGTCTTATTACTAATCATACTTATTACTTTAGGGCCAGTTGCATCTAAGATTCCTGCAGCTGTTTTAGCAGGCATATTAATTACGGTAGGCATTGGTGTAATGGATTATAAAGGATTAAGAGCTATTCCATATTTACAAAGAGATATTAAACTTGGACCAATTAGGTTTAGCTCTGAGGTAATTATTATGCTAGTGGTAATGCTACTTGCTACATTTTGGAACCTCATATATGCCGTAGGTATTGGCTTAGTCATTTCTTCTTTATCTTTTATGAAAAAAATCGGAGATCTTTCTGGTCAAAAATCTGCTGTAGAAACATTAGATAAGAGCGAAGAGCGCTGGTCTGATGAAGCGGAGATGCCAAAAGCAATTCAAGAGAAGGTATATATAAAACATTTAGATGGGCCTTTGTTCTTTGGTTCAACAAGTGACTTTCAGCGACTTACTTCACAAATCCCAAACTTAGCTAGCCATGTAATAATCCGCATGGATAAGGTGCCCTATATCGACCAGTCTGGTTTATATGCACTCGAAGAAGCTCTACTTACCCTAGCCAAACAAAATATTGAAGTACTTTTTGTAGGTATTCAGGAGCAACCTAAAAAACGAATGGAAAGAATCAACATCTTTGAAGACCTTATACCAAAAACTCAAGTATTTGAATCATTTCAAGCATGTATCGCCTACTTAAACTTAAACACAAAAAGCCTTTGATAAAATAAAGTACATTAAAAATGATGGCCATGATAGCCGAAATTAATAGTCTTGCAGGTAATCCATTTGCATAAAGAAAGGTATCGCGCTAGTTTTTTGAATCTAAATACTATTTTTGTTAAAAATATAATGACTTGGAACAATTAGATTGGATCATTTTTGGCGTTTATCTTTTATTTGTCTTTATACTGGGAATAGCAGTTTCAAAAAAAGCGAGTACTGGTATCGAATCTTACTTTGTAGCAGATAGAAACGTGCCATGGTGGTGGTTAGGTATTTCTATAATTGCCACAACATTTGCAGCAGATACGCCACTTGCCGTCACAGGTATTACTGCGAAAAATGGGATTGTAGGCAATTGGCTTTGGTGGAGTTGGGCCGCTACCTATATCACAGTAGCTATTTTCTTTGCTCAACGATGGAGAAAAAGCGGTGTTTTAACCGATGTAGAATTTATTGAACTTAGATATGACGGCAAACAAGCAGCATTACTGCGCGGATTTAAAGCTTTTTTCTTTGGTGTTATTTTAAACTGTTTCATTCTCGGCTGGGTAATAACCGCAGCTGTTAGCATTGCAAGTCCATTTATTCAATGGATGGATTTACTTCCAGCTTTGTATCACTTTATGGAAGTTTGGTATCCAAGTATTTTATTGTTTAAAGGAGATTTAAATGCCACCCTTACCATCTTAGCATTATTAATTATTGTACTTACCTATAGCTCTCTCGGTGGCATTAGAGGAGTTATACTTACTGACTTGGTACAATTTGTCATAGCAATGATTACTTCTATTGTATTTGCCTACTATGCAGTTTCTGAGCTTGGTGGCATGCAAAGCATTCAAGACCAGTTAGTTAATATATATGGCGAAACTTCCGCTCGACATTACACTGAATTTCTACCCTCGTTAGACAATCCGCTCTTACCATTTCAAATCTTTCTAATTTACACTCTTGTTCAGTGGTGGGTTAGATTTGACTCCGATGGAACTGGGTATATTGCTCAACGAATCAATACGGCAAAATCAGCTGCTGATGCGCAAAAAGGTTCTTTACTATTTGCCATTGCTTTCATTGCATTAAGAACATGGCCATGGATATTAGTTGGCTTAGTTTCTTTGGTTATGTTTCCCATTGGCAATGAAACTATCAATCACCTCAGCGAAGGCGCTTTAGTGGCCAAAAATAGAGAAATAGCCTATCCTTTAATCATGAAGTTAATTCTTCCTGTTGGACTTTTAGGATTAACATTCACAAGTCTAATGGCTGCATTTATGAGTACTGTTGATACACATTTAAATTGGGGGTCAAGTTATCTAACCAATGACATTTATAAAAGATTTATCAATAAAGAAGCTGATCAAAAAGAACTAATTAAATTTAGTCGAAGAATGGTCTTACTTATTACACTTCTGGCAATAATAACCGCCTCGCAAATGGACAGTATAGAGGGAGCATGGAAGTTTTTCATTAATGCAGCGGCGGGTTTAGGGATTGCCCAAATTCTGCGTTGGTTTTGGTGGAGAGCTAATGCATATACCGAGATAAGTGCGATGCTTACTGCCATAGCAATTACCTTTTTATTGACTTACTTAAAACCTGAAAATGCTTCCACTCATTATGACACCTATGGACTCGTAATAATCACTTTAATTACCTTAGTCGTTTCTATCATAAGCACGCTATTAACTAAGCAGGTGGGAGAGGAGACTTTGAAATCTTTTGCTGAAAAATGTTTGCCTATTGGATTGTGGAAGGGGATTGTACCTCTAAATCAATCCGGACCTAAATTTTTAAGGACAGTTGTCATGTGGTTGTTAGGAATGCTTGTTAGTTTTAGTGGCTTGTTTGCTGTAGGTCATTTGCTGTTTGGAAGATATATTCTTGCAATTTCTTTAGCAATTGTTTCTATGGTTTCTTTAGGGCTATTGTTTAGAATGATGCAAAAAGAAAACAAGTTCTTTGAATAAATAGTATTTTTGATTCAGATATTTAAAGTATGAAATATACAATTGCTTTGGCTTGCCTTTTTTTCGGCCTATATTCATGGGGACAAGGGACTTATACTCCATTAAATACGGATAGTTATCATGAAATGGATCGTCTAGATATACAATATGGGGAAATTCTTCCTATGCCTCATACCTCAGTAAAACCTTATAATAAAAAATGGTTGGCTGAATATGCGGAAAGTATGTACAACTCAAATATTGACTTAAGCCCACAAACCTCCTTTAATTTAGAATATATCCTGAATGATAACAGCGAATGGGTAGATTCATTCAATGTTTCAAAAAAACCACTTTGGAAAATCATTTATCCAGAAAGAGCATCCTTATTCAGTGTAAATACAAAGGCCTTTACTTTACGGTTAAATCCAGTAGTTCAAATGCATTTTGCACCTGAGTTGGATAATAAACTTACGTTTAATATCGTAAGAGGGTTTGAGTTAAGAGCCTATATTAAAAAACGATTAGGCTTTTACTTTCATTTGGGTAGCACTTTGATGAGATACCCAAGTTTTGTAAGAGATGAGCGAGTGAACAGAACATTCGAGAATGTGCCAGGAGAGGGCTACTTTAAAACTTACAAGGAGAATGGTCAAGATTATTTCTCTACAAGAGGATACATGACCTTCAATGTTATCGAACATCTAGATTTCCAGTTTGGTTATGATAAGAATTTTATTGGGAATGGCTATCGATCTATGCTTCTTTCAGACAATGCTGCAGCTTCCTTGTTTTTGAAAATGAACATACGTGTATGGAAAATAAACTATCAAAGTATTTTCACTGAGTTAACAGGGCAGTATAGTCGTGGCTTAGATAGATTATTGGATAAAAAGTATGGAGCATTCCATCATTTAAATTTCAGTGTAACAAAGTGGTTGGATATCGGAGTATTTGAGGGAGTTATTATGTCCCGTAGTGATGGATTTGAACTGCACTATCTAAATCCATTAATTTTTTATAGAAGTATCGAGCAAGCCTTGGGAAGTCCCGACAACGCCATAATTGGTTTTGATTACAAAGCTAACGTGGCTAAAACAGCGCAGTTTTATGGTCAATTTGTAATGGATGAGTTTAATTTTTCTCAAATTAGTCAATTGAATGGCTGGTGGGGAAACAAATACGCCATTCAGCAAGGGTTTAAATACATAAATGTTGGAGGAGTGGATAATTTAGATTTACAATTAGAATACAATATGGCTCGACCATTTATTTATACACACAGTGGCAAAAATGGTCAACAATTAGCCAATTACACCCATTACAATCAAGAGTTAGCCCATCCATTAGGTGCTAATTTCAGAGAAACCATCGGAATTGTTAAGTATCAACCTGCAGGCCTTCCTGAACTAAATCTTCAGCTAAAATATATTAATGCCGTCCATGGTAATGATACAACTGGCACCTTGTATGGAGGGGATATTTTTCAAACCTCTAATGGGGGTTTGGCAACCAATGAATTTGATAATTGGGTTGGGCAAGGAACAGCCTATCGAACAAACTTTATTGAGTTAATGGCATCGTATCAATTTTGGCACAATATGTATGCTGATTTTAATGTAAGCTATCGATCTGTTAATAGCGATATTGATGAAGAAGATAGAAATATTATCTGGATTGGCGTTGGATTACGAATGAATGTAGCATTTAAGCCCATGCACTATTAAAAATTTATGTTATGAAAATTTATACCAAAACAGGAGACTTAGGAGAAACATCATTGTTCGGAGGAAAGCGAATATCTAAATCTGACTTGAAGATAGACTGTTATGGAACAGTGGATGAGTTAAATTCTCATATTGGATTGGTGAAAGATGTATGCAAAAGCGAACAACATACCGAACTAAAAAGAATACAAGAAGAACTCTTTACGATTGGAGCAATTTTAGCTACACCTGAGGGGAAAGTCAATACTTTTTTTAAAAACATAGAGCAAACGGATATAGATACTATAGAAAATCTGATAGATTCTATGAATCAAGAGCTTAGTGAGCTCGATGCTTTTATACTACCTGGAGGACATCCGCATGTTTCTTATTGTCATATTGCACGTACTGTCTGCAGACGTGCTGAACGGATAACTGTTGCCTTAGCACAAGTTGAAGAAGTTAATGTATTGATTATCAAATATTTAAATAGATTGTCGGACTACCTTTTTGTTCTTGCCAGGAAATTTGCCAATGATTTGTCCGTTGTCGAAGTGAAATGGCTTCCAAAAAAATAATATAAAAAAGTGGTTATTTATAACTTTTAGCTTATTTTTGCACGCTATTAAAAAAACCGCCTATGTTTTGGACATTAGAACTAGCTACTTATCTTGAAGATGCGCCTTGGCCATCAGTAAAAGATGATCTTATTGATTACGCTATTCGATCAGGAGCTCCAGTTGAAGTTATTGAAAATCTACAAGAGCTGGAAGATGACGATGAAATCTATGAAGGGATAGACGACATTTGGCCTGATTACCCTACAAAAGACGATTTCTTCTTCGATGAAGAAGAGTATTAAAATTCTAATAAAATGCCCGATATTGAATATTGGGCATTTTTGTTTCTAAGCTGAAAGGAATTTAGAAATAGGCTAGCTTAACTTCAACCATTTAGAATTGTCCTACTAGCAAAATATTAGACTCATTTTTGGCATCAAATTATAGTATTTAAACCTCAAGAATAAATTAATACCGCAGTCATTTGTAAACGAGAAAACGGTTTAGTTTGATCAAATCTCCAACTAGCCATTTTTTAAATGACTTATTTTTAAGTAATAAGGTGTTCATTCTTATTTCGCTATTCAATATAATCCCCGTATTTTTGCAGCTCAATTAATTGATGCATGAGCTTAATCGAGGAAATTCAAAAAAGGAAAACCTTTGCCGTAATAGCGCACCCAGATTCTGGAAAGACGACACTGACGGAAAAACTTTTACTATTTGGTGGAGCTATCCAAACAGCAGGAGCGGTAAAATCCAATAAAATTAAGAAAGCTACTACTTCGGATTTTATGGAGATTGAAAAACAGAGAGGAATATCTGTAGCTACCTCGGTAATGGCCTTCGAATATCGTGATAAACTGATTAATATTCTAGATACGCCAGGACATAAGGACTTTGCAGAAGACACCTACAGAACCTTAACAGCTGTTGATAGCGTAATACTCGTAATTGATTGCGTAAAGGGCGTAGAAGAGCAAACAGAGCGCTTAATGGAGGTCTGCAGGATGCGGAAAACTCCTGTAATAGTGTTTATTAACAAACTAGATCGAGATGGACGAGACCCTTATGACTTATTGGATGAACTGGAAAACAAGTTGGAAATCAAGGTTCGCCCATTGACATGGCCTATCGGTATGGGCAAGACCTTCAAAGGAGTGTATAATCTTGCTCAAGATGAACTTAATCTTTTCTCAGCTGGACAAAAGCAAGATGACATTTTACAATTTAAGGATTTAGACACCCCCGATCTTGACGAGAAAATTGGAGGAGAATATGCAAATACATTGCGAGAAGATGTAGAATTGATTCAAGGAGTATATGAAGATTTTGATGCAGCACCATACTTAAGCGGGGAGATTGCACCTGTATTCTTTGGCAGTGCCGTTAATAATTTTGGAGTAAAGGAAATGCTAGATACATTTATTGAGTTTGCTCCAAATCCTAAAAAAAGAGAAACCCAGGCTAGGGAAGTTGAGCCTACAGAAAAAAAGTTTACTGGTTTTGTTTTTAAAATCCATGCAAACCTTGATCCCAACCATAGGGATAGGATTGCCTTCTTGCGAATTTGCTCTGGGAAATTTGAACGAAATACTTTTTATTACCATTCGAGACTAGATAAAAAAGTACGCTTCAATAATCCAACAAGTTTTATGGCCCAAAAGAAAAATATTATTGAAGAAGCTTACCCCGGCGATGTGGTTGGATTGTATGATTCTGGAACATTTAAAATTGGTGACACACTTACACAAGGTGAGAAGCTATTTTACAAAGGTATTCCAAGTTTCTCTCCTGAATTATTCAGAGAAGTAATTAATAAAGATCCGATGAAGTCAAAACAATTGGAGAAAGGGGTCAATCAACTCAGCGATGAAGGTGTCGCTCAATTATTTAAGCACAAATTAGGCAATAGAAAGATCATAGGCACAGTGGGTCAGCTTCAGTTTGAAGTAATCCAATACCGATTGAAGCATGAGTATGGCGCTACTGCTGATTTTAAACCCTTAAATTATTTTAAGGCTTGTTGGATTCTGAGTGAAAATGAAGAAAAACTGAAAGAATTTATGCGAAGAAAGCATGCAAATATTGTTACTGACAAAGATGGAAATCTTGTGTTTTTAGCAGACTCGCCATGGATTCTTAAAGTAGCGAAAGATGACTTTCCAGAAATAAAGTTCTATACAACCAGTGATTTTAAAGTGGATGCATTATCCCACGATTACTAAGTCTAAGGCTTAAAAATTAACTGTGTAAGGCACGAAGTAATTTATCTTCAACCAGTACTAATAATTTATCCGGCGAATATTTTCGCCAGTTTAAAGACTGAAGCTCTTGGTTGCTGTGCATATAATAATGAATGTTTTCACTCATTATTTCTTCAAGAACATGCGCATTGAAATTAACGAAAGCAATCCATCCTCCCTCATCAATAATATCATTGTACCACTCGTCATAATAATCCTCTGATTCGCCATGAAAATTAAGCACATTTTCTCCAATAATGATAAATCGATAGACCCCATTTTTTGTAAGCGCATCTATGACATCTCTTTTAAAAAACATAACATCATTATTTATTGTATCATTCCACTCACCTAGCAATTCAATAATTGCCATTCCATCATCATAATCGACAAACAAAATCTTAATAAAAAGGGTAGGTGATCCAATATAATCCCACTGCGGGTGAATGGCATGGTCATAGATCGCATGGGTAAATTCAAATTCTGAATACTCTCGCTCAAAAAATGGAGAATGTTCATCTTCTTCCGCTTTGTACAAATCACGCCAACGCCAATAGGGTTCTATTCCATGCATACTAATTATTTAAGGCCTCGATTGCCAGTTTTACACTATTAAAATTTAACAACTTTTCCTTGGCTATTGTTTCATCAACTCCGGTAGCTTCTACAATCATTTTAACGCCTCTCGCTACTAGTTTATGATTACTTAGCTGCATGTTTACCATTTTATTATCCTCAACGCGACCAATTTTTATCATCGCGGAGGTACTAATCATGTTTAATATTAACTTTTGAGCAGTACCCGCTTTCATACGTGTGCTTCCAGTAACAAACTCTGGGCCGACCACACATTCAATGGGATAATTAGCAACTGCAGCCAAAGGACTTCCTGCATTGCATGTAATACAAGCGGTAGAAATATTATTGGAGTTGCAAGCTTCCAATCCAGCAATAACATAAGGGGTTGTTCCAGATGCCGCTATCCCGATTACAATATCCTTTGACGTAACCGCAAATACAGATAAATCTTCCCATGCCAAATCCTTACTATCTTCTGCAAATTCTACTGCTTTTCTAATCGCTTTATCTCCTCCCGAAATAATCCCAGTAACCAATTCATGGGACACTCCAAAAGTTGGTGGGCATTCACTTGCATCGACAATACCTAATCGACCACTAGTTCCAGCACCTATATAGAAAAGACGACCCCCAGATAGCAATTTATCACTAACTAAATCAACCACAGATTCAATTTGGTTGATGCATTTAGCAACTGCTAAAGGGACAGTCTGATCCTCCTTATTCATATTTTGCAAAAGCTCATTGGTAGTCATTTTATCTAAATGTCTATAGTTGGAATCATTTTCAGTTGTCTTAATCATTCCACAAAAATGATAGTTTTTCTTAAATCCAAGCAGCTTTATCTTATTTTTGTAAAAATTTACCTGATGAAAACTACATATTTAGGAATAATGATCGCCAGCTTTCTGCTTTTTGGATGCAAGCAATCAGCAGCTAACAAAGATGCAAAAGAAGAAATCATCCAAGAAAGTGGGATGAGAGATATGCAAATCAAAACAGCCCATTTATTATTCAAGCCTAATTTATTTAAAATAAAACTAGATAATGACGCAAACGTAATCCTATTGGATGTTCGAACTCCTGAGGAGTTAGCGGAAAGTGGGAATATAACGGGTGCAAAGAACCATGATTTTTACGCAGAAGATTTTAAATCCAATATTGATGCGATGGATAGAGAAACTCCGGTCATGCTTTACTGCAGAAGTGGCGGGCGAAGTGGCAAGGCGGCTGCTATGTTGAAAGAAATGGGGTTCAAGCAAGTCTATGATTTAAATGGTGGCTATACCGCTTGGTTAGCTGCAGGATATCAATAGAATATTATGATTCAGTTAGTAGAATGTCCTAGAGATGCCATGCAAGGCATTAAGAAATTTATCCCTACAGCAGTAAAAGCTGAATATATTAACTCCTTGCTAAAGGTTGGTTATCACACCATTGATTTCGGAAGCTTTGTATCATCCAAGGCTATCCCTCAAATGGCAGATACAAGGGATTTGGTTAAACTACTAGATTTGCGAGACTCCCCCTCGAAATTATTAGCAATTATTGCTAATGAGCGAGGTGCCATCGAAGCGAGTGAATTTGAAGAAATCACCTACTTAGGCTATCCATTTTCCATTTCAGAAACCTTTCAACTAAGAAATGCAAATTCTACAATTGAAGAGTCGTTTGAACGAGTCAAGCGAATTCAAGAAATCTGTACTTCAAACAAAAAAGAACTTGTTGTCTATATCTCTATGGGTTTTGGTAATCCTTACGGCGATCCTTACAGTAAAGAAATTGTTGAAAATTGGATCGAAAAGTTGAGCAAACTTGATATTAATATATTTTCGCTTTCCGATACCGTAGGTGTTGCTCAAGCCGACACCATAGGCTATTTGTTTGATAATTTAATTCCAAGTTTTCCAGGCATTGAGTTTGGTGCTCACTTGCACACTGCACCACATAATTGGAAAGAAAAGATTGATTCTGCATTTGAACATGACTGTAGAAGATTTGATACAGCGATTTTTGGTTATGGTGGTTGTCCAATGGCGAAAGATGATTTAATCGGCAATATGCCCACAGAACATTTCGTAAATTACTTTGGCACAAAAACGATAGGAAACAACTTCAACATTGATGCATTTGAAAATTCTTTGCGAATTGCTAAAAAAGTTTTCTCGCTATCCAAGTTTTAATTATGTCTATTCATAAATACTTATCCGGACTCATTATTTTCATAGCTGGCATCTTGATATTGCATTTAGGCAAGACTTTACTAATGCCCATAGCTTGTCTTAGCCTCTTTAGCCTTTGGGGATGGATTTGGGGAGTTGTTGGTATGATTATAAGTATTTCTTCAGCCATAATGCTTATCATTGTTTGCTCACAATTTGATGAGCTGCGATGGATTACTATTGTGCTATCAAGCGACGATGATTTACCGGAGATTAATAAAAATTAGAAATGAGGTACAGAAGGTTAAGGAAGGACGAACTAGAACCTTTAAAAGAAGAGTTTTTAAAATATCTATTACTTGCCAATATAACACCTGATGCATGGGAAGAGTTAAAAAAAACAGCTCCTTCCAGTAGCGAAAAACAATTGGATATATTTAGTGATTTAGTCTTCGAAAAAATATTGAATGAAGTGAATTTTGTCGATCGAATTTTACCGAAAAGATTGGAACTTTATCAATTCTTTAAAAATTCAGTTTTAGTTTATATTTTGACACCGAAGGAAGGCGCATCATTTACCTTTAAAGAAGAATACCTTGTAGATTTAAATCTAAACGAGATTGAACTTGTGGAAGGAAAAAAGGAATATCAATTAGAACGAAATCTTGAGATTTTTCAAATTATCCAAGAAGAGAAAGCTAAAATAAGCCAGGGCTTAATGTTTAAGACAATTGCTTTGAAAATTGCTGATCAAAAAGACAGTTCATCAGACAAATAACTTACTTCCAACCCTAAGCATTGTGCTACCTTCCCGAAGTGCAAGTTGATAATCACTACTCATCCCCATACTTATAATATCAAAAGATTCTTGACTAGAAAAATACTTGCTTTTAAGCGCTCCAAAAACCTGCTTTAACACAGAAAACTCTCGAACGATTTGAGCATCATCATCAACGAAGCTAGCCATCCCCATAACACCTCGAATTCTTAATCCATCCAAACTTAAGCCCATTACATTATCTATAAATTCAATTGCATTTGAAGGAGGAATTCCAAACTTACTTTCTTCCTGGGCAATATGAAACTGTAGCAGACAATCGATAAGCTTGTTATTTTTTTTAGCTTCCTTGTTAATTTCTTTAATTAAGCGAAGACTATCCACGCCGTGAATTAGACTAACAAATGGTGCAATATACTTTACTTTATTTCGCTGAAGGTGACCGATAAGGTGCCATTCAATGTCTTGTGGTAGTTTATCTTTTTTATCCAACAGTTCTTGCACTCGATTTTCTCCAAATATTCGTTGACCCAAATCATACATTTCTTTGACCTCGCCAATTGACCGAGTTTTACTCACCGCGACTAAACTTGCATGAGAACTTTCACATGCTTTGCTTATTTCCTTCCAGTTATTTTTATCTACCATCGAATTATATCTATCAATTACTTCAAGGACAAAGTTATTTCATTATTTTTACGTTAATGAAAAATGTTGTTTTCTTTTTTCTTTCCATTGTATTGTTTGCTTGTAATAATACTGCCGATGTGCTCAAGACCTTAAAGATACCGGAGGAGGAGATGATTCGTATTATGGTAGATTTAGCTATCTCTGATGCTACAGTAGAGCATGAGTTATTGCCTACTAATCAATTGATTTATCAGAAAAAGTTGACTTTTTACAAGGGGATTTTTGAAAAATATGGATACACTTATGAAGAGTTTGAAGAATCGTATATTATATACAGCGAAGATTTGGTGCATTTAAGTGCGATGCACGATAAAGTGCTGGAAGAATTAAGTAAAAAAGAAATTGAATTAAAAGCAATAATATGAATAAGTTAGTAAAAGATGCTAAAGAAGCCATTCAAGGTATACAAGATGGCATGACATTAATGCTTGGAGGATTTGGACTTTGCGGAATACCTGAAAATTGCATTAAAGCTATAGTTGCGGGTGGTCAAAAAGAGCTGACCTGCATCTCCAACAATGCAGGTGTGGATGATTTTGGAATTGGGCTTATGTTGCAACAGCATCAAGTCAAAAAAATGATTTCTAGTTATGTTGGAGAAAATGCAGAATTTGAAAGACAGCTGCTCTCCGGTGAGTTAGAAGTTGAACTTACTCCACAAGGAACTTTAGCGGAAAAATGTAGGGCAGGTGGTGCAGGAATACCTGCGTTTTTTACTGCCACAGGTTATGGAACGGAAGTCGCAGAAGGAAAAGAGACCAGAGAAATAAATGGAAGAATGTATGTTCTTGAGGAAAGCCTTACAGCTGATTTTGCTATTGTTAAAGCATGGAAAGGAGATAGATATGGTAATTTAATTTTTAAAGGAACTGCCAGAAACTTTAATCCAATGATGGCTATGGCAGGAAAAATAACTATTGCCGAGGTTGAAGAGCTTGTAGAACCAGGAGAAATTGATCCCAATCACGTGCATACGCCAGGTATTTTTGTTCAACGAATTTTCCAAGGCAGCAACTACGAAAAACGAATTGAACAACGAACAATTACTCAATAACTTATTCCTTAAAACTGAAACGATGTTGACTAAAGATCAAATTGCAAAACGCATAGCTAGAGAGCTAAAAGACGGATGGTATGTTAATTTAGGAATAGGTATTCCCACATTGGTAGCGAATTACATTCCTAAAGGCATTCATGTAGAATTACAATCAGAGAACGGACTGCTGGGTATGGGACCATTCCCCGTGGAAAAAAATATTGATGCCGATTTAATAAATGCAGGAAAGCAGACGGTAACTATGTTACCTGGAGCCAGCTTGTTTAGCTCATCTGATAGTTTTGCTATGATCCGTGGCGGTCATGTTCAACTTACCGTTTTAGGTGCAATGGAAGTTGCAGAAAATGGAGATATCGCAAATTGGAAAATACCTGGCAAAATGGTGAAAGGGATGGGTGGTGCAATGGATTTAGTAGCTGGCACAGATAATATCATTGTAGCAATGATGCATACCAACCGTGCTGGAGAATCTAAATTGTTGAAGCAATGCAGCCTACCTTTAACGGGGAAAAACTGCATCAAAAGAGTGATTACCAACCTTGGAATGTTTTCAATAAAGGATGGGGCCTTTATACTCGAAGAACTTGCACCAGGTGTTACGGTTAAAGAAATAAAAGAGAAAACAGCAGGTAAACTTATCGTGTCTCCAGATTTAGAAACAATGAATATAGATTAATGCAGATCATCTGTTTTAACGATAAGTTTATAAGAAAAGATGAGCTCTCTTTTTATGATGTAGAACGATTTCGTGTCGCAGATGCATGCTTCGAATCCATACTGTATATCAATGGCCAAATCCCTTTGCTCGCAGAGCATCAAAATCGATTAGATCAGGCCTGTAAAACATTCCAATTTAATTCCTGCGATATACCCATCGCCAAAATACTTAAACTATTAGATCGAAATGGGCTTGCTGATAAAACGGCACGTGTTAGACTTTCAATCATTCGATCATCAGGAAACAATTATAGGCCGGAAGGAAGTGAAACACAAATGCTATTGGAATGCTCGGCGGTAAAAGAAATTTTCAAACCAATACAAAAACTAGGCGTATATAGTAATTTACTAAAGCAACATAACTCTATTGCAAGCATCAAGCATTCTAATGCATTACTTTATGTTTTAGCCACTCAATTTGGAGCTGCTAACGACTATGACGATGTATTACTAAAGAATACACAAGGACATTATATTGAAGCGAGCTCGTCCAATTTTTTTTTCATAGTTGATCATAAAATATATACACCAAATAACGAAAGTGGATGTGTTTTAGGTGTCTGTAGGAACTTTTTAGTAAACTTTTTAGATATTAAAATGGTTGAGGTTAATGATGACTTGTTAACATCAGCAGATGAAGTTTTTCTGAGTAATGGGATCCAACTTATCCAATCCGTTAAAAAATATGGAGAAAAGGAACTTAAGAGCACCCAGACTGATACTATTATTCAACACATTAAAGCTAAATTAGCAATTTGAGATATTTACTTATTCTTATTGTTTTGACTGGACTCAATACTTGTAAAAGCGGGAAATTAGATAGTAAAAGCAAGTCAAATTTGATTTGGGACGCGGTTAATTTAAACCTTAACCAAGACCTGATATTACCGAGTGCTTTTCGCACTTACAAACTTGATTCAGAAAACTTTAGTAGTTTATTCGATCAAGGAATTGTTCCATTACCGATGCCTGACGGCAGCATAGTTATGCATAAGGTGGAAGATAGTAAGGTAATGAGCGAAGAACTTCAAGTCAAATTCCCAACTATCAGTTCATACAAAGGCTATGAAAGCAATAACACCTTGTGCCAATCAAGAATAGATCAAATAAATCGTGCATTTAAAATTGTTATTTTTTGCAACGACGCGACCATATACATTGAGGATCTGCATGATTTAGGCCTGTATTTTGTTTATTATAAAAAAGACCTTCCTGAAGGAACAGGAACATTAAAAGAATAATTATGAAAAAGATTGTTACAGTAACACTTTGCTTATTTAGTTTAGCATTTGGACAAAATCAGTTCTGGAAACCGGTAGATGAGAGCCATCTAATTGGAGATGCACAAATTTCCACAAATCATGCCAGCTACTTTGAATTAGAGTTGTCAAACTTAAAAAACTTCTTGAGGACTGCCCCCTTAAAAAACAATAACCAAGATCTTAGCACTGTCCAGATTCAGTTGCCATTGCCTGATGGAGGTACCGACAATTTTATGGTTTTTGAGGCACCAATAATGGAAGAAGGTTTGGCCAACAAATTCCCCAATATAAAAACTTTTATTTTCCAAAGTACAAGTAATCAATTGCGTTATGGAAGAGCCGACATAACGCTCAAAGGTTTTCATCTAATGTTGTTTGATGAAGAGAGTACTATTTTCATCGATCCTTTTTCTAAAAATAATACCGATATATATCAGGTATATTTCAAGAAAGATTGTATCAATAATAAACCTATGCCTGATTGTTTAAGTCAAGAAGAGGCAAGTACTGAAAAGTTAGATGACTCCATGTTAAAAAATAATCAAACTTTAAATCAACTTAAATCTGTTAAAGATTCTAATGGTCAGACTTTAAGAACTTATCGTATTGCTGTTTCTGCAACAGCTGAGTTTACCCAATTTCATGGGGGCACAGTTGCTGAAGGTTTATCCGCAGTGGTCACTTCTATCAATCGAGTGAATGGCGTATATGAGCGTGAATTCACGATTCGTTTGGTTTTAGTGGCCGATAATGATCAAATTATTTATACCGATGAGAACACCGATCCATTTACCAACCCAAACAATGCAGGAGCATTATTGGGACAAAACCAAAATTCAGTAGACAATATTATTGGGTCTAATAATTATGATATTGGGCATGTTGTTGGTCGATCAGGAAGTGGTTTAGCAAGTTATGCCGTAGTGTGCAGAAACTCTAAAGCCTCAGCTACTACAGGAATCAATAATCCAACTGGAGACCCTTTTGACATTGATTATTTAGCCCATGAAATTGGTCATCAGTTTGCCGGAAGTCATACATTTAACAGTAACTCTGGTTCCTGCAGCGGGGGTAATTTATCATCTAATTCTGCTTATGAACCGGGCAGCGCTACTACCATAATGGGCTATGCAGGAATATGCGCACCCCAAAACATTCAAAATAATAGTGATGATTATTTTCATACGAGATCTTTTGATCAAGTATTAGCATACACCACCCAATTTCAAGGTGATAACTGCCCAGTAAAAACAAATACTGGAAATAACATTCCTACTATTCAGATATTATCTCCAATCAATAAAACTATACCAAAATCTACACCTTTTGAACTTCAAGCCTTAGCCAATGATATTGATGGAAATGCAATTACATATTGTTGGGAACAATTTGATTTAGGCCCTACAGGTGATCCAAATAATCCTTCAGGTAATGCACCCTTGTTTAGGTCATTTCAACCCACTCCGAATCCAATACGCACCTTTCCTCAAATCAGTGATATTTTAGACAATGATCAAACCTTAGGAGAAATATTACCTGATTATGGAAGAGATATGTCATTTAGAGTTACCGTTAGAGATAATGTGCCGGGCGGAGGTGCAGTAAATTATGACGACTATGAGGTTTCAGTATCCAATACTGCAGGTCCTTTTGTAGTGAATAATCCCAATACCAATATCACTTGGACAGCGGGAACTAATTATGACGTTGAATGGAATGTTGCAAATACCAACCAAAATCCTGTTTCGTGCAATACAGTTAATATATTACTTTCAACAGATGGTGGGTATACCTTTCCAATAACTTTACTGAGCAATGTACCCAATAATGGGCTAGCTTCAGTTAATGCTCCATTTGCATTTAGTAATCAAGCAAGAGTGCGTGTTGAAGCTGCAGACAATATTTTCTTTGATATTTCTGATGAGAACTTTGAAATTGAATCGAATTGTTCCTTAATCGATGATCCCTCTATTAATATTGATGGACCCTTAAACGGTGCTACATGGTGCATTAACACTTCAGGAGAATTATATTTTTCCGTAAGCTCACCTGATCTAATTATTACATCTTATCAATGGTTTTTTAATGGGATTGCAATACCTGGTGCTACAGACTCAATATTAGCTATAAATAATGTTCAAACCAGCGATGGAGGAAACTACGATTGTACCGTTAGCAATGGTTGTTCAACAGTATTTTCAAATACGGCAACGGTATTTGTAACTTCTACCTTAATTTTACCAGTAATAACTCAAGTAGCCAATCAATTACAATCTTCCATTGCAACAAATATTCAATGGTATCTTAACGGCATTTTACTGCCAGGAGAAACCAACCAATACATCGATATTAATGCCTCAGGATCGTATAGTGTAAGTAGTGTCTCTGGGCCATGTTCTGCTAATTCTATGCCCTACCAAATTACCGGGTTTAAAGACTTTAACAAGGTTGCTAGTATTAGTATACTTCCCAATCCTAGTCAAGGGAATTTCCGCATTCAAACAACGGGCTGGAATAAATCCATTGAACTAGAAGTCCTTAACTTATTAGGGCAAACCATTCTAGGGAATATGGATTTTGAAAAGGCTTTTAACCTTGATTTATCTGAGCTATCAGATGGGGTCTATATTGTTTCGCTTAGGAGTGATGCATATCAATCCAGCCATAAATTGATAAAGAAGTAAGCTTTTATATACCGGAATTGTATCCAGAAAAGTTGCAAAAAATCAAAGTCTTACCTAGATTTAAAACTCCATGTTATCTTAAATCGGGCAACTTCATCGCCCGCATTATTTATACCTATAGAATGGGTTTCCACAAGCTGTCCTTCTTTAGTTTGAATAGCCTTATGTACCGCATCGTAAATTGCTGGAATATCTAGACACTCAAAAGTTGTTACATCACTGGCTTTCTTGGTGAAACTTGATTCCAAATTGACTACCAACATGGATACTTTAGGATTCATTTTAACAATAGCCATCATACAAGGCAAGCCCGTGCTCATTTCAGCAGCCATAGCCAAACAAGCAAAATACGTCGATCGAAATGGATTCTGAGAAAACCATTTAAACGGAATCTTCACCTTGCAGCTTTCTTCTGATAGATTTACTAAACGAACTCCCGAAAAATAGGCAGCCGGCAATTTAGCCAATAGGTAGAAATTAAACTTTAAACTATTGACTTGTTTCCTAAACTTTTCTCCATTATTTTTTTGAGCTTCATTGAAATATTTATTCATAATAAATCGATTATTTTTATCAAGGCTTTATTTAGATTTTCTATTGCAAGTTCAGCATTCCTCGTTAAATCGATAGTATTGTATGCAATCGCTCTTAATTGATAAAACGGTAAACCTTTAGACAAGCAAGCATAATGAAAAGCAATTCCATTACTACTTTCTATATGTATTGGAAAACGTCCACATTTAAGTTTTAGTAATTCTTTATCACCTTCCAATATTGGACTTGTCAATGCTGCCGTTTTCATAAAAGGCAGGAAGACGTTAAAATAGGAATTAGTAAGATTTATATATCCTCCTCTAAGGTGAGGTTTCTCATTTTTATCCAACCAATTTAGCGTGTAGGCATGTTCAAATCCCTGATCATCCTTTCTTCCTATTGAAAAAGGAATATCATTAATTACATTAAGTACCTCTCCAGTTTTCATTTTGTCATTCAAACTATTACCCAAACCTGCGTAAATAACCAAATGATAGCTATTATTGGCCATTGCATTACCCATGGAGAATGCTGTTTCGTATACCGTATATCCTGTTTGAACAAACACGATATGGATATGCTTATAATCATACTCCTCTGAATGGCTTAAATTTCCAATATGGATATTAAACTCAGCTATTTCTGAAGGATGAGCAAATGCAATTAAAATTTTCATAGAAAAGCTAAAGATAGTTTACAGATATGAATCATTACAACTATCTTTGTAAAACATTAGAAAAATCATGATTTACCTTACTAGAGTTGAGCATTTTAATGCTGCTCACAAACTTTACAACCATAATTGGACAGCGGAAAAAAACAAAGAAGTATTCGGCAAATGTTGTAATGCTAATTTCCATGGGCATAATTTTGATTTGTATGTGACTGTTAAGGGAAATCCAAATCCTGACACAGGATTCGTAATGAACGCGCACGATTTAAGTAAACTAATAAAGGATGAGATCTGTGATAAATTTGATCATAAGAATCTAAATTTAGACGTAGAATATTTTAAGGTTGTTCAGCCATCTTCTGAAAATTTCATCAAAGTAATTTGGCAAATTTTAAATCCCTTGATCCAAGGATGCGAATTACATGGTTTAAAACTAATGGAAACGCCTCGAATTTATGTTGAATATTTCGGAGAATAAGACCTTCGTGAACTTATATAAACTATACTTGTTACTATACAAACAATCATAATAAATGGATAGATTCTCTCAAGAAAAACTTTATGACGAAAAACTCGTAAAAACCGTTGCTGATAAATATAAAGGTATTATTGAAAGCGTGGGGGAGGATGTTGGTCGAGAAGGACTACTGAAAACTCCAGAGCGCGCTTCAAAAGCTATGCACTTTCTAACACACGGATATGAAATGGACCCTGAGGAAATCTTGAGGGGTGCATTATTTCATGAAGACCACAACGAAATGGTTATCATTAAAGGAATTGAATTGTATTCTTTGTGCGAGCATCATATGCTGCCTTTCTTCGGAAAAGCACATGTCGCCTATATTCCTGATGGGAAAATTGTTGGTTTAAGTAAAATTCCTCGAATTGTTGATGTCTTTTCCAGAAGGTTGCAAGTACAAGAACGCTTAACTGTCCAAATAAAGGATACTATCGACAAAGTACTCAAGCCACACGGTGTTGCAGTGGTAATTGAAGCACAACATCTATGTATGATGATGAGAGGCGTTCAAAAGCAAAATTCAAGTACCACTACATCTTCATTTAGTGGTGAGTTTGAAAAACAAGCCACAAGAATGGAATTCTTGAGGCTGCTAAGCAACGATTTGAGATAAAGTATACTACAATACCTCAGCAACAACAAAAATACTCCCACTTACTAGTACCAAATCTTCGTCTTCAGCTTGAGATAACGCTTGAACATAAGCGGCCTTTACGGTGGAGAAAACACTTCCTTTCAATCCATAAAGACTAGCTTCAGTATGTAGCTTTTTAGGATCCATACCTCTAGCAATGTCCGCTTTACAAAAGTAGTATTTCGCCTGCGAAGGCAATAAGGGGAGCACTTTGCTTAGATCTTTATCGGAAACCGTTCCAAAAACAAAATGAAGATTATTGAAAGTTGATGAGTTTAAGAGCTGATTAAGTTCTTGAATTCCCGCTTCGTTGTGCGCACTATCCAGAATCACTAGAGGTTTTTCTTTGATGCGCATACACCTACCAATAAACATGGTATTATCGCGAACCTTTAGAAGTCCGTTTCGTTTTGACTTTTCACATACCTTAAATAGATTACCTAAAAGCAAAAGAGCAGCTAATGCCGTTTGTATATTTTTCTTTTGATAGCTTCCGCTTAGGTCAGTTGTATAGTGATATTTACTTTTCGCACTGCATGCAGTAAAAGTGCTTCCCTCGCTGGAACTTTCAAAATCTGTAATTTCCAATAACTCCTGAGCATATTTTAACCTGCTGTTAAAAGCTGCCACATGCTTAACAAAAACAGCATTCGTATCTTCCTGGTATTCCCCAATTAACACCGGTACTCCCTCCTTGATAATCCCCGCTTTTTCAAAAGCTATTTTAGCTAGAGTATCTCCTAAAAACTGTTGGTGGTCAAAGGAAATATTGGTAATGATAGAGAGGAGAGGAGTTAGTACGTTAGTCGAGTCAAAACGTCCACCCATGCCGGTTTCAATTATAGCTACATCAATCTCATGTTTGGCAAAATAGTCAAATGCCATGACTACCGTTATTTCAAAAAATGAAGGCTGTATTTGTTCTATTAACTCTCGATTATTTTCAACAAAACTGACTACATAATCTTCCTCAACAACGATCCCATTTATTTTTATTCTTTCTCTAAAATCCTTGTAATGAGGAGAGGTGTAGCAGGCAACTTTGTATCCTTCCTCTTGAAGAATAGATGCTAAGATATGTGTCACGCTACCTTTGCCATTTGTACCCGCTATATGAATGGTTTTAAATGACTTATGAGGATTACCTAAAGCGCTTAATAATGCTAGGGTATTCGTCAAGTCTTTTTTAAAGGCTTGATCACCAAGCCTTTGAAACATGGGTAACTTATTGAAAAGATACTTCAAGGTTTCTTTATAGTCCACTGAATAGATTAATTCGCTTTAAAATTATAAATAATCTTACCAACTTGATTATCTCTTGACCCTTCCTCACCAGAAACATTATTAAACTTAAATCTATAAGCTTCCTGCATAGCATAGCTTACCAATGCCTGGTTGGTGTTTGTACTGTATAAAGAAACCAGCGCAGCTTTTATTACTTTTCCTTGCTTGTTTACAGTAATTTTTATAACTACTTTCCCAAACTCATTGGTAGGATTACTGAAATTAGGCTTTGAAACTAAGCCTCTTCCCTTCAAACTAGCACCATCGCCAGAGCCACTGAATCCACTTCCAGCTATATCTCCATAAATATCAGACTCTATACTGCCGTTTAGATTGCCCTGATCCCCAGAAATATTGCCTGTGCCTTGATTAGCGTTATTATTTCCACTAAACAAAGCATTTTCATCGACCACTGGTTCAGGGGTGACTTCAACTTCTGGCTCAGAAGTCTCGGCATTACTAGGGTATGTGCTTGGATCTATAACCGGTTCTTCAGTGGCTGTTATAGGAGCCGAAACCATATCTTGGGTTACTGCTTCAATTTCATTCGGGCTTGAGCTTTCCTCAACGACTTCTTCATTAACCACTTCTTTCTCTACTACAGTATTTTCAGCAGTGGGTATATTATCTTCAACCATTCCGGTTTCCATGGTTCCAAGATTTATCATAATCCCCATGTTATTGATTTCCTCCGGCTGCTCGCATTTCAAAGTAAATAGAAATAGACAACACAACAACACATATGCTGTGGCACTTATCTTAGCTATTCGCTGCCCTTTGGTATTTTCAATTGAGAGGTTCATGTTTTTTAGATATGCCAGTTATGCGTTTTCCATATAATTACTTCGGCTTAGTAGCCAATATCATCGGCACTTTTAGTTGATTACCAATATCCAACAATTCCACAGCTTTTTCTAAGGATACGTCCTTGTCTATTTTAAGTACAACCGTAGGTTCATCACTATTACTTTTACTAATCTCTCCCTGAAGTGCAATTTTGACTGCTTCGTATTCGACTACCTGGCTGTTTACCATGTATGTAAGGTCATTGCTCAATGCTACAGTTATCGACTTACTGGCTGGAGTTTTACCAGATGCGTTTGGTAAAATCAATTTCAGTGCATTCGGCATCTCTGAGTTAATCACAAAAAAGATTAACAACAAGAATATAATATCCGTCAGAGATGCCATATTAAAAACGGCACTAGCTTTATTTCTTTTTTTTAATTTCATAGCAAAAATTGATTAAATATGCCTCAACTATTTTGAAGGCTCTTGTAACAAATCAATAAACTCAATACTAGCAGCCTCCATTTTCAAGATCATCATATCAAGCTTTGAGGTTAATAAATTGTAGGCTACAAAACTTATAATTCCCGCTGCCAATCCAAATGCTGTAGTAAACATAGCTTCATATAATCCGCCGGCCAAATCACCCGCGGCGGTATTACCATCTGCTAAATCTTTAAACGTAGTAATCATTCCAGTCACAGTTCCTAAGAAGCCTAGCATTGGAGCAGTACCTGAAATCGTAGCTAAAACATTTAAGCCTTTCTCCAAGCGTCCTACTTCAAGATTTCCTTGATTTTCAATACTGGCTTGAATGTCTTTCAAAGATTTACCTATCCGAACCACTCCCTTACCAATCATATGAGCAATAGGAGAGTCCTCTTTATCGCACCAGTCCTTAGCACCTGTGATATTTCCATTAGCCACAAAGTCCTTGATTCTATTCATGAAATTTTCATCGATAGTAGCTGCTTTCCTTATGGCCGTATATCGTTCTATAGCGATGTAAACCGTAACAACTGACAACAGGAATATCACTCCCATCACAAACAATCCGAAGTAACCGATTTGAGAGACCATAGCAAAAAGACTTGAAGAAGTCAGTTCAGGGCTTGCAACAGTGGAGTCAACGGCTGCTGTTGTAATCTGCAACAATAAAGCATTCATAGATTCTTTTTTAATTCGTAACAAATGTATACCAATAATAACTTGTTTACATCTCCATTTATTGCAATTCACAATTCAGATTGTCTAGTTTAATTTACAATTCAATAATTATTAGCACTTTCGTAAAAAAGAATTAGTGATTTTTTCATCTCTTTTTTTGAAAATTATTTTCCGCTAAAAAACATCAAAAGTTATTAACCGATTTAATTAGTAAAAATGTTAATAAATTACATGCAATACTAAGGTTTTAGCCCTATAAATGTTTAATTTTGTTAGTCTGTAAAACAATATAAGATTATGGCTAAAAACGGAAGGGTAATTCCAATAAATATTGAAGATGAAATGAAGAGTGCCTACATAGATTATTCTATGTCGGTTATCGTTTCAAGAGCAATTCCTGATGTAAGAGATGGCATGAAGCCTGTGCACAGAAGAGTGCTTTATGGTATGAATGATTTAGGTTTAGCGCCAAACAAAGCACACAAGAAATCCGCTAGAATTGTAGGGGAAGTCCTTGGTAAGTATCACCCACATGGAGATAGCTCTGTATATGACACCATGGTTCGTATGGCCCAGCACTGGTCACTTCGTTATCCGCTAGTTGATGGACAAGGAAATTTTGGATCAGTAGATGGCGATCCTCCTGCTGCAATGCGTTATACCGAAGCTAGATTCAGGAAAATCGCTGAGGACATTCTTTCTGATATTGATAAAGAAACCGTAGATTTTCAGTTAAACTTTGATGACTCCTTAAAAGAGCCAACAGTTCTTCCTTCGAAGATACCTCAGCTGCTCGTTAACGGAGCTTCTGGTATTGCTGTAGGAATGGCAACAAATATTCTACCGCATAATCTATCTGAGGTTATAGCAGGGATGAAAGCTTATATCGACAATAATGATATTCTTATTGAAGAGTTAATGCAACATATTACAGCACCTGATTTTCCAACCGGAGGAACAATATATGGTTACGATGGCGTAAAAGAATCTTTTGAAACAGGGAGAGGTAAGATTGTTGTAAGAGGTAAAACAAGCATTGAAACGACCGATTCTGGGAGAAACAAAATTGTAGTCAATGAAATACCTTATCAAGTCAACAAATCAACATTGATTCAAAAAATATCAGAGCTTGTTAATGACGGACGAATAGATGGTATCTCGGACATAAACGATGAATCTGATAGAGATGGAATGAGAATCGTTGTCGATTTGAAGAGAGATGCAATACCAAATATCGTTTTAAACACCTTATTCAAACTCACTCAACTTCAGACCTCATATGGGGTAAATAATATTGCCTTAGTTGAAGGAAGACCGAAATTAATGAACTTGAAAGAGTTGATTAAACATTTCATTGAATTCCGACATGAAGTGGTTGTAAGACGAACAGAATTTGAGTTAAGAAAAGCTGAAGAAAGAGCCCATATACTTGAAGGTTTAATCATTGCTTCCGATAATATAGATGAAGTAATTAAGATTATTAGAGCGTCTTCAAATACCGAACAAGCAAGAGAGAGCTTAATGAAGCGATTCGATCTTTCAGATATTCAATCTCGAGCAATCGTAGAGATGCGTTTGCGTCAATTAACTGGACTAGAGCAAGACAAATTGCGCTCTGAGTATGATGAACTCATGAACACTATTGCTCACTTGAAAGAAATTTTAGGGAGCGAGGAAATGCGTTTCAATATCATCAAATCAGAATTAGATGAAGTTCTTGAAAAATACGGTGATGAACGAAGAACAAATATAGAATTTTCGGCAGGAGACATTGACATCACCGATTTGATTCCAGATGAGCCTGTAATTGTTACAATTTCGCATTTAGGATATATGAAGCGTACTGCGGTTTCTGAATACAAAACGCAAAATAGAGGAGGCAAAGGTTCGAAAGGAAGTACTACCAGAGACGAAGACTTTATCGAACACATGTTTACGGCTACTGCGCACAATTACTTACTACTCTATACCGAGAAAGGTAAATGCTTTTGGATGAAAGTTTATGAAATCCCGGAGGGCAGCAAAGCTTCTAAAGGCAGAGCATTGCAGAATTTAATCAATATTCCTTCGGATGATAAAATTTTAGCTTACATCCCGATTAAAGATTTGAAAGATGACGAATTTTTGGATTCACACTTTATATTCTTTGCTACGAAAGCTGGTACAGTTAAGAAAACTTCTATTAGAGATTACTCTAGAGTAAGAACAAATGGAGTAAATGCGATTACCATTAGAGATGAAGACAAATTAGTACGCGTAGTCTTAACTACAGGGGATAGTGAAATAATACTTGCCACAAAGTATGGCAGAGCTGTACGTTTTGACGAAAGTGATGTTCGATCTATGGGAAGAACAGCTACCGGAGTGCGAGGTGTAAGATTGGGCAAGGAAGATGACGCAGTTATAGGAATGATCAGCGCTGCTAAAGACGAAAAAGAGTCAACCGTTTTAGTGGTCTCTGAAAATGGCTATGGTAAGCGAACGCTGCTGGATGAATTCAATGAGGAAACTCAGGAATGGGAGCCAGTATACCGGATCACTAAGCGTGGCGGAAAAGGAGTTAAAACCATGAACTTAACGGACAAAACAGGTAAACTAATTACCATCCGAGAAGTGAGTGATAACGATGATTTAATGATTATTAATAAGTCAGGTATTGCTATCCGAATTGAATTAGAAAATTTACGTGTGCTGGGAAGAGCTACTCAGGGAGTTAAGCTAATTAACTTAAAAGGTAAGGACAGCATTGCAGCAGTCAGCATTATTAAAGATGGTAAGCAACAACGACTCGAAGATGCTGAAGATGTTCAACTTGATGATTCAGAAGAAGGAGAGGAAGGCTCAGATAGTGGTGAGCAAGAAAATCCCGAAACTGAAGCTTAGGATAAATTGTTAAGGATTTGTGAAAATCCATTTTTGGCAAAGAAATTGTAAGATATTTAATAAATATAAAAATGAATATAATGAGAAAAATAGTTTTAATCGTAATTGGCGTACTATGCACTGCCCAATTTTCTTTTGCTCAAGGGAGTAAAGTAATGGCTGCCTACAATTATATGGAAGAGTATAAGTTAGGTAAGCAAGGAGACGACTTGGTAGAAGCTAAAGATGCAATTGATAAGGCAATTACTAGTGAAACCACCGGCATTCAAGGTAAAACTTGGTACTATAGAGGGTTGATTTATGAGTTGCTATCAAAGGATGAATTGTTAAGTCAGACTGACCCTACATACTTAACAACTGCCATTGAAAGTTTTACAAAATCTATTTCTCTAGGAGACAAGAAATTTCGAAATGCAGAGAATTCGATTAACTATATTCGCGCTATTTCATCAGATATATTTAATAGTGGTGCAGACGCCTATCAAAATGCATCGTATGATCAAGCGTATAAAGATTTTAATGCAATGAAAGGCATTAATGAAATCTTAATAAACAATGACGCAGAATTAGTTGTAGGAACAGAAAGGTGTGTTTCCAATGCTGCTGCATCAGCTGAAGCCGCTGGCCTGTTGCCTGAGGCAATTGCTGCTTATGAAGATTTATTAACGATGACTGATGATGCAAACAATTACGTTTTCTTATCGCGTTTATACAAAAAAACTGGTGATAAGGAAAAAGCAATGGCGACATTAGACATGGCAGCTGATAAATTCCCAGAAAATGCCGAAGTTGTTATCGAACAGCTGAATTACTTCATAGAAGACAATAATATAGAAGGAGCGATTGATAAGATTGATAAAGCCATTGAATTGCAACCGGAGAATGATATGCTTTACTTTATAAAAGGAAATGCTTACGATAAAAGTGGCGATATAGATAAGGCTATAGTTGAATATGAAAAAGCTATAAAAATTAATCCTAGCAATGATAAAGCCATATATAATGCAGGAGCGATGTTTTTCTTAGGAGCGAATAAATTCATTAAAGAAATGAATGACTTAGATTATAATGAAACTAGCAAGTATAATGAGCTAAATGCTAAACGTCGTGAAATGTATTTAACGGCAAAACCTTATTTCGAAAAAGTATTAGAATTGATTCCTGAAGATGGAGCAAGTAAAAAGGCACTGTTTAAAATTAATTCAGCTTTGAAGTAAAAAACAATTCCAACTTAAATAAGGATGCGTGGCATCCGTGAAAGAGACCTAGTAAATTTTACTAGGTCTTTTTTTATAGCCTTACATATGGCTTAATTAAATGAATGAGAACAAAAGCAAATGGAGAATAGACATTTTAAGAAAAGAGGAAGGGAGGTATCTGTTCTTATCCTACTTAACATAATATAAATTATAGGAACAATACATCAACTAACTTTAAAGCTTTAATATTTAGCCTATTATCAATCATATCAATAGTTCACGAGTCTTATAACGTCCATAATAATGTTAATAGTTATTTGTAGCTAAGTGGATAAAATACAAGTAGACTTAGGGTCATTTAGGATAAATATTCTCTAAATACAACTCAAATTTAATTTATCCGTAAATCAAACGAATAAATGAATCCTAAAGTTCTAAATTCGCAGTTCAAAGAAAATTAATGTCAAAAACTAGCGCTAAAGAACTGCACAAAGCACTCAAACATTATTTTGGGTTCGAAGAATTCCGGGATCAGCAACAAGAAATTATTGAAACCATCTTGCGTAAAGAAGATACCTTAGTCATTATGCCTACGGGAGGTGGAAAATCTATCTGTTTTCAATTACCCGCCTTACTATTCCCTAAGTTAACCATCGTTATTTCTCCTTTGATTGCTTTAATGAAAGATCAAGTTGATGGCTTAAGAGCGAATGGAATTGAAGCTAATTTTTATAACAGTTCCCAGCAAGCTGATGAACAAGAAGTCATCATCAATCAAGTAATAGATGGAAGTTTAAAGCTTCTTTATGTTGCACCTGAAAGCCTCAGTTTGTTAAAAAATATTTTAGACGAAGATTACGTCTCATGCGTTGCCATCGATGAAGCACATTGTATTTCTTCTTGGGGACATGATTTTAGACCTTCATATCAACAATTAGGCTATCTAAAGGATAAATTACCCAACACCCCTATTGTTGCTCTAACTGCAACTGCAGACAAAGCAACAAGGCAAGATATTGCGAAGCAATTATGTATTCCAAATGCAAAGCTTTTCCTAAGTTCTTTTGATCGAAAAAATATCAGTTTAAACGTAAGACCTTCCAATAAGCGCATTCAGCAAATTGTAGACTTTGTTAAACAAAAGCCGCAGGAATCGGGTATTGTGTATTGCTTGAGTAGAAAGTCCTGTGAGGAGTTGGCTAGCAAATTGAAAGCTGCTAAGATAAATGCGAGCTATTATCATGCGGGGCTAAGTCATGATAAGCGGAATCAAGTACAAGAAGATTTTATTTATGATCGCACCCAAATTGTCTGTGCAACTATTGCTTTTGGAATGGGTATAGATAAATCTAATGTGCGCTGGGTCATTCACTACAATTTACCAAAAAATATAGAAGGTTATTACCAAGAAATTGGTAGAGCTGGTAGAGATAGTTTAGCGGCAACTGCCCTACTTTTTTATAGTTATGCAGATATCATCCAACTCAAAAGATTCATTCAAGGCGCAAGCAATGCCAAGGTTCAAACCGCAAAATTGGATAGAATGAAGCAATTTGCAGAAGCAAAAACTTGTAGAAGAAAAACGCTACTCAGTTATTTTGGTGAAATTTTAGAAAAAGATTGTGGGAATTGTGATATCTGTAAAAATCCTCCGCAATTTATAGATGGTACAGAGTATGCGCAAAAAATTCTTTCCGTAATCCACCGATTGGAAGAAAAAGAACCTATGGGTATGGTTATCGCTGTATTGAGGGGATCAGGTAGCAGTAGTGTTATTGAAAAAGGATATCATCACTTAAAAAGCTATGGGATTGGTAGAGATTTAACTGATATGGATTGGCAACAATACATTATTCAAATGATGAATCAAGGATATTGTGAAATTGCTTTTCACGAACATAACAGCCTGAAAATGACCACTCTTTCACACCAGATATTGTTTGAAGGAAGATCGGTTAAATTGACGAAAGCTTTAGCTGTTCTCAAACGAAAAACAGGCATCAAAGCCAGTCAGCAAACACAGTTTGTAGAATCCGAGCAGGATGAAAGCTTGTTTGAGAAATTAAGATTATTGCGATTGGAAATTGCTATGGAAGAAAGTATACCAGCCTATTTAGTATTCAATGATGCAACCTTAAAAGAGATCGCTGAAGTTCAACCTACAAACAAAGCAGAATTCTTAGAGATCAATGGTGTGGGACAGCGCAAGCATGATGTATACGGGAAACGATTTATTGAATTACTTAAGGAGTTTGGTCAAGCATAGCTACTATCAAAAAGCTTTAAATACTTGTTTCCTGTTTTAAAAACCCCGTCCTTTGCAGCTTATTTAAAAAATACAGCGCATTTGCGCATCAAAAATTACAACATGACAAAAATCAAAAACAATGACACTGTTGAAGTGCATTATACAGGAACTCTATCAGACGGACAAATATTTGACAGTTCATTAGAGCGTGAGCCTTTAAAATTAACTTTAGGACAAGGACAATTAATTCCAGGTTTCGAAGCTGGATTGATTGATATGGAAGTGGGTGAGAAAAAAACAATAAATATCCCAAGTAATGAAGCATACGGACCTCGTCAAGACGAAATGATGCATGAAGTTCAAAAAAATCAATTACCTGCAGAAATTAAGCCAGAGGTTGGAATGCCTTTAGTATCTCAAACTCCTGAGGGACAAGAAATGCACTTTACTATTGCGGAAGTTAGAGAAGAAACTATCCTTGTTGATGGCAACCATCCACTAGCTGGAAAGGATTTAACTTTTGATTTAGAAGTAGTTTCTATAAACAGTTAGTTCTTTTAAATATTAAATCTTAAAAGCGCTTGGTTTAATTAAACCAAGCGCTTTTTTATTTAATATAAACCGTCTTCTTATTTACAAATTCCAATATTCCTTCTTTTGATAGCTCTCGACCATAGCCAGAAAGTTTAGTCCCTCCAAAAGGTAAACGAGGATCTGATTTAACTAAGTCATTTATAAATACGGCTCCATCTTCAAACAAAGGGACTAAAGCCTCTGCCCTCTTTATATCTTTTGAAAAAATACTTAAGCCTAATCCAAACTTCGTTCGACTCGCTAATTCGATAGCCTCATGCTCATCTTTAGCTCGAATTACAGCAACCAAAGGACCGAATGTTTCTTCATCAAAAGCAGGCATCCCAGGTTTCACTCCTGTAATTAATGTCAACTCATGCATAGCCTCAACCTGCTTTCCTCCAAGCTCTAATAAGGCTCCTTTTGCAATGGATTTTTTTAGCTGATCTTGTAATTGCTCAGCTAAGTCACGCCTAGCTAAAGGACCGTAATCAGTTGATTCATCCATTGGGTCTCCATATTTAAGCTGTTTAAGAGCATTTTTAAATCCAAGGATAAATTCATCGTAAATCGCTTCAACAACGATGAAGCGCTTGGCTGCAATGCAACTTTGCCCTGCATTCATCATACGTGCTTTTACCGCTGTGCGAATTGTTAACTCCAAATCAGCATCATGCAGAACAATAAATGCATTATTCCCTCCCAATTCGAGTACACACTTCTTTAGATTTTTCCCAGCAACTTGGGCAATAGCTATTCCTGCCCGCTCACTCCCGGTTAAACTAACCCCTCTTATCTCCTCTCTAGCTAACAATTCTTCTGTTTGCTCATGAGACACGGCCAAAGTTTGAAAAACGCCCACAGGATAACCCGCCTTAAGAAAAACATCTTCAATCAAAAACGCGCATCCCATCACATTGGGTGCATGTTTAAGCAAGGCTGTATTACCAACACTTAGCGAGGGTACTGCAAATCGAAACACTTGCCAAAACGGGAAATTCCATGGCATAATAGCTAAAATACTTCCTATAGGTTCAATTCGAACATAACTTTTAGATGCATCCGTTGCAATACACTTATCTGCTAGAAATTCTGCCGAATGAGCCGCATAATATTCACATACCCAAGCACATTTTGCGATTTCTGCTCTGGATTCGTGGATGGGTTTACCCATTTCTTGAGTAATCATAAGGGCATAAGGTTCTTGATGCTTAATTAAAACATCCGCAAGCCTTTTCAGTAAGCTTAATCGCTCAGCGAGACTGGTCAATTTCCATGCTCGAAAAGCCTTGTCAGAAGCATCTACTTTATGATGCATCTGTATTGAGCTAATCGCATCATAGGAAGCTAAAAATTCATTATTATATGGATTTAAACTGGTAAACATATACTTGAAGTAAAATTACTATAAATTGAACTAATATTTTATTTTACAGACTATTAAGACTATTGTCACATATTGAAACTAACTTTGAACGCTTGAAAACAATAATAAAAATCCAATCACCAAACTCTCTTGTTGCTTTGAAATGAAGTTGAATAGCTTCTCTAACATTATATGAGTTAATTTGTATAAATTTAATGCTTAAACCAAGTAAATCATAATGTCAACAGCGGAACTTAAAGATCTGTTTCAATTAAATCCTAAAATCACCTTCTTAAACCATGGTTCATTTGGCGCTTGTCCTCTTCCTGTTTTTCAAGATTACCAGCAATGGCAAGTAAAATTAGAACAGGATCCTATACAGTTTATAACTAAGACAGGAGTTGAAGCCTACAGGAGATCTAAAGAAGTATTTGCTGAGAAATTTCATTGTTCAGTAGATGATTTCTTTTTGACACCTAACCCATCTACAGCCTTTAATACAGTAATTAAAAGTTTAGAACTGGAAGCTGGGGATGAGATCTTAAGTACGGATTTGGAATACGGAGCAATGGATAAAACATGGGATTTTAGATGCATGCAAACCGGAGCTAAATATATTCGGCAACACATTCCTCTTCCCATAAGCTCAAAAGAGGACTTCTTAGCGCACTTTTGGTCGGGATTAACCAATCGAACAAAAGTGATTTTCATTAGTCATATAACTAGTGCTACCGCACTAATACTTCCAGTTAAGGAGATTTGTGAAAAGGCAAATAAGCTGGGCTTAATAACCCTTATCGATGGAGCACATGTTCCCGGTCATATTCCATTGAATTTAGATCTGTTAAATGCAGACTATTATACTGGCGCATTGCATAAATGGTATTTAGCTCCAAAGGGGTGTTCATTTCTTCATGTGAAGAAACAGAAGCAGGATCTACTTGATCCGTTAATCGTATCCTGGGGTTATGCCAGTGAATTTCCCAGTCACAGTCAATTTTTGGACTACCATGAATATACAGGCACACGAGATTCATCCGCATTCTTATGTCTTCCTTCACTTGCCGATTTTTGGGAAAAGCAACAATGGAAGCAAAAGACTCAAAAAGCAAAAGAAATCTTACATCGTTGGTATCCATTGTTTTGTAAATTACTAGAAACTAAGCCTATCTGTCCAGTGAATACTGATTTTCTAGGACAAATCTGTAGTATCCCCATCTCCACTCCTCTACCATTCGAGTTGAAAGAAGTATTGTATAATCAATATAACATTGAAATCCCTATCACCAATAGAGCGAAGGATTTTTTCATACGCATCTCTTTTCAAGCCTATAATCAAGAGGACGAATTGGCTTATTTATATGAAAGCCTCGCCGCTTTAAAGAGTGAGGGGAAATACCTGAATTAATGCCTGAAAGTTTTAATATCCTATACAGAGATGAGGCAATCATAGCAGTTAACAAACCACATGGCCTAGCTGTACATTCGTCTAAAATACATCGTAATGACGAACAATTTGCACTGCAATTATTGCGCGATCAAATTGGACAAAAAGTATATCCAGCACATCGCTTAGATAAAAAGACCAGTGGCGTATTGCTCTTTTCTTTGCAAAAGGAATTGGATGGACCAACACAAATGTTGTTTGCCAATGATCAAGTTAAAAAAACATATCATGCTATAGTCCGCGGTTATCTCGAGCCTGTAGGAGAAATCAATTATACTTTAACCAACTTAAAGGGTAAAAAACAAGAAGCAATAACTCGATTTAAAGTCTTAAATCAGTTCGAAATAAGCATCGATTTAGGCTTGTTTCCTACTTCGAGGTATTCCTTAGTAGAGCTTTACCCCCAAACCGGCCGTTATCATCAGCTAAGAAAGCATATGGCCCACCTCATGCACCCTATAATTGGGGACCGCCCCCATGGATGCAATAAACAAAACAAATATTGGAAAGATGTTTTTAAGATGGATACGATGATGCTTCATGCCAAGCAACTGGAATTCCCGCACCCACTCAGCAATGAAGTGATTCAGATTAGTGCCCCCTACTCGATCGATTTCCAAAGAGGCTTAGAAATTGTGGAAAGAGGGATTTGAAATCTATCCATTCTTGCTAGAATTAGTTCTAATTTTACGCTCCTAAAATAAACCTATGATAAATCTCGAAGTAGCTCAATTAGCAAGTGTTTCCATACATGGCATTGGTGTAAAAAATGAAAACGAAGGAATCAATATTTCAACAGCTGGAATCACCTTAGATGATGATGTACTGAAAGAACTACTTTTCAAATATTTCTTTAAGAGTTTTAAGGAGCCTGAATTTTATGGATTTACCTTCAGCAATGAGGATGTCACCTTGAATCCAATGTTCAACTTTGCAAGAGCAATATTCAGAGATCCTGAGCTATTGCATAATCAATCTGTTTTCATTGCGAAGCACCTATATGAGCAAAGTAGTCACCCCAATATCAAGCCAGGAGATTTGATGATTGCTTATATCAAAGACCTGGTGATAGACGAGCAAATGCAGGATGCTATTGGGATATTCAAATCAGAATCTAAAGATGCATTTCTTCAATTTAAACATGAAGCCAAGCAGATTGAACTAGGCTACGAGCAAGGGGTTAATGTGGAGAAGCTAGATAAAGGATGTTTGATACTTAATGATGATGAAAGTGACGGATACAAGGTTTGTATTGTAGACAAAGGGAACAAGAACAATGAAGCTCAATATTGGAAAGACGATTTTTTGAATTTAAAAGCAAAAAACGACGACTATCACAACACGAAGAACATCATTAATTTAACCACTTCATTTATCAAAGAAAGATTGGGACCAGAATTTGAATTGGAAAAGTTTGAGCAGGCAGGTATTTTAAATCGTAGTAAGGAATATTTTAAGCGTGTTGAACGATTTGAGGATGATGATTATGAAGACCGTATATTCTTTAGCAATAAAGAGATTATCGATGAGTTTAAAGCATACAAGGAAGAGTATGTAGAAGAGAACAACCAAGCTTTGGATACCCAATTTTTTGTTTCACCAAGTGCGTACAAAAAGAATGCTCGTTATTTGAGAAGTGTGATAAAATTAGATAAAAACTTTCACATCTATGTTCATGGTAATCATGACCTTATAGAGAAGCAAAGTGATGAGAAAGGCAAGTTCTACAAAATCTACTATGAGGCAGAAAGTTGATTGCTGTTGAATAGGTTCTTAATAGAATCGCTAAGGCAATATCTTTAATCACTAATCCTATAAATGAATCACCTCATCGTAGGCCGCTGCAGTAGCTTCCATAACTGCTTCGCTCATCGTTGGATGAGGATGAACAGCTTTAAGAATTTCGTGGCCAGTTGTTTCTAGTTTCCTAGCCACAACTATTTCCGCAATCATTTCAGTAACATTCGCACCAACCATATGAGCCCCAAGGCATTCACCGTACTTAGCATCATAGATTACTTTTACAAAACCTTCTTTAACTCCAGCCGCACTTGCTTTACCTGAAGCAGAAAACGGGAACTTCCCTACTTTAATTTCATAACCAGCTTCTTTTGCCTCTTCTTCCGTGTAGCCTACTGATGCTACTTCCGGAATACAATAAGTACAAGATGGTATGTTGTTGTAGTCCATCGCTTCAATTTTATGTCCAGCAATACTTTCCACACACAAAATCCCTTCAGCAGAAGCTACGTGCGCTAAAGCAGGTCCAGGGACAATATCTCCAATAGCGTAGTACCCTTCAATATTGGTGCGGTAACGCTCATCCACGGTAACTAATCCTCTATCTGTACTAATACCAACATTTTCTAAACCTATATTATCAGTATTTGGTATCACGCCAACTGCGGAAAGAACAATGTCGCAAGTCAATTCAGATTCCTTTCCTGACTTATTATCCTTTACTTTTACCTGACATAAATCACCACTCGTATCGACTTCTAGGACAGCAGAACCAGTCACAATCTTTATTCCTTTCTTTTTCAATACTTTAGCCAATTCCTTAGAGATGTCTTTGTCCTCTCTTGGGACTATTTTATCTAGGTATTCAACTATAGTTACTTCAGTACCCAGAGAATTATAGAAATAAGCAAACTCAACACCAATAGCACCTGACCCTACAACAACCATTTTATTCGGTTGATCTTTTAAACTCATCGCTTCACGATAGCCGATTATTTTCTTTCCATCTTGTTCCAAACCTGGGACAGAACGACTTCTACCTCCTGTTGCTACAACGATATGATTTGCAGAATAAGTTTTGGATTCTCCCTTATCATTTTTCACCTCGACCTGTTTGCCTGGCTGAAGAGTGCCGTAACCCATTATAACATCAATCTTGTTCTTTTTCATCAGGAACTGAACCCCTGTGCTCATTCCCTCAGCTACTCCTCTACTTCGAGTGATCATATCACCAAAATTAGCTGAAGCACCCTCAACTGAAATTCCATAATCATCCGCATGATTAATATATTCGAATACTTGTGCACTCTTAAGAAGGGCTTTCGTTGGTATGCACCCCCAATTTAAGCAAACACCGCCTAATGATTCTTTTTCAATAACCGCTGTTTTCAATCCTAGTTGGGAAGCGCGAATCGCAGTAACGTATCCACCAGGTCCACTACCTAAAATAATAAGATCATAATTCATAGAAAATTTCCTTTAGTTTGAGCTGCAAAGATAAACAATCTTCATAGCTATATTAAAATATCAAGCACTAAACATTCTGCAGATTAGACAAGCTTTCACCACTTATCACAATAACTCCCGATAGTGGAATGGAATCGCCACCTTCTGGCCAATGGCTTGCTAAATCTTCTAAACTTGAAGAAGTTTCACCAGGATGCTGCACGCTCAAGAACAGGTGTTTTCCATTAGGATGAAAATAAGGCCCAGTAAACTCGGCATCATTCGGGGCCGTTGCAACCCGAATCAACTCCCCAGCTCTCTCCCCACTACGAGGAACTAAAAATAAACTATTACAAGGCATAAAACCATACTCCCCAGCACCTAAGGTATATCCGCCAACATCTGTTGTGAACCATAGATTTCCCCGTAAATCGAAGGCCAAATTGTCTGGACTTGAAAAACCAGCTTCTTCGCTTCCCGCTAAAAAGGTTTCTGTTTTAAAAGTTAAGCTTGTCTTGTCCTCGCTATCTTCGGTCAACTTCATTATTGACCCGTGCAGATCTCCTTTTGGTTTATTGTTGGTCAAACTAATAAATACGTCTCCTGACACCGGGTCTATCTCAATGTCTTCCGGTCTATTTAACATAGATCCTCCAACTAAATATGCAGCTTCCCTCATACGAACTAAGACTTCAGTTTGACTTTTAAATTTCTCTTGAAGGATCGCATGATCCTCGTATTTAAGACTAATCCACTCCCCCTTCTCTATATTTGCTACGTAAAGCGTTCCATCTTTTAGATCATTAGGCTTATGTGATACATATTTATATAGGCATCTATCATTCCCATCATCCCCCGAGTAAACTACCACGCGGCCATCTTCCAACTGGTGCATCGTGGCACACTCGTGTGCACATCTACCTAAAGCGACCAATTTATGTGCCTCGCCTGTTTTAGGATTAATTTCAACCACCCATCCATAATGCTCTGGAGAATAATCAAAGTATTTTTTCCAACCATAGCCTCCTGGCAAACGGTCAATAACTGCTCCACTCACCTCATCATAGACATAATCACCGTAGTATGAAGCCGTATTTTCTTCACAAGACAAAATGGTCCCCCATGGAGTAACTCCACCAGCGCAACCAGCAAATGTCCCAATCGCTTCCATACTTCCATCTATCGGTTCATCCCATAAAAAAGGAATGCTTGTTTTGGCCGTTAACCTTCTATTGTACTCACTTTCCTTTTTGACCGACCAAGAACCTTGTGCATTCAACTGCACATGAACTAGGCTGCCACCTACGGCATATTGCTCTTTTTCAACCTGTTCAATAGTTTTCGCTTCAGCTGGCGCATAAGTGCCCATAAGAACAGGATCTAAATACTCATGATTGCTCCAAAGAATTCCTTCGCTTCCATCTTCGTTTAATGGAATAAATGCCAAATAATCATTGTGCGTACCAAAATAGTCTTTATCACTAATTGGATCACCAAACTTCACTAACAATTCATGCGTAAAACCGTCTGCCAAGCGCACCTGATCAGCTTTTAATACAGTTATACTCTTAAAGCCAACTTGCGCATCATAGCTAACAGGTCCTAACGATATTACTTCGCTTTTACATGCATGTAATACAGGTGCAAGTGCGAAACTCGCAGCACCAACAACACTTCCTTTACCTAAAAATTCTAAAAAACTTCTTCTTGAATATTTCATGAAATGACCCTATTTTACTTTATAACAAAGTTAAGCTTAATTCAGTTGTAATGAAAAGAAGAAAATGTTAAGAAATTGTAGAAAAAAACCTATTGTTAATTTTTTCGCACAATCTCGCGAAATGTTCCCAGAGGAATTTTTAACCAAAGACGCTCATGCAGGTAAAAGAAAGCAAATTTACTTACAGATTCCGCTAAAGCAATACCAAGAGCTGCCCCTGCAAATGAACCTAATACTTTACCGGAAATAATAAAGGTAGTGGTAGTGGCTAAAACCCGCCATGTCGTTGTTTTGAACAAGGTCTCCTTAGGTGTAAAAACTCCATCCTTCCATGCGCTTTGCCAAGCTCGCTCATGCCCATAATAGATGACAATTTTAACTATAAACTCAAATCCTGCTATAGCTAGCCCCGCCTCAATGTGCGGTTTACCATCGACCATCCAGGTTACTAGCATTGTCATTGCCATGGTGTCTACAAATGCAATAACTCGCCAAGTAAAACCTTTAATTATACTTCTGAGGTGTGATTCGCGCTGAAATGGTTTTTCTATCGTTCCCATGAGTTCTAAGGGTAAAAAAGCCTCTTCTCGATATTCTCGAGGAGAGGCTTTGGCGGAGAATGAGGGATTCGAACCCCCGGTACCTCACAGTACAACGGTTTTCAAGACCGCCGCATTCGACCACTCTGCCAATTCTCCGATGTAAAAGTAAAAAGCTTTTTAATTTTAAGCTTACTTTTCACTAAAAAAAATAAAAAAAAATCACCCTCATCTATGAGAAGACAGAAGCCACAGGTGCTAAGCAATCAATTCATCTTCATCTTCCTTAAGAATATGCGATTGATAATAGATTGCGGCATTTAATTCGAATCCAATAAGCAAAACAAATGAATTTAAATACAGCCAGCCTAAGAACAAGATAATCGATCCAAAAATGCCGTAAATAGTATTGTATTTTTCAAATCCATTGATGTAATTGGAAAAAACAACCGAAGCCACTACTGAACCAATAGTTGCTAAACTAGAACCGGGCGTTACAAACTTCCACTTCTTCTTCACCGAAGGTCCATAATAATAGATGGTAGAAATAGAGACAAAGAGAAGAATTAAAATTATGATATACCGCATAGCGTTTAGTGAAATATTGACCCAAAAACTCTCTATTTCAACATAACTTAAGAACAGATTGATAAGTCCTTCACCGGCTATAAGTAAAACGATAGAAATAATAAACATGAAGAACAATAAAATAGTCAGCTTTAAAGCCACCCACCGTAAGGTTAGGAAATTTCTATCGGTATAAATTGAATAGGTTTTATTGAAGGATAAAATCATAGATACCACCCCTTGTGTAGCAAAGTACAAGGTCAATAAAGCCCCAAATGACAATAAGCCCTCCCTGGGTTGATTGATTAAGTCGTCTACCGTAGTGAGGATAAATGAATTCACTACTTTATCGGGAACTACCTCATTAATGATAGAAAAAAAATGTGCTTGTACACCCTCTAAAGGAATATAAGGCAACAAGGTTAGCAAGAAAATCATCCCTGGAAAGAATGCAATAAAAAAGCTGTAAGCAATAGACCTTGCTCTGGTCGGAATAAGATCCTTTCTCAATTCAGAGGCAATAAACTTAAGCACAATAAACACGGGTATCTTATCAAAACCTGGAAGCGTAAACCGCTTTAAAAAAGTGATCGTCTTCAATGCAGTAGGATTGTTTTGTATAAAAACCTCTATGTCCTTCTTTATATCCATTGAAAGGGTTTCATTTTCTCCTTTATTATTAAAGGGCAGTTCATTACTTTCTTCAAATGCTTATCCATAAAAACTAGCTCCACTTCGCCTTTAAGCAAGAGTTCGTTTTGTGCATTAAATATTTCTGAATAGAAACAAATCTTTCTATTTATTTCCCCAATAATTTTTGTTCGAATATTGAGAACATCGTCATAGACCGCAGGTTTTCTGTATTTCACATTTAAATTAACCACAGGCAACTGAATTCCTTCCGCTTCCAATTGCTTATAGCTCCAACCGGATTGACGAATCAATTCAGTACGAGCCAATTCAAGGTATAAGGCGTAATTGCCATAGTAAACAAACCCCATTTGATCTGTTTCTCCATAGCGAACACGAACGCTGGTTTCACTTACCTTACTCATAAATTCGCAATTTGTTCAAAGCTGCATGATACAATCTTGCCGCTTTAAGGTGATCATTATAACTTTTTGTAAAGGTATGATATCCTGACAAATCTGCTTTCGCACAAAAATATAGAAAATTATGCTCCTCCGCTTGAAGAACATCGTCTATAGTAGATGTTTCAGGTAAACAAATAGGGCCAGGTGGCAAGTCCGCATGATAATAGGTGTTGTAGCGATGATTGTGCGCTGTATGAACCGTCAATATCCGTTTAATCGACAAATCGCCTAAAGCAAATTTAACCGTAGGATCAGCTTGTAATTTCATCCCTATCTTTAAGCGATTAACATAGACCCCAGCAATGCGTCTGCGTTCGCTTGCATACTTATACTCCTTTTCCACAATCGATGCTAAAATAAAAACTTCATTGCTCGACAGGCCTTTATTGGCAGCTTGTTGCAATCGACTCTCATTCCAAAAGCTTTGATGCGCTTGAGTAAATTTAGCCAATAAGGACTCTAAACTTAGGTTCCAATACACTTCGTAAGTGTTTGGCAAAAACAGGCAAGAGATATTGTCCACTTCATACCCCAACTCCGCTATCCTCTCCTCATCAAAAAGAAAGGTGTAGATGCTTGAAGAATCTCGCTCAATTTGACTGGCAATTTTCGCAGCTAAGTCTTGCTTAAAGTTTATATTATTAATGACCAGTTTGACGGGTGTTTGCATACCTCCTCGAAGGATTGCGATAAGCTCATAGTTTGAAGTTCCTTCTTCGATTAAATAATATCCAGGATAGATATTGTTCTTTAGGTTCATCTTCTCTGCCAGAACTAAGAAAACCCTTTCATTATTGATTAGATCTTCTTTTTTTAATGTATTTAAAAGCGTTTCATAAGTAGACCCTGTAGGTAAATAAAAATCCGTTTGTTGATATACGCTTACCCCAAAGAAAAAGGAATAGGCATAAAATGAGACAAAGCAACCTACTAGGAATAATCCAATAACGAGGTATTTCAGCTTTTTAATCATTGAGCAAATTTAAGGAATAAATCTTTGCTGCACCTCGGAATCCGGCATCATACACGATTCTGCTTTTCCAAACCATTTATATCTATTATTGGCTATAAAGTCGTAGATGGCGTCTCGAATAAATTTAGGAACTAAAATAAAAGGATAAAATAAGAAAAAAGGAAAACTCATTTTTTTAGCTACCCGCAAAGCTGCAGTGGATTGAGTGTAGAGTTGATTACCCTCAAGCAAAATGAAAGAATCGAATGTCTTAGGGTCTAATGCTTTTTGTTTGAGTAGGTTTTGTCCAAATTCACCTTGTAAGGAGGCAAATGAGAAGCGGACATTTTTGTCATACTTGAGGACCAATTGAACGGATAAATTACATAAATTACAAACCCCATCAAATACTATTATCCTTGTATGGTTCATATTATCGTTTGATTAGCTTAGCGCGGTATGAATTATTCCCAACGCTGACTTGAAGCAGGTACATACCACTTGAATATTGACTCAAATTAATTTGTAAACTATTTGTTTGATTCAAAATCAAATTGCCGGAAAGATCATAGACCATAAGTGAGTTTTTATATCCGTCTTCAGGTAAATAAATATTAAAGATATCATGGCTTGGGTTTGGATAAACTTTCAAAACACTATTTGTATAAACACTTTGAATTCCTGTGGGTGGTTCAAAAACAAAATCTGCATCTAAAACTGCCCGGAGCATAGGAGAACCTTCCTCTGTAATTGAAGATGGTCGCCAAGTACTGCTTGTGTAGGTATACATGTGGGCACGTCCTTTCGTGCTGTTTTTATCAAAGCCAATTTGCAAATTTCTAGAGTCGGTTTGCGCCCAACCAATATAGAAATCATCCGTTACTAATATGGGCGTATCAAAGGCAAAAGTCACAAACCCATTGACTAAATCGATGTAGCTAGGTTTCTTATTTTCAATCACTCCTATTTGATTTTCGTAGGACAAGGGCTGGTTAATCTCCAGACTATCCCAAGCATAAAAACTAAACACTAAATTGCTCACGTCCTCATCAATATTAGAGAAATGAACTTGAATTGCGGCAAGTGTATCTGGATGAGCAACATTAAATTTATAAGCAAATTTCTTTACTTCATTGGGATTGCCACTCAAGCCGTAAGCTCTTTCAGCAGAACCATCATCATAGGCCATTACTTTATCGAAACAAATTTGACTAAAGGTAGTGTCATTGCTAAAGATCAAATTTCTAGACGTCGGATAAATTCCCATTCCTGCATTCAGACAAATCGAATCGCCTTGAAAATTAGGTTTTACAAAATCTGAAATCGGCATAAACACTTGGTTCTTTATTTCCGAGGTTGGATTGAAATTTAATCCGTTCAACTCAAAAATTGTATCGGTATCAAGGGAATCTGTAACGAGCACTGCAATAGGGAAAGACCCCGCGGAAACTCCATTTATTTGTCCATTATCGCGTATTGGAATTTCAATCTCACTGGCAAAAGAATCGGCTCCTGCTTGAAACTGACTCCAAGGCAACATACTATATTTGGCTAAGGTATTTGGGAAATCATATAAAAAAGCAACATCTCGTATGACCGTATCTTGTTCCAATAATGATCGGTCTTTATCTAAACGTACATAGTCAATGTGCCAATGGTCATTGTTCCCACTTAAGCTAGCGATGTTTCTAAATCTAAATTGAAAATCTTCATAGAAGTAACGCGGACCAGCGACTAAATTAGTATCTCTTACTTCTACATAGTACTGCTTAAATTTATCTGTAGCTAAATCATCGATATTTATACCCCATACCTTAACCCATTCTTGCTCAAATTCATTTTTAAACTCCAGAACCAATGAATCGGGGGTGTTGGGTAAATCACCTCTCCCCTGCGCTTGCACAAAAAAGCTAACAAAAACTGCACTATCATTCATCAAGCCACTCAAATCAATTGGCTTAGATGTCAATACATCCGCATTCCCGACAGGATTAACAACCGAATTATTATACGGTCTTCCAAATTCATTCAAGCCATCCAAGGTTGCCACGCCGATTGTAGGCGGATCGACAGGGAAGGTAGTGTTTTGAAAAGCATAATTATCTATCCATTTAGCATTGGGATGAAGCGTTCCAAAATAAATAGCAGCAAACTGAAAACTGCTATCAGCAGGCAGTGCAACAGAGTCCAATTTAGCACCTGATATTGAATCGAAAGTAAATGTATATGCCAAGGGCCAAAAAACCGAAGTATTTGACGGTGTTGGAAAACATGTAGAAGCGCCAAAAAACTCAACACTTAATGAAGCATTCACCACAGAATCGACAACATCATTAATGGTATCATAAAAATAAGTGAAACTAGGATTGGTATTAAAATATCCAGTTTGTAAGGTGAAATCTCCATTCTCAATACAGTTGCCTGCTGCATAAAGAGAGGTGTCCGAGATAGTTGTCAATGCAAAATCATAAGGCCGCAGGGATGGTATAGAAAACTCGTCGATAAATGGCAAAGACAAGGTGTCTGATGTAAGAACTATGTTTTCATAGACAAAATCGAGTTTAGCTTGTCCAGCATATTGCTGGAGGCTTGAATTTTGGCCAATGGGGCTTAACCGCTCATTTTGACCAAAACTTATACCGATTAGGATAGAACTTAGGAATAATAAAATGACTCTAATCTTCATCTGCATAGTTTATTTCTTGTAATGCATCAATCAAAGACACCGATTCACTGGTGTCATTTTTAATAGTTTGTAAACGCTCACTGACCTCTTCGGGTAAATCTTGCTGCAACCAGATATCAATGGTACTTCCTACACGAATAGGCTCATTTCCGTAATTAGGGAGCTGCTTATAAATAATCGCACTTGAAGAATCTATAAGCCCATCCTCTTCATATATTACAGTTCCAAAATTTAAATCAGCATTCAATAAAAACTCGGCTTCAGCCAATGTTTTCCCTAAAAGTAGAGGGACTTTTACTTTGTTAGCACCTGCCTTTTCGCCTACAATCAAATCGATTTTTGTTCCATATTGTGCTTTGTCTCCACAGACTATTTCTTCATCTTCAATAAGCATTTTCAAAATAGGATTCCCCTCCTTTAACTCCTCCATCGGTATGTAATCTATATCACCTATGTCGAACCCCACTTGCGGTAAGCGATCAAATGCTTCCTCCAAAGTCGCATTACCCATTAGACAAGGAATCGCTTTGAAAGGCGGTGCCCCTGCATTCAACCATAGATAAACAGTTCTTCCTTTCTTCACTTTAGAATTAGGTGCTGGGTCTTGCTGGATAACCGCATGCGGCAAGAAATCAGGATTAAAGGATGCCGAATCAACAATATTATAATTCAATTCTTTTTCTTGCAGGACTTCTATCGCTTGCTCAATGGTGAGTTCATTTAAGTCATTTAGAGTTAAGGACTCTCCATGTAAACTGTAAAGATCAAACCATTTAAACAAAAGAATTACAAAAACAAAAAAGGCTATCAAAATAAGCCCTAAGTGTTTCCACAAGGTTTTGCTTATTAAAAAGGACAGCCATTCTTTCATTTTGCAAAAATATTATTTATTAGGAGTAAAACGGATTTTATTCGATTTTATTGGCTTTAATTGTTTCCTTTTTGCATTGCATTTATGATTATCTTATCAAAAAATGTGGCTAAAGAAAGACCATGAGCCATAGCTTGCTGGGGCAATAAGCTCGCTGCTGATAAGCCAGGAATAGTATTGACCTCTAAAAGGTAGAATTTATTCTCTTTTAAGAAATAATCTACGCGCACAGCTCCCGTTAATTTTAAGTGCCTATAAATTTGCTTGGTCCATTCAAAACAACGCTTCTTGTGCTCCTCACTTATAGGTGCTGGTGTAACTTCTCTAGATTTCCCTAAATATTTAGCATCATAGTCGAAGAATTCGTTATCGGTTGAAATTTCGGTTATTGGAAAACATACTAATTCTCCTTGGTCTTCCATAAGACCACAAGCTAACTCTCGACCATCTATAAATTCTTCGACGAGAACTTCATCGTCATATTTAAGTGCATTAGATAGAGCCTCTTCAAAATCACTTGCTTCTTTAACTTTAGAAACTCCATAACTTGAACCATTTTTATTGGGTTTAACAAATACAGGATAAGTTAATTTATCATTAACATCTTGAATATTCAATCCATTAGATTTTGTAAACAACAAAGACTTCGCCATTGGAATAGCTATTTCCTTGAGTAGTTGCTTAGTGATATCTTTATCAAATGTTATTGCCGACGCTAGTACTGAGCAGGATGAATAAGGAACCCCAATTAAGTCCAAATATCCTTGTATTTTTCCATCTTCGGCTGGTGTACCATGAATTGCCAAGAATGCAACTTCATATTGATGATTGACCCCCGCAATTCCGAAAGTGTTTAAATCCAAATCATGTAGCTTTCCCTGCGCGTCTTTTACTTGCCATGGAAGGGATGACATATCGATCAAGTGCGCATCGTATTTCTGTGGATCTAAATTTTCCAAGACTACCCGAGCACTCTTTAAAGAAACCTCCAATTCTGAAGATGGGCCACCAGTTAAGATGGCGAGTTTAATTTTTTGGGACATGATACATACTTTACGCTAACAAAAATGCAGTTTATTCTTTTGAATAGACAACATCTAAACGGATAAAAATCCATATCATTTTGAGAAGTGTAGTTTATTGTATGCAAAATGTTTGAAAGAAAGCGATGAAAGTTACTGATGATAGATGGTGTAAGCTATAATTTAAACGTAAAATGAGTAATTTTCACATGTTTTTAATTTTATAACTACTGTTTTAATTAAATGTAAACAATTTCATTAACTCAACTGAGAACTCTAGCGCACATACAAAGCAAAGATGTAAGGTGAAAGATAAGATAGCTCAGGTAGCGATCATAAGCGATAGAGAATGGTATTAAGAAAAATCTTTTATTATATTTAGGACTTAAATATTAACCATGACCAAACTACAAACTCCATTAGATGCTTTTTTGCATTGGGAATTGCAAACCCCCAATAGAATTTTCTTCAAACAGCATATTGAAGGGGATGTGCTTAACTATACCTTTCAAGAAGCAGGCCAAGAAGCGCGCAAGATAGCGACCTACTTAAAGTCTTTAAATTTACCAAGACGGAGTCATATTGCCTTATTATCTAAAAATTGCGCCCATTGGATTATGGCAGATTTAGCGATTATGATGGCTGATCATGTTTCTATTCCTATCTACCCTACTTTAAATGCGGAAGGGATAAACCAAGTACTGGTGCACAGTGAATCAAAAGCTATTATCATAGGTAAACTTGATAATTTTGAGCCCCAAAAAGGGGGGATTCCGGATATCCCTATAGTAGGACTCGGCTTATTTGGCATTCAAGAAGGCAAGCAGTGGGAAGATATCGTCAAAGATGGCATAGCACTTCAAGATATGCCTAATCCTGATCTTGACGATCTACATACTATTATATACACTTCAGGAACTACAGGAATACCGAAGGGTGTAATGCATAGTATTGGAAATTTTGCTGAAAGTGTAAAGATTTTCAGCAAAGAGCTGAAGCTAGATAACCACCCTCGATTATTTTCTTACTTACCTCTAGCGCATGTGGCAGAGCGAATGGGTATTGGAACATTTGGCATCTATAAAGGGGCGGAGTTTACCTTTGCAGAATCTTTAGCAACTTTTGCCTCTAACCTAGGTGAGTGTAAGCCGCATTTGTTTTTTGCCGTGCCCAGAATATGGACAAAATTTCAAGAAAAGATTCTAGAAAAATTACCACAAAGGAAATTGAACATTCTTTTAAAAATACCTATTATAAGTTCTGTAATTAAGAAGAAATTAAAAGAGAAATTAGGATTAGGTAGTGCAAAATATTGTATTTCTGGTGCGGCTCCATTGGCTGCTAGCCTGATTGAATGGTACAAAACAATTGGGATTACTATTTTGGAAGTTTATGGGATGACTGAGGATTGCGTTTTGTCGCACAAGAACCTTCCAGAGGATAATAAAACTGGAACTGTCGGGAAACCTTGGTCAGGTGTACAAATTAAATTATCTAATGATGGAGAAATTTGCATTAAGAATAAATGTATGTTTAAAGGGTACTACAAAAATCCGGAGGTAACCGCAGAAGTTTTTGATGAAGATGGCTACTTCAAAACTGGCGATTGTGGTGAATACGATCAAGAAGGTTTCCTTACCATTATTGGACGAGTAAAAGACCAGTTTAAAACAGATAAAGGCAAATACATTTCACCCTCACCTATTGAATTAGAGTTTTCAAAAAATACTGATATTGAGCAAATTTGCATTGTGGGAACAGGGTTACCTATGCCTATTGCTCTAATCACTCGCTCAGAATTGGGTCATTCGAAATCAAAAGAAGAGCTGACAGCTAGTTTAGCCATAAGCTTAAAAGAAGTACACCCAATATTTGAAAAGCATGAAAAACTTGAGAAAGTAATCGTAATGCAATCAGATTGGAATGTAGAAAATGGCTTGACAACTCCAACCATGAAAGTTAAACGGAATAGTATCGAGAAAATCCATCGAGACAGCTACTTGAGCTGGTATGGCCAGAAAGAATCGGTAATTTTCGAATAGTAAATAATCCGCTTGTACTTTTGTGTCAGCTCAACCATAAGGCATATGTTCAAACCAAATAATGTATCTTCAAAGCATTAATTTAATAAATGATCTAGCTATGAGAAAAATAAATTTGTTAGGACTTATATTCCTGATTTTTGCCCTGTCATCTTGCAATAGTGAAACACCTGAAAGTACAGCAACTTATGAAGGAGAAGATATCAGTGAAGTAGGAGATATACCTGGAAATGAAAAGAAAGATATTGAGGTGCCGAGTTTTGAAAGCATAGA
>TARA_B110000483_G_scaffold216665_1_pt1 | contig 68073 bp, 68 predicted proteins | sample TARA_B110000483 | Tara Oceans TARA_B110000483 (sample SAMEA4398176) | marine metagenome | biome: Polar Biome; feature: [SRF] surface water layer (ENVO:00010504); material: water (ENVO:00002006), including particulate matter (ENVO:01000060) such as... | depth 5 m
CGCATTGTTTCGTAGCCGAGTCTTAATAGGACTTTATTCCTTAAACCCCTGACGCTGTTATCGCAGTTGCTAATTAGCTGGTTTAGTAGCGGTTTGGTGAGTGGAGTAGCCTGCTGCTGTGCCCGTCCAGCTTTGCGGTGCATTCTTTTTAAGGCCAATATTACCTCTGGCTGGTTGGTGGGGTTGTAGTGTTTGGAGAGTTTTAGCACCGTCCCTAAGCTATTTATTCTTCTGCGGATGGTCGCGCTTTTTCTGATGGTGGCAAGGTAGTCAACGTACTGCGCCATGGTGTCGGCAGTTGCCGGTATCCCGTCGCACTGCGGGCACCCACAAACTGATACGTTACCAGCGCAATGGCATTGCTCGGCTATCGAGGGCGGTTCGCCAAGGCCAGATTAAAAAAGTAACAAAACGAAGCCAAAGTGTTTAACATGCGATAAATGCCTTTATCACTGACCAAGACCTATTCACTAAAACCAAATAGATCCTAAGCAAGGATTACTCTTCTTTGTAATCCTCTTCGAGAATACCTTTCTCTTATAGGGTTTTCGTTAACTTTTCTAATCGAACTTAACTTTTCCTTGAGTTACCCTTATACCTTACCCGCTGCTTTCTTCTCTTTAAGTTTATCCAAGCTCAACTTTTCTTTCGCACTCATAATATAAGCTGCAATAGCTAATAACAAAACGCCAGAGGCTTCGAAAACAATATTCATAGGTTCAAGTCCTTTTGTTTGCAAAACAATCATTCGTGTAAGTGCTGTAATGGCAATAATAATCGGAAGCGTCACCGGAATTCGGTTATCCTTATAAAATATCGCTACCATGCCAAGGACCTCAGCATAGATAAATAACAGGAACAAATCACTCAAATCAACTGTCATCAAATCAATAATACGAGCAACCTCGATTAATGCAGCGCCGATAGTGGCTAAGGAAATTACTAACAATATGCCTTGCTCACCAAACCAAAGTAATGTCCGAATCAAATTTTTATCTTTAAACATAATTGATCACCTTTTTTATTTAGACGAAAAACTCGACATTTACTCAACTGTGACTGAATTGGTTTCCATGTAAGTGTTTTTTATTTGTCATTATTTCTTGCAGAATGCCTCAAAATTCTTTGCCGCATTCGCAGACAACTCCGAAAGAAACAATGCCGCAGCATATAACTTTTCAGATTCTTCCTCGTTCCCTGTTGTTCTTTCTTTGTCTGCGGCTTTTAAGGTTTCTCCAGACGTATATAAGAAAAATCCTGCAGCTTCACTGACTTTTTTACAGTCTTCAGTCTTCCAAAATCCCATATCGGACTCTTCAACATCGGAATATCCTGAGAGGGGAATAAGTAAAATTAATAGACTGAAGAAGTTGGTAAATTTATTCATGATGCAGCCCTAGCATTGGAAAATTTAGATTAGTACCCTAGCATAGACAGCATCAATATATCGCTACTCCACCGTTACCGACTTCGCCAAATTCCTCGGCTGATCCACATCTGTCCCCTTAACCAGCGCGATGTGGTAAGCGAGTAACTGCAATGGAATGGAATAAACTATAGGCTCCAAAAGCCCCGGTAGATGGGGCATCGGAATTACGTGAGTCGTTTCATCACTAATAAATCCCGCATGAGAATCCGCAAATACATAAAGTTGCCCGCCTCTGGCTTTGACCTCTTCAAGGTTTGATTTCAGCTTTTCCAAAAGTTTGTTGGATGGAGCTACTGCGATAACCGGCATGTTTTCGTCTACAAGGGCCAGTGGTCCGTGCTTAAGCTCCCCTGATGGATAAGCTTCAGCATGAATATAGGAAATCTCTTTTAGCTTTAAAGCTGCTTCCATGGCCACTGGGTAGTGCACACCCCGACCTAAAAATAGTGCATGGTCCTTATCCGCAAATTTTAGGCTAGTCCGCTCAATAATTGGTTCGATACTAAGTACTTGCCGGCAAAGCTCATTTAGCTGCGCAAACAATTCAACCGGTTTAATTTTTTCGTCTGATATTCCTTTTGCCTGCATCATGGCGCAGGTCATTAGAAGGAAGGCAACCAACTGTGTGGTAAATGCTTTTGTCGAAGCGACGCCGATTTCTGGGCCTGCATTAGTGGAGATAAGCAGATCGGACTCTCGTACCAGGGAACTACTTGTCACGTTACAAACCGCTAAGTAACTGAGATAGCTAAGTTCTTTGGCTTTGTACAGGGCTGCCAATGTATCTGCAGTTTCGCCGGATTGAGAAATAGTTACAAAGAGTGTTTTGTTGGGGATTACTACTCGGCGGTATCGATATTCACTGGCCACTTCTACGGTAACCGGGATATCCAAGTATTTTTCCAGCCAATAGCGCGCAACCATGCCCGCGTGATAGCTGGTTCCGCAGGCAACAATACATATGCCTTGAGCTTCTTTAAAGAGTTTTTGGGCCTCCAGTCCAAAGGCTTCAACCAAAATGCCATTCTTTCCAAGACGTCCTTCTAAAGTTCGTTTGAACGCTTCTGGCTGCTCGTGTATTTCTTTGAGCATATAGTGGCGATAGCTGCCTTTATGTGAATCGCTGGCGTCTTCTTCTATATGGTGGGTAGCGCGTTCGGTTTCGTCGTGACGGTCGTTATATAGCTGATAGCCGCTTTGCGATACCACGCCGTAGTCGCCTTCTTCCAAAAATATAAATCGGTCAGTAACGGGGCGCAGTGCCATCTGGTCTGAAGCGACAAAGTATTCTCCAATACCAACTCCTAACACCAATGGGCTGCCTTTGCGGGCTATATAAATCTGGTCCTGATCTTCTACATTGATTACGCAAAGGGCGTAGGCACCCTGAAGTTCGGCGATGGTATTTTTTAGTGCTTCCAGCATATCGCCGGTTTTAGTCCAGTGGCTGTGCACTAAATGAGTTACCACTTCGGAATCGGTTTCTGAAAGGAAATTATATCCTTCACCCAAAAGCCGTTCTTTAAGATCTAAATAATTTTCGACAATGCCGTTATGAATTAGGGCTATTGGTCCGGATAGGTGAGGGTGGGCATTGGCCTCGGTGGGTTTGCCGTGAGTGGCCCAGCGAGTATGAGCTATGCCCAAATTACCCGTATTTTCAGGAACCAATCTGGACTCAAGCTCGGCAACTTTTCCTAAGGATTTTATACAGGAAAGTTGCGAGTTCTCTAGTTTGAGTGCAATACCGGCGGAATCATAGCCACGGTATTCAAGACGGCGCAGGCCTTCAAGTAATATACCTTCGACTGGTCGTTTAGCGATAGCGCCGACAATTCCGCACATGTAGTGACTTCCTGTTGCTAGTGATTTTTTAGAGGCGTTATTTTGACAGAAAACGGATTAGATCGCTCCCTCCTTATGGCTAGGAAATCCTAGCTTGCATAGAAAGTGTTTGATGATCCATGGTATCTATCCATTCTGGATGGATACGATGAGCGATGCTGTGCGCTCGGATTGGTTGATGGAGTACTGCCTTTTCTGGTGGTACATACTTTCTGCATAAGCGATTCAGGAAAGGAAAATATTCGCGTCATTTCGGCTAGGAAGGCAACAGCATTTGAGAGAACACAATATGAAAATCTTTCTAGCAAGCAGACTGAGGAAATTTCTCAGTTAGGAAAACGCTCTGATAAAGATATCGATCTTTCCGAAATGGCTGCGAGTTCTTATTGGAATTTAGCCGAGCGTGGAAATTTTATCGACCGATAAAAAATTACGCTGTGTCTTTATACTGACATTGTTGATTGGTTCAAATCTGGAGGAAATAAGTATCAAACCCGAATTAACTTAGCACTCCGATATATAGACCTGCATCAGAGTTAGTGTCTATTTCTTAGGAGGTCGTTTCCAGTTTTTAATCTGGCTTTGCTTAGAGCGGGTTAGGGCCAGGGTCTCTTTGTCCACATCTTTGGTGATGGTTGATCCCGCACCAATAGTAGATCCGTCCGCGAGCTTAACCGGTGCCACTATGGCGGTGTTGGAACCCACAAATACGCTGTTTCCTATGATAGTTTGATGTTTATTCACGCCATCGTAATTACAAGTAATGGTACCAGCGCCAATATTAGTATTTTTGCCAATTACTGAATCCCCCACATAGCTTAGGTGATTGATTTTGCTGCCTTCGCCGAGCTTGGTTTTTTTGATTTCGACAAAGTTGCCTACTTTACTGCTGTGGGCAAGCTCAGAGCCTTCTCTTAGCCGTGCATAAGGCCCCACTGTGACGTTATTAGCTATTGTGGCACCTTCGATATGGGTAAAAGCCTTGATTTGGCTACCATCGCCGATATGGGCGTTGCGGATTATGCAGTTTGCTTCTATGCAGACATTGTCACCAAGAGTTACTTGGCCTTCAAAAATGCTATTTACATCAATTTCTACGCCGGTTCCGACGGATAAACTGCCACGTATATCAATTCGGCTAGGGTCCATTAGGGTTACGCCGGCTGCCATAAGGTCTTTGGCTAATCTGTTTTGGTAAAAACGCTCTAATTCTGCGAGCTGAATTCTGTCGTTGGCGCCAAGCACTTCGCACTGATCGCTAGGATGAGCCGTTTTTACTGAGACACCTTCAGCTACGGCCATTGCAATAATATCCGTTAGATAGTATTCGCCTTGGGCGTTGTTATTAGAAAGCTGATGTACCCAGCGCGTAATATTTGAAGCGCTTGTTGCCAAAATACCGGTATTTACTTCCGTTATTTTATGTTGGTCAGGTGAAGCATCTTTGTGTTCAACTATAAAGGCTACTTTGCCGTCCGCATCACGAACGATACGACCGTATCCGGCCGGATCTTCTAGATGTGTGGTTAGTAATCCGAAGCCAGAGGAAACTGCGGCATCAATAACCGCTTCCAATGTGGCGGCCCGAATTAGAGGCACATCCCCATAGAGGACCAGTACTAGTGAATCTTCGGGTAGTTTATCTGTGGCGATTTGCACTGCATGACCGGTGCCGAGCTGCTCAGTTTGCGCAACAAACGCGCAGTTTGGAAATGCTTTCTGAATTTGATCACTACCAAAGCCGGTCACTACAATTGAAGTTAAGTCCGAAGCAAGTTGGCTTGCGGCATCGAGCACATGGCCAAGCATAGGTTTACCCGCAATCTCTAGAAGGATCTTAGGCAAGTCAGACTTCATACGAGTGCCTTTGCCCGCTGCGAGAATAAGAGGCTGAATAGGGCTGTTACCGACCATTATTTTGCCAACTCCTGTATATAGTCCATCAATCCATCTTTTAATTCAGGATGCTCGAGTCCCATAGCCATATTGGCTTTTAGGTATCCTAGCTTGTTCCCACAATCATGGGTGGCGCAGGCCATGCGGTAGGCATCCAATGCGTCGGTTATTAGCAGTTCATCAAGCGCATCCGTAAGCTGAATCTCTCCACCGGCGCCTGGCTTGGTATTTTTAAGGATCTGCATTACTTCCCCAGGAAGCACATATCTGCCAACCACTGCGAGATTGGAAGGCGCGTCTTCAATTTTAGGTTTTTCCACCATGGCGGATAGGGCAGAAGTATTACCTATTTCTAGATCAGCTCCGCCAATATCAGCGATACCGTATTGATGAATCTGATTATCTGGCACGGCTTCAACCATAATTTGCCCATGCCCGATTTCGTCCCAACGATTAACCATATTGGTAAAGTCGTTCGCTCTGTTCGGGTTTTTTGATGGCATAACAAGTACATCTGGCAGCATTACTGCAAATGGCTCATTACCAATCACGCGGCGGGCGCAAAGAATAGCGTGACCAAGTCCAAGTGCTTCGGGCTGGCGTATGGAGACCACCTGAACATGGGGAGGAATGATATCTTTGATACTGGTAAGTACTAGTTCTTTGCCTTTACGCTCCAGCTGGGTCTCCAGCTCAAAATGCGCATCAAAGTGATTCTCGATTGCCTCTTTGCCTGAACGGGTTACTAGGACTATTTCGTTAATACCGGCCGCTATAGCTTCCTCTACTACATGCTGAATAACCGGTTTATCCGTAACAGGAAGGAGCTCTTTGGGAATTGCCTTGGTAGCGGGCAGCATACGAGTTCCCAAACCGGCTACTGGGATAATGGCTTTTTTAACTGGTTTGATTTGGGACATTAAAGGTCCTGAATGTGGGGTTCTGAGTCGAATTTGAAGCTCGAAGGCAAAAGCTGTATTGGAATTTTATCCCATTCTTAGGCTTTGATGGGTTTGGATTATTCACTTAAGTTCCATGGCAGATAAGAGTCTGAGGTATTTTATAAAAGGATCGAAATCTTTATCGCAATAGAGCAGGGATAAATGTTTGTGGATGCAGTATTGGTTCTCATACCGAGCCCTCCTTAGCATCTCCAAATGTGTATAAAATATGCCATATATACAAATAAGGGGCAATCTTTGTCCCTTAAAGCCCTAAATCAGTATACTTTTAAGCTCTTCTATCTTTTGTTCCAACAAGGCCTGATCACCTCGCGTTTCAACATTTAGCCGCACTAAGGGTTCGGTATTGGATGATCTTAGGTTGAAGCGCCAGTTTTCGAAGGTGTAGCTTATGCCATCAATAGTACACAAGCTGCCACCCTGAGGTGCGTAAAAGTCGTTCACTCGCTGAATGGTTGCTTTAGCATCTGCGACGGTGAAGTTAATCTCACCACTGCATGGATAGGCTGTAATGCGCTCGTCAACTAGGTCTTTTAATGTGGTGCCACTAGCGCACATAAGTTCGGTAATAAGAAGCCAGGGAATCATTCCGGAATCGCAATAAGCGAAGTCCCTAAAGTAGTGGTGAGCACTCATTTCGCCACCGTACACTGCGTCTTCCTCGCGCATTACCTCTTTAATAAAGGCATGCCCGCATTTGGATAAAATGGGTCGGCCACCAGCTGTTTCGGTTTGCTCCCTCGTATTCCAGGTAAGCCTTGGATCGTGAATAATTGCTGAGTTAGGAGATTTTGCCAGCATCATCTCCGCGAGCAGACCTACTAGGTAATAACCTTCAATAAATCGGCCATCGGCATCAAAGAAGAAACACCTATCAAAATCGCCATCCCAGGCAATGCCTAAATCAGCTCCAGTTTCTTTTACAACCTTTGCAGTGGCTTCCTGGTTTTCTATTAATAAGGGATTTGGCACACCATTTGGAAAGTCGCCGTTAGGCTCTGAATTAAGATGAATAAACTCAAAGGGTAAATGTTCTTCTAATAGTTCGAGAATAATACCGGCGCCGCCATTGCCAGGGTTTACGACAATTTTTAGGGGCTTTAGGTTAGTTAGATCTATATAGCTAAGTAAATGTTGAATATAGGATGATTTGTCCGGATCAATATTTATTGATCCCGTTTGTTCGGAAGGGGTGGAGTATTCGTTTTTCTCCACCAGTGCTTTTATATCTAGTAATCCAGTGTCTTGGCTGATGGGTCGAGATTCTTCTCTCACCAATTTCATGCCGTTGTGGCCTTTGGGGTTATGGCTAGCGGTTACCATGACGCCGCCATCAAGCTTGCCATTAAAGGTAGCAAAGTATACTTCTTCGGTTCCACACAAGCCTATATTTTCGACCGTGGCGCCGCCATCTACTAAGCCCTGCATCAAAGCATTTGAGATCATCGGGCTTTCTGTACGAATATCAAAACCAACGGCCACGCGCTGCGGGTTGTAGCGCTCGCAGTAGGCTCTGCCGACTTGATAAGCGATACGCGTATCTAGGTCCTCGGGTACTTTTCCGCGAAGATCGTAAGCTTTAAAAAGACTCATTTATTTAAACATCCTGATTGGAGCTCTCCCTTGTGGGAAGGAGCATATATGCTGAGCTAGATAGATTATAATTATAATCAATGCTATCCGGTATGGGTATATAAATTCCGGACGATAGTATGTAACTAATTGGAATCTAATATATAAATTGATTGGGTAATATTTAATCATATAAATAGTGTTCTTATTAATATAATAAAGTACTATATTAAAAAAATATTTAATGAGGATACTATGAGTATTGACACATCTATGCTTGAAGAGCTTGCTAAATCAAAAGTAAAAGCAAAGGTCGCCGCAAAGAAACTGGAAATAGCTACGCTCAAAAAACTGATAGCGTCTTTAACTGCTGCATTGGAAGCAGAAGAGAAGAGAGTTAAAGAAAAGGAAGATAAGAATCGTCAAATTAAAATTGAAAAGATTAATCAACTTTTGGCTGAAAATGGCTTAAAAGTGTCGGATTTAAATCAATCGACTGGAGCCGGTCGAAAGAAAGTGACTAAGAGACGTGGCGGCAAGCGCGGGCCTGTAGCACCCAAGTATCGTTTGTTGGTGGACGGGGTCGAGCATCTTTGGTCCGGCCGTGGTCGAACACCATTGGTATTTGCTAAACACTTTGACAGTGGTAAAAGTCGAACAAGTGTAGAGATATAATATTAAAATCGACATTTACGGCAAGCCGAGCAAATACTCGGCTTTTTTAAATACATCTTCCAAATCCACAACACGCTCGATGAGATGATCCAAAAATTTGGCCTTCCCTGGAAATAGACCCTTCATAATTTCCATCTTTGATACTTCCAATGAAGCGCGCTAGAACATTAGAGTGCCTATTCCACCAAAATCTGTCTCCATTTGCGCAACCAATCGATCAAGTAGCCGTGGGTCGCGGTCAAGAAACTCTTTATACTCTAGGCTGCCATCCGCATTAAGAATGTGCAGCGAGTACTGAACAGGGCACTGCTGTTGTGAAGCAATTCCATCAACGATGGGCTAGCTGAGGCATAAGTCTCGAAATGGAAAATAGACCGGGAGCTCTAGCCTCTCGAAGAAGTCTTCGACCTTTTCCTCGTGGACCAATGGGCCGCCAGAGATAAAATGCTGATGTACGATATTTTGAATTCCTGTAAAGTGAAACTAAAGACTCACCGCTTAGTCATAGGAAGAATGGCTGCGAATCAACGTGGGTAGTTGTTGCAGCTTACCTCGTCGCTGGAAGCCTAATTCCTGATGAAGCCTCTCTCATCTTAGGGATAACAGGTTTACTGGCTATAGTGTGTATTGGCTGCGGTCTTTATAGACTCCAATTGAGACGAATTGAGACGAATTGAGACGATGATCATGCCTGATTGTAATTATCATAAGGACAAAGCATGAGCGGAGTCTTTTTAGGTGGTGTAATCAGGCTACTGATGGATCCTGTGGAATGGGGTATATCCAGTAGTACTTTTAGTCGCCATTAGAGATGGAGTGTGCGAAAATTGCCTTATGAAGACAAAAAAACTGTGCTTAATTTTATTTTCACTAGTCCTTTTTTCTGGTTGTGCTCTTGTTATAGATGAGTACCAAGAGAATCAGAGGAAGGTTATAGCCTATCTTCTTGAAGACCTTCCTATTCCAGAAAATGCAGAGGTTATTAGGGCTCCAACGGTCCTTCTTGGAACAGGCGCCTCAATCTCCGGAAGAATTATAATGACCTCTAATTATAGTCCTGCTGAGAACTTAATTTTCTATGGCACTGAAACACTATCTACTGGCTGGCAGCTAATTTCTTCTAAAGTTGGTGAAGAGGTCACTTTGGTTTACACAAAAGCCGGAAGGTTTGTAACTATTTATATAGCACCTACACGTACTGTAGGCGGATTCTTTTCAGGTGACTTTGGAAGTGATATAGACATCACAGTTGTTCATCCAGACTCAATAGGAATTCAAAATCCTTATGAAGATCTTAATTATGAAGCCTTGCCAGGGAGCCCTTGATGCTAGCTAAGCTCAAAAGTGCGATAGGACTTAGCTTGCAGCGCTCCATCATTATTCTCAAAAGATAGCTCGCAAGCCTCCTTCACAGACACATACATGGCTACATAGCCACAGAAGTCTATAAAGCTAAATTCAACTCCTTCCCCGTCAGTACTCTTCCCCACACTACCATTCCTACAAGCCTGCTCCACAGTCTCTCCTGGATACAACCGAGACTCTTACGTCTTCGTCTCCTATTCCTCTGAAGTCTCTATAGGCTATTTAGGGCCCCCGGGGGGGTGTATTTAATCTGGAATGGATGTGTTTGCTACAGAATATTGCTACAAGCCAGGCACAAAAAAGCCCCTGAATCCGCATAGATAAAGGGGCTATTTTGTATGGCGGAGAGGGTGGGATTCGAACCCACGGACCCTCTCGAGTCGCTGGTTTTCAAGACCAGTGCTTTCGGCCGCTCAGCCACCTCTCCTTAAGAACCGCAATTATACCGAGGATGCTGTCTTCGGCAATTGCGAAATATACTTATTTGTTAGCTTTCTTTCTTTGATGCCTCGGCTTTGCGTTTTGCTCTCGGGTCATTGATTGGTCTTGTGACATCGCGAGGTGCAGATTTAATTTCTACAGTATCCGTAGTATTTAACGGAGCCGAGAAACTAACGGTTTTTGCTACAGTTTTAACTTCGAATTCCTCTACCGGCTTTGGTTTAGCGCGCGGATCGTTTGGCGAGCGTTTAAAATCTCGTTTAACAGATTTTTCAGGAGCTGCAGTAGCTTGGTGTGCCACAGGCTTCAGCGAACTAGCTCGCTTTGGCTCAGGCTTCTTAGGTCCTGGAGCTTTAGCTTTTACAGCGGGTTTTTCTGCCACTGGCTTAACTTCAACTTTTGGCGGCGCCGCAACTATAGGTGTCTCTTCTGGGTTAGCCTTTAAAGGGATCTGATTTTGCGGTAAACGAGCATCGTCGCGAGTGCGCTTGCGTGGTGCCCGACGATTTCCTGAATTAGAATTAGGTCGACGATCAGGCCGATTTTGCCCTGAACTATTCTGCTCGGAACCATTCTGTTCTTTGTTTTCAACCGGATTCTCTTGACGGGCTTTTTGCTGAGAATCATTCCGCTGTGAATCATTTTGGTTCGAACGATTTTGATTAGGGTTGTTTTGATTGGAACCGTTGCGACGCCGATTATCTTGACTGCCGCCCTCATTTTTTCTATTACGGTTTTGCTCGTTACGTCCTTGACCGAGATCTTTGTTCTGATCTTCACCTTGGTTTTGCCCTTGGCCTTGCGCATTGCGGTTGTTTTGATTGTTTCGGTTTCGATTGTTTCGGTTTCGGTTTCGGTTGTTGGCTTGACCCTGTCTATTGCCACCAGAGTTTGATTGGCCCTGTTGACTGGCACCCTGATTTCGATTCTGGTTCCTGTTCCGATTATTGCTATTACCAGAAGTGGAGGATTTCTTGGCTGCAGGTTTGTTTTTGCCGGATAAAGCAGCAAAGAACTTAGAAAGTAGGCCTCGCTTCTTAGGCGCTTTAGGCATTCTCTTCTTCTTGCTGGGAACCATCTGAGCTTGTGCAACCGCTTGAACCGCCGCTTTTGGAGCCGCGGGGATTGCAGCTACAGAACCTAGAGGTGAAACTTCTAGTTCAGCAATATCCGGGTTCTTAGTTTGATAGCTATTCTCGGTCTTTTCCTGGTCTTGGCTTCGAACGCGTCGAATGCTGTAGTGCGGAGACTCAAGATTTGGTTGCGCAATTATCAATACATGGACACCGGGGTGGCGGCGTTCCAGATCGGCAATAACAGTGCGTTTCTCATTTAATAGGAAGCTAGCAACATCAAGGGGTACAAATGCCTGAACGGCACTAGTGAAGTCCTTCTGAGCTTCTTCTTCCATTAGACGAAGGATAGAAAGCGCTAGTGATCGAATACCCCTGATAGTTCCTTGGCCTTCACAGCGAGGGCAGGTTTCAAAAGTGAGCTCTTCAAGAGAAGGGCGCAAACGTTGGCGAGACATTTCCAAAAGACCGAACTTGGAAATCCGAGCCATTTGAACGCGTGCACGATCAATACTAAGGGCTTTGCGCATACGCTCTTCAACCGCATTGCGGTTTTTAGCCGGAGTCATATCGATAAAGTCGATAACCACTAGGCCACCAATATCCCGGATGCGTAATTGACGGGCGATTTCGTCAGCCGCTTCAAGGTTGGTTTGCACCGCAGTCTCTTCAATATCACTGCCTTTGGTAGCGCGAGAAGAGTTAATGTCGATAGAAACCAGTGCTTCGGTAACATCAATAACCAATGATCCGCCGGAAGGAAGTTTTACTTCGCGTTCAAATGCCGTCTCAATTTGATTTTCAATTTGATAGCGGTTAAATAAAGGCAGGTCGTCTTCATAGTGAGTAATGCGACTTTGATAGTCGGGCATTACTTGGTTTATGAAAGCTGAGGCTAGCTGGAAAGAATCCCAACTATCAACCATTACTTCACTAATATTTGGGCGCAGATAATCTCGGATAGCCCGAATAATTATGTTACTTTCCTGAAACAGAAAATGCGGGGCAGAGGAGCTATCTGATTCGGTCTTTATGGAGTTCCATAAATTCGCCAGGTAATCCAGATCCCACTGAAGCTCTTCGGTGGTTCGGCCGACGCCAGCGGTACGGACAATGATGCCCATGCCGTCTGGAATATTGGTCTCGGCCAAAGCGTTTTTAAGATCTGTGCGTTCCTCACCTTCGATACGGCGTGAAATACCGCCACCTGGTTTGTTTGGCATTAGCACCAGGCATCTGCCTGCCATACTAATAAAGGTAGTAAGGGCGGCACCTTTATTGCCGCGCTCTTCTTTTTCTACCTGAACTATTACTTCAGTGCCTTCCTTGATTAGGTCTTTAATTTGGCGTTTACTCGAACCGCCTTTGCTGTCCCGGCAATATTCCGGAGCAATTTCCTTTAAAGGAAGAAAGCCATGGCGTTCGGCACCGTAATTTACAAAGCAAGCTTCTAAGCTGGGTTCAACTCGGGTGATTTTTCCTTTGTAGATATTGGCTAGTTTTTGTTCGCGACCGCGATTTTCGATATCTAGGTCGTATAACTTCTGACCGTCGACTAGGGCAACACGAATCTCTTCGGGTTGTGTTGCGTTGATTAACATGCGTCTCATTGACGTACTCCTTTAATGGAGTGCGCGCGTGAAATTCGGCGGGAACAAAGACATTTTTTCGATAGCTTTTGCCAAGAATCTAAAGGGATTGATGGCGTTACCGAAGGCCGTTTTAGGCCCAAAAAGTTGATACACTAAACCTGTATATCTGTATTTATTGCAAATAAATCAATAATTTATGATATTTAAATGCAAATGAGCCATAGCTCTATCTTTATTCTTATATGTCTTGCTGAGTCAGCATATCCCGACCGGGAATATCAATTGCTCAACAAGAAAAAATTCACGTGCCACTCTGGCTGTTAGGTGTTTGCATAGTTGCTACACCCTTTCTATTTCCAATCTTCTGCGCCGTCGCAGAAGGCTCTCGTTGTTCGTAATTCCAGTTCGCTGGCCTTGTATTGGGGTTATAATCCCGGCACTCACTGGTGAGATAGAGTTGCTGGGTTTCAGCACGTCAGTAATCTCTAGCGAGGAATATAGCAGAAGCTCCGTCCACCCACAATCAAGCCGCCGTCTAACTGCCGCCTAACCATCACTAAATCAAGAGCAGCCAAGCCTTAAATATGAGTTCCCAGATAGCAGAATCCGTTCAGATGATTACCATAACCGAAGCGGAAGATGGGCAGAGGGTTGATAACTTTCTGTGTGGCCGGCTAAAGGGCGTTCCGAAATCTCATGTGTACAAAATTATTCGTTCCGGAGAAGTGAGGGTTAACAAATGTAGGGTCAAAGCTTCTACTAGAGTCGAGGAAGGAGATATTGTTCGCATTCCACCGATCCGCAAGAAAGAGGAGCGGGCAGAGGGGCAGGCTCCCGATCGGGTTTTGGACCAACTGCGCAAGGCAGTCTTATTTGAAGACAATGCACTTATAGTCTTGAATAAACCGTCCGGTCTTGCGGTACACGGCGGAAGCGGCCTATCTCTGGGTTTAATTGAAGTTGCGCGACAGGTCTGGCCAAAAGAAAGTAAATTGGAACTAGTACACAGATTAGATCGTGAAACTTCTGGTTGCCTGGTTCTAGCGCGAACAAGAGCCGCACTTCTTGATATGCAGCAGCAATTGCAAAGACACAAGGTCACTAAGGAGTACACCGCTCTTTGTGTGGGCAAGTGGCCATCCCATATGCGATCGATAGACGCACCGCTTCTGCGCAACCAACTAAAGTCTGGAGAGCGGGTAGTCCGAGTTTCTGAAGACGGAAAGCAAGCTGAGACTCTGTTTAGGGTAATTCAGCACTACAAGCTAGGCAGTTTACTGCGCGTGAGGTTGATCTCCGGCCGTACCCATCAAATTCGCGTGCATACACAACTTGCGGGGCATCCCCTCGCAGGCGATTCCAAATATGGTGATGAAGAAGCGAATAAAAAATTAAAGGGCCTGGGACTTAAGAGACTGTTTTTGCACTCTAGTCATTTGAAGTTTCGTCATCCCATAAGCGGTGAGTTGATTGAAATTTACGCGCCCTTGCCAGATGAACTTCAGCTTGTGCTGGATAAGCTTTAGCTAGTTGTTTTGCGACGTATAAAAAACATGACTTTTGGCTTGGCTGGTAATTCTCACAAATAATTAACTATTTCCGCTGCCACGTGGGCGGCACTTTTGTTACGCGAAAAGTACCCAAAAGCACTTACTCCTATTCCGGCGCCCGCGTTGCCGGTTCCCTGTGAACGCTAGGGATGGCGAAAATGCAGAAACACTTTTCTGCCGGTGGTCGTCTTTATCCTGAGCTCGGCAACTCGGTGTCCTACGTCCCCCTCAAATACTCCTCGCTCTTAACGGATAAAGAGTGCGCTTCTCAGCGCTTCCAAGTCTCGCCCACTCGCGGCGCTCGAACAAACAAAGCCTAAGTTAAAGTACCGAAGTGATGCCCCGTTGAACTTGCTGAGTGCAGAGATATTTATTGGGGTTGAGCGCACACGGAAGCACGCGAAAGTGCGATCCAAGCGTGATGCCAGTGAGCACGACCCGAATAAATAGCTTGGAGCGAGGACTGCCATCAGACCAAACGACCGGGATCCCTTTCTTTTGGTTCTTTGTTTTGGGCATGCAAAAAAGAGCGCCCTCGTGGTAGCGGAAATGCTTTGGTCTAAAGCGAACTTAACGGCGAGCATACAAATTTCAGGGTTAATCGAAAGCATCGCCTTTCAAGCGAATATAAACAAAATCCCTGTTACGTCTAACACTCAAAAACTGCTAAAGTTTCCCTCATTAACTAGCGGAGATTCATGTGTACGAAATTGTAGTGGCTGGTGGATGGTTGATGATCCCCATCTTGCTCTGTTCTGTGGTGGCCATTGCCATTGTTTTTGAGCGCTCCTGGACTCTAAGTGCTTCTAGCATTACGCCTCAAAATCTTCTTTCCTCCGTTTGGAAAAATTATCGCTCTAAAAAACTTACGGTAGATCGCATTATCGAGTTGCGTAATGACAGCCCTTTAGGCGAGATATTTGCTGCGGGGTTGGCAAATTTGAAACACGGCCGCGCCGTAATGAAAGACGCTATGGAAGAGGCGGGCAATAAAGTTACCCACGATCTTGAACGCTTTCTGTCCGTATTGGGAACCATTGCTACGGTTTCACCGCTATTGGGTTTGCTTGGCACTGTGCTGGGAATGATTGAAGTGTTTTCTGAAATTATGATTAGCGGTACTGGCAACGCCGGCGTTCTGGCTGGCGGTATATCAAAAGCGCTTATTACCACTGCTGCTGGATTGTCCGTTGCTATTCCCGCAATGGTCTTCCATCGCCATTTTGAGCGGAAAATTGATGGCATCGTGGTAGAGATGGAGCAGCAATCAACCCGTTTAGTGGGCGCAATATTTAGCGATAAGGATTTACAAACCGATACGGTTTCAAGTTCAGCTTCCTATTTCGCCTCCGGTGGGGCTCAGTCAGAGTGAAATTCCGTTCCCGTCGGTGCACGCCGGTCGAAGCAAACTTTACGCCTCTAATAGATGTGGTATTCCTGCTGCTGATCTTTTTTATGGTGTCCACAACCTTTACCGATGAAAAGCAAATGCGCATAAATCTTCCCGAGGCTCAGGCTGAGGCCTCTCAATCGGAAGATAGGCAAATTAATTTAATGATTATGCAAGACGGGGCGTATAGCATTAATGGCCGCGCGGTTGCGAGCCCGGATATCGGTACGTTAATGGAAGCGCTAAGTCTTGAAGCGGGCGACAATTTAGAACAAGCGGTTGTTATTTCTGCAGATTCGGAAACAACCCATCAGAGCGTAGTGCGGGCGATGGATGCCGCTGGGCGACTTGGTTTAACTCAGATACGCATTACCAGCCAGGTACCGCTCGCGGGTCCCTAACGGCTAATGTTCAGGAAAAAAATTGAACGGCAGTTAGACCGCGCCTGGTACGGCGACGCCAAGTGGAGTCGAGCTTTACTGCCTTTTGAAGCCCTTTACGCTCGTGGCGCGCTCAAAGCCAAAATTCGCGGACAGATCTCTGCCGACAACAATGTGCTCAGTATTCCCCTTATCGTTGTCGGCAATATTAGTGTGGGCGGCACGGGCAAAAGCCCGGTAGTTATCCGGCTTGCCAAAGAATTAAAAAACCGTGGCTATCGACCCGGAATCTTAAGCCGTGGCTATGGTGCGCAAACCGAGGTTCATCCTCGTCTGGTTAGTGCAGACGATGAGGCAGCTAAGGTAGGAGACGAGCCGCTTATGATGGCGGCTAGCCTCCCCGACATACCCATTGTAATTGATCGGGACAGATTGCGCGGTGCTCAATATCTGAAGAATCAATCACAGGTTGACTTAGTTATTTGCGACGACGGCCTTCAGCATTACGCCTTGCCAAGAGATATTGAAATAGTGGTATTAGATGCAGAGCGGGGAATCGGTAATGGCCACCTTATTCCCGTAGGGCCGTTGCGGGAATCAGTGGATCGCCTTGGATCCGTCGACTATATTCTGTGCAACGGCGCACTTTCTTCTTTGCCTTCAAATCTTAGCGCTTTGGTTAACTATCAATTTGCCATGCAGCCTAAGTCGTGGCAATCAGTCAAAACCGGTGAATCTAAGGCATTAGATCAGGTCGACCTTGGTGATTCAGTATTGGCGGTTTCTGCAATTGGTAATCCAGGGAGGTTTCACAATACTCTGAGAACTCTTGGTTTACAGCCAAAAGCATTAGTATTCCCAGATCACCACGCTTTCAAAGCCGAAGAGCTAGTGTTTGCTGTCAGGGATTACGGATTACCTCTTGTGATGACTGCCAAGGATGCAGTCAAGTGCCGGTCCTTTGCGTATTCGGATTGGTTGGCTTTGCAGGTAGAAGCGGAACTGCCTGAAGATTTTATTGATTCTCTTTTAGAAAAGCTTAGAGAGCTAAATTGAAGTGAGGCCTTTGCTCGGATGAATATTTTGCTTTCAGGCACCAGAAGTAGGCCCTCTTGAGAGAGCCAAAAACACGCGCAAAGAGGGAGTTTATTCTTATAAACTACCGATTGAGCATGATTTTAACGCCGCATGGGAGTCAAATAGGTTTCGTGCAAAGGTCTCTAAGGAGCTAAATTGAGTTTTATTGTTGTAATACCAAGTCGCTACCAATCCAGCAGATTGCCTGGCAAGCCTCTGGCTGATATCTGTGGAAAATCAATGGTGCAATGGGTCTTCGAGCGCGCCAGTTTGTCTGGTGCGGATCAAGTGGTGATAGCAACAGATGATAATCGAATTAAACAAGCGGCAGAGAGGTTTGGCGCTGAGGTGGTAATGACATCTGCAGATCACCCTTCTGGTACAGATCGCTTGGCAGAAGTTACCGATATTCTCGAATTGGCAGACGACGCAATTGTAGTTAATGTGCAGGGTGATGAACCGCTTATACCGCCTCAGGTTATAGATCAGGTAGCTAGTAACCTAATAGCCCATCCAGATTGTGCAGCGGCCACGCTAAGCCATGCCATCGAGAGTCTAAGTGAATTCAAAGATCCTTCAGCAGTGAAGGTTGTTTCTGATCATAAGGGCAGTGCCCTTTATTTCTCTAGAGCCGCTATTCCTTGGCCTCGAGATTTAAAACTAGAAGGCGATTCATTACCCAACGGGTTTTCTCCTCAGAGGCACCTGGGGATTTATGCCTATCGAGTGAACCTTTTACGCAGCTTTGTTACCTGGCCAAAAGCGCCACTAGAGGAACTTGAAAGTCTAGAGCAATTAAGGATATTGCATCAGGGTCAAAAAATCCATGTGGAGCAAAGTTCTGTATCAGTTCCTGCTGGTGTTGATAATCCCGAAGATCTAGATCGTGTTAGAGCGTTGGTGCAGGCCTGATGTCGATTCGTGTTCTTTTCGTTTGCTTGGGCAATATCTGCCGGTCGCCCACGGCAGAAGGCATTTTTCGGGCTCGAGTTCAGGCCGCTCAACTCGAGCAGAAAATTCATATAGATTCTGCCGGTACCGGAGATTGGCATGTTGGTAAATCTCCAGATAGTCGCGCTCAGCAACATGGCTTAGAGGCTGGCTATAATATTAGCGATCTTAGGGCTCGTCAGGTTTGCCCAAAAGATTTTGGCGAGTTTGACTATATTGTGGCAATGGACAGGCAAAACCTTTCTGATTTAGAAGCTATGCGGCCAACAGATTTCCGCGGGAGCCTTGGGCTGTTGTTAGACTTTGATACCAGCGCTGGTTCCGATGATGTGCCAGACCCCTACAGTCTTGATGCCTCCGGGTTTAAGCGAGCAATTAGCCTGATTGAAGGCGGTTGTGACGCGCTTTTAATAGATATTCAGCAGCGGTTTCTGCAAACAAAGTCCGGCGGTTTATAGCCGTGGGCATTCGATAGCTATGGGCATTATCCAGTCTAACTACTCTCTCACCGAATCCAATAGTCTTGGGGTTCCCAGCATTGCCGAGCACTTTATACGAATTGAAAGTCTCGAAGATCTTGAATCCGCAAAAGACTTTGCCGATGAAAATGATCTAAAAATATTTCCCATAGGGGAGGGTAGTAATTTAGTACTTCGTCCAATCATTCCTGGTCTAGTGGCGCAAATCGCGCTCACCGGAATAGCCTCTATTGAAGAAAGCGAAACTGACGTACTTATTGAAGTTTACGCAGGTGAGAATTGGCATCAGTCCGTTAGCTGGTGTTTGCAGAATAATTATTTTGGCATAGAGAGCTTGGCTTTAATTCCCGGTTCAGTCGGTGCTGCGCCGGTTCAGAATATCGGCGCATATGGGGCCGAGATCGCCGAATATTTAGAGCGGCTCGAATACTTTGATTTGGTCACAGGAAAACTTGTAGAGCTTAGCGCGGATGAATGTGGATTTGCCTACCGAGATAGCAGGTTTAAGAAAGACTTAAAAGATAAAGTGGTTATCACTCGCATTTGGCTGCGTTTGCATAAAAGCAGCAGGACGAAGTCTGATTATCCCAGCTTAAAATCCTATATGGACGAACTTGGCTTGGCAGGCAGTGCTGCCAATGTATTCGATGCAGTATGTGCAGTTCGTAGAAGTCGTTTACCAGATCCAATAATCCACCCCAATGTAGGCAGCTTTTTCCACAATCCGGTAGTTCCCGAGCAGCAACACAAAGACCTGCTGAAAATATTTCCGGAAATGCCGGGTTATCCAAGCAGCTTGGGGGGAGTAAAAATTCCAGCAGCTTGGTTGATCGAATTCTTGGGGTTAAAAGGCCAAGAAATCTCCAAGGTGAAAATATCCGACCAGCACGCTCTAGTGCTAACCAATATCAATAAGCAAGACGCAAATGCCGTGCTGGATGCGGCTTCTAAAATACAAGACTTAGTCAAGGAAACCTTTGCGATTCAATTAAATATTGAACCACGCGTATATCCGGATTAGCCGCTTTCGGCAGTTAAACTCAGCACTCAAGACTGTTCAGATTTTTTACTTTCTTTCTTTTACGCTGGCCAATCTGACCGGTCTGATTATTGGGTAATTGGCGCTACCATATTTTCGTGGCAGTTACACCAGAGGCTCAACGGTTCAGATCGTCGGCAGCCTAGAATTGATAACTCATGCTGAAGGTTTCTTTTTTCGCGGATGAAACTACTAATTAGTTCCTGGTCGTTGATGGTTTCGGCATGCTTTGCGTCGGTGATTTTGCGCGCAGACGTCAGCGTAGTTCCTACTAAACGCATGAGACCCTCTCCGTGATTAAGCTCATAAATGGGTTTATGCGGCGACATCATTTCGCCGAATGACGACAACAGCCCGTACTTTGATGGTACACAAGTGCTAGTGTTCTGCAGATGGGAGATTTAGAAATTTATACCGAATCTCTTGGTCGCGTGTTGCGCTCTCAGCGCAAAGACAAAGGTTTCTTTCATGAAAAATTGGCGCGCCGCGTTGAGCTCGACCGAACCTATATTTCTTTGCTTGAGCGCAGCGACTGATCGCGATATGGGCGCTGAAGTCGGAGCAAGTGCTTTTGGCGTAACAAAGGCAGTGCCCCCATGGCAGCGGAAATAGTAAAGTTTAAATCGTATCTGTCAGCAGACCCAATCTAAAATCCGTGAGAAGAAAGACTCAAATACCTACCTCACGCATAAACCTTGCAACAGTTATCAGAGGTAACCCAACCAAAGCCGTTGGGTCGGCACTCTCAATGCTATCGAACAGACTTATTCCAAGAGATTCACACCTAAAGCTACCGGCACAATCCAAGGGTAGATCCGCTGCTAGATACGCAGCTATTTCATCCTGCTGCAAAGTCCGAAATTTGACTGAAGTAATTACCACTTCCGATTGCATGTAGCGGCTATTTTTGTTTAAAAGGCATACAGCTGTGTAAAATATCACCTCTTTGCCACTGAAGTCCCTTAGTTGCGCTTCGGCATTTTGGACTGAACCGGGCTTGCCGATCAATCTGCCTTCAAAGTCGGCTGTTTGGTCTGACCCAATAATCCAGAAGTTTGGCTTTTGCTCTGACACCTTTGCGGCTTTTTCTATTGCTAGCCGAGCGGCTAGATCCTGAGCAGTTTCCCGTTCTTTGGGCGACTCGTTTACCGCGGGACTAATGCAGTCAAAACCGGTCGTGATACGGCTGAGAAGCTGTTTTCTATATATGGATGAAGAGGCGAGAATGATGCGGGTCATTCGGGAAGTTTACTCTGCTGTCGAAATATAAGAAATATCATGCACATAAGGGTCGTTTTACTTTGACAGAAGCACTGCATCTCCCTAGAATTGCGCGCCCGGGGGTCTGGCTCCGCTTGCTGTGATTATTTTGCAAAAAAAATAATAAAGGTAAGTAGGCAATTTAATAGTTATATGTTGGGTAGAAATAGTGTCAACCGCATTTATTGATCCCTATAAGGCAGCCAAGAAGGAAGCTAAGCTGCAGTTGCAGATTAGTCCAGGCTCAATGCCTCGATTAACGGAAATTGTTGAAGAGGTCGGAAAGGTTTCAGTTGAGCTAGAGTTTTTCTGGGACCAGCAAAAACGATTACGGGCACGTGGCCCAGTATCGACGCAAATTACTATTATTTGTGAGCGGTGCTTAGAGCCTATGCCGCTTTCTCTAGATGTTGCAGTAGAGGCTGTAATTGTTTGGAGCGAAGAGCAAGCAAGTCAACTCAGTTCAGAGTTGGAACCCTGGATGGGTTTGAACGAGCTGATAGATATACATAGCTTGCTGGAAGAAGAATTACTTTTGGCACTGCCGATAATGCCAGCCCACGAACAAGAAAACTGTAAAGGTAGGTCGAGCTATACAACCCTGCCTAAAGAAGAAATTGGTGAACGCAGAAAACCCTTTGCGGGATTGGCCTCACTAATTAAGACAACTGACGACTAATACGGGAGACACCATGGCCGTCCAAAAGAGTAAAGTAACTCGATCACGCAGAGGTTTGCGCCGCTCACATGACTCACTTAGCGGACCCACATTATCTGTAGATTCTGTAACGGGTGAAAAGCACCGTCGCCATCACATTACTGCCGACGGTTTTTATCGCGGACGTAAGGTCTTGGAAGAAAAAGTAGTAGAAGAGATCGAAGAATAGTTCGTCGTTGGCATATTCGGTCCGCTCTCAGCGAGCTAATTCCAACCTTTCTATGATTAAAGTCGCTGTCGACGCCTCAGGCGGTGATTTGGGTAGCGCACCGGTTCTTGCTGGTGTTCGCGGTGCCCTAAATGCAGACCCTGATATTTTTGTAAGTCTTTTTTGTGATCCCGCTAGTCACACTAAAGCCTTAAATAATTCAATTTTACCGAAATCCCTAAGAAATCGTTTTTCGCTGCATCTTTGCGGCGAATCTGTAGCTATGGACGACAAACCACTTCAGGCCCTGCGTAACAAAGCTTCAAGTTCTATGGCTATGGCGCTTGAGTCTGTTGCTCAAAAAGATACTCAAGCAATGATTAGCTCTGGCAATACTGGCGCGCTGGTTGGTTTTGGCTTGCAGCTGCTGGGAACTATTCCGGGAGTTACCCGGCCGGCTATATGTACAGCATTGCCGTCCAGTCGGGGCCGTACCTGGTTTTTAGATATGGGTGCCAACCTCGAGCCTACCCTCGAACAGATGCTAGCCAATGCGCGGATGGGCGCCAGCCAATGTAGATTATTCGACGGGATTCAGTCTCCTCGAGTGGGAGTGCTAAGTGTGGGATCTGAATCCATTAAAGGCACCCAGATTCAGCAAGATTTAGCGACTGAGCTAACTAAAGAGCCTGGTATAGAGTTTGTTGGTTTTGCTGAAGGTGCAGATCTATTTGCTGGAGCCTTTGACTTGGTTGTTTGCGATGGCCTTACGGGAAATGTTGCATTAAAAACTGCAGAAGGCGTAGCGCACTTTCTTTCAGATGAGCTCAAAGCCGTATTGAGCCGCCATTGGCTAGCTCGAATTAGTTATCTATTATTGAGGCAGAGCTTAAAAGAATTCCGTCGTCGAATGGACCCTTCTCGCTATAATGGGGCCGCATTTCTGGGTTTAGATGGACTGGTTGTAAAAAGTCACGGTGCCAGTGATAGCGGAGCATTTCAGAACGCTTTGTTATTAACCACAGATATGGTCCGGTTAGACGCTTTGTCCTTTCTTAAAGGAGAATTGCAATAAAAAGTAGAAGGTGAGCCCAATAGAAATATATCTTCGGGTACTGCGTAAAATAAAGCTCTTAGTAATAAAATGAATAGCTAGAAGAAGGAGGAATCTTTAGTGACAAAAAACGATCTTGCTTTTGTTTTTCCCGGTCAAGGATCACAAAAGCCGGGAATGTTAGCCGATATGGCACAAAGCTCCGGTTTAGTGGAAGCAACCTTTGCACAGGCTTCAGATGTTCTGGGCTACGATCTTTGGGCTTTAAGCCAAGGTGGTAGCCCGGAAGATCTAAGTCAGACTGAGGTTACTCAGCCGCTTTTGGTGACTGCGAGTTCTGCACTATGGCGATGCTGGCAGGCCGCAATGGATGCAACGCCTTCCGTAATGGCGGGGCACAGTTTGGGAGAGTGGTCGGCATTGGTTGCCTCGGGTGTGATCGGTTTGGAAGATGCGGTTCGATTGGTAAGGCTTAGGGGCCAGTATATGCAGTCGGCTGTGCCACCAGGACAGGGCGCTATGGCAGCTATCGTCGGTTTGGCTGATGGGTTAATTACCGAAATTTGCGAGCAAGTGTCTGGCACTGATATAGAAGCCGAGATAGTCCTTCCGGTTAACTTTAATTGTCCAGGCCAGATAGTAATTGCTGGACATGCGGCAGCGGTTAAACAAGCTATGACGGCCTGTTCTGCAGCTGGTGCAAAACGTGCGCTGTCGCTTCCCGTTAGCGCGCCCTTTCACACGCCTTTAATGCAGCCCGCAGCAGACAGGCTGGCGGTGGATATAGAGGATACAAACTTTAATGTGCCCTCCATTCCGGTAATTCAAAATGTAGGCTGCGCAGTTGAATCAGATCCAGAGATGATTAAACAGAAGTTGGTAGAACAGATTACTGCGCCAGTGCCTTGGACTCAGACAATAGAAAAAATGAGATCTCAGGGAATTACCACTCTAGTCGAGTGTGGTCCGGGACGCGTATTATCGGGTTTAAATAAAAGAATCAGCCGTGAAATAACCAATTTAAATATTGAAGCTCCGGACGCTTTAGCAGCGGCCGCAGGGGAAATCTAAAAGATATAAGAGGGATAAAAATGATTCCAAGAAGTAGAATAGCTCTAGTGACCGGCGCAAGCCGCGGCATTGGTGCCGCAATTGCCGATCAACTTGCAGAAATGAGTATTACTGTTGTGGGAACCGCTACTTCAGATAATGGAGCGGCCGCGATTGATAAACGCTTAAAGGCCAAAACAACGCCCGGCGCAGGCATGTGCTTGAATGTTACCGATGTTGATCAAGTGGCCGAAAAGATTAAAGAGATTACGGAAACCTATGGCGCACCTACAATATTGGTTAATAACGCTGGTATTACCGCTGACAATTTAATGCTGCGGATGTCTGATGAGGACTGGATTAAGGTAATTGAAACCAATCTCAACTCAGTATTTCGCCTTAGTAAAGCCTGTTTGCGTGGTATGACCAAAGCGAAATATGGACGCATCGTCAATATCAGTTCAGTAGTAGGCAGCATGGGGAATGCAGGCCAATGTAACTATGCGGCCAGTAAAGCAGGAGTGGCGGGATTTTCTAGATCTTTGGCTAAAGAAGTTGGTTCAAGAAACATCACGGTAAATACCATCGCACCGGGCTTTATTGATACAGATATGACTAAAGTGCTTACAGAAGATCAAAAAAATACTATGTTAGTGAACGTTCCGCTGAAAAGATTTGGCACGCCAAAAGAGATTGCAGATATGGTTGTTTTTCTTGTAATATCAGGTGGTTACATTACAGGAGAGACAATCCACATTAACGGTGGAATGTATATGAGTTAGACATAGTTTTTGCATGTGGGTCGCAAGTATGTAGAATGTCGCCTCCTCGCATAACTGCGAACTAATTCACATTATTGATAACCCAGGTCAATAGTTTTTATCCAATAATTGGGGAGAGAGATGCATATGAGTAGTATCGAAGAGCGCGTTAAAAAAATTGTTGCTGAGCAACTTGGTGTAAACGAAGCCGATGTAAATAATAGTGCTTCCTTTGTTGAAGATTTGGGCGCCGATTCACTAGATACCGTTGAGCTGGTTATGGCTTTGGAGGAGGAATTCGAAACGGAAATTCCGGACGAAGAGGCAGAAAAAATTACCACTGTCCAGCTGGCGATCGACTATATCAACAGTAATCAATCCTAAGAATAGCTGCATACTAAAAAAACCGGCTGATACTATGTACAGCCGGTTTTTTTGCGCCTAAAAATTGATGAATACGAAATTATGACTTTGCTGGTAAATGGTAGGTTTCAGTCTGAAATGCCTGCGGCCAGCCGAGCGCTCAATTATGGCGATGGTCTTTTCGAAACCATTAGGTATGAATTGGGCTCAGTAGAGCTATGGCGATACCATCTATCCAGGCTCCAGCTCGGAGCTGATCGCTTAGGCATTCTTCAGGATGCCGGCACAATCGAAACAGAAATGCAGCAGTTTTTAGAGTATTTGCGTGCACAAGATATTAGTAAAGGCGTTATCAAAGTCCGCCTTATTCGTGGTGGTGACCAAAGAGGTTACGCACCTGAAGCAAACAGCGAACATTGGCGGATATTTGAGTTATTCGAAGGGTTGCCTCAGTGGGGTATGGCCGAAACTGCGATGCTCTGCGATCATAGATTGGCTATTCATCCCCAGCTAGCTGGTATTAAACATCTGAATAGATTGGATCAGGTCTTGGCAGCAAAGGAAGTGGCAGAAGCGCCAGTTTCAACAGGACTTATGCTCGACGTACAGGGCTCGCTGCGTTGTGGCATTGATTCAAATATATACTTAGAGTTGCAGGATAAAATACTAACTCCGCCGCTCAATAATTCCGGTGTGGTCGGAGTCTTCAGAAGCTATATGATCGACACTCTTTGCATTGATTTGGATATTCCTATGGTGGAACAAGAAATTGACCTGAAACAGCTGGTGAGTAGCTCAGGCTTATGGCTAAGCAATGCGGTTAAAGGCCTGCGTCCTGTTGACTCGATCCTGGGACTCGTAGAGTGGAAAGAGCCATTTTCTCCCTTATTGTCTAAGGTGCAGATGACGGCTCGAAATTCTCTTCAGGTTGAACAATAGTGATTCGCCGATTCCTAATATGCTTTTTCAGCTATCTACTAATATTTGGCTCTCTGGCTGGAGCCTTTAGCTGGTATTTTTATCAAAGTTATCTGGATACGCCGCTAGATCTTGATGAGCGGGCATTCATTCTGCGCGTACCGGAGAACAGCTCTCTCACTTCAGTTACTCGCGAGCTCGGGATAGATGGCTATCTTCTTTATCCACGGTTGTTATTATTTCATGCAAAACTTCAGAAAACCCAGTCTATTCAGGTAGGCGAATACGAGTTAGTTGGTGGGGACTCTCCGCGTATTCTTCTTGAAAAACTGCACGGTGGTGATGTCTTGCTATACCGCACCAGTTTGATTGAGGGCTGGAGTACCCGGCAGATGCTGGATCATTTGCGATCAGACGCAAGGCTAAACGACGATATAGGCGAAGTTGCAATAGAAGACTTACCGAGTTGGCTAAACTTGGATATTGGTTTTGCAGAAGGTTGGTTTTATCCAGATACCTATTTATACGCTCGTGACTTACCAATCTCGGTACTTTTGCTTCAGGCCCATGAGCGTATGCAAGATATTCTTGCCGAAGAATGGTTGCAGCGAGATTTTGGGGTTCCATACGAAACGCCCTACCAAGCGTTAATCATGGCCTCAATAGTTGAGAAAGAAACTGGCGTAACGGAAGAGAGGTCTCAGATTGCGGGAGTTTTTGTGCGGCGTTTAAAGCAAGGTATGCGCCTCCAAACGGACCCAACGGTTATATATGGCCTAGGTGAGGCCTTCAGTGGCAATCTGACCCGAGCCCACCTGCGGCAAGCAAATCCCTACAATACTTACCTGATTAAGGGTCTTACTCCTACACCCATAGCAAATCCTGGACGAGATGCAATTCGCGCTGCACTGAACCCGGATCAGGGCAGCGCTTTATATTTTGTCGCACGAGGTGATGGAAGTCATCAGTTTTCAGATACGCTAGAGGCTCACAACGCTGCGGTTAGGCAGTTTCAAATAGAACAACGCGCAGTGAATTATCAATCTGCGCCAGATGGAGAATAGTAATTGCAAACTGACAGTGGAAACCCCGGACTTTTTATCACCGTGGAAGGTGTTGAGGGTGCAGGTAAATCGACCAACCTTACTCTAATCGTCGAATGTTTAGAGCAGTCTGGTATCGAGGTCGTCTCTACCAGAGAGCCCGGTGGTACACCCTTTGCAGAATCTGTGCGAGAGCTGTTATTAGCGCCTCGAGATGAAAGCGTCGACGAGATTACAGAGCTCTTACTAATGTTTGCCGCGCGATCACAGCATCTGAATGCCCTTATTCGACCCTCCATAGCATCGGGTAAGTGGATCGTCTGTGACCGCTTTACGGACGCTACCTACGCCTATCAGGGAGGAGGTCGGGAATTGGGCTTTGATCTTGTGGCTAAGCTTGAAGATCTAGTTCAGGGAGGTTTTCGTCCCGACCGGACCTTTTATCTCGACGTCCCATTGGAGCAGGGTATGCAGCGCGTAGGAGAGCGAGGCGAAAAAGATCGTTTTGAGCTTGAGCAAAGCATGTTTTTTGAACGAGTGCGCAATGCCTATTTATCCATGGTCGAGAGAGAGCCGGAGCGATTTATTTTGATTGATGCTTCGCAGCCGCTGGAAAATGTGCAGGCCGACGTTAGAGCTCAAGTTGCTAACCTACTAGCTGGTTATCAGAGTGGCGATAAGATGGCCGACAAGAGTACTTCTGAATGATATTGCAGATGCCTTGGCTTCAGGGAGCGGTTGATCAATTCCATCAACGAATGGTTAATCAACGGCTGCCCCATGCGCTGCTGTTGCAAGGTCGAGCAGGTGATGGCGCAGAAATACTAGCGCAAAGCCTAGCAAAAACAGCTCTCTGTGCTAATCCAGAACTGGGTTATCCCTGCAATCAATGTAAATCCTGCCTGCTGCATAGTGCAGAGACACACCCAGACTACTTAAAGCTTGTGCCCGGCGGAGCTTCAGCAACTATTCGGGTAGATGATATTCGTGCATTGGTGGAAAGGTTTACTACTACTGCGCAGATTTCAACTCGTAAGTGTGCGGTACTACTGCATGCTGAAATCATGAACACGGCTGCCGCAAATGCCCTATTAAAGACCCTTGAAGAGCCACCAGGCGATTCGCTTCTTATATTGGTAACCGAGGGTACTAAACCCCTGTTACCAACAGTCCGTAGTCGTTGCCAGCCTATAACTATGCATAAGCCCAACGGAGCTCAGATAACCCAATGGCTCGAACAGCGGCAACTGCCCGCTAGTGCCTCGGAAGCATTAATGGAAGCTCTAGATTATCAGCCATTGAAGATTGCTCAGTGGGTGGAAGAAGGGCTCCAAAAAAACTGGGACCATTTCCAGGAAGTAATGACTGGGGTTGCCAGCTCAAAGCTGACACCAGTAATGGCCGCTATTGAATGCAAAGATATTGGTATTACTGACCAGCTTGATTGGGTCGATCATAAAATTTCGGCGTATGTAAAAGAGAAAGCCCACTCAGGGCATGCTTTGGGTTGGCAATGGGTGCGTTATTTGGATCAGCTTGTGGTCTTGCGGAGGGAATTGATTCATTCGGCGAATGTTAATTCTCAGCTGTTTTCTGAGAACTTGTTTATGTTGTGGCAGCAGTTTAATCGCCAACTAGGTTAGTCTTTTTAATTATTTGATTCTTGATAGCTGGTAGTTTGTAGAAATATATAAATATTTCCGTTGCCTTGGGGCTTTGTTTTCTTTGTGTGCCCAAAGAAAAGGTCCAAAAAACTATACTTCGCTTGAATATTTTTTTGTTTTGGTTGTAGAGCGCAGCAACTGGATCGGGACTAGAAGGTGCCGAGAAGCGCAGTCTTTATCCGTTAAGAGAGACTAGTGTTTAAGGGGGCCGAAGGACACCGAGTTGCCGAGTTTAGAATGAAGATTAGCAACGCGGGCGCCGTAATCGGAGTAAATACTTTTGGATACTTTTCGCGAAACAAAAGTACCGCCCCGTCGCAGCGGAAATGGTTAACTCCACGAAAATTACAATTTAATACTCGTTACCAGGCTCTATCCGAGTTGAAGGCGTCTAACTCAGAATCCAACTTCGCCTTGTCTCTCCCATCAAAGCCATTACAATCTAGTGCATTGGAAATAAATGGGTTAATCACATGGAAATGGGATTTGCCGATAAAGACGGTGTTCTTTCGGTGGTTTTGAGAGACCCCGTAGCTTTATTCGGCACCTACATGCCTCATGCTACGGGTGGGAGTTTGTTTATTGAAACTCAAAAGAACGTCAATCTCGGCGACGAAGTGTTCATATTGCTAGATATATTGGAGCAGGGAGAGTCTACTCCGGTTTCGGCTAAAGTTATTTGGGTTACCCCCAAAGAGACCACTTCTTGTAGGCCCGGTATTGGTATTTAACTTGGTGCAGAAAATCGCGAAATTATGAATATGATTGAGACTGCAAATTGCGGAGCTTTTGAATTCGCCAAGCCCCACGCACACTATCTAGGACGGAGTAGATCCTAGGTGTTTGTCGATTCGCATTGCCATCTGGACCATTTAGATCTAGAACCCTACAACAACAACTTAGATCTAGCTCTGAATGCAGCCCGTGGGCGTGGTGTTCATGGGTTTCTTTTAATTGGAATTGACTTTAATAAATTCCAGCAACTAATTGATATAGAGTTAAAATACTCTGATGTTTGGATGAGTATTGGCTGTCATCCTTTAGGGGATGAAACTCATCTAGATAAGGATAAGTTGGCTGAGTTAGCAAGCCATGCAAAGGTGGTAGCCTTAGGCGAGACGGGCCTTGATTACCATTACGCGCCAGAAAAGAAGGAATTTCAGAAGGCGGCTTTTGAAGCGCATATGCAGGTTGCTTCAGACTTGCAAAAACCCTTAATCATCCACAGTAGGTCTGCGGTGCAAGATACCTTGGAACTAATGCAAGAATATCGGGATAAAGTTGTAGGGGTGCTTCACTGTTTTACTGAAGACTGGCAAATGGCCAAAGCAGCAATTGACATGGGCTACTACATTTCACTCTCTGGTATTGTCACCTTCCGAAACGCTGATGCATTGCGCGAAGTGGCTAAAAAGATCCCGGCAGATCGATTATTAATTGAAACGGATTCTCCTTGGCTGGCACCAGTACCGCATCGGGGAAAGCAAAATGAGCCTAAGTATTTGCCAGAGATTGCAAAATGCATTGCTGATTTGCGCAATACAACGATCGAAAGCATTGGCGAAACGACAACGGAAAATTTCCACCGACTGTTTCAACTAGCCAGTTAATTTTAATAATATGAAGTCACCTAACTGGTTTCAATAGAAGAGAACACTGATGAGTCAACCGCAAATTAGTCAGATTCAAACCATGTTGGATCTACAGAATTCAATGAATACCAAGGTAAATGCCCAGTGGCGTAAGCAGAATTTTGCTTGGTATAGAGCAATATGGATTGAATGTGCTGAACTGCTGGACCATTACGGTTGGAAGTGGTGGAAACATCAGGAGATGGATCGCGATCAGGTAATGCTTGAGCTAATTGATATTTGGCATTTTGGTCTATCGATACTGATTGTGGAAGGCGCAGATACCGAAGATGTGTGCCGCGAACTTACTTTCGGGTTGTCTGACCTAGTGCATATGGAGTTTCCAGAGCAACTGGAAGTCTTTACCGAGGAAGTCCTGCACACTAAATCATTTGATGCGCGGCGCTTTGGAACACTAATGAAGTCAGTTGGGTTGGAGTTCGAAGAGCTTTTGCGCAGCTACGTGGGCAAGAATATTCTGAACATGTTTCGGCAGGACAAAGGCTACAAAGATGGGAGCTATATCAAAATATGGGATGGTAAAGACGACAATGAGTGGTTAGTTGAGCATATGCAAAAAATTGATCTCGACGCAGATGATTTTGCCGAGGCGGTTTATAGCGCGCTAGACGAATCCTACCCGGATTAAACGTGAGGCCTATGCTCGAAATTTATTGCACTCCCATGCAGCGTTAAAAACATGGCCAATCCGTCGTTTATAAATATAAACTCCCTCTTTGCGCGTGTTTTTGGCTTGCACGGAAGTAAAATACTCTTTCGTGCAAATGCCTCAATGGCTAGTGATTGATGAAAGGCTTCAAGATACTGAGTATCGCTCTACTGGCTTTGTTGCTGCTTTTACAAATACGCCTATGGTTTGGCGGCGGCAGCATGGAAGGTCGAGCCATTTTAATGCGTTATATTGAAGAACAGCAAAGCGCTAATGATCGGCTTGAAGCTCGAAACGAAGTTGTTGAGCGGGAAATAGAAGAATTCCATGAGGATCCCGAAGGCGCCGTTGAAGAGCGGGCCCGCGAAGAATTGGGTCTGATAAAAGAAGGCGAAACCTTATACCTATTGATAGAAGAAGATGCCAACTAAGCTTCATATACTAGTGCCAGCGTCTGGCTTGGGGCTTCGCTTTAATGCCGATCGACCCAAGCAGTACCTGCCTTTTCTGGGAATTACGCTCCTGGACCATTGCTTATCTCAGCTAATGTCACTGCCCTATACCGGCCAATTTATTGTCGGTTTAGCTGAAGACGACCCTTGGTGGGATCAAACGGATTCCGGTAAATCTAATAGTATTAGAACCGTCATTGGTGGGGCCACAAGGGCGGAAACAGTGAGTAATATGCTTCGAGCCCTGCGTGACGTGGATCTGCAAGACTGGGTGTTGGTGCATGACGCGGTACGGCCTTGTGTGAGTAAAAACAGCCTTCAGCCCTTATTAGATGCCATGCAAGTCACTCAGGCTGACGGCTTGTCATTGGGTAGGCCCATATATGAGGCAGTCAAGCGTGTTTCTGATCAGGGAAAAGTTCTTGTCAGTGAGAAAAGAGAAGGGCTTTGGACTATTCAAACTCCGCAAGTATTCCGAATAGAGGCACTAGAGAAATCATTGCAAGCCTGCCTGGATGAATCTTTAAGCTTTGATGATGAGATGATGGCGTTACATCATTTGGGCTATACCACTGGCATGGTTCAAGGCTCGGCATTAAATATTAAAGTTACCACAAGAGAAGATTTGTCTCTCGCAGGGCACTACTGGCAAATTATGCAATCACAAGATCAAAGCTAGAGGCAGAGCAATCAGAATAGATATGAGAATAGGTCAAGGTTTTGATGTACACGCTTTTGGTGAGGGCGATCAGCTTGTTGTCGGCGGAGTAACAATTCCCTACGAGCGCGCTTTGGTCGCGCACTCTGATGGTGACGTGCTCTTACATGCCATATGTGACGCAGTATTGGGCGCACTCGCGCTTGGAGATATAGGGCACTACTTTCCCGACACCGATGCGAGCTGGAAGAACGCCAATAGTCGAGATCTGTTGCGAGCTGTGGTTGAGCTCGCAAGTGAACTAGGATTTAGTCTAGCTAATCTGGATTCCACCCTCATCGCGCAGGCCCCCAAATTCGCCCCTCATATAGAGGCAATGAGAGGCAATATAGCTGAAGATTTTGGTGTCAGCCTTGATCAAATTGGCGTTAAAGCTACCACCACCGAAAAGCTCGGGTTTACCGGTCGTGGAGAAGGCATAGCCGCGCAAGCAATTGTGCTTTTGCAAACTTAGCGCTAATCATAGGCTTCAAAATTGTGGCAAAAAATCACGTACCCGAGATGGTACGCGTCCATCGAATAGAAGGTGAGGACGTCGCGAGCCTCAAGCATGTCCCGGAAGATTTCCTAGTAGAAGAAATCTGGCAACCGGAATTTAGCGGGGAGGGCGAACATCTATATTTGTTCGTTGAAAAAACCGGACAAAATACCCCCTGGATAGCCAAGCAGCTCGCTAATTCTTTCGGCATTTGCGAAAAAAATGTGGGTTATTCGGGCCTTAAAGATCGACAGGCGGTTACAAAGCAGTGGTTTAGTCTTCCTGTGCCGGCACAAAAGGCAAAAATAGATCCCATTGTTGAAGGTATGAGAATTCTGCACAAGGCCCGACACGTTAGTAAATTACGTCGCGGCAGCCACTCAGGCAATAGTTTTCAAATTCGATTGAGAGACCTGGAAGCGGACAAGGAACAACTTATTTCTCGGTTACAAGCGGTTTCCGATCAGGGGTTCCCCAACTATTTTGGATTACAGCGATTTGGGCGCAGTGGTAATAATTTGCGCGCAGGGCGACAGCTGGCAAAGTCGCGTAAGTTAGTAGGCCATCCGAAAAGAGGAATCTATCTAAGCGCAATGCGCAGTTCGCTTTTTAATCAGGTATTGGCAGAGCAAATACGAGTGGGAAATTGGCCCGCCATTCTGGATTTCGATAGCGGTTTAGATACCTCATTAGATGATGAGTCTAAACTAGCAGCCACTGGGCCTATGTGGGGCAGGGGCAGACCTTTATTTGCCGAGATCGGCAAAGATATTGAGAGCGAAGTGGTAAAGGAAAACGCCGAGCTATGTGATTTGTTGGAGCACGGAGGTTTGAGCCAGGAGCGACGACCGTTGCGCCAATATGCTGAAAACCTAAGCTGGGTCATTGAGGATAAAGACCTGTTGATGCAGTTTTGTTTACCCCCGGGCAGTTATGCAACAGTGTTGATTGATGAAATTATTGGAGTTAGGGTAGGTATTAAAAAATAGTGCGACCAGAGTGTCGCCGCTCAAATTTACTATATATACCAGCAGTTTATTGAGGCTTGCCTGTGTTAAGATTTGGGTAAATATAGGCAGTGACTTTTATCCTTAATCACAACCCTTTGGGGCGGCATCTTACATCTCAAATGAATCAGACAAAACAGCGCGGAATCGGGATGACGTCCCAGCGAACGCGAGAGCGTTTAATTAGCCGACTCCGTGATGGAGGTATCCAGAATCAGCAGGTTCTGGATGCAATACGAGAGACGCCAAGACACCTTTTTGTTGACGAAGCACTGGCTCATCGAGCCTACGAAGACACTGCGCTGCCAATAGGCTTTTCCCAGACTATTTCTCAGCCCTACATAGTGGCGCGCATGACCGAGCTTGCTCTGTCACTGGGCGTGCCTGATCGCTTGCTAGAAATTGGTACCGGCTGTGGATATCAAACGGCCGTTTTGGCTCAGTTAGTACCTAGAGTATTCAGTGTCGAACGCATAGAGCCATTGCTGGACCGCGCTATCGAAAACTTAGCTCAGATCGGAATTAGTAATGTCGTGTGCCGATTGGCCGACGGTAAGATGGGCTGGGAAGACCGCGGTCCATACAATGTAATTTTAAGCGCCGCCGCACCGGAACAGGTGCCACCAGAGCTGCTAGAACAGCTAGCCCCTGAAGGAATGCTGATAATTCCTGTCGGCTATGAAGGCAAACAGATGCTGACTGTTGTGCAGCGCAAAGACAATGGCAAGGCGCAAGCGAGAGACTATCAAAGCTTCGAGATTGAACCTGTGTGTTTTGTTCCTCTGCTGAGCGGCGTTTCTCGTTAATGAATATGGTCTTGCCTAGATCCTGGTTGGGCATTTTTCTCCGCGGTTGCATCATGGGTGCTGCCGACTTAGTTCCCGGAGTTTCCGGCGGGACCTTGGCGCTTATCACCGGCATCTACGAACGCCTTATTGGCGCTATCGCGAGTATAGATATTACTGCGTTGCGCATATTTTTTAAAGGCGATATTAAAGGTGCGTGGCTGCATATAGACGGCAATTTTTTACTAGTTCTTGCCTGTGGCATATTAACTTCAATATTTACGCTTGCTCACTTAATTGAATATCTGGTTCAAACCCAGCCGGTATTAGTTTGGTCTTTCTTTTCAGGCTTAATCATAGCTTCAATTCTCTATTTACTGCGCATAGTCCGGCCCGGCTCTTTAAGTGCATTTGGTTTTCTATTGGTGGGTGCATTGTGGGCTTTAAGCCTTAGCCAGTTGCGTACAGCTGAGCTGCCAATAACAACGCTATTCATATTTTTCGGCGGATTTATTGCCATCAGCGCCATGTTACTACCCGGCGTATCCGGCAGTTTTCTGTTGCTTATGCTGGGGCTTTATCAGCCGACATTAGAGGCAGTTACTAGTTTTAATATGGTCTATATATCGGTATTTGGTCTTGGTGCCGCCACTGGTTTTGTCGTTTTTAGTCGAATAATTAGATACCTGCTCCGACATTTTTATGAACGGACTTTACTATTTTTAACCGGGTTGCTAATTGGTTCGCTCTACACCACCTGGCCCTGGAAATCTTTTGTCGAGAGTGGGGTTGCACCAAACATCTGGCCCTCTACTTACGCTCAATCAGGGGCTTCTTCGCAAATCGGTCTCGCTTTGATTTGTCTCCTGCTGGGTTTTATATTGGTCGTGGCTATCTCTGCCGCTGGATTTAAAAAAGATGCGACTACGCAAATACAAAGCTAGAAAATTCAACAATGCCAAGCTAGTGGCATTATCAATACTAGCGATTGTATTGGCTGCTTGTACGGGAACAAGCGGTTTGGGCTCAGCTCCAATCGACGAACGCCCTCAACCGCCTTCACAGGCTCTGCGGCTGCATTTAGTTACCAGTGGCGAAACGCTCTATAGTATTGCCTTTCGCTACGAGAGGGATTTCCGGCAACTGGCTTCTATCAATAAATTGGGAGGTGATTACGCAGTCCATCCTGGTCAACGAATCTATCTTACGGAGGAGGCCGCTAGGGATGCTGGTATTACTGCTAGTAATGCCTTGAGTAGTGCGGTGACGGCGACGAGACCGTCAGCAGTCAGACCAACTGCGTCAACTGCCTCAAGCGTTCTCTCTGCTCCTAGTGCGTCTGAGCCCGGGCCATCAACTGTTACGCCAGTTACTGATAATAATTGGGTATGGCCGCAGACAGGCCCTATTGTTCGCAGTTTTGGATCGGGCGATCCTATTTCTAAAGGAATACAAATATCTGCACCTGAAGGCAGTGATGTCTTGTCGGCTATCGATGGGGTGGTGGTTTACTCGGGGTCGGGTTTGCGGGGCTACGGCAATTTATTAATTATCAAACACGATGATGCTCATTTAAGCGCTTATGCCTATAACCAGGAACTGTTAGCGCAAGAGGGTGATCTGGTTCGATCCGGACAGAAGATAGCTACTGTAGGTTCCGATGCCGAAGGCAACAATCGGCTGTACTTTGAAATTCGCCTGGATGGCACACCTATTGATCCGATTAGGTATTTACCAACAAGGTGATTCTTTTTTGGAGTTTGCCTTGAGACCTCCAAAATCCGATTTTTTACTTACTGGTGGTTTATTCAAATAATTAGCCATTTGCGCTGCCACGGGGTGGAACTTTTGTTTGACCTCCCCCAACCTTGGAGCCGGGTCTTCGACCGATCTAAAGACCGCCTAAATTTGTTCCTAGAAATTTATCGCCAAAAGTACCCAAAAGCACTTGCTCAGATTCCAGTGCCCTCGTTGCGTGTTCCCTGCGATACTCGTCTTTATCTTAAGCTCGGCAACTCGGTGTCCTATGGCCCCTCAAACACTCCTCGCTCTTAACGGATAAAGACTGTGCTTCTCGGCGCCTCCAAGTCGCAATCCAATCGCTTCGCTCTAAACCAGGCTCGTTTGAGCGTGCTGAGTGGAGAGGTATTTATTGGGGTTGAGCGCACATGGGCGTGCGCGAAAGAGCGACCCGAGCAGGATGCGAGTGAGCACAACTGCAATAAATGGCTCGGAGCGAGGGAAGTCGGAGGCCAAGCGACCCGGGGTGCCCTTTCTTTGGGCAGACAAAGAAAAGAACGCCCCACGGTACTGGAAATATAATTGATCTACTAAATAATAAGCCGTAATAAAAACCAGGCCAACGGGTTGGCATTTCTGAGTGGGGGGATAGGGGTGACCAAACAAGCCCATACAAGAAGTAAGGTGGTGACCCATGCCGACGGATCTCCGGCACATATGAATTCTGCTACCGTTGCTCCCTTCCGGGCCTGGCGGAGTTTACAGGTTCAAATTGCGAAGGGCCGGCAGGGACACCATAGCAAACCGCATTTGCTAACCTTTTAGACAAAGAGTCGCGATAAATGCGGGCTGCGCATTATGGTGAGTTGATGTGGAATTATCAATTACTCAATAGCCTGAAATTGCATATTCAAACCTACCCAAATGTATTTGCTAATATTCCCCAATCCCCAGAATAGCTTCGCTATAATCTGACAACATAAATAGCACGATATACATTCATGAGTTATCAGGTTCTAGCGAGAAAATGGCGACCTCAGTCCTTTCACGATGTGGTAGGGCAAGAGCACGTTCTTAAAGCACTAATTAATGCGCTAGAAAACCAGAGATTGCATCACGCCTATCTATTTACCGGAACACGAGGCGTCGGCAAAACTACGCTTGCCCGTATTCTTGCCCGCTGTCTTAACTGCGAAACTGGCATAACAAGCCGCCCTTGTGGCGAATGTAGCTCCTGCCAGGAAATTACCGGCGGAAACTTTATTGATCTCATTGAAGTAGATGCGGCTTCGCGCACCAAGGTAGACGATACGCGTGACCTGATGGATAACGTTCAGTACGCGCCATCGCGAGGTCGATACAAGGTCTATCTGATCGATGAAGTACATATGCTCTCTACCCATAGTTTTAATGCCTTGCTAAAAACTTTAGAAGAGCCGCCAGAACACGTGAAGTTCTTGCTAGCAACAACAGATCCGCAAAAATTGCCGGTAACTGTTTTATCGAGATGCTTGCAGTTCAATTTAAAAAACATGAGCGCGCCTCAAATTTCAGAATATTTGAACAAGGTGCTGGCAAGTGAACAAATAACTTTTGACCAAAATAGTTTGGAGTTAATAGCCCAGGCTGCATCAGGTAGCATGCGCGACGCCCTTAGCCTGACCGATCAGGCCATTGCTCATGGCAATGGAAACCTAGCTGAAAAAGAAGTAGCTAACATGTTGGGCACTGTAGATCGCACGCACCTGCATGAGCTGCTGGACTCTTTGGTTAAAGCTGATGGCCCCCTATTAATAAGTACCTGCACTTTGATAGCCAGCCACTCGGTAGATTATCAAATATTGACCGCCCAGTTGCTAAATATGATTCACGCTATAGCTGTGCACCAGCAAATTCCAGAAGCGGCGGTAACTAGTGTTTCTGCCGACCGTTTGCAGGTGTACGCCGATCAATTTCACCCAGAGCAAGTTCAACTTCTATATCAAATGCTATTGGTGGGTCGTCAAGATATTCAGATTGCACCTGATCCGAAATCTGGATTTGAGATGTTAATGCTGCGGCTATTGGCTTTCTCACCTCGCCCGGAAAACCCAGAAGGGGCGCCCTCCGGAAAAAAGGCTTAGCGCCGGCGGCCACTGTAGCGCCGGCGGCTTCTAAAAAGGTACAAGCCGATAGCAACAGCGAACAGACCGTAGTTTCGCAGAGAAGCTCACCAGGAGCTGCGCCCGCGCGACTAGATGACAAAGTAGATATAAATTCATCATCTGAAGGACCGATAGTCTCTCCCGATCAGCGCAAAGAAATATTGATTGATCAGGTTGAAGAAGTGGAATCAGTTGAAACTGCCTCGGCTATTGCAGAAGCACCGTTTAGGGGAATGGCTTCTATCGATCTTACAACTGCTGTTCAGCTAGAACCAGAACCGGAAATAGAACCAGAAATAGAAATAGAAATAGAAATAGAACCAGAGGCTGAAACTGAGCTTCCTAGTCCAAAGCCTGCTCCGGTTTATCGTGCAACTGATATTCAAAATTCGGAAGATTGGATTAGTATTTATCAGCAGCTTCCCTTAGAGGGAATGTTAAAGTCTATTTGCGGCCAGCTGTCATTTAGACAGCGGGATGCCGATTCTCTAATTTTAGATATTGACCAAGCCGCTAGCGGCGTTTTATCCGATAAGTATCAATCGAGATTCTGTAAGCTGCTCAGCCAACATTTAGGCAGAGAGCTTCAAGTTCAAATTGAGTCCCAGGAAAACACTAACGAGTCACCAACTCGACGTGTTGAAAGACTATACCGGGAAGCTCTCGACGCCGCAGAAAAAGATTTAGTTGGGTCAGAGGCTGCACAAAAATTAGGACAAGCTTTTAACGCCCAACTGGTTCCCGGCTCCGTTAGCTTAAAGTAGAAAGCAATAGCTCGAATCCTTAGACTAGATAAGAAATAAAGAGATATTACCGAATGAAAGATATGCGACATCTCATGCAACAAGCCAAAAAAATACAAGAGAAGATGAAACAGGCTCAATATGAGATCCAGTCTATCCAGGTTGAGGGGGAATCCGGTGCTGGTATCGCCCGGGTCTCAATGAATGGGCGTCACAATGTCAGCAAAGTAACGATTGATCCGGAATTGCAATGTGAAGATACAGAATTATTGGAAGACTTGGTGGTCGCAGCATTTAATGATGCCGTACAAAAAATTCAAACTGAGACTAAAGGAAATATGGGCAATGTAACCGGAGGTGTGCAAATTCCTTCGGGGCTCAACTTTTAGGTATACCTTATGCTCAGTCCCTTACTAGAATCATTGGTTAAAGCGCTTTCCGCCTTACCTGGTATTGGCCGTAAAACCGCTCAGCGATTGGCTATTCACCTGGTTAGTTTGCGGCCTGAGGTGGCTATCGAGTTGAGCTTGGCTCTGTCGGCTGCCGTTGACCAAATTGGTAAGTGTCAATGCTGTCGTAACCTTACTGAGCAAAGCCTGTGTAGTATTTGCGCTGATCCAAAACGAGATGAAAAATTGATCTGCATAGTCGAATCACCTATGGATGTCCTGGCAATAGAGTCTGCCGGCGGCTATCGCGGGCGCTATTTTGTTTTGTACGGTCGACTTTCACCGATTGATGGCATCGGTCCAGGGCAGCTTGGTCTGAACGATTTGGAAACTTTAGTGAATACAAGCGGGATAGAAGAGGTGATATTGGCTACCAATTTGACGGTTGAAGGTGAAGCTACGGCGCATTTTATTTCGGATCGGGTCAAGGCATTGGGTGCCAGCGTAAGTCGAATCGCACACGGCGTGCCGACAGGAGGCGAACTGGAGTTTATTGACTCTCAAACACTTGGTTTTGCAATTCAGGGAAGGGCTAGCTACTAATGCCAACTGCTCACATTTGGGTTACCAACGATGGTCAGCTTGCCGAGCTGTGTAATGAACTTAGTGATTCGGCCTTAGCTATAGATACTGAATTTACCCGCAGAACTACTTTTTACGCTCAATTGGCGCTAATTCAAATAGCCGCGGGCGATAGGCGTATTTTGATAGACCCACTATGTATTGATGATTGGCTGCCTATGCAAAACTTATTGGCGAATTCGCACAATAAGATATTTCATGCTGCGCTTGAAGACCTAGAGGTCTTTCGTACAGACGTGGGTGTTATACCTGAGCCTCTATTTGATACGCAGATAGGGGCCGCATTTTGCGGGTTAGGGGATAGTTTAAGTTATGCAGACTTGGTAGAGTTTTTACATGGAATTGAGCTCTCAAAGGCCGAAACCCAGTCGGACTGGATGAGACGTCCCCTAAGTGAATCTCAGGTGGGTTATGCGCTAGATGATGTCGAATGGTTGCAACAAATAGCCCAGGAATTAACTGATCGCTTACATAATTCTGAGAAGCTAGATTGGATGCAGGACTATTGCCTTCGTACCGTCGAAAATATGCGGAAAGAGATAGACCCTAAGTTTGCCTATCGAAAATTGAAGGGGAATTGGAGATTGAGCCCGGATCAATTGCGTGTCGCTGCGCATCTATGTACCTGGCGAGAAATCTCTGCTCGCAGCTTGGATAAACCTAAGAGCTGGATTATTCGTGATCCGGTTATTTTAGAGATCGCCAGAAAGGCTCCTCAAAATTTAACAGAGTTAGAGCACCGAGCAGGTTTGGCTCCTGAATCGGTGCGTCGATACGGGCGGCAACTGCTATCGGAAATAGAAGATGCTTTTGCCGACGCGCAGGAAGTTCCAGCGCCATCTCAACCTATAGAAGGAGTTCAGCGAAAGCAGCTTAAAGCTTTGCAGCAAAAAGTAGAGGCGCTAGCGCAGGAGAATCAAATTTCGAAGCGTCTAATTGCGAGTAAATCAGATCTTGAGGGATTAATACGCTGGCAATTGGAAGATCCAACTCAAGCAAAGCCCTTAATGCTGCAAGATTGGCGGGCTAATACCTTGGCCCCTCAGCTTATTAGTGGAGTTAGCTAATGCTTTTATGCCAGATATATCGCAGCTCTAAAAAGAGCAGAACATATCTGTATACGCGTTTTGAAGACAAGCTGGAAAAAGTTCCTGAGGAATTGGTTAAAACCTTTGGACGCGCAGAAGTCGCCATGACATTAAGGCTTACTGAAGATAGAAAGCTAGCCAGAGCAGACGCTGCTGCGGTTATCCGAGCGATTGAAGAAAATGGTTATTATCTGCAACTTCCGCCAGCTTCCTTTGTGCAAATGCCCGGCCAAGAAGAATTAGAGAATCAGATGGCCGAGATTGATGCGCTCAATGAAAAGCTACCAAGAGGAGAGTAGAGGCCTATGAGCCCCATGTACTATTACGGATTGTGGATTGTCTATTCGCTCGGCAGCTTGGTTGCCTATCGTATCTTGTGGGATTTTACCCGCTGGCCTAAGGTCTGGTGGTTAGGGTCCTTCGTCCGCATTATGACGGCAGTGGTTATAGTTACACCGGCTGTTCAAGCCGAGGGCAGTGCTTATTTAGCTCCGGCCTGGATCACGATGGCCTTTGATGAACTTCAGCGGCTTGGAGACGGTTGGCTTAGAGCCGGAGTAAACTTAATGGCGGTATCGGCCATAGGTGTTTTGGTCTACTTTGTACACATTATTTATTCTTTAATACAACGGGGTCTCAAGAAAGAGGGAACCTGATAGGCTCGGCTTAATTAATCTGATACAAACCAGTTTGAAGCTAGAGAGGCCTCTGTAGTCGCGATATTATAGTCACGATAATACAGCGACGAAATCTTTTGGAGGAGGGCAGGCATTGGAAAATACCGCAGTAATGGATGCGCTTCGAAGCGCGAGGGAAAAATACGGCATTCATCAGGAATTGCCGCCATCAAATATCCATACCTTTGCCGATCTCTTTGCAGAGACTTTGGAAAAGTTTGCTGATCGCCCTGCATACACCTGCTACAAAAAAACCATTACCTTTGCAGAGCTAGATCAGCTTTCATCAAAACTAGCAGCTTCGCTTCAACAAAGAGAGTTTTTACAGCCAGGCGATCGAATCGCAATTCATCTGCCTAATTTATTGCAGTATCCGGTTGCCGCCATGGCGATCCTTAAAGCGGGCATGACTCTAGTCAATGTAAATCCGCTATATACAGACAGAGAGCTTGAGGCGGTGCTCAATGATTCCGGAGCAAAACTTATTTTTAGTTTTGCCAATCTGGCTTCAGAGCTGAACGAAGTTGTCCCTAGGACCAAGATACAAGAGGTCGTACTGACTGAGTTTGCGGATCTTCACGGCACTCCAAAGCGCCTACTTATTAACGGCGTACTGCGCTATATAAAGAAGCAGGTTCCCAAGCTGGCTTGGGAAAAATGTAGCTCCTTTCGAGGTCTTATCGGGGCCGGAGATATACAGGATTTCAAGCTGCACTCTTCTAAGCCAGAAGATATTGCGGTTTTGCAATATACCGGTGGCACCACTGGTAGGGCTAAGGGAGTAATACTTACCCAGTCTAATTTGATCGACAATATGCATCAGGTATCTCAGATTTATGAGCACGCAAATTGGGATTCTGGCTTCATGCGCATGATGGTGCCGCTGCCGATGTACCATATCTATGCCTTTGATCTAAGTTTTTGTCACGCGTTAAGTAAGGGCAATGAATCCATATTGATTAGCAATCCCAGAGATTTGGATGCCTTCATCAAAGAAATGGAAGCCTATCCCTTTGATGGATTTATTGGCCTAAATACCCTGTTTAATAGCTTGATGAATAAGCCGGAATTTTGTTCTTTAGACTTTTCACGCTTAAAGATTTGTCTCTCTGGCGGCATGGCGCTTACCAAGCCGATTGCTGAACGTTGGGCAGAGATAACGGGGGTTGGTATTTGCGAAGGTTATGGCCTAACGGAATCCTCTGGAATCTTAAGTGCAAACATACCGGGCGATACGCGTTTGGGCACTGTAGGCGTAGCATTTTCGAATACAGAAATCCGGTTGATCGGTGATGAAAAGCAAATATGCGGAGTTGATGAACCCGGCGAACTTTGTTTTCGCGGGCCGAACGCTATGCAGGGTTATTGGCAACGTGCAGAGGCAACTTCTGAAGTGATTGACTCAGAGGGCTGGGTGCATACTGGCGATATTGCGCTAATGGATCAGCTCGGTAGCTTAACTATAGTTGATCGCAAAAAAGATATGATTATTGTTTCTGGATTTAATGTTTATCCAAATGAAATCGAAGAAGTGGTAATTGCTCATCCTGATTTAATTGAGTGCGCTGTGGTTGCAGGCAAAGGGGAAGCCAGCGAATTTGTGAAACTCTTTGTTGTATCTTCAAGAGAAGATTTAACCGAAGAAGATCTCCGCAATTACTGTCGAGAAAAACTCACAGCATACAAAGTTCCGAAACAAGTGGTATTCAGAGATGAGCTACCCAAGTCAAACGTTGGTAAAATACTGCGCAAAGAGTTACGCGACGAAGCATAGCTTTGAGAAGTATGGCCTCGACAGAGCCTAGACTCATTCTAGGTCTTTTAATACTTAGACCTGATACCCAGAGCACAGAAATATTATGTCCTTTTCCGCCGATCAGGTGGCATCCAGAATTAGCCAATGTTTTGTTACAGATCGCAAAGAGCTTCTAGTTCTTAGTCAGCGAATAACTCGACGCTTGGAAAGTGATCAACCTACCTCGAAAGATATCTATCGTCTAGATAAGATGCTAGCGCAAGCGCAGAAGCGGGTAGAAGCCCGCCGTAAATTGGTGCCAAGTATTGACCTAGTAGCCGATCTACCAATTAGTGAGCACGCGCAGGAAATTGCTGACCTATTGGATAAAAATCAGGTAATTGTGGTTGCGGGAGAGACTGGTTCCGGCAAAACAACTCAGCTGCCTAAGATATGCCTGAATTCCGGTCGGGGGGTGCTTGGGCGGATAGCACACACACAGCCGCGACGAGTGGCTGCTCGCATAGTAGGGCAACGTATCGCAAAGGAAATTGGCACCAATCTCGGGGAGCTTGTTGGCTATCAGGTCCGATTTAGTGACCAGAGCGGCCCGGATACCCTGTTAAAGCTAATGACCGATGGAATCCTACTTGCCGAGATTCAAAGAGATCCTGAATTACTTATCTACGACACAATTATCGTAGATGAGGCCCATGAACGAAGTTTAAATATAGATTTTTTGCTCGGATATTTAAAAGGCCTCCTGCCGCGCCGACAGGATCTAAAAATAATTATTACTTCGGCCACCATCGATTTGCAGCGGTTTTCTGAGTTCTTTGATGGTGCTCCAATACTGGAAGTTAGTGGTCGTACTTATCCAGTAAAGATGGAATATTTGCCGGCGCAAAGCGATAGTGAAGAGTTGTTAGGCAGAATCCAGGAAGCAGTCCATCACTGCTTACAAAGTACGCCACCGCATAAAGACGCAAGAGACATTTTGGTATTTCTCAGCGGTGAACGAGAGATTAGAGAGACCGCCAAAAAGCTTAGAGATACCGAGATTAAGGGCCTTGAAGTGCTGCCTCTGTATTCGCGTCTGAGTATTGCCGACCAGGACAAGGTTTTTCGCAGTGGTGGTCGCCGCCGGGTAGTTTTGGCAACTAATGTTGCGGAAACCTCCATCACAGTACCGGGCATTGGTTTTGTGATTGATCCCGGGTTTGCCCGTATCAGTAGATTTAATGCCCGGACTCAGATACAACGACTGCCTATTGAAGCAATTTCGCAAGCGAGTGCTAATCAGCGCGCCGGACGCAGTGGTCGGGTTGCACCAGGACATTGCCTTCGACTTTATTCCGAAGAAGATTTTCTAGCTCGTCCGAAATTTACCGATCCTGAAATACTACGAACCAATTTGTCCGCAGTTATTTTACGCATGGCAGCGTTGAATTTTGGCGATATTCGTAATTTCCCCTTTATTGAACCCCCGGACGCCAGACAAATAAATGCGGGTATTAGACAGCTCCAAGAGCTAGAACTACTAAAAGCCGATGCGTCACTAACGGCTATTGGCCTCGAAATAGCAAAGCTGCCGGTGGATCCTCAGTTTGGCCGCATGCTCTGGGAAGCAAGGTTCCGATACTGCCTTAAGGAATTATTGATCATCGTATCGGCCCTAACGGTGCAGGATGCAAGAGAGCGCCCCACGGACAAACGCCAGCAGGCTGACGAGAAACATCGTAAGTTTCATGACGAAAAGTCAGATTTCATAGCCTATTTGAATATTTGGAAAGCCTGGGAAAATGAACGCCAGTCTTTAACCAATCGGCAATTACGTAGCTGGTGCGAGCGCAATTTTCTTTCCTTTATACGAATGCGGGAGTGGCGAGATATCCACCGTCAACTTCGAATATTGGTGAAGGAGCAAAATTGGAAAGAAAACCAGCAGCCGGCGCAATTTCAGCAGATACATGAAAGTTTGCTAACTGGTCTGCTTAGTCATATTGGCTTCCGGCGTGATAACTCTGAGTACTTAGGTGCGCGTAATAGAGTCTTCCGTATATTCCCCGGGTCCAGTCTGTTCAAGCAGCGGCCTAAATGGATTGTTGCCGGAGAAATGATTGAGACTAGCCAGCTATTTGCGCATCAAGTGGCAGCTATCGAGCCAGAATGGCTAGAACCCCTGGCAGTGCATTTAATTCAAGATGAATACCTAGAGCCTGAATATAGCTCAAAGCGCGGAGAGGTTACCGCACAATTGCGTAGGACCTTATTTGGGTTGCTGTTGAGGGACGATCAACGAGTTAGTTATAAAAAGGTTGATCCTGCAGCCTGCCATCAGATTTTTGTGCGCGAGGCCCTAGCAAATGGACGCTACCGCGGAGCAGCGACGTTCTTGAAACACAATAAAAAGGTGATCCGGGAACTGGAGGAGCTGCAGGAACGAGCCCGGCGATCAGACCTTAGCCCCTCTGAAGAAGATCTCTACGATTTTTATGCATCCCGCGTAGATGCAGAGGTATTGGATCACGCAAGTTTTGACTCTTGGCATAAGAAGATTAGCCAAGATCAGCCTGAAAGGTTGTTTCTGGATAGAGATAAATTGCTGCAGCGAGCAGAGTTAAACCTTCGCGATCAGTTTCCGGACCGTATACAGGAAGAGGGCCAAGTTTACCAACTGCGTTACCAATTCGATCCCAATGCAGAATCGGATGGTGTAACCGCGGAGATAAATCTAGAGTCTTTACAGAGCTTCCCACTGTATTTGGGAGAGTGGCTCGTGCCTGGCATGCTTGAAGAAAAAGTTAGTTTATTGCTAAGGAGTCTGCCTAAAAAAAATCGAAGATCTCTTTTGCCTATTGGCAACAAGGCGCAGCAATTTGCATTGGATGAAACTGCAATAAACAGCCCTTTAACAGAACGTCTTTGTAATTGGCTGGTTCGAACTGAGGGCGAGGAACTGTCTTTTGAGGATTTTGATAGCTCCGTTTTGCCAAATTATTTCCTAATGAATTATGCGTTAGTGGGCGATAAGGGAGAAAGACTTGAGCAAACTAGAGATTTAGTAGAGTTAAAAAATCGTTATCGACAACACGCCGAGGCGGCAGTTGAAACACTGTCTTCAAATGAGGAGCCGGATCTGGAGACGAGCCAGTGGGATTTTGGCAAGCTCGATGAATACAGAGAGATTCGGCATCAGGGGCACGCTCTCAGGGTATGGTTAGGCATTGAAGATATAGGTTCATCGGTGCGAATTAGAAGCTTTAGCACCCCGCTATTGGCGGCTAAGACTAGTAGGCGGGGTTTGGCCAGGCTTTACTGTCTTTCCAATAAGCAGGCTTATCAGTATTTGAGTAAAGAGCTATTTAACGGGAAGGCACTTCAGCTAATCTCCTTCGGTCATAGCGACAAGGAAGCGTTGGTAGAAGAAGTAATATTTACTTCAATATCAGACTGTTTCGATCTCAGATTGGAAAATGTGCGCACCAGGTCCCAATTTGAACAGGAATTGGAGAAAGGCAGAGCTGAATTGGTGCCAAAAGCTATGGAATTAGAAAAATTGGTATTGAAAATGGCTCAGACTGCCCAAGATATCAGTTCTAGTTTGTTGGGCCTGACCAGAAATTATCAGGATTTGAAGCAAAATATCGCTGATCAGATGCAATACCTTCTCTGTGAGGGCGTTCTGTTTGATACGCAAAGTAAGTGGCGTTCCCAGTTGCCGCGGTATTTAACCGCAATTCAGGGTCGCTTGCAGAAGCTTGAGTCTCGCGGTTTTGAACCCGATGCACAGGCAAGTCTTTTGGTGGATCTCGAGTGGCAAAGATATTTGCAATTGTATGACTATCGGGAGCAAGATAATCAAAGGGATTGGCCTGAGTTGGACACCTATAGGTGGATGATAGAGGAGTATAGAATTTCGCTTTTTGCGCAACCTATGAAAACTTTTTTGCCGGTATCAAAAAAGCGTTTGGATAAGTTGGTTTTAGAAATGGAAAAGTCTGGGAAAAACTTCTTGGTACATGCCTTCAAATAATTATTGTAGGCCTGTGTAATACGTCGCTAAAATGTACGTCTAATATTACAAAATATAACCCCGGAGGGCATATTTTTAGACCAGTAAGGTCAAAACAGCAAGGCCGAGAGAATAAAGGCTTTCGGTACCCTAGATCAGCACTATCCAAATTGTTGATTACCGCACTATTGGTTAGTGGATTCACGCCTGCCTTAGCGCAAGATAGTTTAGAAGATGATCCATGGGAGCCTTTTAACAGGGATATGTACGCTTTCAATATATTGGCGGACAAGTTTTTTAGTAAACCCGCTGCCTCCGCCTATAAGGCCATAATGCCTGATATTGCGGAACGCGCCGTTGGCCGGGTTTTTAATAATTTGGGCGATTTCGGTAGTGCCATCAATAATTTGGCTCAGGGTAAATATGAAGCTTCTGCCACCAATATCGGCCGGTTCTTGGTGAACTCCACATTTGGTGCGGCTGGGTTGTTTGATTTTGCCGATAATATTGGTATGGAAAAAGAAGAACCAGAAGATTTTGGCCAAACTCTGGCCGTCTGGGGTGTTGATACCGGACCCTATCTAGTGCTGCCATTTTTAGGGCCTAGCACTCTAAGGGATGCTTCAGCAAAGATTGTTGACAGCAATTTGCAGCCACACGGCTATCTGGAAAATGTTGGCGCCCGCAATGCACTTAAAGTAGGGGATATACTATCGATTCGGGCTAGATATATAGATATTGAAAAAACCGTGCCGGAAAAAGACCCTTACTCCTTTGTACGGGATGCTTACCTTCAGCGACGTGCTTACCAGGTACTAGACGGTGAAGTTGTTGATGATTTTGGGACTGATGAATCCGATGATTTTCTTGATTGAAGTAGAAAGCTGAGTGTATCACCAGCGCATACTGCTAGCCCATGACGACCCAGAGATACGTTCACGTATCGCGGCGGTATTACGTAAGAATTGTTTTGAAATTGAAGTAAGAGATAGTATTAAAGCTATCCTAAGTTTCGACAGTTGTGAAAAACCAGATGTTGTAATGTGCCGGCTCGCCTGGTGCGATAAGATAGAGAAAACGCTTAAAGAAAGCTGTCCTAAAAAACATACTATTCAGTTCGTTCAGCTGTTTGGGCCCCAGTCTGCAGAAATAGTCTTAAAAGCCTTCCACCGTGAAAACCACGATTGCCTGCAGGTACCGGCCAGCGAAAGATCTATTTTGCTTTCCATTGGCCGTGCTATTGAAAGGCGGGACCTATTAGCCAAGAATCTAAGAGCGAAGCGCCGGTTGGAAACATCCAATCACAAATTGGAACAGAGTTTAGGGTTACTGGAAGCAGATGCGCTGGCAGGGCGACAGATGCAGCAAAACCTTCTGCCTCCTTCGCCAATTATCGCTCCCCCGTATTACTACGCTAGATTAATTTGCCCCTCGCTCTATCTCAGTGGTGATTTTGTAAATTACGCACGCGCTCTAGATGATTATTTGCTATTCTATTTGTTAGATGTTTCTGGCCACGGTGCATCATCGGCATTCGTAACCGTAATGGTCCGACAACTAATGCGCCGGCTGGTCCGGCGCCACGTTACAAGGAAAGACCGGGGGGCCTTAAAACGCGCACCGGGCGGATTTTTAGAGCGCATCAATGAGGTTATGTTGGACAATGACCTCGACAAACACCTCACAATGTTTGCCGGCTCAATTGACCTAAAGACGAACCAATTACGTTATGCCATTGGCGCGCAAATGCCGATGCCCATTCTTATTACCGATGAGGGCGCCGATTTTTTACCTGGAAAGGGAAAGCCTGTCGGACTTTTTCCCGGCGGCGAATGGGAAGTAATAGAGCGCGGTATGCCGGAGAAATATATTCTTATCGCCTTCTCTGATGGGGTATTGGAACAGCTTCCTCAAGAATCTTTAGCCGAGCAAGAAGCTTATATGCTGAAAAAACTAAAAAATTGTCCGCCCGAAATTGATAAAGTATTACCGAGGTTGGGCATCAACGACGTTGATGAGCTTGCGGACGATATTGCCGTATTTATGTTTGCCCGCGGATACCATGAAAGCTGATAACCGAATTTACTATGCCGAAGATGTCGGCAACTATTGCCTGCGCTTTGTCGGAGATGTGAGGGTTACCTTTTGCGTTGCTCTAAGTAGCTACCTGGATCGTCTTTTTATTACGGAGAATATCGAATCCGTTGTAGTAGACCTGAAATCGGCTAAAGCGTTAGATAGCACAACTCTAGGTTTTCTCGCCAAGCTCGCACTTTTTCTAAATAACAAAAGAAATTTGCAGCCGCTGTTAATAGTTGATGACCCTTCAATGATTCGATTACTAGAATCCATGGGTATAGATGAACTTTTTAGCTTTGTTTCAGAATTGCCAGAAAACGTCGATCAAGTTAAAGAATTGCCTTTTACCTCTGCAAGCACTGATGAAGCGCGCCTAAAGGTTATTGAAGCCCACAAGATTTTGATGGGTATGAATATTAAGAATATGAACACCTTTTCTGAACTGGTAAAAAGTCTTGAAGGCGAAGGCCTGAAATAATTCGGGTTAATCTAGCCTAGCTGCTCCAACAAAAGCTTTTCTAGCTTAACCTGATCTGCAGTAAACAATCGTATGCCCTCAGAGAGCTTTTCTGTAGCCATTGCGCTTTGGTTAAGCTGTAGTCGAAAATCCGATTCAGAACTAATACGGCAGTCCTCATACTCGCCTGCGGAATCCGGTGACAAAATACGTGGTAATTCGCCCTCATCAGCTGATAGTTCCTCTAAGAAATTTGGTCCAATAGTTAATCGGTCGCATCCGGCTAGAGCTTCAATTTCACCTGTGCTGCGAAAACTGGCACCCATTACTACCGTATCAAAGCCGCGGTCTTTATAGAGGTTGTAGATATTACGTACGGATAGAACGCCAGGATCTTGTTCTGCCGGATAGCCTTTCACAGCCTCTGCTTTTTTATACCAATCCAATATGCGGCCTACAAAGGGCGAGATTAGAAAGGCACCGGCTTGGGCTGCGGCAACGGCCTGAGCGCTGCAAAACAATAGAGTAATATTGCAATTAGTACCCTCAGCTTCCAATATCTCTGCCGCGCGAATTCCCTCCCAGGTAGCCGCGATTTTTATAAGTAGGCGCTCTTTTCCAATACCTGCTTCTTCATACATAGCCAGTATTCGATGTGCTCGGTTTACCGTAGCTTCAGTATCAAAGGACAGGCGTGCGTCTACTTCAGTAGAAACCCGGCCCGGTACTATCTTCAGAATTTCGCAGCCAATTTGTGCCGCATAGTAATCAGCAAGGGCGTCTAGTCGCTCTAGATCTGGGAGTTCTAGTCCCTTTGCCCATCGGGCAGCATTGCCTATCAACTCTTGATATTGGGGCAGGGTCGCCGCCTTTAACAAAAGAGAGGGATTAGTGGTGGCATCGACAGGCTTAAAGCGCGAAATGGCTTCAATATCGCCAGTATCGGCAACTACATCGGTATATGCACGGAGCTGATCAAGTTTGTTCATAAATACTTCTTAGGCTGCTTTTGTATTTTATTTTAAATGGGAAACGGCTTTTTCAATTACTTCAATACCAGCACCGGGAATATGAGCCGCCTCGCTAATACTGCGACGAAACTGCCGAGCACCGGGTTGGCCAAAAAACAAGCCTAGCAGATGCCGGGACATGGCAGAAAGTTTTATGCCATCTGAAAGTTGTTGTTCAATATAGGGCAACATTTGCTCAATTACTTGCAGCTCGCTGAGCGGTACATCTCCTTTGGCATAGGAAGTATTAAAAATTCTTTGATCAGCATCTGCAAGAATCCAGGGATTGTAGTAGGCACTGCGGCCAATCATGACTCCGTCAATATGTTGCATATGAAGTTCAACTTGCTCCAGTGTCTCGACTCCGCCGTTCAAGATAATTTCTAGATTGGGGAAGTCTTTTTTCAACTGGTATACGCGCTGATGATCCAGCGGAGGTATTTCACGATTTTGCTTGGGGCTTAACCCCTGCAACCATGCCTTACGCGCGTGAACGACTAGTGCATCAACCTTCGCTTCCACAAGCTGCTCAGTGAAACTGGCGAGGCTTTGGTAATCATCCTGGTCATCAACACCAATTCGGCATTTGACTGTGACGGGAATATCAACAGCCGCTTTCATGGCGGCCACGGATTCGGCAACCAGCTTGGGTTCTTTCATAAGGCAGGCGCCAAATGCCCCGCGCTGAACTCTATCGCTGGGGCAGCCACAATTTAAATTGATTTCGTCGTAGCTATAATCTAAACCTATTTGAGCGCACTTGGCCAAATCTGCAGGATCAGATCCGCCCAGCTGTAAGGCAATGGGGTGTTCTTCGTTGTTATAGGATAAGTGCCGCGCAACATCGCCATGTAATAGTGCACCAGTAGTTACCATCTCCGTATAGAGCAGAGAGTGGAGGGTAAGCAGTCTATGAAAATACCGGCAATGACGGTCGGTTAAATCCATCATGGGCGCAATGGATAATCGCCGCGATAGCTTTTGTGTGGTTGGACTGGGAGCTCTAGACATAGCCGGCGCATTATATTGGAATACAGTGGTATTCCAACTATTTGTGATTGTGCCGGACACCTGTATGGCATAATCGTCGAAAACCTAATCAACAAAAATAAAATCTATGATTCGTGTTCGTGTTGCGCCATCGCCAACGGGTGACCCTCATGTGGGAACAGCCTATATTGCACTTTTTAACCTCTGTTTTGCTCGCAAGTTAGGCGGCAAATTTATATTGCGTATCGAAGATACGGACCAGAGTCGCAGCACAGTAGAATCCGAAGCTACTATTCTCTCCAGCCTTAAGTGGCTTGGTCTCGACTGGGACGAAGGGCCTGATGTCGGTGGCCCATATGGCCCTTATCGACAGAGTGAACGAGCTGATATTTACGCTAAATACGCCCATCAATTAATTGCCAGTGGCGATGCATTCTATTGCTACCGTTCACCGCAAGAGCTAAATCAGCTCAGAGCAGAGCGTCGTGAAAACGGCATTCAAAGAGCCTTTAAATTCTCTGATTTAGAACTGGCGCCAGCCGAAATTAAAAAAAGGAAAGCCGATGGGCAAAAACCCGTTGTGCGCATGATGGTTCCAGAAGAGGGAGTCTGCCAAGTTCAGGATCGTCTGCGCGGAACTATAGAAATGGATTGGGATAATGTAGATGCGCAAATTCTATTGAAAGCCGACGGCATGCCAACCTACCATCTGGCCAATGTAGTGGACGATCATCTTATGAAGATCTCTCACGTAATACGTGGGGAAGAGTGGATCAACTCTGCGCCCAAGCATCAGCTTTTATATGAGTACTTCGGTTGGGATGTGCCAGAGCTGTGTCATATGCCCCTGCTGCGTAATCCGGATAAGAGTAAGCTCAGCAAACGTAAAAACCCAACCAGCATCAACTTTTATAAAGATTCGGGATTTTTGCCTGAAGCGCTGTTGAATTATTTGGGCCGTATGGGTTGGTCCATGCCGGATGAGGCTGAGAAATTCTCCTTAAGGAAAATGATTGAAGAATTCGACATCGACAAACTTTCTCTTGGGGGTCCGGTATTCGATCAGGAAAAACTCAAGTGGCTTAACGGTATGTGGATTCGTGAAGATTTATCAGCCACAGGCTTTGCTGAGCGATATACTGAGTGGGCATTTCCTCCAGAAAAGCTAGAAGCCATTATTCCCCTTATTCACGAGCGAGTTGAAACCCTTGCTGAAGTGGCGCCTCTAACAGTATTATTTTTTAATTCACTTCCGGTTCTGGAAGAAAGTACATTTGATGCGCTTAAACTTGATAAAGAAACCCTGGTGAAAGCTCTGCAATTCTCCTCCTGGGCTCTTGATCATCAGGTCCGTTGGAAGCGAGATGATTTGTATCAGCTGTTAAATGGACTTGCTGAACATATGGATATCAAATTGAGGGATTTCTTACAGCCATTATTTGTTGCTATGAGCGGCTCAACGGTCTGTCCGCCCTTATTCGATACCATGGCGGTGCTGGGGCCAGACTTAACCAGAGCTCGCGTTAGGCACGCATTGGAGTGTTTGGGTGGCGTATCTAAAAAGGCGACGAAGAAATTGGAGAAAGAGTTCCGTAGTTTTGAGAACTAACCTTCTAGCCTTTGGAATTGCCAAAAAGACAATAAAAAAGGGCCGATTAAACGGCCCTTTTTTTATAGATGACGCATTGGTTTTACTAATCCGTCATTTTTACCCGTGTTCCCCAGCGCTGATAAACCATAGCCTCGTCACTGCAGGGCTGCAGGTTCAGCGTTCTGATTTGGTGGGGTGAATCTCCGTTGCGTCCACCTGCCCAGCTGGCAATGCCAGAGGTAAAGCACATGCTTGGCGCCGCTGTCGGAACAATGTTGCCCGTATCTGTCAGGGTGAATTCTTGCATTTCATCGTCGGAGCACTCGGCGAGGCCAATGGTTGAGCCACCATTTGTACCGTTGATGCTGGCACAGACCTCAAAGTTATATAGGTGTATTTTGCCGTTCTCAAGTTCTTCCAAAGGCATTTTTTGGTCAACTGCGAGTTGCCCCTGATAGCTATAGCAAGTGTGTGTCTGAAGATTGCCGGTTACGTCAGCGTTATCTTGAAAGCCAAGCATATCGACGCAGTAGTGGTTGAGATTTCCATCGAGCTTATTTACTAGATAGATCTCCACATCTTCAGCAGAAGCCATTGAAGAAAAAAGAATTGAACTGGCAAGAACTAAAATTAGTTTATCGAAAATATGCATATAGAAATGTCTCCATTGAGTGACTATTTTTTGAGCGGGATGAGTCTAGCTGGAGTTTGAGGAAGGGCAAAGGATCTCTACATAAATTAATAAGTTAATAAGAAAGGGCAGATAATATATGCCCTTTTTTATTACTGATGGTTAAATATTTTTGTCGAGCTATTTCCGTACGAGTGGCTCAGCGCCGGTAAGCCGTAGCTTTAGCACCGCAAGGCCTATGGCCCAGCGTGCGAACTTGGTATCCTGATGGTGGGCCACCCACGCGATCTCGCAGCCAGCTAATCGGATCGGCGGTTAGGCACAGTTCAGGATTGAGCGGGTCATAATTGGAAGAATTCCATAAAAACAGACCGTTGTCTCTTAGCTCGAAGCTCTTTTCTTCAATATCAGTCCATTCAATGAGGCCTATAGCACCACCTGGTTGATTGCTATTTACCTGCTGGCAAAGGCTAATCTAGAACAGATGGATTTTACCTGCGGCAATCTCTTCGGAGTTCATTGCCTGGTCCACAGTCGATGGGGCCGCCATTTGCCATGACGGGAGCCCAGATGGGCCTTCGTATGGAGAGGCGGTGGTATTTACCGGACAGCTGGAAATCCCAAGACGTGAAGCCGCAGATTTAGCCCCATCATTAGGCTGCACCGTCGGTTCCTGTGTGAATAAGAAAACTACTTTACTGGCTGTTGGTGACCAAGGCATCGAGAAGCTTGCAGGTCATATCAAAAGCAGCAAACGTCGTAAAGCCGAAGAGCTTATTTCAAAAGGGCAGTCAATTCGAATATTGAAAGAATCGGATTTCAGTCAGTTAGTTTAGTACTTGATGTCGGGGCGGGCCCCGACTCGATCCAAACCACGATGGGGGCCGGACAATCATTGAGTTTTTGAGTCTTTTCGGTTGGTTTACTATTCCTAACAGTAGTATCGGTGAGTGACATTTGGGGGCAACCGTTTTTAAATCAGTTGAGTTGCCCCCAATATTGCCCCCACCTGTCAACGGACAGTAGTTGGCATTGCATAACGATAAGACATAAAAAAGCCCGAATATATTGGGCTTTAAGGATATTGCTAGACTCTAGTGGTCGTTTATTTGGTGGAGCTAGGCGGGATCGAACCGCCGACCTCCTGCGTGCCACGCAGGCGCTCTCCCAGCTGAGCTATAGCCCCGTTATCTGGTGTGCACCTTAACGGATCGCGAATTCTAGGGATGGGATAGTTAAGTGTCAACAGAGCATTGCGATGATCTACTTTTTGGCAAGAATATTCGCTTCCGGACTAGGTTTATCTATAATGCACAATCCGATTGCTCGGTGCTGTTTGTCCTAATCATGTTTAACGAATTAATGTCCTGGAGATAATCTGTGAAGTCACCTATTCGTGTCACCATTACCGGCGCCGCCGGCCAAATCAGTTATTCGCTTTTGATGCGCGTTGCATCAGGTCAGATGCTGGGAATGGACCAACCTGTGATTCTGAATCTGTTGGAAATTACTCCAGCGCTGGATGCCCTTAAAGGAACAGCAATGGAAATTGATGACTGCGCTTTTCCTTTGGTGGCGGGCATTATAATGACAGACGATCCAGCGGTTGCGTTTAAAGACGCGGATTACGCATTGTTAGTTGGTGCGCGTCCTCGAGGGCCTGGCATGGAGCGGAAAGATTTACTCGAAGCCAATGCAGCGATTTTCTCGGTGCAGGGCAAAGCTATAAATGACCATGCCAGCCGCGATATCAAGGTATTGGTTGTGGGCAATCCCGCAAATACCAATGCATTGATCACCCAGCGCAATGCGCCAGATATTGATCCACGTAACTTCACCGCCATGATGCGCCTCGATCACAACAGGTCATTAAGCCAATTGGCGGCAAAAACTGATAAGCACTCCACCGACGTTAAGCACATGACCGTATGGGGTAACCACTCGGCTACTCAATACCCAGACGTGCACAGCGCTACTATCGCGGGCGAGCCAGTCTTGAACTTGATCGATCAGGATTGGTATAAAGAAACTTTTATTCCAACTGTTCAGCAGCGCGGAGCGGCCATTATTGCCGCGCGCGGTGCTTCATCTGCTGCTTCAGCAGCCAATGCTGCGGTTGATCATATGCGGGACTGGGCGCTTGGCACTGCCGAAGACGATTGGGTCAGTATGGGCGTTTACAGCGATGGTAGTTATGGCATTACTGAAGGCTTAATCTACTCTTTCCCTGTTACTTGTAAAGATAGTGATTGGAGTATTGTTCAGGGCTTGGATATCAATGACTTCTCACGAGAGAAGATGCAAGCAACGGAAACTGAGTTAATCGAAGAACGCGATGCGGTAGCGCATTTGCTTTCTTAGAACTCAGGTCTATATGAATACATTGACTGCTGGAGCAGCGGCTCCAGACTTCACTCTTGAAGACCAAAATGGCAACGCTACAAGCCTTAGTCAGTTTCGTGGGCAAGTAGTGGTGATCTATTTTTACCCCAAGGCGATGACCCCTGGCTGCACTGTGCAGGCCTGTAGCCTGCGCGACTCAGAGTCAGATTTGGCAGGGGCTTGCGTGAAGGTGTTGGGCCTTAGCCCGGATCCTGTAAAGCGTTTAAAGAAATTTGACGAGCGTGATGGGCTTAATTTCACACTACTATCGGATGAAGATCACGCCGTGGCAGACAAGTTCGGTGTCTGGGGCTTGAAGAAATTTATGGGTCGTGAATACGATGGCATTCATCGCATGACCTTTATTATAGATAAAGAGGGTATTATTACCCACGTAATGAACAAGGTGGCTACCAAAACCCACCATCAAGTAGTCCTCGATTGGATTACGCAAAACCTAACCGGAGAATAATCTGTGTTCGAATTTTTAATACCCGCCGCCCAAGCTCAAGAAGCGGTTCCCGCTGAAGGCAACCGTATCTTTTCGCTAGTAATGTTTGGCGGTTTGTTTGTGATGATGTACTTCATGTTGATTCGCCCTCAGAAGAAGCGTCAGAAAGAGCATGCAAATTTGATGGGCAGTTTGAACAAAGGCGACGAAGTGGTACTTACCAGCGGTTTGATTGGTCGCGTTACTAATTTAAGTGATGATTATCTAACGGTTGATACAGGCACTGTAGAGCTAAAATTTCAAAGGGTTTCGGTTCATGCCGTTCTGCCCAAGGGAACTATCAAGAGTATCTAGATGAAGGAAGCTCCGCGGCTTAATCTGGCGCATCTGCCGACACCGCTGCAGCTTCTAACTAGTATTTCAGGGCAAGCCGGTCGAAATGTTTGGGTAAAACGAGACGATTTAACCGGCTTTTCTGTGTCTGGCAATAAAATACGCAAACTCGAGTACAGCTTGGCAAAAGCCAGCGCTGAGGGCGCTAACCTGATTGTTACATGCGGTGGCATACAGTCTAACCATTGCCGTGCAACCGCAATATTGGGTGCTAAGTTAGGCTTTAAGGTGCATTTGCTATTAAGAGGAGAGGAGCCAGAAGAGATTGAGGGTAATCTTTTCTTAGATCAGTTGGCCGGCGCCGAGATCAGCTACTTTGCCAAGCGTTACTACCAGGCCCATCTAGACTTTATTGCAGAGAACATTTGCGAAAAGCATCGGCAGGCGGGCGAGAAACCCTTCTTTATCCCCACAGGTGCCAGCGATGCCGTTGGTGTCTGGGGTTACGTGAATGCCGCAGAAGAGCTTAAAGCCGACTTTGCACGACACGGCATCCAACCAGAGCATATCATTACCGCAACGGGCTCGGGTGGTACTCAAGCGGGTCTGACCGCGGGCGCCGTGCTGCACGATATGCCAGTTCAGGTGACCGGATATGCGGTCTGTGATGATGAAGACTGGTTTGTAAATAAAGTAGATGCCGATATATGGGATTGGGCTGAAACATACGAGATCGATCTGGATCTATCCAGCCTAAATATTACCGTTCAAGACAAGTATATTGGCGATGGATACGCCATAGCCAGTAACCCAATATTTGATACCATCACCAAGGTATTTAGAAGTGAATCCTTGCTGCTGGACCCGGTCTATTCAGGCAAGGCATTTTACGGAATGCTATGCGATATCGAGTCTAATGAGCTAGATGGAAAGGGTGATATTGTCTTTGTACATACCGGAGGTGCTTTTGGTCTATTTGCGCAGCGTCAAGAGTGGATTAAGTATTCTAAAATATTATAATAGTGAATATAAACAATTATATAGTAAGATACATTAAAGTATTGTATGGATAACAATAGGAGCTAAAAGGGATGTTTGAATCAGTACTGGGGCAGCTAAATGGACTGGTTTGGGGAGTGCCAATGTTGGTACTTCTACTTGGTACGGGAATCTACTTAAGTGTCAGATTAAAGGGGCTAACTCTCAGGCGAATCGGTAGCAGTTTTAGAGAGTTGTGGGCAGGACGCACTGGGGAAGGCGAAGGAGAAATTCCTCCCTTTAGAGCATTAATGACTTCGCTTTCCGCCACCATAGGAACAGGCAACATTGCAGGTGTAGCTACCGCGATTGGAATAGGAGGTCCCGGTGCTCTTTTTTGGATGTGGATGACCGCACTTTTAGGTATGGCAACTAAATATTCTGAAGCAGTGCTCGCAGTCGAATACCGGGAGAAGAATGATAAAGGTGAAAATGTCGGCGGTCCGATGTATTACATCCGTAATGGTTTAGGTAGTAAGTGGAGCTGGATGGCTGTAGCTTTTGCCCTTATGTGTGGTTTGGGTGGGTTTGGCATAGGTAATGGCGTGCAAGCCAATTCAGTCGCCGATGCGCTCAATCTCTCATTTGCTGTTCCAGAGCTAACAACAGGTCTTATTCTGGCAGTGCTTATTGCTTTAGTTATATTTGGTGGTGTTAAACGCATTGCCGAGGTGGCAGCCAAGTTGGTGCCCATTATGGCTATCGCCTATATCCTTTGCGGGCTTATTGTTCTGGCACTAAATGCTACTGAAGTACCGGCTGCTTTTGTAACCATTGTTAAATCGGCTTTTTCACCGGTTGCCGCCACTGGCGGCTTTGCTGGCTCTTCGATAATGCTTGCCATACGCATGGGTGTGGCTCGCGGTGTATTCTCAAATGAAGCGGGCTTGGGTAGTGCGCCTATAGCTCATGCTGCGGCGCAAACGGATAACCCCGTGCGACAAGGGCGTATAGCCATGTTGGGCACCTTTATCGACACTATACTTCTGTGCTCTATAACCGGGCTGGTGATAGTGGTGACCGGCGTCTGGACTGGTGCGGAGCAGGGCAGTGCTATGACCGCGGCAGGCTTTGCTGCAGTATTGCCAGGAGGCGATAAGATAGTTACCCTTGGGCTAGCTGTTTTTGCTTTCACTACCTTACTCGGCTGGAGTTACTACAGTGAGAAATGTTTTGGTTTTTTGTTTGGAATAAAGGCGCTGATTCCATTTCGTATACTTTGGGTACTTATGATCCCAATTGGTGCGACCCTGAACCTTGAAGTTATTTGGGACATTGCAGACACCATGAATGGCTTAATGGCCCTTCCAAATTTGATCGCCTTGCTTCTTTTGAGCCCCGTTGTATTCAGACTGACTCGCGCAGATGCTTCGAGAGATTCTGCAACGGTAACAAAGGCTGAATGAGTCAAATAAGTGAATGACAACAAGCTAACCATTGCCATTTCGTCACGGGCACTGTTTGACCTTGATGAAAGTCATAGGGTTTACGAATCCCTAGGCGTTGATGCCTATTCGAAATATCAGATCGAGCACGAAGACGAGCCTTTAGCGCCGGGTGAAGCCTTCGGTTTAGTGCGCAAGATGCTGGATATCAACAAAACCTTGGACGAACCTGCGGTAGAAGTAATTCTTTTGTCGCGCAATAACGCAGATTCAGGCTTGCGTATATTTAATACCATTGAACATCATGATTTGGCTATTACACGTGCCGCTTTTTGTGGAGGCCAAGATCCCTGGCGCTATGTTAGAGCCTTCGGATGTGATTTATTTCTATCTATGCATACGGAAGACGTGCGCGGAGCACTCGAACAAGGTGTTGCGTCAGCAAGTCTGATGGCAAGTTCTGCGAGTCAGGAAGACGACAGTAAGGAAATTCGCTTTGCCTTTGATGGAGACGCGGTTCTTTTCTCCGATGAATCTGAACGAGTCTATAAAGAACAGGGGTTAGAGGCTTTTACCAAGAATGAAAAGAACTCCGCTCACAAACCGCTTTCTGGCGGACCCTTCCGCAATTTTTTAAGTGCCCTACAACATCTACAGTCGCGATTCCCTGCGGGGGCATGCCCCATTCGAACAGCGCTGGTTACCGCTCGTTCAGCGCCCACACATGAGCGAGTGGTGCGGACTCTGCGGGAATGGGATATCTTCCTTGATGAATCTTTGTTTTTAGGTGGACTACCAAAAGGTGAGTTTTTGCGGTCTTACGGAGCAGATGTGTTCTTTGATGATCAGCAAGCGCATTGTGATTCAGCTAGTGAGCATGTTGCTACTGGGCATGTGCCTAGTGGTGTTGCTAATAATTAGCATTTGGCATACCAACTGCTAACTACAGCAGCTTTTAATATCTGTTTGTGTTCACCAAAGTATTTTCACTGCCGTGGGGGCGTTCTTTTCTTTGCCTGTCCAAAGAAAAGAACCAAAAGAAAGGGTACCCCGATCGCTTGGCCTGTCGGCTACCCTCGCTCCGAGCTATTTATTAGGGTCGTGCTCACTCGCATCCTGTTCGGGTCGCACTTTCGCGCACGTCCGTGTGCGCTCAACCCCAATAAATAACTCTCCACTCAGCAAACTCAGACGGGGCATCACTTCTACACTGCGGAAATGGTTAAATTGGTATCCAAATAAAAAAAGTTCCAGCTTTGAGGCTGAGGCTTTCTTACTAATGCTTAGATAAAAGAATTAAGGGAATTAACGTCTTGGCCCAAACACTTCAATACTAACGACGTCTTCCAACGCTTCATAATGATGCTCAACATACGCCGGAATGGAAATCATTTCTCCTGGCCCAAAAGGAAAAGCTACGTCGCCCATATAGGCAATGGCGTGTCCTTCTAATATTAATACAACCTCTTCGCGGGCATGGTTGTGAGAAGGCGTTGAGTGGCCTTTTTCAAGCTCGATACGGCTAATACGAACCGTGGCAATGGCAACCGATCTGCCGGTTATTCCTTCTCTAAAGTTGCGGCCTTCCATACCAAAGAGGTCATAGACTTCCATTGTGGGCTCGATAAGTTCTTGCGGACCAGGTTAGGTATTGCTTAGTTGTGCAAAACCGAAAACAGACAAGACAATAAGTGCAGTAAAAATTATGTTCATGGCCGTTTTTTAACCTCTAATGAGTTTACTGAGACCTTTGCACGAAAGCTATTTCGCTCCCATGCGGCGTTCAAAACATGCTCAATCGGTCGCTTATAAGCATAAGATCCCTCGTTGCGCGTGTTTTTGCCTTGCCTGAAAGCAAAATATTCTTCCGTGGCAAAATCTCGTCGTGTTGATCATAGCTATAGAGGAAGCAAGAAGACGAGGTATGCTTCGTTAAGAAAAATAAAACTTCGGATTTTTATTAATTCGTACCTTGAGACGCAGTCATTTCTTGACCTCTAGTCAAATAGGGACCAGTCTTATTATTTTTTTGAACGAGCTGAATGAAACTTCAACAATTACGTTATATCTGGGAAGTGGCGAAACACGACTTAAATGTGTCTTCTACTGCGGCTGCCCTCTATACCTCTCAGCCTGGAATATCTAAACAAATTAGGCTGTTAGAAGACGAGCTGGGAGTGGAGGTTTTTTCTCGCAGCGGCAAGCATTTGACTAGAGTAACTCCAGCCGGTGAAGAGATACTCCGTTTGGCTGGAGAAATTCTGCACCAGTCAGAAAACATCAAAAAGGTAGGTAAAGAATTTAGTAACCCGGCGGCGGGCACGCTCTCTATTGCCACCACCCATACTCAAGCGCGCTATGCTCTGCCATCTACTATCAAAACCTTTATCGAGAAATATCCGGAAGTAGCTTTGAACATGCATCAGGGAACACCTATGCAAATCTCTGAAATGGCTGCCGAATGGAATGTGGACTTTGCTATTGCTACCGAGGCGTTGGATTTGTTCTCTGATTTAATCATGATGCCTAGCTATCGCTGGAACCGGTGCATATTGGTTCCTAAGGACCACCCTCTGTGCTCAACCTCATTCTTAACTATTGAGAGTTTGGCAAGGTATCCCCTGGTTACTTACGTATTTGGTTTTACGGGACGATCCCGTTTGGATGAGGCATTTCAGGCTAAAGAATTAACCCCAAAGGTGGTATTTACCGCTTCAGATTCAGACGTTATCAAGACCTATGTCCGCCTGGGCTTAGGCGTTGGCATAGTTGCGCATATGGCCTATGACCCGGTTGCCGATAGTGATCTGCAGTTGATTGATGCCAGGCATCTGTTTCAAAGCAGCATTACCAAACTGGGCTTTAGACGTGGAACTTTTATTCGCGGCTATATGTACGACTTTATCGAGATGTTTTCACCCCATCTAAAACGGGCAATGGTAGATGCAGCGCATCAATGCCGCAGCATAGAAGAGCTAGATGAGTTATTTTCAAAGGTAGAACTTCCGGAATTCTAAGTTGGATTCCACAGGCTCAAAAGTGCGTAGTTTATAGGAATTGAGAGAATGAAAGGTAATTGCTTATGCGGAAAGGTCAATTATGAAGTAGAAGGCGAAATTGGCAATGCCGTTCGCTGCTATTGCCGAAGTTGCCAGCAAGTTACTGGCTCAGCATTTGCCAGCGTTGCGCTAACTACCGTATGTAAGTTTCGTATTATTTCCGGGCATGAGGCGATATCTTCTTTTGAATCCAGCCCGGGTAAGCATCGACGCTTCTGTAGCGGCTGTGGTTCTGCTGTCTATACAAAAACTGAAACCGATCCAGATGTCATACGTATTCGCCTTGGCGGAATTGAAGACCCTGTGGGCGTGAATTTTAAACATCATATATTTGTGTCAGAGAAAGTTGATTGGTATGAAATTGTCGATGATCTGCCACAATTTGATGCATGGCCTACAATGCTGTAAACCTCTTTTGTATTATCTGGACAGCTGAGTCCGTTAAAGATATCAATTATTGATAATGGACTAGCCCAGGGAAGACTGAATTTAGAGGAATTATGGAAGCGCGTATTATTAAGTTGGCTGGTGGTCTGACGCTCGAAGTTAGGCAGGCTTAGCAGGAAGATGCCGATCAACTACTACAATTTTTACCTACGGCATTTGAAGAAGCTGATTCTTTGTTAATGACTCGCAATGAGTTTGATAAAACGTCAGATCAGGAAGTTGATTTTCTAAGCAAAATTGCTTCATCAAAAACCCAACTCGGCTTAGTAGGCATTCTCGATCAGGTATTAGTCGCCGTACTTACCTTTACCGGACGTGTTCTGGAGCGAGTCCGCTATGCGGGAGAAGTTGGACTTGTGGTCAGCAAAGACTGTTGGGGCATCGGTATTGGAAAGCAGATGATGCAGAACTTCCACCAATGGGCAGATGATAATCCTGTCACCACCAAAATTAATTTACGCGTCCGCCTGAGTAATCGTAGAGCGATTAAACTTCATGAAGGCCTCGGCTATCAGATTGAAGGTTAGATTTGGAAAGCGGTCAAAATTGGTGAAGCCTATGACGGCCATTATTGGATGGGAAAGGAAATGCCCTTTAAGGACCGCTTTTTATAGGGCTCTATTCGACCCGCTTGAATTGACTGGGGTCTAAGCATATTAGTTTTATGCTTATTGTGCCCGTAGCGATTTGTCGGACAGAGCTTACTAAGAGATTTATTTGTCCATCAGACACCACCGCACCAGGGTGATGAAAAAATCCTGAAACTCTTGGTTTATACAAAGATTTAGCTACTCATTTTTTCAAAACCTCAGCAGCATTATGCGGATGTGAGACCAATAGACTACGAACTGCACTAAAGTCTAATTCGCCTATGTATTCGGATACATCAAGTTCAAGTGTGCAATCAAGATTTCCCCGATTTGATCTCGAAATTGAGAATTTCGGGCTTTTCTCCGCTTAGTATTTATTTATAGAGAGATTCGGCTTCTTCACCCTCTACCATAAAAAAACAACTGACTCATTCCCTTGATGATGGCTAGCATCAATTCAGTAGGCTGAATTTCAAAATCTTGATCCATGCGGGCTGAGGCCTTAATGTTTTTAGCAAGTACTAAGCCTCCGCTAGCTACTTGAGTTTTTGCAATATGCGTCTATGCTTGCGGCCTAATCATTTTGAATTACTAGGAGTTATTCGTGGAAATCGCATGCCTCGACCTTGAAGGTGTTTTGTTACCAGAAGTTTGGATTAAGTTTGCTGAGGCGACCGGCATTTCTGAGCTGAAGGTAACTACCCGTGATATTCCGGATTACGACGAGCTAATGCAGCTGAGACTGTCCATATTGGACCAGCATGGACTTGGCGTAGAAGAGATCCAGGAAGTAATTGCAACTTTGTCGCCTCTAGAGGGAGCAGCGGATTTTTTGGATTGGTTGCGTGAGCGCTTTCAAGTGGTAATTCTGTCCGATACCTTCTATCAATTTGCAGGGCCTTTGATGGCACAGCTTGGAAATCCGACATTGCTTTGTCACAACCTGGAAGTAGATGCCAGCGGTCGAGTGGTAAATTACCATCTGCGACAAAAAGACCCCAAGCGTCAGTCAGTAATTGCACTAAAAAGCCTTTACTATCGAATTATTGCGGCTGGCGATTCTTATAACGACACTAGTATGTTGGAAGAGGCACACACAGGGATATTGTTTTGCCCACCGCAGAATGTGATAGATGAATTTCCGCAATATCCTGTGGCTAAGAACTACCAGGAGTTTAAAGCGGAATTTATTCGAGCAAGCCAAAGAGATTTGTCAATTTAGAGTTTGCTATCTAGGCCGCGTTCCATATGCCGTAGTAGCGGCCTTATTTTATCCAGCGTCTCCTGAAATTCTGAGTCTCTATCGGAATCAATAACAATGCCGCCGCCGCCCCAAGCATTCAGCCTTTCTCCGTCAGCTTCCAATGTACGAATTGCAATATTGGTATCCATAGATCCGCAGCTGCTTAAATAGCCAATGCAACCGCAGTACACGCCACGGTCTTGCGACTCTAACTCAGCAATAATTTCCATAGCGCGACGTTTGGGCGCGCCGGTGATTGAGCCGCCGGGCAGGCAATACTCCAATACAGAGACACAGTCTTGGTCTGGACTTAGCTCGCCGGTAACTTGGCTGACCAAATGATGCACCGTGGGAAAGCTGTTTAACTCGAACAGGCTAGGTACTCTAATGCTTCCCGGTTGGCAGCACCTACTTAGGTCGTTTCTCATCAAATCGACAATCATAAGGTTTTCTGCGCGGTTCTTTTCGCTGTCAGATAGCTGCCTAGCGAGTTGTGCATCTTCTGCTGGGTTTTTTGATCTAGGGGCAGTGCCTTTGATAGGCCAGGTCTCCACTAATCTCTCGCGAATTTGAATAAATCGCTCTGGAGAAAGAGATAAAATTTGTCGGTCAAATCCCAGATAGGCCCCGTGAGGGCTAGGGGTAAGTGTACGCAATTGTAGGTAGGCGTCAGCACAGTCACCCGAATAAGCCGCAGAAAAATGCTGAGCCAAATTCACCTGATAGCAATCGCCAGCGCGCAGGTATTCGAGAATACGATCGATATTTTCACCGTAGTTTGAATATGATTGGCTCGCTTGAAAGGGTTCTAGTAACTCAAAATTTGTTTTCCGGGACGTTGATTTATCAAGCTGGCTGGAAAAAAAGCGAATTATTAATGTGGCTTTTTCCTCACTACACTCCGGGTGAAATACCAATTGAGCTGTCTTTTTAAGATGATCAAGAATCAATGCCCAGCTGTATAGTCCCATGCATACCTGCGGGGTGTCGGTACTATTTCTGGTAGAAATATTGTGTTCTTGGTGATTGGCCTCATAGCCTAAGTACCCAATAAGTCCGCCACAAAAGGGAATATCTTCAGATGATTCGACAGGTTGCAAAACCGACAAAGCATCGCGCAGCGGTTGCAGCTTGGAGGAATGATTTTGAACGGAATTTGATGACCGATTAAGCCTCAGAATGCTATCTGGAGCAGCTGACAGAATATCGAAACGTCCGGTACTAGCCAGCGAGACACCAGAATCTAACCCTGAGTCGAGCCATATCGGATTTTCAAGGATGCGCACACAACTGAAGTAGTCAGCTGCTGGTCGGTATTCTAAGGGCTCAGTCCGAACTTGGGCGAGCTTCAATTCAGCTCGCTAGCTTGATGGCTTTAAGAATAAATCTATGGGTTCTGCCAATAGCTTCTACTGACGTACCATTTGGCATGGGTACAGAGACAGTTTCTGGTGCTTCTTCGTTGCTACATGCAGCAAATAGCATACTGGCCGCTAGGCAGCTCAATATTGAAATCTGTTTTTTATTCATGGTGTTACCTCATCTTAAAAGGGTTGCACAGCAAATCAAATTTATTCTGAAGTCTGATTCTAGTCCATATCTAGGTTGAATATTGTCGTTTTTAAGATCGCTACTTATGACGATCTTCTATGACCAGCGTGCTAAAGCCAATAGAACTCTGTTGCCATCCAAACTTTGGCCAAAGCTGCCGTTGTAACGGACGAAAGCAGGTTCTATCCGTTCAGATTCCATCTTAAGATAATAAGCCAATATGGCGCATCCATGGCGAAGGTTAGTAGAGACATCTGCCAGATTGTCTTCTTGTCGGCCTAGTTCTGCTTTTCAAAAAGACATTACCTGCATTAACTCTTGGTCGTCCGATCGAGAGACCGCATACTGATCAAACCCAGATTCAACCTCAATAAGTGCCACGACCAAATCTGGATCCAGGCGCGCGCCTGTTGCTTCTGAATGAATGGCGTTCAGTAGAGTCACGCGTTCGTCGGGGTCATCCAGATAAAGTTCGAGCCAGGTAGTAGGCGGAACCAACCAAACTTCGGCATCAAAGCGACAAGTAAAGCTTTCTGAGTGATCTAATATCTACGACAGTGCCTGTCGAAGCACTGGATCTACTTCCTGTGCCTGACTTACTGTCGTCGTAGCGGTTTAGCAATGGCCGCCCGGAGCAGGGTAGTTGGCAGCCTAAGGCTTTGCAACGTTCTCTTGAATAAAACTTTGTAACTGATCTAGAGCAATATCGCGGTTCTCAGGTTCGCGTCTATTGCGATATTCGATAGAGCCACTCTCCAAGCCTCGATCGCCCATTACTAGTCGGTGAGGAATACCGATAAGTTCAACGTTCGCGAGCATTACTCCAAGTCGGGTCTTGTGTTCATCCATATAAAGTACTTCATAACCTTGCTGCGTTAACTCTTCATACAAATTGTCACAGGCTTCGCGAACCGCCTCAGATTTATGAAGATTAATAGGGATAAGCGCTATTTGGAAAGGCGCAAGGGATTCGGGCCAGAGAATGCCTCGGGCATCGTGATTTTGTTCTATTGCCGCAGCAACAGCGCGAGTGATGCCAATGCCATAACAGCCCATGGTAAGCGTTTGAGATTTGCCATTTTCATCGAGCACTTCTGCTTTAAGCGCTTCGCTGTACTTTGTGCCTAGTTGAAATATATGGCCGACTTCAATTCCTCGTTTTATGGTAAGTAAACCTTTGCCACAGGGGCTCGGGTCACCTGCAACCACATTGCGCAAGTCCGCTAC
>TARA_B110000483_G_scaffold42641_1_pt1 | contig 66151 bp, 56 predicted proteins | sample TARA_B110000483 | Tara Oceans TARA_B110000483 (sample SAMEA4398176) | marine metagenome | biome: Polar Biome; feature: [SRF] surface water layer (ENVO:00010504); material: water (ENVO:00002006), including particulate matter (ENVO:01000060) such as... | depth 5 m
ATTTATTTTTAAAGCCGCATGGCTTATTTTTTGGGCCAGAAACATCAACTGCTAATCGTGCTATGATTGGCGGTATGGTTGGAAATAATTCAACGGGTACCAATTCAATTAAATATGGCAACACTAGAGATCATGTTTTGGAATTGGAGGTGTTTCTTAGTGATGGCAGCATGGTTAAACTCAATACGAAAACTGCAGAGGAGCTCCAGGTGTTAAACACTACAGATAGTTTAGAAGGTAGATTGTATCAATTTTTGTTAAAAGAGTTAGCCTCAAATGCTGTTAGAGAGGAGATAATAGATCAATTCCCCAAAGCTTCCATTCATAGAAGAAATACAGGATATGCTATTGACGAAATTATAAATTGCGAACCTTTTAAATCAAAAGGGGAACCCTTAAATTTATGTAAGTTGATGGTTGGTTCAGAGGGCACGCTGGCTCTTATCACCGAAATTAAACTTAACCTAGTCGACTTGCCTCCTGCGGAACATGTTCTGCTTTGCCCTCATTTTAATTCGGTTCAAGACGCATTAAAAGCGGTTAAACCGATTATGGAATTGCAACCATATGCATGTGAACTGATGGATAAGTTAATTATGGATTGTACCAAGGAAAATGCGGAATACAAAAAGTATAGGTACTTTCTTAAAGGGGATCCAGCAGCGATTTTAATGCTAGAGTTAAGAGCAGAAACCAAAGAAGCACTTGCGCGTTTGATTGATCAAGCTCAGCAAATTTTAACAGATGAAACGGTAAGTTACGAGTGTCCGGAAATTTTTACTCCTCGCATTCAAAATGCGTGGAAATTGCGAAAAGCAGGACTGGGCTTATTGGCTAATATTCCTGGGGATAAGAAAGCAGTGGCTGTCATAGAGGATACTGCGGTCCATATTGATGATTTACCACAATATATTGACGATTTTACGGCAATTATGGAAACTCATGGTCAAAAAGCAGTCTATTACGCGCATGCCGGAGCAGGTGAGTTGCACCTAAGACCAATACTTAATTTGAAAGAATCCGCAGATGTGAAGCTGTTTGAGGAAATAGCTTGGGATACCGCAAGGTTAGTGAAAAAATACAAAGGTTCTTTAAGTGGAGAGCATGGAGATGGCAGAGTGCGTGCTAGTTTTATTCCTTATATGCTTGGCGAAAAGAATTATAAACTTCTACAGAAACTAAAAGCAAATTGGGATCCTAATGGTGTTTTTAATAAGGGGAAAATTACGGATGCACCCAAGATAGATGAGGACCTAAGGTATGAGGTGGGGCGAACAGAGCCTGTATTGACTACCTTATTGAATTTTGATGAGGAGGGTGGGATATTAAGACTTGCAGAGAAATGCAACGGATCGGGCGATTGCAGGAAAACGCATTTAAGTGGCGGTACTATGTGCCCTAGCTATATGGCAACAAAAAACGAGAAGGATACAACACGCGCAAGAGCGAATGTATTGAGGGAGTTTCTTACCCAAAGTGATAACGATCGAGAAAAGTGGACCTCTGAAGAGATAAAAGAAGCATTAGATTTATGCTTGAGCTGCAAAGCTTGCAAAAATGAATGCCCGAGTAATGTCGATATGGCAAGCTTGAAAGCAGAGTTTTCCTATCAATACCAAAAACGAAAGGGGACACCAATTCGAACAAAATTGTTTGGGCATGTTCAGAAACTAAATCAATTTGCTTCAATTTTTCCAGGCTTAGCGAATAAAATTAATGCTACGCCATTGGCTAAAAAGATTTTAGGTATCGCGGTAGAAAGAACTCCCCCGGAATTAGCAAAAGAAACACTGAAAAGGTGGTTTTCGAGAAGGATAATCAAGGAGAATAACGGGAAGCAGTCCCTTTATTTTTTTGCGGATGAGTTCACTAATTATTATGATGTAGAAGCCGGTAAAGCCTGCATTCTTTTATTGGAGGCTTTAGGGTATAATATTTTGATGGCCCCTATCGCGGATAGCGGTAGAGCATTTCTCTCAAAGGGAATGCTGAATGAAGCCAAACAATTGGCTAGCTCCAATGTAAAGGTCCTTCTTCCACTGATATCTGAAGATACTCCCTTGATTGGTGTTGAACCCAGTGCCATACTTTCATTTCGAGATGAGTATATCCGCTTGATTGATCACAAGGATTTCAAAGATTCATGTCTTGTGAAATTTAGTTTGACTATTGAGGAGTTTTTGGTAAAAGCTAAGGAAGCAGGATCCATCCAAAGGGAATTATTTGTTAGCACACACCAACAGGTCGTATTGCACGGGCATTGTCATCAAAAGGCATTGAGTGAGGTCAGCTATTCAGAGAAAATTTTATCGATACCGCAAAACTATCATGTTGAAACGCTGCCAACCGGGTGTTGCGGAATGGCAGGAAGTTTTGGCTATGAAAAAGAGCATTATCAAACTTCTATGGAAGTAGGTGAATTGGTCTTATTCCCATCGCTAAGAAAATGCGATGACCAAGTCATTGTGGCCGCTCCAGGAACGAGCTGCAGGCATCAAATATTTGACGGAACAAAAAGAAAAGCTTTACATCCCGCGCAAGTACTATATCGTGCGCTTAAGTAAAATGAAACGGATGTTATGATTGGAGTGGACGCTTGGTTTTTGCTTTAGAAAAATTTAGCGGAAGACGTTTGCTAATTGATTTATCTAGCGGAATGTATATCTTAAGGGTATTGCGGGAAGATGAGCTTTTAGAGCAGCAGCTTATGGTTTATTAGAGGCTTTCGTCTTTTACCTTTACAGTGCCGGTTATATTGTAAATCACATAGTTGGTGAAGTTTTCGTCTGCTTCAAAACCAGACCCATAAATTATTTCATCATTGGTAAAAATCTTAACAAACCCTGCTGAACGTATTTTTTTGTCTTCCTTGTTCCAAGTAAGATTTTCGGTATTCAGTTGTTCTCCTTTTTCATTGATAATTACGACATCTCCATTGACTTCTAAATCATCACTGTTGTCTGTCATTTTACCTTCATTAGCTGAAAGTTCACTATCTAAGTCTCCATTTTCGTTGTATACGTATAGCTTGAGTCCGTCGGGAAATACTGTATAAGGTAAGTCAGGGGGTTCTGTATTATACCGAACGGCAGTAGGTGCAATGATACGAATGGTAGGTAAGCCATCTTCAGTAAAAAGAATTTCAACTTCTTTTCCTCTTTCAACACTTAGGAATTCAGAACTAATTTCTTTTACTTTCTTAAGGTCATTACTGCATGCAGCTAGGAGTATAAAGCTAAAAAGAACAATCCGTTTCCAGGCAGTTGAAAACGGATTGTTTGTATGTATAAAATGTCTAAGCATTATGAGCGTTAGTCAGCTGTTCTAACTGTTGTAGTAACTCCTATCCAGCATCCGATGCTGAACGATGAACCGACGCTAATATCAGGTCTCAAGAATACATCAGATTTCGAAGGCATGTATTGATAATATTTATTAATTAATTTTTGCGCTTCATCTTTCACATTTGAGTCCATGTTTTTTGCTTTGTTCCACATGTCCATTGCAGCCCATACTACAACTTGGCTATCCCATCCTGTGCCACTTCCACATTTAGACCCACTAGAGGCATATAATCTTCCAATCAGTATAAAAGGCTCTCCCCATCCTGGACGTTTATTTGCCGCTTTATTAGCGTATGAGCGAGCAGAACTATAATCTCCCTTAGCTTGATAAAACTGTGCGATAGTAAGCAAGTTTTGTGCTTTTGTATTTTCATCAGTTTCTGTTTCATTCGCCTCCTGCATATATTGGATAGCAGCAGAGTACTGTTTATTTGAACTTGCTCTTTTAGCAAGGAAGGTAGCCAATGCAGCACTCGGTTGTTGCAGATAAACTTTTTCAGCTACTTCAAAGAAAATAGGATGGTCATAAAGCTTGGCAGCTTTGAGCATCTTATATACTTTTACTTGTGCAGCCATGTCATCTGGACTTGCCAAGTATTTTTTCTCTGCAAGCGCACCGATAGTTTCTGGATTCAGGTAGCCATACTTTTCCATGTACTCAAAACACTTATCTGCAGCACCTTTATATTTTCCGGCGCTATTTCCGTTAGCCATGTTATGATCTGCGATAACATTGATTGCATCAAAAATGTCAAAAACAACTTCTTCGTCAATAACTTTTGCAGTTTTGTGTGCCTTGATAGCCATTATCATCCATGGAGCAAGGAATGCAGCATTAATTTTCAACTTACTCGTTCCTTCTTCAGATTCAAACAAATCCACTGTATGGTTAAATAAATTGAAGACATACTCTTCATTCCCCTTGTTTCTTTTACTATACCAAGCGAAAGATTTTCTCATGGTAAGATCAGCAGTTTCACCAAAGCAGTGCAGTCTTACATCATAAATGGCCAACATTGAGTCAATATATGCAGTTTTAAGCACTTCATCTGTTGCTGCTTCTGCGTATGCTTTATAAATATCTACTCCATCAAAGTGCGGAGTTTCTCTTGCGCTCGTTGCGTTTATGTAAATATATTTCCATCCCACGTATGCGTCATTATAGTATTTTATTTTTGTTGCAAGGTCATCTTGATTATCCCCTTGTTTTTTAAACTCACGGTAAAGTGAGTAATTCTGAATAGCTTCTAGGCTATCTGGTCCCCAATGGGGTACTCCGCAGTTTACAGTGATTGCATCAGCAATAGCTTGCACTCTTGCTGGATCATCCTGTGCAAAAGCATGAAGGCTCGTCAGTGTAAGCATACTCAGTATGAGGTGTTTTATCGTTTTCATCGTTTCTGTTTTAATCAAATTTTCTTTTAATAAACCATCGATCACTTAAGGAATAAGCTAAAGTAAGTTTATAATAATTCTCTTTAATGGAGACATCACTTACAATTCCTCTTCTTCCAATTTCAACCGTCAGATTTAATCTGCTGTATGAACGATAGTTGCCCGTTGTTTTCCCGAACGGTAAACCAAATCCAAATGTCGTGCCAAACTCAGGAACTCCCGAATTATTCGAGCTTACACGAGATTGCCCGAAATTCGCTCCCAAACGATAACTTACGTTACTTCCATATTTCTTGCTTTTGAAGTTAGGAGTAATTTCACCACCGACTTTAACGCGCCATTCATTGCTTAAGGCCAAATCATTTAGTGAGCTTGAGAAGTTTTCCCAATTCTCATAGTGAAAATCTATACCGGCTGTCCATCTGTTATTATTTCCAAAAGCAAGTCCTGCACCAAAATAAGCAGGTAGACGGGTTTGTTCTTTAACTTCATATACGCCACCACTGGTCGAATCTATGGGAATCTCTTCACCCGTGAGCAAACTTGTCAGGCTGGAATTTGCGTATTTTGAAGAAAAACTTTTTATATTGAAAGAGGGGGCACCATATGCACCAATGGTCATGTAGATATTTTCACGATCCTTGTTTTCATTCTCTAATTTATTAATCTTGACACGATATTGAACACCAAAGTCGAAACTAACATCTTTAATACTCATTGTACTGTGTTTACTTGTATTGATATTGGCCAAAGAGTCGGTAAATAAAATATTCTCGGTTTCATCAAGCTCTCCAAACAAGAAATTGGTATTGAATCCAAAACTAAAATCCTTTATTTGCACACCATTGCCCCAAAACAACTTGTAGGTAGAGCCCGTACCTTTACTTTGGAAGTTGTAGCTGATGCCATCTTCTACAACACTGTTATTGTAGGTATAATTCTTAAAAGAATATGGAAGTAATCCGAAGGCCATTGCCCATTTTCTTTGCATTATTGGGAAAGCTAGCGCTATATGATTGACACCTCCATTAGCTGCATCCGTTAGCCGTGCCGTATCAGAAACAATGTTCCCATAGAGCTGTAAACCCATATCAAAAGTGGTGAAACTTATGGCAGAATAAGAGGCTGGATTTAAAGAGTTAATATCTCTCATGCCCCGAAATCCTGCGGATATACCCCCCATTGCTTTATTAGCCGAAAAAAGAGGGCTGTGCAAACCCCCTAAGCCAAATTGACTTTGAGGCGAAAAAGTTTGTGCTCTCATACTTGCTGTAAAAAACAGCAAGAATAAAAGACTAAATAAGGAGGATAAGTTAATCTGCATTATATAATAAGATTCTGTTTAAGCCTATAGCTTGTAAATTAGCTTGCGCAAATATCTTATTTTTCAAGTGTAATTCAAACAAATAAGCATCTCCACCTGTGATTATTATTGTTAAATCATTGTAAATTGATTGAAACTGATCAATTGTGCTGCTTATTTCGCCAATTACACCATTAATCACCCCACTCTCCATGCTCTCTTTAGTGCTTTTCCCTATGAGTGATATTTCGGTCACTTTTTTCTGGCTTAGTAGGGGGAGGTTAGCAGTTTGCTTGTGCATTGCTATTCTTCTCATATCAATTCCGGGACTTATTATCCCCCCTTGAAAGACGGCATGTTCATCAATAATATCTATTGTAATACAAGTCCCTGCAGAGATTATGAGACAGTTTTTTCCTGGAAAACTTGCATAGGCACCGGCAGCTAGAGCAATACGATCAGTTCCCAAGGATTCGGGTGTTTTATAATCTAAGCGAATAGGCAAGGGAGTCTCATTGGATAGGAGGAGAAATTTTTCTTTATTTATAAATGCTGCGATTTTAGACGAGGAGGAGTAAATGCCATGAACAAACACTTCCTTGTTCAAGGTCGATTCAATAGCTTTAACTTCATTATTGAGAAAGGTAAATGCCTTAATGAGTTCTTCCTTTTGAAAGAAATATATCTTCGTTCGAGTATTACCTTGGTCAATTACGCAATTCATAAATTGTCTAAGTTTATCTTGATTTTCTAACTCCATTATCAAAGGCAACTACATAAGCATATTTATGACCGTTACGTTTTACGTCTAAGCAAAAATCATTGGCTTGCCTCAAAACTTTATAATTACCTATCATATATTGAAAGTACTCATTTTCATAATAAGTTTCATACCCTTTCAGGTGCGAATAGTATTCAATATCAATAGGGATTTCTCTTCTTAGACTAAGAAATTGAATTTTATATACTAGCCCTTCATTGTTAACACTCTTCATCGTTCCAGGCTCTACGATGTCTTCTAAAAATCCGCTCAACGAATGTAACAAATGGTTTTCAACTTCTAAGGTAAATTCCTTATTTTCATTGAGTGGTCGTCGAGTAACAGTTAATACTTCAGCGACATCATCAATTATTTCATCAGTCATATCATATTCAACCTCTTTCAGTTCGCCACTAAACTTATGCCTTACTTTTTCAGAGGCAGCGCTCATCCATTGTTGCTCAGTTGCAGATATGGGAACGGATAAATTATTTTTCTCCACTTGAGATACCGGCATGATCGCATATTTGGCTTGTCCACCATTGTCATACATGCTGCTAAAAGAGGGTATATAGCCAACATTATTAATAAATGTGACGCCAGAACTTTTGTCTTGTTCAATAATTATTTCTAAGATACAAGCGCTATTATTCATAGGGTTTGATTTTGTGCTCACAAAATCGCCCAAGGAGTATGCCACAATTCTATTTGTAGGATGTCCATTTATAATGTCATCTGTAACTTGGACCTCCTGAACTAATTTTGGGTGAGTTCCAACAACCACGTTAGCTCCTTCTTGGATTAATAAATCAGCAAGCTTTTGTTGATCTATATTTGGCGAAGACTCGAATTCCTTACCCCAATTCATATAGACTATTATAAAATCAGCCCCTCTATTCTTGGCAAGAATCAAATCGAGTTTAATCTGTTTTTCATTAACGCCATTAATTAAAGGAGATAGCTCTGGGTAATAAGGGACTCCCTCAATATAATTAAGAAACGCTACTTTAATTCCATTTTTTTCAACAATTGTGGGATTGCGCTTTGTCCGATCCTCTTCATTCTTAAATGAACCAATTTGAGCAATATGAATATCATTCAGAAAGTCTTTATTTGCGGTCCAATTGTCTAGCTTCTGATGCACTGTACTTCTATTGGCATTCATGAGTAAATTAAAGCCGGCATATTTTAGAGCGATCCCGTATTCACTGGGTATCGATTGAAGCCCTGATTCAAGGTAGTCATCTTCTTGAGCAAATGAATTGCCTAGATTGCCAACTACAATATCTCCTAAATTGAGGACAGGTCTAATGTAATGAAATATGTATTGAAAATCATACTGTTTTTGATTTGCATTATATGAAGCATCTAATACGTTTTGATTGATAGTTAAATCTCCGACTAACATAATTTTAAGAAAATTACTTGTGTCGTTACTTACAAATTGAAGCTGAGCTTTCGAAAAAAAGCAACTACTTACGGTCAATGCTATGAGCCAATTCTTTAATCTCATTCGATAGTATTGTTTTAATTTTTTGAGTATTTTCCTTTGAGTTCACTAGCATTCCTTTAGCAACATCTATAGCCTTAATGCTTCTGTATTTTTTCAGTTGACCTTGCAGTAAAAATTCAAATGGAGGCATCAATATCATCGCTATTTTTTCACCAATTCTAGATTCTTTTCTTTCGCCTAAAAGCAGAGAAGGTTGATAGATGCTTAAAGATTCAAATTCAACATTTTTCAAAGCTTCTTCCAATTCTCCTTTAACCTTACTGTAAAATACAGAAGACTTCGAATCAGCACCTAATGTAGTAATAACATGAAAATCCTTACAATTATTGTCTTTTAGCGCTTGCGCAAGTTGAAGTGGGTAGGCATAGTCTACTTGTTTAAAGGCATCTTGAGATCCTGCTTTTTTAATAGTTGTCCCTAAACAGCAAAACCCAAAATCAACTGTGGGCAGATTTTGATAGTTCAAGCTAAGATTAAAATCAAATAGAATTTCTTGTAGTTTTTCATGCTTCACTTTTGATGGCCTTCTTACTAGACTATAGATTTTGTCAATAGTTTCATCCATTAGAAGCAGGTTTAAAAGATGACTACCTACCAATCCACTTGCTCCTGCTATTAAAACAGTCTTTCCCATTTAAATTTCCTTGAACCGAAGTAAAGATAAACACATAACTTTGTTCTATGGATTTTTGGCAGATAATACTTGTGATAGCGGTTGGATTTATTGCAGGGATCATTAATGTAATGGCTGGCGGTGGTTCACTATTAACCATGCCCTTACTTATTTTTTTGGGATTGGATTCTACTATGGCAAATGGGACCAATCGTATTGCTATACTTTTTCAAAATGCAACTGCTATTGGCGGTTATCAAAGCAAAGGTCAAAGCCCAGGCAGATTTAGTATATATTTAGGTATTTCGGCTTTGTTTGGTGCCATCATTGGATCAAAGATAGCCTTAGAAATTCCTGATGGTGTTTTCAATAAAATACTTGCCGTTGTTATGGTTTTGGTGGTGATTATGACCTTGTTAAATCCTTCACTAAAATTAAAAGATGGTGAAAAATTAATAGTGCGATTGGATAAGAAGCACAAATTAATGGCTGTTGGAGCCTTGTTTTTAATAGGAATATACGGTGGGTTTATTCAAGCGGGAACAGGACTTTTTATAATGGCTGCATTAAGTTTTATAAACAGGTATTCGCTTCTTCAATCCAATGTGGCTAAAGCAACTATAATGTTTATTTATACTTTAGCTACCATTTTGATATTTGCCTTGGATGGACAAATGAATTTGTTTTACGGTTTGGCATTAGCAGGAAGTATGTCTGTTGGAGCCTGGTGGGCAAGCAGATGGTCTGCTGGTTCGGGTCAAAAATATATTAAATGGTTTATGGTAATAGCGGTTTCAGCAATGGCAATAAGTCTGTGGCTGAAGACTTAAAACTACTTAAATGCATAGGTGACTTTTGTCATCGATTTTCACGGATTGTAAACCTTCATTGGCAATGACATGCTTTCCCTCTGACGCTCCTGCACCAGCCAAAACTGAAATTGTAGCAGCTATATCGGTGCGGATTATTTTCGTAAAGTTGCTTGCATAAAAAGACAATCTTTTCAGAATAATTCTTCAAAGAAGGAAGGCTCATCAAATGTATCGTTGAGTATATCATAAACGTGATGATGATAAGTGGAGTATTCGGTTAAATTATTATGTCCACCTCCTTTTATCCGTGTTAGGTGGCTGCGTTTATTCAATTGGCTTAGCTTCAATGCATGTCGGTAGGGTATCAATTTATCATCGGTGCCATGTATGATGAATATTGGACATTTTACGTTTTGGATATGCTGGTAAGTGCGAATATGATAATTAAGTATAGAGGCAACCGGTAAAAAAGGTAAATACATTTTTACAAGATGGTACATACTGAAATAAGGTGAATCTAGGATTAATTTTTTTGGATGATTACTTGCTGCTAAACTTGCCGAGAAACCAGATCCTATACTTCTTCCATAAATGATAATCTCGCTTTCTGCATAAAATTTTTTTAAATACCTATAAGCAATTTGGGTATCAAGCTCGATGTTGCGTTCTGATCGTGTACCACTAGATTTTCCAAAGCCCCTGTAGTCAATAACAAAGAAATCAAACCCTTTACTTAGAAAGTCTCGCGCATATTTCCCCCAGCCTTTAATGCTTCTGGTGTTCCCTTTAAAATAAAATACAACTCCCTTACTTTTGGGGAGTTGAAAATGCAAGCCATTGATAATTTCTCCATCTTCAGTATCTAAAAAAAATTCGTAATGGGGATACTCAAATTGATACTTAAAATCGATATCTAGTTTTTCAGGATGGAAGAGAAAAAGCTCTTGGGTGTAGTAAAATAGAAGGCAAACAACTAGGTAAACTAATGCTAAAATACCTATCCATTCTAAAATAGTCATTCAGCAAGATACTTAATAATTTTAAAGATTGGCTGATTTTGTTGACGACTAAAAATCAAATTCTAAAGTATCTCCAGGTTTAAATTTATCGTTTTGCTTCTCATTTGAATTTTCTGCTTGAATATCTTTGACCACTTTCTTCTCTTTCTGAGGAGGTGCAGGCTCATTCGTATTCGTCTCTATGTCCTTTTCTTCAAGCTTTTGAATAACTTCCTCTTTCCTAATTTCAAGGAGTTTTATTTTCCCGTTAATGGGATGGGAACTTAATTTATTCCCATGCGATTTCCAGCCTTTCACATCTATAAAGTTGTGTAATTCTAGTTGTTCTTCTATTTTTTCTTTACTCTTTCCTTTCAGCACATTAAATTTTACTATAACTTCTTCCGCTGAAGAGACCACGGACACACTTGACCGTTTATGCTCGGTAATAAAGTGAAATTTTTGTCCTTCCGTTTTGGTCTCAATTTGAAAACGTTTGGCATAGTAATCTTTTGCATCTCCATCAAAATAAATACATGATACGATCTGATTTTCATTGTATTTTACGATGTTTATAATACTCGACATATCATACCTATTGGCCAATTCGAAATTGCTTAGCTCATAGTCCCCGGACTTGTATATCGCTAAAATTTGATTACCTGTGTTGAAATTACCTAAATAATCTCCACGCTCATCTTTATTTAAACGACCAACAGTTTTGTCAATCCAAATATCAACGCCCCCCAAGGTCGACTCTCCAAGTGATAGTTGTTCTACTTTACGAATAGGGTACTTTGTAATTACATTTCCAGCTGAATTTCTTCCTTTGATTGCCAACTCGCCAAAATCATAGTCGAACTGTTTTTGTCGTGCCTTAGCATTTGAGCTTAGCTGAATACTGACGACTTCTTCTTCACTGTTAGGGTGAGCAGCAAAGTACACCACTTTAGCCTTATCCGATTTAGTCAACTGATACTCTTTATCCCGAGTTATTGATTTTACAGCAAATCTTTTTACATAATTTTTATCATCAGTAAGGCTTGCATAAATCATGTGATAGATTGTTCGCTCATCTCCTTTTTTCCAGATGGCAATATGGAGGATATTTTTGCCCACAAATTTTTTGTCCTCAATCTTGGAGACCATCATAGCACCATCCTTACGAAAAATAATAATGTCGTCTATGTCGCTACAATCGCAAACAAATTCATCTTTTTTCAATCCAGAACCAATAAATCCTTCAGCTTTATTCACGTATAGCTTGGTATTGTTGGCTGCAACACTGCTTATCTCGATGCTTTCAAAGTTACGAATCTCTGTTTTTCGTTCTTGCCCCTTGCCATATTTCTTCAGTAAATCCTCGAAGTAGGCAATAGCGTATGCTGTTAAATGGGCAAGATGATGGGCAACTTTTTCCAACTCTTTTTCTAAGTTTTTGATGTATTCATCTGCTTTAAAAGAATCAAATTTGGAAATACGTTTAATTTTAATTTCTGTGAGTTTAACAATGTCCTCATCCACAAGATCTCTGATTAAACTAATCGCACCTTTATTTTTGTTCGGCTTAGAAGGCGTTGAAATATGCTTGAATAAACCTGTATAGATGTTTTCTATGACCTCTTCCCATGTTTCCGCTTCTTCTATATCCCGGTAAATTCGATTTTCAATGAAAATCTTTTCTAAGGACGACATGTGCCATTTTTCATTGAGCTCAGCTTGCTTAATTTCAAGTTCACGTTTAAGTAAGGCCTTTGTATTCTGGGTAGAGGTTTGAAGAATATCTTCTACAGAAAGGAAATGCGGCTTATCATCCACAATCACGCATGCATTTGGTGAAATACTTTGCTCACAATTTGTAAATGCATAAAGTGCATCGATGGTGACATCGGGAGATACTCCAGGAGATAATTCAATTTCAATTTCCACCTCTTTTGCAGTATTATCTACAATTTTTTTAATCTTGATTTTACCCTTGTCACCTGCTTTGATTATAGAGTCAATCAATGAGGATGTGGTGGTGGCAAAAGGGATTTCAGTTATTTTTAGCGTTTTTTTGTCTGCCACTTCTATCTTGGCTCGAACTTTCACTTTACTTCCCCGTTTCCCCCCATTGTAGTCACTAACATCTACATATCCACCAGTGTCAAAGTCAGGATAAACCTTGACTTTCTTATCATTGAGAATCTTGATAGAGGCTTGAATTAGCTCTATAAAATTGTGCGGTAAAATTTTGGTTGATAAACCTACTGCAATTCCTTCAACTCCTTGAGAAAGTAATAAAGGAAATTTAGCGGGGAGGGCAATTGGCTCATTTTTTCTTCCATCATAAGACAGTTGCCAATTTGTGGTTTCTTTATTGAAAAGAACATCCAGGGCAAACTTCGTCAACCTTGCTTCTATATATCTTGCAGCTGCGGCTCGATCTCCTGTGCGAACATCGCCCCAATTTCCTTGACAATCGATTAATAGATTTTTTTGGCCAAGCTTTACCAAAGCATCACCAATAGCAGCGTCACCATGAGGATGATATTGCATGGTTTGCCCAATAATATTGGCTACTTTATGAAATCGACCATCATCCATTTCCTTCATAGCATGCAGTATTCTCCTTTGAACGGGTTTCATGCCATCGTTAATCAAAGGCACAGCGCGCTCAAGGATAACATAACTTGCATAGTCCAAGAACCAATCTTGGTACATTCCATCTACCTTAATTACTTGATTGGATTGAGGTGAGTTTTCGTTTTCTTTATTTTCGTTCATTTAAGCTTCCTTGTGCTTGTTTCAGTTTAACTGCAGTAAAAGCAATAAACTTTATTTACAAAGATAAATGCTTTTGTGCATCGTAAAAGTGATTCTATCCACATACTTAATAGAATAACTCGGGAAATTGAAGCAAGAACTAAACAATTATCCTTCTAATAAATCCTTAATTTGTTGTGTAGCCGTTTTAGTTTTCACTTTTGAAATTACTTCGATAATTATATTTTGTTCATCAATGATGAAAGTTGTGCGATGGGTTCCGTCATATTCTCGTCCCATAAATTTCTTCGGCCCCCAGACTCCATAAGCATGATGAACGGATAAATCCGTATCAGCAATTAAAGGGAAAGGTAAATTATACTTATTGATAAATTTCGTGTGTGACTTTTCATCCTGGCTACTTACCCCAATAACCGCATATCCTAGGTCTTGCAGCTCTGCATAGTTATCTCTAAAATCACAGGCGTTTGCTGTACATCCTGGCGTGTCATCTTTCGGGTAGAAATAAAGAATTATTTTCTTCCCTTCAAATTGATTTAAACGAATAGACGATCCATTTTGATCTATCGATTCGAAGCTCGGCGCTTGATCTCCTTTTACTAATTTCATATAATATGTTTTAATGTTCTATAATTTCTTTATAAAATCTGAGTAAATTTACAATTATGATTTTACAAGAGGTAATTAATTATTTAGAAGAGCTAGCCCCTCCTTCATATCAGGAATCTTATGATAATGCGGGTCTAATTATTGGTGATGCCAGTTGTGAATTTACTAAAGCAATTATCTGCTTAGATTCAACTGAGGAAGTTGTTGAAGAAGCTATAGCGAAGGGGGCAAATATAATTATTGCCCATCATCCTATTGTTTTTAGTGGATTGAAAAAGTTAAACGGATCCAATTATGTAGAAAGAACGGTGATTAAAGCGATTAAACATGATATCGCTATTTATGCCATTCATACCAATTTGGATAATGTCGTTGATGGGGTTAACAAGAAAATAGCGGATAAGTTGGGATTGGAACAGTTAGAAATTCTTTCACCAAAGAAGGATCTGCTAAATAAGCTTATAGCTTTTGTACCATTAAAGGATAAATCTAAAGTCCTAAATGCTATGTTTAATGCAGGTGCTGGACAAATAGGCAACTATAGTGAATCAAGCTTCTCAAGCGTTGGAGAAGGAACCTTTAAGGGAAACGAAGAGAGTAAACCTGTTATCGGAACCAGCAACAAATTGGAGAGGGTACAGGAGGAGAAAATTGAAGTTCTAGTGGAAAACCATCGTTTAACAAAAGTAATACAAGCATTGCTGACGGCACATCCATATGAGGAAGTAGCTTACGATGTAATTGCCTTAAAAAATACGAACCATCAAATTGGCTCGGGAATGTTTGGTGTTTTGCCTAATCCTGTTAGTCCTCATGAATTCTTTAGAATCTTACAAGAAAAATTTGTTGTGCCCGTAGTAAGACATACACCCATAGTTGGCGATAAAATTCAAGGTGTTGCGCTTTGTGGAGGGGCAGGAAGTTTCTTGCTTCCTGCAGCAGTAAGGAAGAATGCAGATGTTTTTGTGACAGGAGATTTTAAGTACCATGAATTTTTTGATGCTGATAATCAGTTGATTATAGCTGACATTGGACACTATGAGAGTGAACAATATACTTCAGAGTTTTTAATAGAGAAATTGACCAAAAAATTTCGTAATTTTGCATTCCTTTTGACGGAAAAAAACACAAATCCAGTAAACTATTTTATATAAGTAACGATGGCAAAAAAAGAACTTACAGCAGCAGAAAAAATGCTTGCCTTGAATAATCTTCAAAAGATTGATACTAAGATTGATAAAATTCAAACCCTAAAGGGGGAACTTCCTATGGAAGTAGAGGACCTAGAGGATACTTTGGTTGGTCTAAATACTCGAATCGTTAAAATTGAAGAGGAAATCAAAGAAGTAGAGGAAGAATTGAATGGAAGAGAAATTTCAATCAAAAAATCTAACGAGCTAATCAGCAAGTATGAGAAGCAAATGGATAATGTGAAAAATAGTCGTGAATTTGACGCGCTTACTAAAGAAGTAGGGATGCAGAAGTTGGAAATTCAGCTGGCTGAGAAGAAGATTAGACAGGCAAAGGAAAATCTTGAAACTAAGAAAGCTTACTTTGATGAAAGTAAATCTAAAGTTGAAGGTATTGACGATCAACTTAAAGAAAAGCAAGAAGAATTAGAACGTATTACAAAAGAAACGGATGCGGAAGAAAAGTCATTAGTGACTAAATCTGAAAAAGCACGTGGAAAAGTTGAACAGGCATTGTTGAAAGCTTACGATCGAATCCGTAAAGCATATAAAGATGGTTTGGCCGTTGTAAGTGTTGAGAGAGATTCATGTGGTGGCTGTCATGCAACTATTCCCCCTCAAGTTCAAATTGATATTGATGATCAAAAGAAATTAACTATCTGTGAGCATTGTGGTAGGATTTTAGTTCCAGATTACGATGCAGTTAAAGCCTAACTAACCGAAAAGAATTTTAATTTGCCTCCGATTTATCGGGGGCATTTTTATGAATAGGCATATATTTTAATCGATTTAATTCAAATATATAAAATTGGTTAAGCCTTTTCTTCGTCGCTAAAACTAAATCCTAATCGTTTACTCGTCTTATGGGTAATCGTTCCTTTTTGCTGGATTCTTTCGCCTACCGTCAATTCCTTTACTTCTTGATATTTAGGAACCCATAAGTCGAAATCAATCGAAAAAACCATTGCTTGTTCAATAATAAGGGCCAAGAAATCTTTGTTGATAACCAAATTGTCAAAATCCTTGTATAAAAAGCCCAATTGATCTTCACCTTCCACAAAAAAATGACCTTCCCGATTAATGAAAATTCTAGCCACTAAATAACCTGAATCAGCATATCTAGAATATTTAAACGAATCTGCTAAGAAGTTATATATTTCAATCATTCCGCAATACTTTCTGCTTTCATCTTCTAATACATATGTCGATTGATGAATGAAAAAATCATCTGGAAAATTAAAAACATTGGTATGCATGTTAAAAATAAGGGAGTCACCAGCAAAAGTTAATTCCGCTTCAAATTTTCCATTTTCTTTATACTCTATGTCAAACAAGTCATCTTTACAGGTCTCGTTTAATTTTGAGGAATGACTTTCTATAACTTCTTTTAGCTCCTCAAATACGGACAAGGTCTTTTGAAAAACACTTTGCTTTAGATTGCCTTTACTCTTAAGATAAAGCCCGATTTGTTCTAAGTTGCTATTTTTCATGGTTATCTATTTTGTACAAATACCGCTTATCAAGCATATTGAGTCTAGTAAGCTCTAGCAAAAAGCACTTTGTACTTGGCCTTATTTCCAGAGTAAATACACAATCCGTTAGGCAGGTTATTTTCTAATGGAATACAGCGAATTGTTGCGCCAGTCTCTTCTTTAATTTTTTCTTCGGTTTCGGAAGTTCCATCCCAGTCAGCCTCTATAAAACCTCCTTTGCTATCTAAAACTGATTTAAACTCCTCATAACTGCTTACCTGATGAGTGTTATCTGATCGAAATTCTTGAGCCTTTTTTAATAAATTGCTTTCAATATTGTCTAAAAGATTTTGAATTACACCAACAATGTCATCGCTGCTTAAGGTTTCTTTTAATTTAGTATCTCTTCGTGCAATTTCTACCGTTCCATTTTCTAAATCTCGTGGTCCAATGACTATTCTAGTTGGATATCCTTTCAGTTCGTATTCTGCAAATTTGAATCCTGGTCGTTTGGTTTCATCTGCATCAATTTGAACACGAATTCCCGCTTTACGCAAGTCATCTGCCATTTGATTGGCTTTTGCCATTAACTTTTCATTAATCTCAGGCTTATTCTTTAAAAAGAATGGAATTATCACCGCGTGAAAAGGAGCCAGCTTTGGAGGAAGAATCAAGCCCTCATCATCACTATGCGTCATTATGAGTGCACCCATTAATCGAGTAGATACTCCCCAAGATGTTGCCCAGACAAATTCATCTTTTCCTTCCTTATCTGTATATTTTACATCAAAAGCTTTCGCAAAGTTTTGTCCCAAAAAATGACTAGTTCCAGCTTGCAATGCTTTTCCATCCTGCATCAATGCTTCAATACAATAAGTCTCAAGAGCTCCTGCAAAACGCTCATTGGCACTCTTCAAGCCTTTAATAACAGGCATTGCCATTACTTCCTCAGCAAAATCAGCATAAACATGGAGCATTTTCTCAGCTTCTTCAATAGCCTCTTGCTTCAATGCGTGAGCAGTATGCCCCTCTTGCCAAAGAAATTCCGAGGTTCTCAAAAATAAACGCGTTCTTAACTCCCACCGCACCACATTGGCCCATTGATTAATAAGAAGTGGAAGGTCCCTGTATGATTGAATCCAATTTCTGTATGAATTCCAAATAATTGTTTCTGATGTCGGACGAACTATTAACTCTTCTTCTAATTTAGCCTCAGGATCAACGATTACTCCTGGACCATTTGGGTTCGTTTTTAAACGGTAATGAGTAACCACAGCGCACTCTTTAGCAAAGCCTTCAACATGTTCTGCTTCTTTACTTAGGTAACTTTTTGGAATAAACAAGGGGAAATATGCGTTAACATGACCTGTTTCTTTAAACCTTCTATCAAGGTCCTCTTTCATCAACTCCCATATAGCAAAACCATAAGGTTTTATTACCATGCAGCCCCTAACGTCACTATGCTCAGCTAAACTTGCTTTTAAAACAAGTTCATTGTACCATTGTGAGTAATCATCCTCTCGTTTTGTTAAACCTTTGCCCATAGGAATTTATTTGGTATGCGTTTTGTTATGTTTACAATGACAAAAGTAAAGAAATTAAAATTTTTGCCGTCTTTAAGTACTATAAAAATATATGCTATGAATAATTTGCTTAAAATTCTATTTGTTTTTTCCCTTAGCTGTCTTGTTTATTCAGCTTCAAATGCTCAGTTTGATGATGTTTATTATGATTCTTCTGCGGATAATTGGAACTCTAATGAAACTAATTATGACTTGCCGGATGAACCTTCATACAGTGAGTCATACTATGATGAGGAGGGCGATACTTATGTAACTAATAATTATTATAACGACAATTATGATGAGGATTACGAGTACTCCAAAAAACTACGTCGATATTACCAACCTTCTGTTGGTTTAAATTATTATAATTATTGGTACACAGATTTTTATAGCTATAATAACTGGTATAATCCATATCTAACCTACGGCAATAATTGGGGCTGGAACAATTGGGGCTGGAACAGACCCGTAGTTAGTGTTAATGTATATTATGGAAGTTTTGGATGGAATCCATGGGGGTACAACAATTGGGGGTACAACAATTGGTATGGATATAACAACTGGGGTTGGAACCAATGGGGTGCATACAACTACAATCCTTGGGGGTGGAATGGTTCATATGCTTGGAACAATAATTCCTATAGTCCTTGGGGAAGACCAAATTATGGGGTAAATAATCCTTGGTGTGGAGGTTCTGGCTACTATGGAAATGGTTGGAGAAATGAAACGGCTTACTATGGCCCAAGAAGCACATCAAATAATTCAAGTGGAAGTACTACCATAAAGCAACCTAGTTTAATGGGTAAAACTTCAAATGGCAACACCGGAAGTAACACCACAATAAAATCACCAAATGATGGCAAGGTATATGCCCCTTCTTCGAATACTACGATTAAAATACCCGCTGCAACATTGAGTGGGAACGCTTCGAATAACCCGGTAAAAACACCGAACAATACTACGATCAAAATACCATCAAATAGTGGTGAGTTAAGCATGCCTTCTAATCCAACGGCCAAGTCGCCAAGCAGTGGCAATAACGTGCAGTACAACACTCCAAATTCTGGACATGTTAAATCTCCAAGTAATGGCAATAATGTGCAGTATAAGCCGTCTAACGGGAAGGTAAATACTCCTTCAAATTCAGTAAAACCCTCTTCTCCACAATACGACTATTATAACAACTCAAAAAATAAGGTAAAAACACCAAGTCATAATAATGCGGTTAAACCGAAGGTTAACACCCCCAAGTCTCCTTCAAATAGTCCGGTTAATAAACCAAACAATACCTATAAAAAACCTACGAATAATAATATCAGGAATAACAACTTCAAGTCACCAAGTAATAATTCATATAAGACTCCGAGTAATGGGCCAAGCAATAATTCATTTAAATCTCCAAGTGGAGGAAATAATAAATCACCTTCTAATCCAGCTCAAAAGGGTGGTGGTAATTCATTTAAAAAGAACTAGTTTAATAGTATGAATAGATACTGTCTTATTTTACTTAATGTCTTAATGCTGAATATATTTGGTGCTTTAGGACAAAGCTACGAATCGGATATTCTAAGATATTCAACGAACAATTATGCAGGATCTGCTCGATATATTGCAGTGGGTGGGGCATTTTCAAGCGTAGGAGCAGATATGTCTAATTTCGCTTACAACCCGGCAGGTATTGCAATGTATCGGAGCTCTGTTGCTCAATTTTCTTTCGGTGTTAACACCCTAAGTAATCAATCGAGCTATCTAAATAACGAAGAAGCTGATTTTAATTTGAATGCTTCTATACCAAGTTTAGGTTTTGTATTTGCGGACAAAAACGCAGAAAAAAACGCTTTGTTTCGTGGAACAACAATTGGATTTGCTTTCAATCGCCTGGGTGAATATAATAGCAGTGAGAAAATTTCAGGATTGAATACTATGCCGGGGTCTTCAATCACATGGAATTGGGCAAATGAAATGTCGGAAGTGTATAACGGCCAATTTACAAATGAGACCTCAGTTGAGCAGGTTTCATTTAATACATATAACGGGTTTTATGGTTTTTTAGCCAATTACGACTCAAGTTTATTTGACTATACAAGCCCAATTCTCGATTCTATTAATCAGACAAGGTTTGTTGAGGCCAAAGGTGGAAAAGATGAAATGCTGATCGCATTGGGGACAAATTACCTTGACAAACTATTTATCGGTGCTAGTATTGGAGTCCCTCTACTAAATTATAGTAGAGAATCAAGATTCATTGAAGAGGATGCCGCCACGGGAGATATCAATACCTTTTTTAATGATTTTGAGCTGAAGGAAGATTATCAAACAGAGGGTATTGGATTTAACTTTAAACTAGGTGTTTTGTATAAAGTGAATCAATGGTTTAGATTAGGAACGGGATTTCAAACACCCGAAAGAATAAATTTAACTGAACGGTATTCCTCCAGTCTTCAGAGTAATTTGGATTTTGATAACTATAATATTAATTCGGGAGAAGGGGTCTTTCAATACCGTGTTCGATTGCCATGGCGGGCTAATGTCGGTGCTAGTTTTTTCTTTAAGGATAAAGGATTTTTATCCATGGACTATGAAGCAATAGGCTACAACGCGATGCGTTATACTTTTGAAAATGACTTCCGCGAAATTTCAGATGAAATTAACGCGAACCTTAAGGCAAAATATAAAGTAGGACATAATGTAAGGCTTGGTATTGAAGGCGTAATTAAAAAGTTTAGGGTTCGGGCAGGATATAATTATACAGGCAGTCCAATTCGGTCTGAATATCAAGTCGTTGGATTTGACTTTACCGGCCATACTTTGACCGCTGGTTTTGGTATTTTATGGCAAAAAATTGCGCTGGACTTTGCCTATCAACACCGGCTTGTCAATCAATTTGAGCAAGCATACTCAGTTTCTAACGTAGAGGTTTCAGGAATTGAAAGAAACACTATTCAAGGACTTGGCGTAATTACTATTTCTTATAAATTGAGATAAACATTCTGTTTTTTCTCTTACTTTTGATGGGTGTTGGTTTTTAGGATTTTAGTGTTGCTGCTTTTCTGCTTTTTTGGTATTCACCTACAGGGGCAAATATTTGATTTCAATGATCGTTGTAATGACGCGTACCAAAATATTATTAAGCTTAAATTAAAAGAAGGTAAAAATCTGTTAAGTGCAGAACAAACCATCCAGCCCAATAATTTAATAGTCACTTTTTTATTTAGTTATGTCGATTTTTTAGAGGTTTATACTTCTGGATCTGTAAAGTTGTACGAACATAAAAAGAAAGGCTTGGAAAATAGAATAGCCCAACTTAAAACAGGGGACAAGCAATCTCCATATTATTTGTATACACAGGCCGAAACACATACACAATCAGCTGTACTTCACATTAAGTTTGGGGAATATATATCGGCAATTTTTGATGTAAAAAAGGCAGTTAAGAAGTTAAAGGCAAACCAGGAGAGTTTTCCTGATTTTGTTCCCAACAAGAAAAGTTTGGGGATGCTTTATACCATTCTAGGAAGCATGCCTCAACAATACCAAGGGACACTTAAATTTTTAGGCTTAAGTGGGGATCTTAATAAAGGGCTCAATATGTTAAAAGGAGCAGCAAATAACCAAAATCATTTATTTCAACATGAAGCAGCTACTGTTTATGCATTTATGTTGCTACATATACAAAACGATCCAGATGAAGCCTGGTCTGTATTAGTCTCCAATGGATTTGATGCAAAACAGAATTTAATGGATGCCTATTCTTTAGGCCACATAGGGATATATGGCAATTATTGTGATAAGGGCATAGATGCATTGTTGTCAAGGCCTAAAGGGAGTGAGTATTCAAGCTTCCCCTTAACAGACTTTTTACTAGGAATAGGGAAGACCTACAAGCAAGATGCTGATGCAAATACATATTTTAGGGCCTTCTTAGATCAAAATAAAGGAGAGGATTATCTAAAATCTGCGTGGCACAAGATGGCTTGGAATAAAATTACTGAAGGAGATAAAGCTAGCTATACCAAATTCTTAAACAAGGTCTCTCAAGTAGGACGAGCGGTAACTGATACCGATAAACAAGCAGCGAAGGAATTGAAAATTGGAGTAGCCCCAAACCCAGTTTTGCTAAAAGCTCGACTGTTAACTGATGGGAATTATCTGACAAGAGCACTTGAAGTGCTTTCTTCGCAAACCGTAAATAGTTTTAAAAATAAGTATGATAAAACGGAGTACTTTTATAGAAAGGCTCGAATATTTGATAAGGCAAAACAATTTGATAAGGCCATTCAGTATTACCAGATTACGATTGCTAATGGCAGGAGCGTGCCCTATTATTATGCAGCAAATTCGGCATATTTGTTGGGGTTTTTATTCGAGCAACAAGAAAATTTTACCGAAGCCATTAAAAATTATAATCTTTGTTTAAGTTTAGATGGATATGAATACGAGAATAGCATCCATCAAAAAGCGGCGGCAGCTTTAAATAGATTGAATGAATAATCATGCAAGAAAATCATCCCTTAAAATCCTATAATACTTTCGGTTTAGAAGCATATGCTCGCTATTTCGTTGCTATTGAAGATATTGGTCAACTTTCGCAACTCAATAAACTAGCTGCTTTTGCGACCAACAGACTAATACTGGGGGGAGGAAGCAATATTTTATTAACTAAAGATTATGAGGGTATTGTTGTTCATAACAATCTTAAAGGAATAGAGCTGATCAAGGAGGATGATACCAGTGTATATGTTAAAGTTGCAGCAGGTGAAGTTTGGCATGACTTTGTAATGCATGCGATAGATAAAGCTTGGGCAGGGGTCGAAAATTTGTCTCTGATTCCAGGAAGAATTGGAGCATCTCCTATGCAGAATATTGGTGCTTATGGTGTAGAGCTAAAAGATGTTTTTTATGAATTAGAAGCTTGGGATATTGATAAAGAACAAGTGGTAACTTTTGATCGGAATGAATGTCAATTTGGCTATCGAGAGAGTGTGTTTAAAAATACTTTAAAAAATCAATTTATCATTCTTTCTGTTACATTTAGATTGAGTAAGTCTTCAGAGGTTAATGTGAGTTATGGCGCTATTCAAGACGTGCTTACATCCATGGGCGTAATTTCTCCAGGAATTAAAGAAGTAAGTGATGCAGTTATTGCCATAAGAAGTTCTAAATTACCAAACCCAAAAGAGATTGGCAATGCGGGTAGTTTTTTCAAAAACCCAGTTGTGCCTCTTAACCTTGTCAATGCACTTAAGGAGAGTTTCCCAGACATGCCTAGTTATCCCATAAATAATACAAGCTCAAAAATTCCAGCCGGTTGGTTAATAGAACAGGCAGGTTGGAAAGGGAAGCGATTTAATAATTTCGGCGTACACAATAAACAAGCTTTGGTTTTGGTCAATTATGGGGGCGCTAAAGGTCAAGATATCAAAAACTTAGCTTTAGATATTCAGGAAGATGTCTTAGCTAAATTCAAAATAAAACTTACGCCAGAAGTGAACTTTATTTAAACTACTGGTGTATCTTTTTTTCCCACTCCCACGCACTTCTCATCATTTCCTTTAAGGAGTGTTTAACTCGCCACTTTAATACAGATTTTGCCTTTTTGTTATCAGCGTAAATGGCGATTACATCACCAGGTCTGCGATCACCGGTTCGGTAGTTTATTTTAAGACTTGTTGCTTCTTCAAAAGCTTTAACTAATTCGAGGACACTTACCCCTTCTCCTGAACCTAAATTGAATACTTCGCAAAGATTTGAATCACCTTGTTCTATCAGCCATGTTAATGCAAGGGTATGAGCATGAGCAATATCGCAAACGTGAATATAATCTCGAATACATGTGCCATCTCTAGTCGGATAATCATTCCCAGCGATAATGAATGTGTCGTGAAGCCCTAATAGAGTTCCTGTTATTCTAGGCACTAAGTTTGGACCATTTCTTTTTGCCTGCTCACCAATTAGGCCACTTGGGTGAGCGCCTGCAGGATTGAAATAACGCAACAAACTTGCCTTGCCGCCATATGCTGCCACATAATCTTGAACAATTTGCTCGCCAATCACCTTGGTCTGAGCATAAGGGCTTTCTGCTTTTGCTAAGGGACAATTTTCATCAACGGGAAGATTTTCAGCGTTGCCGTAGACCGAACAAGAGGAGGAAAAGACAAAATTTAAAATATTAAATTCTTTACAGCATTTAAGTACGTTGCTGAGACTAACTAGGTTATTGGTGTAATATTTTAATGGTTCCTGAACAGATTCATCAACATATTTTAAAGCGGCAAAATGAATGACCCCTCCGATTTCATTTTCTTGAGTAAAAATTGCTTGTGTTGCCTTTAAATCGCATAGGTCGACAGCATAGTTCTTCACTTTGATCCCTGTTGTTGATTCAATGCCATCGAGTACCGAGGCATATGAATTTGAAAAGTTATCAATTGAAACAACCTCAAAGCCGTTATTTATCAAATTAATAATAGTGTGTGAACCAATATATCCGCAGCCTCCTGTTATTAAAATCTTCATCTATTTACCGTAAAACTTAACACCATTCTCTAAAATTCGCTTAACTCCTTCTTGAATAGGAAGTAAATCTCTACCCAACAGTTTTCTCATTTTTTCAATGTCTGGCTTTCTTTTTTTCATGTCACCTTCCTTTAGAGCAGGTAAATGAATCAATTTAGATTTAGATCCGGTAACATCAATAATAATTTTGGCTAACTGAAGCACTGTGACTTCAAAATCGTTCCCAATATTAACCGTATCGTTGATGTAATGACCATGTTCAAAACTACTGAGGCAGGCATCAATATTGTCATCAACAAAACAGAAGGTTCTTGTCTGAAGCCCATCACCAAAAATGGTGATATCCTCATCTTTACTTGCTGCCGCAATAAATTTACTCATTACAAAATCAGTACTTTGCTTAGGGCCGTAGGTATTAAAGAATCTAAATATGGTGTAATCTAAATCAAATTCTTGCTTATAACTTCGTAAAAAAGCTTCGCCTACATTTTTTACTACTGCGTATGGAAGCCTACTATTTAGAGGAGTAGTCGCTTCGTTTTGAGGATGTTCTATAGGCTCTCCATAAACCTCAGAAGACGATGCGAAGAAAACACGTTTCACATCAGTGTTTTTGGAAAGATCTAACACATTTTTAATGCCGATAATATCGTCTAATACCATTTTCGGGTTGTCCAAAGTTCTTTGCACCCCAACCACAGCAGCATAATGAAAGACGTAGTCAAATTTATAGGCTAACATAACAGATGAGATGTCTTGGAAGTTATTGCAATCGGCTTTAATGAAACGCAAAGAATCAGATTTGATATTATCTAACCTTCTTGTATCTCCTGTTAACAAATTATCAACTACGACAACTTGGTGGTTCGTTGTATTTAAAAGTCTTTCAGCAAGGCTACTCCCAATAAATCCAGCACCCCCGGTAATTAAAATTTTGGCCATATTATTTGATTAAATTCATTAGGTATTCCCCATAACCACTTTTTAGTAATGGCTTGGCTAAATCTTCTAATTGTTTTTTATTTATAAATCCTTGAATATAAGCTTCTTCTTCAATACACCCTATTTTTAGTCCTTGCCTTTCCTCGATGACTTGAACAAATTGAGTAGCCTGCATTAATGAATTGAATGTGCCCGTATCTAACCAAGCGGTTCCTCTATCCAGAATTCCTACACTTAACTTGTTTTGCTTTAAGTACTCCTTATTTACATCGGTTATCTCGTATTCCCCTCGATGGCTTGGTTTAATTTTTTTAGCTATTTCCACTACGTTGTTGTCGTAAAAATATAAACCAGGGACTGCATAATTAGACTTTGGCGAACTTGGTTTTTCTTCTATTGAAATGGCTTTTAAGTCATCGTCAAATTCAACCACTCCATATCTTTCAGGGTCACTGACATGGTAGGCATAAATAACGCCACCATCGGGATTATTGTTGCTTTGTAAAAGCTTTCGCAAACCTGAACCGTAAAAAATATTGTCGCCAAGAATTAATGCGCATTTATCTTTTCCAATAAAGTCTTCGCCAATAACAAAGGCTTGAGCTAAGCCATTGGGTTCATGCTGGACCGCATAGCTAAGCTTGCAACCAAATTGCTCTCCTGAACCTAACAGCTTTTCGAAATTCGGCAAATCATGGGGGGTAGAGATGATTAAAATTTCATTTATTCCTGCCTGCATCAATGTGGATAAAGGGTAGTAAATCATGGGCTTATCGTAGATAGGCATGATTTGTTTACTGATTGCATAGGTTATCGGATACAATCGTGTTCCTGAACCTCCAGCTAGTATAATTCCTTTCATAACAATTGTAAATATAGTACATTGAAAGAAGTATAGAAAGCAATAAAGAAAAGTAGTTGGTTTAAATGGGATATTTTTAACTTTGTATTATATTTTTAAAACCATAATTGATAAATATTGAACGAGCACGTAAAGCCTTACCACAAAGACGGTGAGGGGAAGAAGGAAGAAGTCGAACAGATGTTTGACAATATCGCACATCGGTATGATTTTTTGAATCATTTGCTATCTGCAGGGATAGATAGATTATGGAGAAAAAAAGCGATTAAACATATTGGAAGGTATAGTCCTAAATGTGTTATGGACATGGCAACAGGTACGGGAGATTTTGCGTTTGATGCGGCAAATATGCTTGAATTGGATAAGATTGTGGCTCTAGATTTAAGTGAAGAGATGTTGGCTATTGGCCGAAAAAAAATGAAGAAGAATAGGCATAACATCATTGAATTTGTGAAAGGAGACAGTGAAAACTTGAATTATGAATCCAATTCATTTGATGCAATGACGGCTGGTTTTGGTGTTAGAAATTTTGAAAATTTAGAGAAAGGGCTTCGTGAAATGTATCGGGTACTAAAACCTGGTGCACCATTGGTTATTCTTGAGGTTTCTCAACCCAACAATAAATTTTTAAAAGCGATATTCAGTGTCTACTTTAAGGGTATTCTTCCGCTCGTAGGTCGCCTTTTTAGCAAGGATCACAGAGCTTATACTTACCTTCCAGAATCGGTTGAAGCATTCCCAAAAGGAGAAGATTTTGTAAAAATCTTGAAAAAAATGGGCTATTCAAATGCTAAACATCAAGCATTAACGTTAGGAATATGCGCAATGTACATATGCGAAAAATAATTTTAACCATATTATCCGTGTTTTTATTCTCTGGAATTCATGCACAAATGAATTACCTTGAAAAGGGGAATAAGTTAATTTACTTTGGCATAGCCATTGGGGTTAATTATGGTGATTTTAAAGTAGTTCGTCAACCAAAACTAAATGCTCTTCAAACGGATAGTGTAAAATTAATTAGCTCAAAGTTTGGTCCCGGGTTCGATTTAGGGATTATTGGAAATGTTCAATTTCACAAGTATTGGGACCTAAGATTAGTTCCTACCTTAAGTTTTTCCGATAAATCTATCGAGTTTACCGACCAAGATAATCGAGTAAACACAAAAACGGTCTCCTCCATTTATTTAAGCATGCCACTGTATCTGAGATATAAATCAAAACCTATAAAGGATTTTAGGTTTTTTGTATTGGGCGGTTTGCGTTATAATTATGACCTTAACTCGAACTCAAACGAGAGAAACACAGAGACACAGTTGTTAGTCAATAAACATGATGTTGGCGCAGAAATGGGTCTTGGCTTTCAGATTTTTTTCCCGAGTTTTGTCCTATCACCGGAAATCAAAGTTTATCATAGTCTGAGTAATATTAAAAGGCCCAATGATGCATTAATTTATTCAAGAGCTATTGATAAAATGTTCTCCAGAATATTTACACTCACTTTTAATTTGGAGGGATAATGCCCATTATTTATCAGGACGAGTCGGATTCCCATCAACTGTTGGTTTGGAAGATTACAGAATCTTTGGATTTTTTCGCAAAAGAACTTCAGTTAAATAAACAAGAGAAAGAAGAATTGGGAAACATAACCTACGCCTCAAGGATTTTAGAATGGACTGCTGCTCGGTATGTCCAAAGAAGACTCTGTCCAAATGGACTTAAAAAAGATCATTGGGGGAAGCCTCATCTTTTAGATGATAATGGCTTTATTTCAATTGCCCATTGCAAGGGTTATGCTGCAGCAGTTTATTCTGTTTCCCAATCGGTTGGCATTGATATTGAACCCATTAATGATAAGGTGCAACGAATTGCCCCAAAATTTTTAAATGAAAAAGAGCTTAATGATATTGGCCATGAAGGTACAAGCGAATATTTTATAATGTATTGGAGTATAAAGGAAGCTGTTTACAAATGGTATGGTAAGAAGCAACTCAGTTTTAAGAATAATATCAATATTCTAAATTTTAATCGAGAAGAAAAAATAGCTGGGGTATTGTTTACCAAGGATACTATTAAGCATCTGCATCAAGTAAAATGTAAAAAAATCGACAATATTATTTTGGCTCATACTACAGAATTTTAACATTTATCAGTTAAATTAGTCAATCTAGTTCCTATCTTAGCTATAGAAAAACTTTTTTTTACCTTTTCGGTTATTAATTAAACCACCAGACTAAACATGAAAAATTATTTTTTATTAATTATATCCATTGCATTGCTAAGTATTGGCGCTTGTAAAGAAGAACAAGGTGAGGGTGATTTGAATATGAAATACGCCGCAACATTAAACGGTGGAAACTTAGAACTAAATCAAACCTATTTATTGAATGGAGATTCTGTTTATTTTACCTTAATTCAATATTACATTTGTGACGCGAGTATCAGTGATAAAGACGGCATTACCTCTCTAGCGTTAAAGGATGTTGCTTTCATCGATTTCTCTGAGCCCTCTTCCTTAGATTACAATTTCACATTAGATGCAGCAGCATACAAAAATCCAACATATACTGTCGGCTTGAGTGATGAGCGCGGAGCCACTGACCCAAGTTCATATGCTAGCGACCACCCAATGAGCCTCAATAGAAGTATGTATTGGCTTATGGCTAATGCCTATGTTTACTTTAAAATAGAAGGTTTTAGGATTAAAAATGGTATAGATGAGCCGCTTGTTTATCACGTGGGCATGGATGGGTTCTCCCAAAACAAGGAAGTCCCTCAATCATTTACAATAAACAAGGGGAATTCGACAACACTTATCACCACGCTTGATTTGAATGAAGTGTTTGCCAATATTAATTTTACTACAGAACCGGAGACACATACGATGAACAATATGCCTTTGGCTCAAAAGTTGATGAATAATTTTGTTAATGCTTTAACGACAAACTAATTTTACATTCCTTAATCAAATTCGCAGCATTTTTTATTCTCCTTCTAACCTTTGTTTTTAGCGGGTGCTCTGAAGATGTAAATCATAATCAGGATTTTGATGACACCCCTTTTGTTTTCCAAGAGGTGTATCGTTTTCCGGATATCGAGGACCCTTTGGATAATTCAACAACTCTTTCTAAGGTGAAGTTGGGCAGGAAGCTGTTTTATGATGAACAGATTTCCAAAACAAAGACAATGAGTTGTGGCACTTGCCACAACATATCTAATGGATTTACAGACAACGGTTTGGTTTTTTCAATCAATGATATCGGTGCTCCTACAATAAGAAACTCTTCACCTCTTTTTAACTTAGCTTGGACGGATAAGGGGTTTTTCTGGGATGGGAGAGTCATGACGCTTGAAGAAGCTATAAATGATGCCATCAATAATGAACAGCATCCAGAGTGGGAGACTACTTTGCTTGATATTCAAGCGGATGATACTTACGATTTTGAATTTGCCAAAGCATTTAAAGATGCAAAAGTTGATCAAACAAATGTGGTGAAAGCGATATCAAGCTTTGTAAGAACCCTAATATCAAAAGATTCTAAATATGATTTAAGTGTCAGGGGGCAAGCGACGCTTACTTCACTTGAACAGGAAGGATTTGATTTAGTGTTTACTACTGAAAGAGGGGATTGCTTTCATTGCCATGGGGTTTATCCATTTATGACAGATAATGATTTTCATGATAATGGTCTTCAAGACGTTAATGTAATTGCAGCATACGATGATCAAGGTTTGGGAGGTTTTAATGGGGTTTCAACTGATATTGGAAAAATGAAAGCGCCTCCATTAAGAAATTTATCATACACCGCACCTTACATGCACGATGGACGATTGGCTACGCTGGACGAGGTGATTGATTTTTATAGTGAAGGCGTTCATGCTACACCAAACATTGACCCATTGATGAAACAAGCTTTACAAGGTGGTGTCCAGTTAAATGCGCAAGAAAAAGCTGCATTGAAAGCTTTCTTACTTACTTTAGATGATCCGACTTTTATCAGTAACGAGGATTATCAAAGCCCCTTTTAAGCAAAGTTAAGATGTATGCTGCTAATTGGATGGAATAACGATATATCTTCTATTTTTACAAGAAGCGCATATACTATGCGTTTAGCTCATTTAAATTTGCCCTTAAAAATCAATTATGCATTCTGCAACATTTAGCTTCACCGACGAATACAATAAATTAAATCCGGCTCAAAAAAAAGCAGTGGAAACCACCGAAGGCCCTGTTTTAGTTGTGGCTGGTCCTGGAACGGGGAAAACTCAAATCCTAGCGGCAAGAATAGGAAATATTCTAGATAAGGGCCTTGCCTCTTCGGAAAATATTTTGTGCCTTACCTACACAGATGCTGGAGTTACGGCCATGCGAAAGCGATTGATTAAATTCATTGGAGCAGAAGCTTACAAGGTTAATATTCATACTTTTCATAGTTTTTGTAATAAAGTTATTCAGGATAATCCCGAAATGTTCGGTTTTGGTGAAATGGAACCGATAACGGATATTGAGGAAATTGAGTTGCTCGAAAAGCTGATTGATGGATTGAAGAAAGATAATGTTTTAAAACGATGGAGAGGAGACCTATACTATGATGTAAAAAGGCTAAAAGGGCTCTTTTCGACGATGAAACGAGAGAATTTTACTGCTGACATAATTGCAAAACATGTAGAGGAATATATAGCTAGTTTGCCAGAGAAGAAGGAGTATATATATCAAACCACTAGAAAGGATGGTTCGTACAAAAAAGGCGATTTGAAACAGAAGCTAATTGATGCTGAAGTTAAAAAATATTCAAGTACAATTGCTGCTGCTAAGTTATTTGAGACCTATCAAAAACTAAAGCAAGAGGCAAATCGCTATGACTACGATGATATGATTTTAGATGTCATGCAGGCTTTTCAGCAAAATGAATGGTTACTTAGTCGTTATCAAGAGCAATTTCAATATTTTTTAGTGGATGAGTATCAAGATACTAATGGTGCTCAAAATGAAATCTTACGATTGTTGTATTCCTTTTGGGAGAAACCAAACGTATTCGTAGTAGGCGATGATGATCAGAGTATCTATAGATTTCAAGGGGCTAATCTGGATAATATTGTTCATTTTCATCAGGATACTTTGGCAGGTTTGCCTATAGAAGAGCAAAAGGAAAGAGTAATCGTATTGAAACATAATTATCGTTCCACAAAAGAAATATTGCAGCTCTCTGCAGAAAGTATTGAGCACAATGAGGAGCGCCTAGTCCATCAGCTAAAGAAGCTAGAATTGGATAAGAATTTGGATGCATCTGGCGACGTGGCTCAAAACAATACGATCAAACCTCGACTGAGAATTTACCCAAATCCTAGCCATGAAATAGCGGATGTGGCCAATCAAATCATCGAACTAAAGGCAAAGGGAGTTGATTTACACGAGATAGGCGTTTTGTACTACCAACATAAACAAGCTGAGGAGTTGCAGCAATGCTTAAACCAGAAAAACATCCCTGTCCATACCAAGAAAGTCATTAACGTGTTGGACGAACGCTTGACCAATAATCTGTTAGATGTCTTTAGATATATTGTGGACGAAAGTAGAATAGCTCATAGTCGAGAAGACTTGTTATTTAACATCCTTAATTATCCCTTCTTTAATATTAAAGCAATACAAGTATCAAGATTGAGTTTTGAGCTAAGGGAAAGTCGATACAGCAATCCAAAGACAACATGGCGTGAAGCCCTTATGAAATTAGAAAAGATATTTGACGAGGAAAGCGTTCAAAATATTCAGGAGGTTGCAGCATTGACTAATAAATGGCAAAAAGATCTGCAGGAGAAGCCTGTTCAGTTGCTATTCCAAACGATCTTGGATGACCTTAAAGTCTTAGATTATATAAAAAAACATCGAGAAAAAGTATGGCTTTTACAAGAGTTAAAAACGATTTTTGATTACATAAAACAAGAAAATCAGAGAAGGCCAAATTTGAGTGTGGCTGAATTGCTAGAGGGAATTGACCAATTGAGAAAGTATAAAATTTCTCTCCCTTTTGTTAAGTCATCTTATGCCGAAGAGGCAGTGCAAATGACTACGGTGCATAGTGCAAAAGGCTTGGAGTATGAATATGTATTTTTGATTGGCTGCGGCAGTAGCTTATGGGAGAAGCGAAAAACGAATAACAGAGGATTTAAGCTTCCAGAAGGATTGTTTGAGCATGTATCAGATGAATCTAGACATGAGGATCTTAGGCGCTTATTTTTTGTTGCTATCACCAGAGCTAAGCAACATCTTCAGATTAGTTATTTTGATCATGACCTGAATGGCAAGGAATTACTGGCTTCAACTTTGGTGACAGAGATTCAGGAGAACACTGATTTACTTATTGAGGAAAAGCAATTGAACGATGAAGAAATTTTTGAGTTTAACATTCTCCAATTGATGCAAGAGAAAATCTCTCCGGAATTGATAGAGGAAAATATGCTCAAAAAACGCTTGGAAAAATATGCCATGAGTGTTACTCACCTCAATAATTATTTGAAATGTCCTTTACAATTCTATTATCATAATTTTATTCAAATCCCGCAAGCCAAGAATGAGCATATGGCATTTGGTAGTGCAGTGCATGACTCGATTGAGTTGTTGTTTAAGGAAATGAAAGAAAGAGGTGATGTCTTTCCCAGTGTTGTAGAGTTTGTAGAGATAGGTAAAAAGCAAATGTATAAACAGCAGGATAGCTTTACGAAAAAGCAATACAAGCAACGATTAAATTATATAGAGAATTTCTTTCCAGCTTATTACAAGGAGTATATAAATTCTTGGAGTAAAGAAGTGAACTTTGAAAAGAAAATGGTGGCGGTTTACAAGGATATCAACTTAACTGGTAAGATTGATAAGCTAGAATTTGATAAGAATAATGTTGTCTTAGTGGATTATAAGACTGGGATGTTCGGAAACGAAAAGAAGCCAAGCTTAAGAGGACCCAAAGAAGCATTAAAGCCTGGAAAGGAACCTAGTTTTGAAGATGAATTTGGAGGAAACTATTGGCGTCAAGCTGTGTTTTATAAAATTTTGATTCAAAATAGTACAAGCATAGATCAACGAAATTGGAGTTTAGAAAGAACAGAGTTTGACTTTGTAGAGCCTGAGCCTAATACTGGCAAATTCCATAAAGAGAAAATTGTGATAAGTCCGCAAGATGTGGAATTTGTCCAGAATCAAATTATAAGTACTTATCAGAAGATAAAAGCATTAGATTTTACGGGATGTGGCAAAGAGGATTGTACTTGGTGTGCAGGTGAGCTAGAACAACAACAAGAAGATATTTAGTAGGTGATGATCAGGCGCGCTTATTCGAACCTCTCAGCGTTTAATCGTCTAAGTCTTCAAACAAACTTAAATTACTTCGATCGGGAAGTAGCTTGAAAGACCTTCGATGCAACTCGCATGGCCCAAATTCATCTATCGCAGCTCGATGTATTTTTGTAGCATAGGCCATGTTTTTGTCCCAGCCGTAATGTGGAAATTTTTGATGAGCATTGAGCATAAACTTATCTCGGTAAGTCTTTGCCAAAATACTTGCTGCAGCAATAGATGCAAATTTACCATCCCCTTTAACAATGGTTTGATGTGGAATATTCTGGTATTTGTAGAAACGATTTCCATCTACAATAATGTGACCAAAAGAAGATTTTAATTGGTCTAATGCCAAATGCATGGCTAGAATGGAGGCCTTTAAAATATTGATTTCATCAATCTTATTATGGTCAACAAAAGCCACAGCATAATCCAAAGCCTCACGCTCAACTACTTCCTTTAGAAGCGCTCTATTTTTCTTATTGATTTGCTTCGAATCATTCAGTAATGGATGACTAAAGTCTTTTGGTAGAATGACTGCAGCAGCAACTACAGGCCCCGCTAAACAGCCTCTTCCTGCTTCATCACAACCGGCTTCAATTTTGTCTTCAAGTAAAAAAGGGGCTAACATGTGCATCTTTTAGTGTACATTCTTGGCAAACTTACTACTTTGATGTGTACTAAAATAGCTCATCAGCCTAATTTCTACCAACACTTTCGTTTACCTTTGGTCAGTAACACGTTTCAGGAAAGCGTGATGAGTTAAAGATAATTGTATAAAAAGCTTGAGTAAACTTAAACGTTTAGCTGGCCAGACGGCCATATACGGAATTAGCACAATCCTTGTGCGTTCATTGAACTGGTTGATAAATCCTTTTCACACCTATGTATTTGGCGAGAATCAAAGTGACATGGGTATAATAGTTGAGCTATATGCATACGTTGCTTTTGTTAATGTTCTACTCATGTATGGCATGGAGACGGCTTTCTTTAGGTATGCTTCGAAAGATAAAGAGAATCACCAAAAGATATTTAGCACGGCTATGGTATCCTTGCTGCTAACTACGAGTTTTTTCGTCATGCTAATCAGCTTGTTTTCTCAAAATATAGCTCGTGCATTATTGTACCCCAATTTATCACACATTGTGGTAATACTTTCATTTATTATTGGCTTTGATACCTTGAGTAATATCCCGTTTGCCAAGTTGCGCTTGGAGGGTAAGCCATTGCAATATGTGAAGATTAAACTAATCAATGTCTTAATTACGGTTGGCTTAAACTTCTTCTTATTGTACCCCTTGTTAAAAGGAAATCCCAAACTTTTCGGATTGCCTTTGCAAAATGAGCATGCCTTGTTGTATGTTTTCACAGCTAATCTTGCTGCTAGTGCGCTTACCTTTTTAATTTTTGTTCCTGATTTCATTCGAACGAAGTTTGAGTTTTGTAAGAAGACCTGGACGGATATGATGCGATACGGTTTGCCATTAATTGTGGTCGGCCTTGCCGGTATTGTTAATGAAACTATCGATAGGATACTCTTGAAGTATTTGTTGCCTCAGGAATCCTTAATGGAGCGGAATACTCAAGTCGGTATATATGGATCGGTTTATAAACTAGCCATATTTATGAGTTTGGTGGTCCAAGCCTATCGAATGGGAGCAGAACCTTTCTTTTTTGGTCAAGCAAAAGATAAAGATGCACTACCCACTATCGCCAAAGCCATGTCTTTGTTCGTAATTATGGGGATGACAATCTTCTTGGCGGTCTCCTTCAATCTCGATTGGATAATCCTGATTATCGAGGAAGGGTATAGAGGGGCTAAAGATATTGTGCCTATCTTACTGATGGCCTATCTTTTCTTAGGAATATTTTACAATTTATCGGTTTGGTATAAGTTGGGTGACAAAACTCATTATGCTATGGTGATTTCAATTGTTGGTGCGGGTGTAACAATTCTAATCAACGTAATTTTCATTCCTACTCACGGTTATTGGGCAAGTGCTTGGGCTACATTAGCCAGTTACTTGGTGATGACCATTATTTCTTGGCAATGGGGGAAAAAGTATTATCCAGTGCCTTATGATCTGGGTGTAGTATTCTTTTACTTATGCATTGGCTTAGGCTTTTTTGCCTTATCCAAATACATCGTTCCTGAGTCATTTACTGGGCAGCTTATATGGAAAAATGCTCTTTTGATATGTTTTATTGTTATCGCATTAGTAAAAGATGTTAATCCACTGCTTAAACAAAGATAGCTGCATAAATAAATTATATTTGATTGTCTAAAAAACAGAACTATGAAGATTATAATACCTATGGCAGGTTGGGGATCCAGATTAAGACCTCATACCTTAACAATTCCAAAACCAATGGTTCCTATAGCGGGTAAACCTATCGTACAAAGATTGGTGGAAGGCTTGGTTGAATCTGTGGAGGGTTCTATTGAGGAAATCAATTTTATTATCCGAAAAGAATTTGGACAAGCCACCGAAGATAAATTACAAGAGGTAGCTCGAGCCTTAAATACGAAATGTATTATCTCTTATCAAGAGAGTCCGGAAGGAACTGCCCATGCCATTTATTGTGCAAAGGAGAGCCTAGAAGGCAATGTGATTGTTGCATTTGCTGATACACTTTTTCGTACCGACTTTAAAATCGATGCCTCTAAGGATGGAGTGATATGGGTGAATAGAGTAGATGACCCTAAGGCTTTTGGTGTAGTGAAGCTGGATGGCGATAATGTTATCAATGATTTCATCGAAAAACCACAGGAATTTGTTTCAGACTTAGCGATTATTGGAATTTATTATTTCAAGGATGGGGAGGCATTGAAAAGTGAAATTAAACATCTTTTGGATAATGATATTAGGGAAAAAGGAGAGTATCAGTTAACCAATGCATTAGAAAATTTAAAAAATAAAGGAGCGAAGTTTGTTCCAGGGGAAGTAACTGAATGGTTGGATTGTGGAAATAAAGCGGCTTGTATTTATACCAACGAGCGTGTATTAGAGCATGCACACGGGAATGAAGAACTATTGTATTCCAAGGATTTTAAACAAACACAAATCATCGAACCCTGTTACATTGGGAAGAATGTGGTGATTGAAAATGCTATAATAGGACCACATGTTTCGGTAGGAGAAGGGTCGATAATAAAAAATAGTATTGTTAAAAATTCTATAATTCAAACTGAAACAAGTATAAATGGCGTTATATTGGAAAGGGCAATGATAGGCAACAAAGTGGAGCTTAGTTTAAGGGCTCGAGATTATAGCCTTGGAGATTATACAACAGTTAAAGATGAATAGAATAAAATACATACTTATTACACTTTGTTTTTTACAATTCAATTCGACCTACTCGCAAAAGAAAAGTAAAAATAAAAAAGCGGATAAGAATCAAGAGCAAATGGTAATTAGCCAAGCCATTTTGTTAAAAGCAGAGCGCTTGTTTTTTGATGGACAGAAAGCCAAACTAACCGGAGACCTTGACGAGGCTTATGAGCAGTTTAGTGCTGCTGTAAAAATACATCCAAACTTGGATGCTGCATTCTATGAACTGGCTCAACTACAGCAGCTAGCAGAAGACTATAGTGGCGCTCAAAGGAATATGGAAAAGGCACTTGAGCTTTCTCCCAAAAATATATGGTATCGAATATTTTTGGGTGATTTATTAGCTTCTCAATTTGAATATGAGCAAGCTGCGAAAATCTATCATGCTCTACGTACTGACAACACTCAAGAATATGACTTTTACTTTCAGGAAGCATATTATCTGCTTTTGACTGACCAGCTCAAACAAGCGATCAGTGTTTACGATGAGATAGAAGCCGCTATCGGTGTGCAGGCTGAAGCGTCTTTGCAAAAACACAAGATATACGCTCGATTAAGTAAGCACGAGGAGGCGGAAGCCACGCTATTGAAATTAATCGATACGTTTCCAGCTGATCTCGAATTTAGAAATGAATTGGCGAATTATTATTTGATCAATGGGAACACGAAAAGAGCGGTAGAAACATTTGAAGAAATTTTAAAGATAAATCTGAATGATGTATACGCATTAACCTCACTAGCCGATTACTATAAAACTATTGGTGATGAGAAGAGGGCAATAGAATATTCAGAAAGAGCTTTTGCTAACCCGGATATACCCATTGATGCAAAGATTTCAGTACTGTATAACTATATCCAATATTATGATCAAAGAAAAGAACAAATTATAGAGGCATTTGATTTAGCGGATATTTTAATTCGAACTCACCCCAAAGAAGCAAAAGGATATGCCATAGCCGGTGATTTACGAAATTTGGATAATAGTCCTGAAGAAGCCTTGTCTTATTATTATCAATCTTTAGAGCATCAACAAGACATCTTTACGGTATGGCAACAAATATTTTTTATAAATAGCGATTTACAAAATTCTGATACCTTGATTAAATATACTGAATTAGCGAAGGAGTTTTTCCCCAATCAAGGATTAGTTTATTTTTTTAATGGTCTTGGGTATCAGCAAAAAAAGAACTATGCTCAAGCTGAAAAGGCGTATTCTCGAGGAATAAAAATGGCTGGAGATAATATAGAATTGAAGGCCCAATTATACGCTAATATGGGCGATGTTTACAATGAATTGAACAACTTTGAGGAAAGCGATAGGCATTTTGAAAAAGCTTTAGATATAAACCCAAGAAATGCATACGTACTAAATAACTACAGTTACTATCTATCGCTTCGTGGAGAGAATTTAAAAAAAGCGGAAGAATTGAGCTTTTTAGCTAATGAGATTGAACCAAACAATAGTTCATTTTTGGATACTTATGCATGGGTGCTGTACAAATCAGAAAAATATAAGGATGCGAAAGAATGGCAAATGAAAGCAATTGATGCATCGGAAAACCCAAGCGCTACTCTTATGGAGCATTTAGGGGACATATTGTTTAAGTTAGGTGATGAAAAAAATGCTTTAGAAAAGTGGAAACAAGCTCTTGAACTCAGCGATGGTAGTGAGAAATTAGTAAAAAAAATTGCAGATAAAACATTGTATGAATAGACTTTTACCTTTTTTATTACTTGTCTTTGTTCTCGCTTGCAAGAGCACAAGTGAAATTAGTAGTTCTGCTGGAAAAAAGATGAGTGCCAAGCAATTGTCTAAACAAATGCTTGCCGCTAACTATGAATTCGATTTTTTACAAGCTAAAGCGCGTATAAAATTTGATGATGGTGCAATTAATCAAAGTTTTACGGCAAATATTCGAATAGAAAATAACTCGACCATTTGGATTTCATTAACTGGACCATTTGGAATTGAAGGAGCAAGAGTGTTGATGACTGAAGATAGGATACAGATTATTGATCGCTTGAATAACAAATACTATGATGAGGAGTACACCTTTATCGATCAATATTTATCGTTTCAAACCAGCCTTCTTTTCCTTCAAAAATTAATTGTAGGCAATATCTTTCAAGATGAGTTGAGTAAGTATAAAGTGTTGTTGGATCACGAGAATTACGTTATTAATAATGATTATAATGATTTAGATGCAAAGTATACAATTTCGCCAAATTTTAAGTATCGCAGGGTAGAAATGGATGAGAAATTTGGGAGTAGGAACATTGAAATGGACTTCAATGAGTATAAATTTATAGATAAGCAGTTATTTGCAATGCTTAGAAATATCCATTTTTCTGAAAATGGAAAGGATGTCTTTATTGAAATGAATTTTTCAAAAGTAAAGAAAGAAAACGCTTTAGAATTTCCATTTAATGTGCCAGATAGGTTGAAAAACTAGATTTAAATGCAAAATCGATTCCCCATAAAATCAATTTTTCTAAAATTACTTTTACTTGCGTTATTATTTAACGGCGCTTACCAGGTTTCTTACGCTCAACCCAACAAGAAAGCGAACTTACAAAATCAATACAAGAAATTGCAAAATGATATAAAACAAATCGAAACTTTAATTGCTAGTACTCAAGCAGAAAAATCGAATTCTTTAGATCAGTTGAAATCTATTAATTCTAAAATAAATGTTCGACAGAGTTTAATTAACAATATTAATTCTCAAGTTGAGTTTATTCAAAAAAACATACAGAATAAGCAGGAAGTAATTACATCTTTAGAAATGGATATTCTTCGCTTAAAAGAAGAGTATGCCAATATGGTTTTGAATGCATACAAGAACAAGTACAATGCAACAAATGCATTAAGTTTTTTGTTTTCCTCAGACAGTTTTAACCAAGCGATTCAACGCTTTACTTACATTAGAAGCTATGCAAAAACTCGCCAAAATCAGGCGAGTTTAATCGAAAAGACCATCGAGGACTTGAATGTAAAGATTCAAAAGTTAGATGAAGAGAAGAATGCGAAAGAGTCTTTTCTGAATGAGGAGAAAAAGCAAAGACTTGCATTTGAGGCAGAGAGATCAATTAAGAGTGAGTTGATTGCTAAGCTTCAAAGTGATGAGGAGAGACTGAAGCAGCAAGTCAATAATAAAAATCAAGCCGCTCAAGCCTTGAATAATCAGATTCAAAAAATTATTGAGGAAGAAATAAAGTTAGCGAAAGAAAAGGCCGCGAAGGAGGCCGCTGATAAAGGTGAGCCCGCTCCAGCTAAAGGATTATCCTTAACTCCAGAGGAACAACAATTGTCCAATGATTTCATCAATAATCTGGGTAAATTACCTTGGCCAGTCGCTAAAGGCTTTGTGATAAGTAAGTTTGGAAAACATGAGCATGAAAGCGTGAAACACGTGTATACGAATAATAATGGAGTAGATATCAAAACTGAAAAGGATGCATTAGTGAGAGTGGTATTTTCAGGAACTGTGGTTAACTCATTTTACCTACCTTCAACTCAAAACTCAGTAATTATTAAGCATGGAGAGTATTATTCGGTCTATTCTAATTTAAAGATTGTCTCGGTTATTGCAGGGGAAAAACTAAATACCAAACAAAATATAGGAGTTGCTTATACCGAAGGTAGCACGAGTAAAGTCCATTTGGAGATTTGGAAAGGTATGGAAAAAACTAACCCTGAGCTATGGTTGGCTCGCTAGATGCCTATTAACAATTTTAGTTAATATTCCCTTTTCTAAGTAAATCCTTGTAATTTTGTTAATAAATCATTTGAATTATGAATACAATGTTATTGTGGACACCAGGTGTAGGAGAAATAGTTGTAATAGCGCTTGTCGTGTTATTATTGTTTGGAGGTAAAAAAATACCTGAGTTAATGAAAGGCTTAGGAAGTGGTGTAAGAGAATTCAATTCGGCTAAAAACTCTATCAAAAACGAGATTGAAGATGGGATGAAAGAGCCAAAAAGTGAAGTAAAACCTGACCCAAAAGAGACGGAGTAAGCGCTTTTTAATGAAAAAATATACTTCTCTTACCGCGTTACAGGCAGATCTTAATGCAGGCACAATTAGTTGCAACCAACTCGTTCAGCATTTTTTAGAACAAATTGAATCCAAAAAAAAGTTAAATGTTTTTCTAGAGGTCTTTGGGGATGAGGCATTGGCTAGAGCTAATGAGCTAGATCTAAAAAGTGAATCAAAAGGTAAACTTTTTGGGATGGTCATTGGAATAAAGGATAATATTTGCTACGCCAATCACAAGGTCTCAGCTTCATCTAAAATGCTTGAGAATTTTGAATCCTTATTTTCATCAACTGCTGTTGAGCGTCTTTTAGCGGAAGATGCGATAATTATCGGGAGATTAAACTGTGACGAATTCGCCATGGGAGGGTCAAATGAGAATTCAGCCTTTGGACCAGTATTAAATGAAGCGGATAATACTCGTGTTTCGGGTGGATCTTCCGGAGGGAGTGCTGTAGCTGTCCAAGCAGGCTTGTGTCATGCTAGTTTAGGGTCCGATACGGGAGGATCAATTCGTCAACCTGCATCTTTCTGCGGTGTAGTTGGATTTAAACCTACTTATGGTAGGGTATCTCGACACGGTTTGATTGCCTTTGGTTCATCATTTGATCAAATAGGCCCATTTACCCATAGTGTTGAGGATGCTCAAAAGATTTTGGAAGTTATTAATGGAGAGGATAGTTTTGATTCTACCGCTATTCAAAATACCGTTGATTCGTATAGCTTGGAATCGGGAAATAAATATAAAATAACCTATTTTAAAGAGATTATTGAAAGTTCAGGATTAAATCCTGAGGTTAAAGCCTCTTTTGAGGATTTGATTCAAAAGCTTAAAGATCTCGGTCATCAAGTAGAAGCAAGAACTTTTCCATTATTGGATTATACAATTCCCACCTATTATGTCTTAACAACTGCTGAAGCTTCATCCAATCTATCTAGATATGATGGGGTGCATTATGGTTACCGTTCTAATGATGCAGCAAATATGGATGAGGTTTACAAGAAGTCTAGATCGGAAGGTTTTGGAAAAGAAGTCAAAAATAGAATTATGTTAGGCACCTTTGTTTTGAGTGCAGGATATTATGATGCCTATTATTCAAAGGCTCAAAAGGTTAGAAGGATGCTGAGTGATGAGGTTCAAAAAATTTACCTTGATTTTGATTTTATCCTTTCTCCTACAACTCCTGCAGCAGCATTTAAGTTTGGCGAAAAAACAACGGATCCAGTTGAGATGTACCTTGAGGATATTTACACAGTATTGGCTAATCTAGTGGGTAATCCGGCTATTTCATTGCCACTATATAATACTAAAGATAAGCTGCCGGTAGGCATGCAGTTGATGGCTAACAACCAAGAAGAGGCTAAATTATTTTCTTTATCCAAGGTATTGATGAACGAGTAGTTTCTAGCGACTGTTAGATGGATTTCCAAGAGACAAATCGCTTAATTATTTTCGTAGTTTAACAAACGGTAAAACTTGTAATAATGAAATTTTTAAATCCTTTACTTCTTGTTTTAGTTTTATTATGTATTTCCTGCAGTGGTGATGGAGAAAGTTCATTTGGCCTTTCAAATGTTTTGCCCTCCTCAACAGGCTCTGCCGATGAGCTTATGTTTATACTACCGGATAATTTAAATTCAAGTTCAACCAAAAAGGCAATCAATCAAGCGTTTAAAAAATCATACCGAATATTGCCTCAAGAGGAAACAATCTTTAACATCAGCAAGGTTGATTTTAGTGCAGCTAATAGTTTGATGTATAGATTTAGAAATATTGTCCTAATGGCAGTAAGCAATCAAGAAAATGGCATTCTAAAAATGGCAAAAGAGGTTCTTTCAGCCAAAGAATTTGAAGAATTAGTAAATGGTGAAAAGCAAACGTTTATCATAAAGAATGTTTGGAGCAAACCACAGAACGTCATCTTTCTTTTTGGCAAGGATGCAGTCGATTTACAAGCCAATTTAACCGCAAGTGCTCCAAGTATTATTAATCATATTACAAAAACGGATTTAGCGGCACATAAAAAGATCGCATACATTAATGGAGTCAATGGAAAGTTAAAGGAACAATGGCAAGAGTTTTATAATATTAGTCTAGATATCCCTTCTGAGTTTAAGCTCGCGGAGAATGAGGGTAGCTTTGTTTCCTTAAGAAAGGATATTCCCAAGGGTATGATATTTATTTACTTTGATGTTGTCAGTTATAGCGGCAAAGTTCCTGATGTCAATTATGGAATTACATTGCGGAATGAAAGAGGTAAATACGTAAGTAGCAGCTCTCTAAATAGTTATATGTCGACAGACAGTACACTTGGATTTATTGAAACTAAAACGATAAATAATCAAGTCATTAAGTATGAGACCAGCGGACTTTGGCGGATGGAAAATGATTTTATGGGCGGGCCATTTATTAATCAATACATTATTGATGATATAAACAATAGAGTGATTTTGTTAGATGGATTCATATTTGCACCTGGTGAAGATCACAAGAAGCGATACATGCGTCAACTCGAGGCAATTTTTAGCACATTAGCTATTGATTAGTTGGGTAGCTCAACTTAAAAAGTAGGACAAAAACGTTCATAATTAATTCGTCCAGGTTCTGCTTGGTTGTGTATATATACTACACTGATTTCTAGAGCACCTACAGATTTGCTAGCGCCTCTGAAGCCAGAAGTGTTAAAGTCGTAACTTATACCAACTCGTGTGTTCGATACTTCACCTCCTAGGGTAAGGATAGCCGCATCATTTTTAAAGCCATCTACTCCTCCAACTATACGAGCCCATGCTCCTGCAAATCCTTTAAAGTTTTCTGAAAAAGAATATTCAAATCCAGACCCTAAATTAATTTGTTGAGCTTGCGTTTGCACCATGTATAGAAACGTAGGAAGTATTTTGAAATATTTCCCTGGTTTGATTGATAAACCACCATGAGCAGTATAGCGCATGTTCAATTCATTTTTCTCTGCTTGTTGGTCGAGGAAATTTTCTCCTGGAGTTGTTAAGTGATTAGCAGCAAAGCCGAAATAATAACTGAATTTCTCTGAAGCCATTGATGAAAATAATGCACCAGCATTTAAGTCAAAATAGCCAAAATTTCCTTGATTGAAATTACTCTCTCCATCATCTATGAAAGGATTAAAACTATTAATAGTCCCATCAAACTGTTGTTCAAACAACAAATCATATCGAAAGATTCTTTTTTGAATGTATCCCGCCTGAAATCCAAGGGAAAGTCTACTTCTACCATACCTGTCTACTGCTTGATGATAGGCAAGAGAACCCATTACTGCATAAGTTGCTAAAGAGCCATTTCCCGCTTCATCTGCATAAAACATTGCTCCTACGCCTAAGCCATTATCTCTCAGTTTTTTTCGAAATAGAGAAGCATCAAATGATCCTTGGTAAGTGTTGTAGGGAGCGACAGAATTACTGGTTGGAATAGTAAACCATTGACCTCTGTAATTGGCTGCAACTCTAAAATCACCATTAATTAATCCTGTCATCGCAGGATTTAATGTAAGTGGTGAGGCATAATATTGCGAAAAATGAATGTCTTGAGCTGATGCTCCAAGAATAAGCATTAGTGTTAATACTATGAAGGAAAGTCTTTTCATACTAGACTGGGTTTTTACTTAGGTGCATAAAGCACTAATTTAAACAAAAATTTATTTAACGCTTTAATATACGTAGGAATTTCGGTAAAAGATTCAGTTTAATGTGATAATAACTTGTCTTTTTTGCGCCAAATCCTTTGTAAAAGTTTGCCACCCCTTTTATCATTGAACCTTCAAAGTCCAAGTATTTATATTGCCCTGAGTTGGTTTGAATTAAGTGATCGATTAAAAAAGCCATTGCTCCTGATTTGTTTCCACTAGCGCTGCTTGCTGGTAGCAAGTTTATCAAGCGTTGAGGATGACTTATTATGAAATTTGCAGCGATTAATTCATTTTGTTGATTATTTACACCAATTATAAATCCCATATTATAATGAATCGCTTTGTAAACTATTCGAAGGATTGAATAATAATGTTTGTCCTTAAACCCTTTCACCTTTGGCCCGGTATGTTTTCTGTAGAAATCCGCAAAGGCCTCGGGAGATATTTGTTTGTTGATGACTAATTCTTCTTTAGTAGCCTTTTTAACTTTCCTCAAAACATTACCCGAATATTGTTCTCGCAGTTCTGAGTATGTTGGCTTTAAATCTAGTAAATAATTGATTCTCTCCGCACTTTGACCAATTTCTGGAGCAAAATTACTTTCATTAAGAGACATATCGATGTACTTAACCCAACTCGGAATGGCATTAAAAAATTGCGTAGAGGTTTCTTTGCTGATAGGAAGATCGCTATAAATGCCTAGTTGTTGAGTGAAAAAAGGTTGATAGTTGTAATGGATGCCAAACTTCTTTCCCAAAACAATCGGCATAACGATTTTATAATTCCCTACGACTAAGCCCATCCAATCCTCGCAAACATTATCGAGGTACCAGGTATATGCATAAGGGGGGGATCCAAGCGCAAAGTGAACGCAACCATTCCACCGCTTATCATCAATTTCTTCTCTTCGTTCTAATTTAATCTGCATATTGTGCCCTAAAAATACGACTTTGCTTTATTTTTACGATTAAAACCAAACAATCATGAAAAAAGAAATCGTTAATACCATAAATGCTCCCGCTCCAATTGGGCCATATAACCAAGCAACAAAAGCAAACAACACTTTGTTTATCTCTGGCCAGATTCCTGCTGATCCCGCAACTGGTGAAATAATTAATTCTTCAATTGAAGATGAGACGCATATGGTTATGAAAAATTTAAAAGCAATTTTAGATGAAGCTGGATTGGGCTTTGACAATGTTTTAAAGACCTCTATTTTTATTTCTGACATGGACAATTTTAACAAAATCAATACGGTTTATGGTTCCTATTTTACATCTGATTTCCCTGCAAGAGAAACTGTTCAAGTCTCTCGTTTACCCAAAGATGTCAATGTAGAAATTTCAGCCATTGCTAGTTTTTAATAAAAGACTAGTTAAAATTCTTTAAATTAAGTAGTCAGTATTTTAAATGAATGCGACCTTTTCTATTTTTGATCAATAATGTTGAAGTTAGCACATAGCGTTCATTTGTGGGCATTGATTTTGAGCATATTTTTGCTTTTTTTCTTTGTTATTTTTTTGATTCGAAGGAAGCAGATTATAGCTCGTACTGGAAAGCAGCATCTGATTCAAAAGCTTGTTAATACAAGTAATGTGGGACGAAAGTACCTTAAGTTTGCATTGATGCTTCTGGCCTTTATCTCCTTAGTGATAGCTTGGGCCAACCCGCTACTCGGTACCAAGTTTGAAAATGTAACAAGAGAAGGTATCGACGTCATTTTTGCTTTAGATGTTTCCAAGTCAATGAATGCGCAAGACATTGTCCCCAGCCGTATGCTTAAGGCCAAGCAAATAGTTTCTAAAGTAATCGACGAAATGAGTAATGATAGGATTGGATTGATCGTCTTTGCTGGGAATGCTTACCTTCAAATGCCCATTACGGTGGATTATTCAGGAGCAAAAATGTATCTTAAAACTGTCGATACAGATATGGTTCCAAGACAAGGAACGGCTATTTCGGAAGCCATTCAATTGGCTATCGATTCCTACGATGATAATTCAGAAGGATATCAATCATTAGTCATATTATCAGATGGAGAAGATCATGATGGGGATGCTGAAAATCTTGCAAAAGAAGCACAAGAATTAGGGATTGTTATTCATACTATCGGTGTTGGTACATCTCAAGCTGCGAAAATACCTTTAGATGGTCGAGGAAATTTTAAAATGGATAATTCTGGAAATGTTGTGACCTCACAATTAAACGAAGAAATGTTAAAGAACCTCGCGGAGATAGGCGGCGGAAAATATTTAAATGCTGCATCCACTGAAATATATGATGACATATTGGTCGTCCTAAATGGACAGGAAGGAAGGATGATTGATGAGAAAGTCTACACTAGCTTTAAGAATCATTTTCCAATATTTTTGCTGATTGGGTTTATTGGCCTATGTTTAGAATTTATTCTTAGTGAGAGAAAATCGACATACTTGTCTTGGTAAATGAAAAAATTATTATTCATATCGATATTTACTCTTTTCATGGGATTGGTTTGGTCTCAAAGCACTTACCAATTAGTGAAACAAGGAAATAAAAAGTTTGAGACCGCCGAATATACAGAAGCGGAGGTTGCTTATCGTAAGGCCTTAGACAAGGACCCTTCTTTGGGTATAGCCGAATATAACCTTGGGAGTTCAAAGTATCAAGCAGGGGTTCATGATAATGCTATTTCAAGATTTCAAAAAGCGGTGGATAGTTTTCAAGACAAGGAGGATAAGGCACATGCTTACCATAATTTAGGGAATAGTTACTTAAGTAAAAAGGAATATGAGCAAAGTATAGCGTCTTATAAAGAGGCCTTAAAACTAGTGCCGGATGATATGGATACAAAATATAATCTTGCTTATGCTCAACAGAAACTAATGGAGCAACAAGAGCAGGAAAACGAAGAGCAAGATAATCAAGATCAAGACCAAGACGAGCAAAATCAGGACGAGAATCAAGAAAAAAACGACCAAAAAGAGGACGATCAGCAAGAAAATCAGGATCAGCAAGAGGGGGATGAGGAGAAAGAATCCAAAGATGATTCACAGCAAGAGGAGAAAGACGAGCCAAGGGAGGGAGAAGATGAGCAAGAAAAAGAAGAACAAGCCAAGCCCAAAGAGGGTCAGTTGAGTAAGGAGCAGGCAGACCAAATTCTTAAAATGTTAGAAAATGTAGAAGGCAAATTGCAAGAAAAGTTAGATGAGCCTGAAGGAGAGCCGATAAATATCAGCATAGAAAAAGACTGGTAATGACTCATCTGAAGTACATATTATTTTTACTAATATCGGTTTCGTCGATAAATGTATCTGCTCAGGCAAAATTTTATGCACAAGGTCCAAGTTCAGGTACTTTGGGAAAAGATTATAAGGTAGTTTTTGTGATTGAAAATGCGGATGCATCCAATTTTAAAGCACCAAGTTTTGATGGATTTCAGGTCTTAAGTGGCCCTAATCAAAGCAGTAGTTATCAAAATATTAATGGGAAGATAACAAATTCAGTAAGTCTTTATTACTACTTACGTCCTTTAGCGGAAGGGGTTCTACTTATTGGAAAAGCATCGGTTATCATAGGTGGCAAACCCTGGTATACGGATGAAATTGAGGTAGATATTCAAGTCGCTAAACAAGCAATTGTAAATCAAAATGGCACTCAACAGAATCAAAACTCACCAAACCATTCAGTCAAACCGGATGATTGGAAACAGCAAGCAAAGGAGAACTTATTTGTCCGGTTGTATACTGATCAATCTAAACCATACGTGGGTGAGCAAATATTTGTTTATGCAAAGCTTTACCAGCGGATAAATACAAATGGCTCGCAGGTGACAGCTTATCCGGAGTTTAAAGGGTTTTGGAAACAAGAAATAGAAATTACTAATAACGAAGCCCAAATTGAAGAATATGGTGGCGTCCAGTATCAGACTTTTTTAGTGGGTAAATATGCTTTGTTTCCATTAAAAGAAGGCAAGCATTCTATTGAATCTGTAAAAATGACTTCCATATTGCTTATTCCTGTGCCAAAAGAGGTCAACTATTGGGGGATGCGCCTTCAAACTATGAAATATGAGCAGGTGGAGTATAACTATGCTAGCAATTCATTACTTATTGATGTTCAAGCTTTACCGCTTGAAAATAAACCAAGCGATTTTATTGGAGCAGTTGGAAATTTTAAAATAAATACATCAATTGATTCATCCGAGGTAAAAGTTGGCAGTCCCATTCATTACAAAGCCACTATTAGTGGTGTGGGCAACATAATGTCCATACAAGAACCAACAATTGATTTTCCTAGACAATTGGAGGTATATGATCCAGCAACGAATGAAAATATATCAAAAAAATCAAACTGGGTAAATGGGTCCAAAACGTATGATTATATCTTGGTGTCTCAATACCCGGGAAGGTATCATATCCCATCACTAAGTTTTTCATATTTTGACACCAAAGATGACAGCTATAAAACACTAAAATCAGGGTCTTTTGAAATTAGTGTAAAAGGCGAAGCTCCGGTATTAGTCGTGGATCAAGTTGAGGCGAAAAAGGGTGATTCGAATCCATATGAACTTCAAGATATTTATTTACGTTATGAGGATTTGGATGATGAGGGCAGTTTTTATACTTCTTGGAAATATAAATTTGGCTTGACAAGCCCATTTATGTTGTTCTTTCTATTTATGATAGGATTGCGTATGAAGGAAGAGTTTAAGCCAGATTTAATTGCACTTAGAAATAAGCGTGCTTCTCAAGAAGCTAAGAGGAGACTCAGAAAGGCTAAACAATTTTTAGATGGACAAGACCAACAGGCATTTTATAAAGAAATATTTAATGCCTTTAACGGGTATGTTGGTGACAAGTTAAATATTGAACAGGCAGATTTAAATCGGGAATTTGTTTTGGAAAAATTTAAGGAAAAAAAGATAAGTGTGCACTTGGGCGAACAGTTTAATCAGGTCTTGAATAGCGCAGAAGAAGCTTTATATAGTCCTCAATCTTTTGGTAAAATGCAAGAAGACTATGACACGGCCATCACTTGGATTGTAAATATAGAAAATGAAATTGCTTAAACATATCCTCATAATTCTCTTGCTTAATGCCGGGAGTGTTTTCGCCTCAGAAAAACTCTTTAGCGAAGCTAATATGGCTTATGAAGGAGGCAATTATAAAGAGGCTATTTCTAAGTATGCAGCGATTTTAGAAACTAGCTCTAATGTGGTGGAGGTATACTTTAATATGGCGAATGCATATTATCGGATGGATGAACTGGGTTTGAGTATTCTATACTTTGAAAAAGTACTAAAATTGGATCCAGCCAACCCCAAAGCCAAACATAATTTACAATTGGCATATTTAAAAAGCAACAATCAAATAGAACCCCTACCTAAGTTGATTTTTGTTGAATGGTGGCAACAATTACTTACTTATCGGTCTGCAAATTCTTGGGCTACTTGGGCCGTATGCTTAGCTTGGGTGGGTGTAGGTGTTTTTGCCTTGAACGGATTGATAAAAAAAACTTTTTTTAAGGCTTTTGCATGGGTGATCGTCTTGCTATGCTTGATGCATGTTTTTTTAGCGATTCAAAATAACAAGCTTCAAATTGCTTATCATTATGCCATTATCATGAGTGAAGAAGTGCAGTTAAGGGCTGGACCAAATGCTTCGGATCAAGAGGTGCGTATAGCATATGAAGGTCTTAAAGTAGAATTGCTAGATAGAGTTGATGATTGGACAAAAATTCGCTTAGAGGACAATAATGAAGCTTGGATAGAGTCCAGTAAGCTGCTTAAAATTTAGCCATTTTCTTTCAAGGTTCGAGGGCTATACTTCGAGGCCGTATTTGCAATAGCTTGGATATGCTCGGGAGTAGTACCACAACAACCACCAACTATATTTAGTAAGCCTTCTTCCAAGAATACTTCAATTTGCCCTGCCATGTCCTGAGGACTTTCATCGTACTCACCAAATTCATTCGGTAAACCGGCATTTGGATGAGCGCTAACGCCAAAAGAAGATTTATCGGCTAAAACCTTTAGGTATGGTCTAAGTTGCTTTGCACCTAAGGCACAGTTTAGTCCAACGCTGAATAGGGGAGCATGCTGAATAGAAATTAAAAATGCTTCAGTAGTTTGACCGCTTAATGTTCTTCCACTCGCATCTGTAATCGTACCAGAAATCATAATTGGCAGGCTAATATTGTTTTCCAAATAATACTCCTGAATGGCAAATAGAGCAGCTTTTGCATTGAGTGTATCAAAAACCGTTTCTACCAATAAGACATCTACTCCTCCGTCAATAAGTCCTTTCACCTGAAATTTATAAGCATCTTTTAATTCATCAAAAGTTACAGCTCGATATCCTGGATTATTCACATCTGGTGATAATGAGGCCGTTCTATTGGTTGGGCCAATGCTTCCTGCAACAAATTTATCTGTAAACTCACTGGCAACTTCTTTTGCGATTTTTGCAGATTGAAAGTTGATTTCGTATACATCATCAGCATTTAACCCATAGTCTTCTTGAGCAATCGTAGTTCCACTAAAGGTATTCGTTTCGATGATGTCCGCTCCAGCATTAAGGTATTGTCGATGAATATCTTTTATAATTGATGGTCGAGAAATTGATAATAAATCGTTATTCCCTTTTAATGGGAAGGTGTGATTTTTAAATCTTTCACCTCGAAAATCTTCTTCAGTTAAGGGGTGCCGCTGAATCATGGTGCCCATGGCACCATCAAGAATAAGGATTTTCTGATTTGCTATTTTTTTAATATCCGACATAATATTGATAGGGAGTAAGGCCTATAGTCAAAGCTTTCTCATTAAGTAAGTGTGAAATTACTCAAAAAATTGATTTTGATATGAACAAGATGTAAATTTGCACTATGAAAGTAATTGATTTAATCAATCAGACTAAAAAAACCTTGTTTTCTTTGGAGGTACTCCCACCAATGAAAGGTAAAAATATTAATGATTTGTATAAGGTGCTGGACCCTTTAATGGAGTTTAAACCTCCATTTGTTGACGTCACTTATCACCGAGAGGAAATTACTTATCGAAAAAACTCGGATGGTACATTGCGTCAAATACCAGTACGAAAAAGACCAGGAACGGTAGGTATTTGCGCTGCAATTATGAATAAATACCAGGTGGAGGCTGTTCCACACTTAATTTGTGGAGGGTTTACTAAAGAAGAGACAGAGGATGCTCTTTTTTCTCTTTATTATTTGGGTATAGAGAATGTATTGATCATCAAGGGAGATGAGATCGGCAAGTCCGAGTATCACATCCAAGATCGAGTAAATAGGAATATTTATGCGGTTGATTTGGTCGACCAAGTACATAAAATGAATAAAGGACAATTTTTACACGAGGAAACCATCTCAGATTTTCATACAAATTTTTGTGCAGGTGTTGCTGGCTATCCAGAAAAACACTTTGAGGCTCCAAATTTAAATAGTGATTTAAAATACCTTAAAGCAAAGGTAGATGCAGGAGCTGATTACATTGTTACTCAGATGTTTTTTGACAATAAGAAATATTTTGAATTTGTGGATAAATGCAGAAAATTTGGAATTAATGTTCCAGTTATTCCAGGCTTGAAACCTATAGCAACTCAGAACCATTTAAATGTGTTGCCAAGTATGTTTCACATTGATATTCCGGAAGAATTGCAAAAGGAAGTAGATAAGTGTAAGGATAATAAAGGGGTTAAGCAGGTAGGAATAGAATGGGCAATTCAACAAAGTAAAGAGTTGAAGAATGCCAATGTACCATGTATCCACTATTATACGATGAGTAGAAGTGAAAATACTGCGGCGATAGCTCGGGAAGTTTTCTAGTTGTTGCGATGCTTTGTAGCTTCACGATGACTTCGCTTAGCAAGAGCTATTTGGTCAATAAATTCACATATCTTATAGGGAGTGGTATAAGCCCGTTGCTTAAATGCTCATCCGATTGACTTTTAAATAAAAAACTCTTTTTAGTTCGAATACTTTACTGTCCTTTTCGATATTTTTTCTTTTTCAAGAGTGATAATTAGCTCATTTTAGAACTTCATAATCTGTATTTTTGTAAGATGCTAGTTGCCACCAAAGGGATTGTTTTCAAAAGTATCAAGTTTCAAGAAACAAGCTTAATCGTTAAAATATTAACGGAAACACATGGCTTACAAACCTTTATGATAAAAGGGGTGAGAAGCGTTAAGGCGAATGGCAAAGCAGCAAATTTCCAATCAGGAATGCTGCTTGATCTGATTATGTATTACCAAGATCACAAGAGTTTTCAATCTTTGAGGGAGTATAAAAGCACATATATCTATACGTCTGTCATGGATGATATTCGTAAATCTTGTGTGTTAATGTTTTTAATAGAAGTTTTATCAAACTGTGTGCAAGAGGATAAAGAAGATAATCAATTGTATTCCTTTATCGCTAATTCCCTGATTAATTTTGACAATAATGATTTTGAAGTAAATTTCCATTTGTATTTTTTACTAGAGTTTATGAAATATTTAGGGATTTACCCTAGTGGACAAAGAACCCAAACACAACCAAGGTTTAGTTTAAAAGATGGGGATTTTACTAGTTTTTCGTCATCCAATCCTTTTATTCTTTCGGATAGCCAGTCTATTTTATGGAATCAATTACTGCATGAGGAAGGACTGATATTGAATAAAGAAGAGCGAAAAGAAGTCCTAAATATTATTCTTAATTACTACACCTTTCATATCGAAAATTTTAAAGGAATTAAAAGTTTAAAGGTTTTAGAATCTATTTTAGCATAATTTGATATTGTACAAATTAGTACTCACTTAACAAATTAGGTTGGAAACCATTATGTTGGATTACGCTGTTTCTTAAAGCTAGTCACTTATTTTAGCACTTTGAACGCTATAGAGTTAATCTCGCTTAAACAGTTGTAATGCTAAAAATAGGTGTACTTGGTGCAGGACATTTAGGAAAAATTCACATGAAGCTTATCAATGAAATTGATGTGCTTGAATTAGTGGGTTTCTATGACCCCAATGATAGTAATGCTCAGAAGGCAGAGGAAAAGCTGCAGGTGAAACGATATACGGATTTAGAAGAACTCATTCATTCTTGCGATGCTATAGATATTGTTACTTCCACCATTTCTCATTTTGAGTGTGCGCGTTTGGTTTTAAAAAACACTAAGCACGTATTCATTGAGAAACCGATGACATCAACATTGGAAGAGGCATTTCAACTTGTTGAGTTAATTAAAGAGGCAAATGTAAAGGCTCAAATTGGACATGTGGAACGATTTAATCCAGCATTTTTAGCGGTTAAAGATTATGCTTTTGATCCCATGTTTATTGAAACCCATCGATTAGCTCAATTTAACCCAAGAGGAACTGATGTCTCAGTTATTCATGATTTAATGATTCATGATATAGATATTATTCTCAAATTGGTCAATGCGAATGTAAAAAACATACATGCTTCTGGAGTTCCAATTATTAGTGACTCACCAGATATCGCAAATGCACGTATTGAATTTGATAATGGATGTGTGGCTAATGTTACCGCCAGTAGATTGTCTGTAAAAAACATGCGCAAAACAAGGATCTTTCAGCGTGATTCATATGTGAGTATTGATTTCTTAGAAAAGAAAACGGAGATATTCAAACTATACAACGAGCAGCCAAGTGATATAAATACTTTTGAGCTAGACCTTGGAGAAAATAAACAAAAGAAGTATATCCATTTTGATACGCCAGAAATTATACCTGTCAATTCGATTAAAATGGAGCTGGAGTCCTTTGCTAACAGCATCTATCAGAATAAAGAAACGGAGGTTACGGCAATGGATGGTCTTAAAGCTATGGAGGTTGCTTATGGAGTTTTAGATAAAATTCAGCGGCTGAATATTATTTAATTATTTTTGTCGTTCAGTAAGACAAGAATGCTCCATGATTTCATTTAAAAGACAGTTTATATTATTAATCAGCCTAATTCTAATTACGGCTTGTTCTAAGGCCCCTAATTCTGGGATTCCTGCGTATATTCAAATCGATTCGCTTCGTGTTAATGCTAAGGTTGGTCAAGGCTCTTCTTCTCAATTGATAAGCACCCTATGGATTGAAAGTGAAGGAGAAAATGTGGGTCCATATGAATTGCCTGTTCTAGCTCCTGTATTAGTGAGCGGAGAGCGACAGGTGATTTTGAATGCAGGTGTTTTTATGAAGGGTGATTATTTCAATAGAGAAATTTATCCAGCATACCAGCCTTACAAGACCACAGTAGTTTTGAATCCAGAGGAAACAGTTGTTATTAATCCAGTTTTTGAGTATTATGATGAAACAGAATTCCCCTTAAATGAAGATTTTGAAAATGGTAATATCTTCGGAGTCTTAAATCGCACTTCTTTAGGGGATACAAATAATATTGAAGGTCGGGCTTTGTGGATACAACTTGACAATACGAACCCCCTGGTTCGAGGGGTAACAAGTTCGCCAGTTGACATCACACCGCTTAAAAGAGTATATATTGAAATGGAATACAAAGGAGATGTTGATTTTGGATTGGGGATTGAAACTTTGCAAGGTGGCGTGGTTGGTCAATCGGGTTATATAGATAGGATTTTTGCATCAGAAGATTGGTATAAAATATATTATGACATATCGAACTTAGTAAATTCCTTATCTGCTGAAAATTTTAATTTTTTCATTGAGGTTGAAAAATTGGAAGATGTTGATGAATCGAATTTGTACATCGATAATTTTAAAATTGTCGTCATATAATGTCAAGAAAGGGGAATTTCAATAGTGCTTTTTTTAAAATTCTAGATTGGTTAGCCGCCTTGATAGCCTGGTTAATTTTCTTCATTTTTAGAAGGAGTTATGTAGACAATTACATATTCGAATTCTCTCAGCTATTGAGTGATAAAAATTTCAATCTAGGCTTATTACTATTGCCTCTTGTTTGGGTTCTTTGGTACAGCTTTACTGGTCAGTACTACAAATCTTATCGTCAATCGAGGTTGAAAACTATTTTTAGAACCTTTTGGCAGTCATTATTAGGTGTTTTAGCTATATTTTTTATCCTTTTACTCGATGATAATGTAACAATCTATACGAAGTACTATGCTACATTTTCCTTTTTATTAATTGCTCATTTTTCTTTGACAGTTATAAGCAGGGTCATTATGCTTACTATCATTAAAGACAGAATGGCAAAGGGTGAAATTTTGATAAATGCGATTATTGTAGGGAGTTCATTTAAGGCGTATCAGTTTTTTGAAGAATTCAAAGCGAATCCACAGGTCTACGGTTATAACATCAAGGGTTTGGTAGTGCTTGATGATAAAAGTAAACAAATAAGAGAAGAGCTACCTGTGCTGGGAAATGTAGATCAACTGGAAGCAATCTGTGAAGAACTGAATATTGAGGATGTTATTATTGCAGTTGAACAAAAGGAGCATACTTTTATTAATCGAATTATCATCAGTCTTTCCTTACGGAAGGTCTTTATTCGAATAATTCCGGATTTATACGATATACTTGCTGGATCAGTGAGCATGAGTGAGGTGGTCGGTGCGCCTTTAATTGATATTTATCCTGATGCTATGCAACCATGGCAACAGCATACTAAAAGAATACTAGATGCATCGGTTGCTCTTTTTGCTATTGTTTTACTTATTCCAATATTCTTGTTAGTTGCGCTGCTTATCAAAGTTAGCGACGGTGGAAGTATTATATACTTTCAGCGAAGAGTAGGCCTAGGCGGAATGCTATTTAGATTGTATAAGTTTCGGTCTATGAGCGACAATGCAGAGCCGAATGGGCCTGCATTGTCGTCAGATTATGATGAGCGCATAACTCCTTTGGGTAAAGTGATGCGGAAGTGGAGAATAGATGAATTGCCTCAGTTTTGGAATGTATTAAAAGGGGAGATGAGTCTAATTGGGCCTCGCCCAGAACGGGAACACTATATTCAAGAAATGAGTGATATTGCACCTCAGGTAAAGCATCTGCAGCGAGTTAAACCTGGCCTTACCTCTTTGGGAATGGTTAAATATGGCTATGCTCAAAATGTAGAGGAAATGATTGAGCGTTTAAAATATGATATTATATATATTGAAAAAAGGTCTTTGGGACTAGATTTTAAGGTGTTTTTATACACTATTGTTACCTTACTAAGGGGAAGAGGGAAGTAGCTAAGGCTTATTCTAATAATTTAATAACTCGTTCATACTTTGCTTTGTTTTCATAGCTTAAAGCCGATTGACTCACCTTCATTTTTTCATTTTCAGAAAGACTAAGGCTCAGACTTACTCTTTTTTCGTTTTCAGCAGGAGAATATTCAAAACTGACTATATCTAGTTGGTTTTTTAAAACATCATCTAATCCTTGAATCATATAATCTTGTAGATAATCTTGAGAATTGGTAATGTTGCTTCCAATACTCCCAAAAGAGGATGTTAGTTTAGATGAAAATGTCTTGTACTCAAAATCTTCTACAGGATTGTTTTTTAGGGTTCCTCTAATTTGTATGATAACGACGCCACTCGTATTATTTTTAATCCAATCTTGAAAAACATTGAGGAACCTCACCGTATTTTCTATGCCAAAATTATCTCGAATTCCGGCATCAAATACATCCATTTTAGGATTGCTAGGAAGGGATACATTCGGTAATATTAATGGGTAAGTCGCATTCATCCTCAAAGCCGATATCATTCGTAAATCGTATGCGGAATTATCAGCAAAAAATGCTCCAAAATCTATGGCATCAAGCTCGTAAAAATTGGAATTTGATGGGTCATCCTGAGAGTATCCGCGCATCATATAGGATACAGACTGCGGGCTAATGATAAGCTTTCTCATATCGGCAACATTGGTTGCGTTTATAAACATCATGGGAATAATCGATTCTCTTTCAAAATCTTTATATGCGGAGATAGGTTTATTCAAAAAGTCCTCAGTATAAGTATTTAGCGCTATTTCAAAAGCGGTTCCTCTATCGAAAGGGTATTTCTTCTCATTGTACCTATACTTTTTAAAACCAAAAAACATATCATTAGATACAATGGTTGTCGTAATCTTATTAATTAGATCGCCACTAATGTTATCCAGGTATTCTTTACTAGACAAATTGTTTATCAGTCCAAACTGCTTTCTTAAATACAATTCCCTGTAATACGCTAAGCCCATCATCCCACCTGATGCGCCTGTCATTAGTGTTGTGTGCTCCATTAAGGCTCCATTACTCAGACTATCCAAATTCTGAACCACTTTCATGGCAAATGCAGCAGCTCTGCTTCCTCCTCCAGATGCTAAAACAATGCATAGTTTAGGTTTGTGATAATAAGATTGACCCTTTTTGTTTTTTGTCTTCCAATTATTTAATATTTCTAGGGTACTTAATATGTCCTCCTCAACTTTTTCTGGTTGTGATAAGGAGTCGAGTACGGACAATGAATATTCTTGCTCGGTAGTATAATCAAGTCCATAGGCTTGACTGTCTGTTTGAAGCCATTCAAACTGTGAAAAAACATTGAGGAGAAGTATGATTAAAATTACCATAACTGACCCCCATTTTCCGCCCCAATAATAGATCAGTCCTGCAAGGGATATTATTAAGCCACAAAACAAAAATATCGCACCTGCTGCAGGGATTTCAAATAGTGGTTTATCGATTACAACCCCAATTACGACGAGAATAGCTGCATTTATAAAAATAATAAAAAACGCATTGAGGTGGTGTTGATGGAAGACTCTTTTGAGGATGTTGTCATGATAATGAGTAACCCCACGAATATGACGAAAACGAAATTTACGACTTAAATAATAATCTACTCTATCTGCTTGGCCCTCTCCTTCCAAATGTTGCCACTGCCCATTTTTGTTGATGTGCTCTTCTTCTGGACCTAGATACTCGTGTACATTTTTATTGGTAAGGTGAAAATAAACACTGACAATAAGTAGTACTAAAATGAATCCGAATAATAAACCCAGCAGCATCCAAAATATTTGCAACTTATCTTTTCCCATTTCTAGGTGCTGGTAGCTAACAATCTTATAGATATAAATTAGTATAAAGTAGAACGGAATGATGCTGTTATTGAAAGTAAACATAGCAAATGGCCACTTTAAGCTTGCTATGAAGGGATAACGGTAACTATATAAAAGATAACTAACTAGATTCCAGGTAATATAAAATGCACCAAGACAAAAGCCTACAAGTTGAAAACTAAAGTACCCAACTACACCAAGATATTCGGGATTCAAGAAAAGTATCGGCACACCATAGCTATCGCCCAATTTACCTAAGATAATTAAGAGGATAATCAACCAACCTAGGATCAATACAAAATTCTCTTTAAAATGGTTGAGTAAGAGTCGAAATGGGAAAGAATAAAATAAGTTTGTTATTTGCTTCAGCATAACTTTCTAAAGTTAGCAAGAAATTCAAAATTTGACTGATTAATTTTGATAGGCAACAGCACCGATATCTTTAGGAGAATTATGAGATTTACAATATAAATCTTCAGTCAATCCATTCGCAAGACCAGCTCCAACACAAGGCGAATTGATAGATAGAGAAAAAGCATTATCTGCGGTAAAATCAAATGAAGGACCCATGTCAGTAATACAATTGATGTAGGTTGAAGTGTCCGTATTTAAAGTGGTGCGCAATAGACAGTTTTCAAACAGGAAATTAAAGGAGGCTGCATTTTCATTATTGAGTAAAATCTCATTGCTTTTTCCTCCATAAATAATGCAATTGGAAAAATTAGCTTGCTCGAGGTCTCCATAACTACCTTGAGTGCCATTGCTTGCAAAATTAGATAGCGCCACTGCCTCATTTTGTCCTGTACCACTAAATGTGCAGTTCTCAAATTGATAACTTCCTCCCATGGCAAGTGTTGCTAAGCTCTTGTTGGCATCATTAAATAAGCAATTGCTTGCCGTAAGCTGACTGTTAAGGCAAAAAATACTGCTGTTGGAAGCGTGAAGAATTTGAACTTTATCTAAGTCGATGATTGGTTGATTGCTAACTGAAAAATCTGTAAAGTCATCAAATATCCACCTGCCAGCGATCCCATAGGTGGCATTCTTAATACGCACATTATTGAAACTTCCGGTGGCACCATTTCTCAAAATAACACCTAACCATAATCCGGGTGTTGTGGCAAATTCAAGTCCATTAGGCAAATCTTCCACTCGATCAGTTTGGAGGGTGACTGAATCTTGACATCCCGAAGTACCAATAATAACTGGCCCGTCACTAAAAATCGCACTGCCTTGATTAAAGTAGACTTCACATCCAGGTAAGATAGTCAAAGAGCCAAAAGCCTCCACGCCTACTCCGGGAAATGTGTCGGTTCGCACGACCACATGCGGCTTGTCGTTTTGCCAAATAGAATCCCCTTCTATTATTTCACCGAAATGAAAATATGCATTTTGGCCCCAAGCTCTGAGGTAAGACTTTTGTTGAACACCGTTATAGCTATAGCTGATTTCATCTAGAAGGACAAAGGGGTTGTTCTGATTGTTGGGGTCGACAGTTACTTCCGCAAATATGTACACATAATCTTGAGCAGGGATTTCCACATCTTGAATACTTGTTCCTGGAGTGCCATCTACATTTATTCGGAATTGGTTACCATTAAGTCCAGCTAAGCTAATTTCATCAATTTTTATGGCTTCTTTTAGCGGATTTTCCACTCTTAAATATCGAGTAACAGATCCTACGGTAGTGAAAACGGTATCAAAAGTTAGGGTATCGTTGGAAAAAGTAAGTATTTGGCCTTGACCACCATAGAAGCTATCTTTTTTACAAGAAAAAAGAAGAATAGATAAAACACTGATGTAAAAAATGATGTTTTTCACGAGAGACAAATGTAATTTTAAAAACTGAATTATTGTTTTTTTATTGCGTCGGTTTGTGTTTTAAACTTTGCAAGCCATGGTGAGAATGCTCAATTTTGTGCCTGTTAGTTTTAGTATCTGTTGGCCACAGGCTTCGAGAGTAGCGCCAGTAGTAAGCACATCATCAATAAGCAGAATATGTTTGTTTTGGATTGCGTCCTTTTTTGCTAAAGTGAAAATATTTGCTACATTTTCCCAGCGCTCCATTCGTGTGTTTCCAGTTTGAGAATTACTATGGCTGATGCGCGAGAGGGCGTTTTTTAAATAAGGTACTTGCCATGAAACACTTAAATGCTGAGCGAAAGTATGGCATTGGTTATAGCCTCTTTGTTTTTCCTTGCGCGGATGCAGCGGCACAATTACGATAGCTTGAATAGTAGATGGGAAGGAGTGGTTAAGGTATCTTTGTATAGTTTGCTCGCTTAAAAAAGTGCCAATATCTTGACGATGACTATATTTTAGCAAATACATTAATTCTTGTGTCTTGGAGCATTTTTCCATAAATAATAAGCTATCCGCGTGTTGTATTTCCATTCTACCCCAAAACTTTTTGTGCAAAGGATTAATCTTAAGCTGGTGAAAATTGGTGTAGGGTAAAAAAATCAAACAGCTTAAGCATATAACCGATTGCTGGTTTTGAATATGATCTCCGCAACAAGGGCAAATTTTTGGATAGAACAATTCTTTCAAAGCAGATATACTCCTTTTAACTCTCGCACCTGTTTTCATCTTGCATGATATAAATTGATTCATTTATAAAAACACCTAATGCGTGCAATTGGTAAGCGGGTGAGTATATGCCAAAAAAGGTTAAAGCCTTTTGATTTTTGGTTGAAGGGGGGAGATTTAGCGCATAATTTTGTATCTTTACAGTTCAATTTTTAAATGCCTAAGAAGGGCCAATGCCCTGCCTAAACAAACTCCCCGTTTAAATATGAGTAAGAAAAGAGTATTAATTATTACGCAAGAAATGAAACCTTATATCGATTTAACAGATATTTCAAGTATCGTTTCTGGATTACCTACTAAATTACAAGAGCAGAATTTAGAGATTCGAGTACTCATGCCAAGATTTGGCAGTATAAATGAGCGTAGACATCGTTTGCATGAAGTGGTGCGCTTGAGTGGGATTAATGTGGTGGTTAACGATGAGGATTATCCCTTAATCATAAAAGTAGCTTCCTTACCTGGTGCAAGATTACAAGTGTATTTTTTGGATAATGATGATTATTTCAAACGCAAAGAAATGTTCCAAGATAAGAAAGGGAAGAACTTTGAAGATAATGCAGATCGTATGATGTTCTTTGGCCTCGGAGCAATAGATATTGTTAGAAAATTTGGATGGGCTCCAGATGTTATTCACTGTCATGGTTGGATGACGAGTTTGATGCCTTTGTTGTTGAAAACTCAATATAAAACTGAACCGATTTTCGAAAATAGTAAAGTGGTTTTCACAGCCTATCAAGAAGAAAGTTTTGATGGTGTCATTACTGAAAATTTTGCAGATTTTGTTACCAGAAATACAGATATTGAAGCGGACATGTTGGCTCCATTTGGTGAGAGTACAGAAAATGATTTAAATCTGGGTGGTTTGCATTATGCGGATGCCGTAACTCTCGGAAGTGATGATGTCGAGGACGATGTGTTGGCCAAGTTTGAAGCGCTAGACTTACCTAAATTGCCTTACAATAGCGAAAACGATATTTTGATAGATTATGCTAAATTTATTAAAGACCTTGCGACAAGCCAAGATGAATAAGTTTGTATTTTTTTTCGTTTTAATCTTTTTTGTTTCTTGTGAGAAAGATCCCGGTTTAACCGGCGATGCAGTGGGAGGAAATCTCAATACTTTAGATAGTCTTGCATTAACAGCATACACCATTGCAGATGATCCAAAGAATGCTTTAAATGAGGGAGACGTCGCTTTAGGGCGACTAGTTGACGCTCGTTTTGGAGAAAGTATAGCATCTTTTTATACGCAATTGAGATTAAGTACCACAGGTTTTGAGCCAGGGACTAACCCAAGTTTAGATTCAGCAGTTTTGGTTTTAGACATTGAGGATACTTTCGGACCATTAAATAACAGTATAGATTTTGAAGTATATCGATTATCGGAGGCTTTGGACGCTGCCGCAAATTATACTTCCAGTGTCGATTTAAGTACCGATGCAAATTTAGTAGGAGGTTTAGTAGGTTTTGTTTTTGATGAGGATTCTACTTTGAGAATTCCTTTGACCAATACCTTTGGTAATGAGTTGTTGAATTTGTTTGGAAGCACTTCAACAGAAAATAACGATGATTTCTTGAGCTATTTAAATGGTTTGTACGTTACTGTAGAATCAAGTTCGGGGGGTGATGGTTTGTTTGATTTGGAATTGACAAGTGATGCCACCAGTTTGTTACTGTATTTTAACAGTGACTCTCCTGAAGATAGCTTATACACCTTCAATGTTGGGTCACAAGCCTTGCGAATTAACAAATATCAAAACGATGCTTTTGGAAGTGAGTTGGAAGTTCAACTTAATGACTTAAGTAACAATGATGAAACCTTGTTGATTGGAGGACTTCAAGTTTCGAAAAGTATCGTTAATCTTCCTGATTTAAGCGTTTTGGAGGGGATGGTTATCAATCAAGCTAAGCTTTCTTTTTTTCAATCGGATTATGGTGACCCGATTAATACAGATTATGAAAATCCTGAATTTCTTCTGCTTACTGGTGGTAAAACAACTGATTCTATTCAATACTTTTTGAGTGATTATTCTACCAGCAATCCAACAGCCTATGGAGGAACACCTGAGCTTATTGATGTTAATGGAAATGCGACTTTTACTTTTAGCTATAATATTCCTCGATTCATACAACGTTATGTGAATGGAGAAACGGACATAAGCTTTTTAAATTTGGAAGTTGTTAATTATAATAATGGGAACCGCGTTAAGTTAGGCGGCGGTAATCACCCGATCTTCCCACTGACCTTAGAAATCCTTTACACTAAACCCTAAATACATAATATGTGTGGTATTGTTGCATATATCGGTAGTCGAGAAGCCTATCCTATTTTAATTAAAGGTCTTGAACGATTAGAATATAGAGGCTATGATAGTGCAGGTGTTGCCTTGCTTCAATCTGAGATTAAAGTATTTAAAAAGTCGGGAAAGGTTCAAGAACTAAAGGACTATGCAAGTAAATACGATACTTCGGGTAATATTGGTATAGGGCATACTCGATGGGCAACTCATGGAGAACCTAATGAAGTTAATGCACATCCACATTTCTCCTCAGATAATAAAATTGCATTGATTCACAATGGTATCATTGAAAATTATGCGGTTTTAAAGGAGGAGCTAGTTAAAAGAGGTTATGAGTTTCATTCAGAAACAGATACTGAAGTTTTGGTCCATCTTATTGAAGAGGTTCAAAAGAATACTAAACTTTCGCTTTTTGATGCAGTGCGTGTAGCGCTAAATGAGGTGACTGGAGCTTATGCTATTGTTGTGCTTTCAGAAGATAATCCTCAGCAGTTAATTGCGGCTCGTAAAGGGAGTCCTTTGGTTATAGGGATGGGCAAGGACGAATTTTTTGTTGCTTCTGATGCAACCCCAATCATCGAATATACCAACAATGTCGTTTATGTTGATGATGAAGAAGTGGTATTGATTGATCTCAAAGACGGACTGAGTATAAAAACCATCGCTAATCAAGAAAAGATTCCATATGTTCAAGAGCTTGAAATGAAACTCGAGACGTTGGAGAAGGGCGGGTATGAGCACTTCATGCTCAAAGAAATTTACGAGCAACCTCGATCTATTTATGACAGCATGCGAGGGCGTATAGATAGCAAACGTGGAGATATTTACCTGGGGGGAATGTTGGAATATAAAAATATCTTAACCCAAGCTAATCGAATTATTTTTACTGCTTGTGGGACTTCTTGGCATGCAGCCTTAGTGGCGGAGTATTTATTTGAGGATATAGCAAGAGTGCCAGTGGAAGTAGAATATGCTTCTGAATTTAGGTACAGAAATCCTGTAATCAATCAAGGAGATGTAGTTATCGCAATTTCCCAATCGGGAGAGACAGCAGATACTTTAGCTGCTATCGAATTGGCTAAGCAAAAAGGAGCAACTGTTCTTGGTGTTTGTAATGTAGTTGGATCTTCAATACCTCGTGCTACACACGCTGGAGCATATACCCACGCGGGTCCAGAGATTGGTGTAGCTTCTACCAAAGCCTTTACCGCTCAAGTTACCGTGCTGACTCAAATGGCTTTGTGGTTGGGGTATACTAAAGGCACAATTAATCAGGCAAAATTGGCTAGATATCTTGTTGAATTAGAAGCTATACCAAGTAAGGTTGAGGAGGCATTGAAAACTGATGTAGAGGTAGAAAAGATGGCTCGAATAATCGCGGATTCAGAAAATGCACTCTATCTGGGTAGAGGCTATAATTTTCCAGTGGCGCTTGAGGGAGCACTTAAATTGAAAGAGATTTCTTATATCCATGCAGAAGGATATCCTGCAGCGGAAATGAAGCATGGTCCAATAGCATTAATTGATGAGAATATGCCGGTGGTCGTATTGGCCACGAAAAATGCGCAATATGAAAAAATGGTAAGCAATATCCAAGAAGTTAAAGCAAGAAAGGGTAAAGTGTTTGCTATTGTGACTAAGGGAGATGTCGCGGTGAAGGAAATGGCTGATCGATGGATCGAGATTCCAGATTGCCCTGAGGAATTATCTCCATTAATAAGCAGTATTCCCTTACAATTGCTTTCATACCACGTAGCTCTTATGCGCGGTTGCAATGTCGACCAACCAAGAAACCTGGCTAAGTCTGTTACTGTCGAGTAGTCTGAAGCATGCAATAATACCTAACTACGAAGACTCGTATTTTGAACTTCCATATCCAAGTATAGGCAGAAATATAAAGGGTAAGAGTAATAATCCTATCGTAAATCCTAAATCTTTTCCAAACTTCTTGGATAGCAGAGCTGTGCTCCAAACTAGAAAGACTAAATTGATTAGTGGAATACAAAAAAGAATAAACCAATACCACGGTTTATTAATAATTCTCAAAAAAACGATGGTACTGTATATGGGTATGAAGATACTCCACCCGGGTTGATTGGATTTCTCATAAATTTTCCACCAAGGAATTAGGATAAGGAATACGGAAAAAATAAGGGATATTGATATTATTTGAGGCCCTCCCATCGAAATTAAGTCTAGCATGCTTTTATTTCAAATATAG